>Ga0073932_1001993_pt1 | contig 34670 bp, 28 predicted proteins | sample DewCreD2012metaG_FD_76967 | JGI IMG/M metagenome (GOLD analysis project Ga0073932, IMG submission 76967) | Hot spring sediment bacterial and archeal communities from British Columbia, Canada, to study Microbial Dark Matter (Phase II) - Dewar... ...
GCTCCTCCCTCCCGAAGGCTCCAATGCCTTCGGGAGGGTATCATGGCCCCACACATCCCGGCCTGGACTTTACGCTACGCGCCGTTCAGGCGGAAGAGAGGAGCGATCCACCTACATTTCCGGCCCGCATCCAACCCGGCCGTTTGCCTTGACTCCCTGCCGGGCCACTGCTATATTGGCCCTGAAGGATGGGGCTGTCCAAAGGAGCTAAGGAATGGGGTCGAGCCTGAGGCGAGTGGCTCTGTGCGCGACGCTGGCCGGCGTGAGCGTTCTGTGTGCATCGTGCTCGCAGGACGAATCGCCCGATGCCGGCAAGGGCCGCGCGGCCAGCCCCAGGTCGGGAGCACCCAAGGCAGGCGGCGTGGAGTTCGCCGACAACTTCCAGCGCATCCGCATCGAGGCCGAGGAGGCTGTCAAGATCGAGTCCGACGACGCGCTTCCGGGCGTCGGCGGCAAGGTCATGCGGATTGTGGAAGACCCCGAGGCCTCCGGCGGCAAGTGCCTCTTTATCCCCGACAAGGCCGGCGTGCCCGACCCCGACCCGAGCCTGGGCGTTCCGCCGAAGTTCGCCCGGGCCGTCTACAAGTTCAAAGTGGCGGTCGCGGGCAACTACACCTTCTGGATCCGGCGCAAGTGGTTCGACTCGTGCGGCGACACGCTGTTCGTGCGCTTTGACCAGGAGGGGCGTCCGCACACCGAGGCGTCCATCGTGGGCGGCTCGGACAGCAAGCCGGTCCGCTGGGCGTGGAGCCCTGTGACGGAGGGGGGCCAGCCGCACCGCTTCTTCCTGGCCGCCGGCGAGCACACGCTGGAGATTCTGAACCGCGAGGACGGGCCTCGCTTCGATGTCATCCTGCTGACCGACGACCCCGACTACGTGCCGCAGGGCCTCGAGCAGTAGCCTGGGGCCGCCGGGCTCGCGGGTGCGGCGGGGGGACCTGCTGCGACGGGACCAGCCATGGCGGTGCAACTGCGCATCATTGACGGGCCGCAGGCGGGCACCTCGATGGAGTTGCGCGAAGGGCGCCGCGCGCTGCTCGGCCGGGGCGACGGCAGCGACTTCCGGATCCTCGACAGTTGGGCCTCGCGCCTCCACTGCGCCATCACCTGCCGGCCCGACGGCATCTTCGTCGAGGACCTCCACACCAAGAACGGCACCTACGTCAACGGCAAGCAGGTAGACAAGGCCCGGCTCCCCGATGGCTCGCTGGTGCAGATCGGCACCACGACGGTGCAGGTGCTGGTGCAGCCCACGCGCCGGACGGTGGTGGCCGCCGGCGTCCTGCCGCTGCGGCGCCGGGTGCTGCGCGCCGCGCTGGCGCTCCTGGCCCTGGCGGCCCTGGTGGCCGGGGTCGCCTTCGGCGCGCTGTTCTTCTTCGGTCCCGGCCGAAGCGCGGCGGTGCCTCAGGGCAAGGGCGTGAGCTGGGACACCTCGAAGAAGGAGGGCGGGTTCAGCCTCTTCGGCCTGGTGCCCGGGCGGGCCTCGCTGGAGATCACCTCGGAGCCCAGCGGCGCCAGCGTGTTCATCAACGACGAGTTCCGCGGCCCAACGCCGCTACAGAACCTCGAAGTGCCCACGGGAGAGCACGTGCTGCGCATCCAGAAGGTCGGCTACGAGGTCTACCGCACGGCCCTCAAGGTCGGCTCGCGCGGCGCCGCGCCCGTACACGCCGTCCTCCGGGTCGCCGAGCGCGGCGTCTTGGTGGTGCGCTCCCGCCCCGAGGGTGCCTCGGTGCACCTCGACGGCGAGTACCGCGGCAACACCCCGCTGCGGCTCGAGGACCTCGAACCGCAAACCTACAGCTTGCGCCTGAGCAAGACCAACTTCGCCGACTGGCACCAGGAGGTCACCGTGCCGCCACGCGACACGGCCACGGTCGAGGCGACGCTCGGGCACCGCGAAGTGGGCTACTATGAGGCCGAGCTGAAGAAGGACCCGAACAATGTAGCCTACCACGCCGAGGTGGCGCACCTGTACCTGCTCGAGCACAAGATTGATGCCTGCATGAACCACCTGGCCCAGGCCATCGAAATCACGGTCGCCGAGCGCGACACCTCGCAGCCCGAGCCCTATGCCGCGCGCCTCGTCCAGCTCCTGGCGAAAATCTACTTCAACGACCACTTCACCTATGGCGACGCGGCGTTCGTGAGCACGCTTCAGGAGCGGATTGATGCGATGCTGGCGGGCCTGGCGGCCGAGCACCTCGACAGCAGCTTCATCCGGTCCACGATCGCCTCCCTCTACAAGCGAGCCGGCACCTCGATCCAAGAGAAGGCCGCGGCCTACGAAGCCAAGGGCAAAGCAACCCCCGGCGATCTGGCGCCTACGCTGGGTGCCGTGGGGTTCCTGCTACTGGCCGGCGAGTCGGTCCGGGCCGAGGCGCTGCTCCAGGCCGCGTGCAAGGCCAACCCGGAGGATCCCAGACCCTACGTGGCTGCCGGGCGCTTTTACCTGGGGGCTCGCCGCCGCGGCGTGAGCGGCGCGCGCGAGAAGGCCATCCAGGCCCTCAATGCGGCCTTGCAGCGCTGCAAGGACGAGGAGTCGAAGGCCGAGATCCGCCGCCTCTTGGGTAAGGCCAGCGGCTGAAGCGCCGAATCCCGCCCTGGGCGCTGGACATGGGGATTGCGATTGGTATAATGAACGTGCCTGACCCGGGCTCGCGCGGCACGGGGGGCGGAGAATCCCAAGGCGGGTCCCTTCAACCGGTGTTTGGGAAAGGAGCGCGGGATGATGCGAGCATGTCTGGCGGTTGTGCTCACACTGGCCGTCGTCATGGTCGGCTGCACGGGAGGCCCCGGCGCCTCTGCGGCCAAGAAGGCCCCTGGCACCGTCGAAGTCCGGGTAACTCCGGTCGAGAAGAATGCCCCGGAGGCCAAAATGGAGACCAAGCCGGCCCCCGTGCCCGAAGTGAAGCCGGCTCCGGTGCCCGAAGTCAAGCCTGAGCCGAAGCCCGTCGCGGCGCCGGAGGCGAAGCCCGAGCCCAAGGCCGCTCTCAAGGAGCTCAAGCCCGGCCTGTTCGCCCTCGACCTCTCTGCCCTCTACAACAACGACGGCATCACGGGCGAGGACGACCGCAAGGACTCCGATTTCGACCAGTGGAAGCAGTCGTTCCCCGCCGAGAACCTGCCCAACGCCGGCACCTTCGAGCCCAAGGACGTGAAGGCTGCCTTCGACTTCCCGGCGAAGGAGAAGGGCAAGAAGAACAACGTGGCCTGCGCGGGGCAGACCATCGCCGTCGACGGCAAGGCTAAGGAGCTGCATCTCCTTGTGACGGCTACCGACGCCGATCAGCAGGAGAAAATCACGATCAACTACGCCGACGGCGCCGTGCAGGCTGACCTGAAGGTGACCGACTGGTGCAAGGACGCGCAGTTCGGCGAGAAGATCGGTGTGGAGAGCGCCCAGCGTGTCGCCGTGGACTCCGAGGGCAAGGGCGAGTTCGCCAAGGAAGACAAGAAGTGCCGCATCTGGGTGGTGGCGATCCCCCTCGATGCGAACCGCGAGTTGAAGTCGATCAAGCTGCCCTTCTGCTCGCTGATCCACGTCTTCGCCGCGACAATCGCCCGATAGCCACGCCGGCCGGGCGTCGGTTGCTGAGAGCAGCGGGCACTTGCCGCATCGGCTTGCCAGAAGCGGGCCGGCGCGGCATCGCCCATTCGAGCCGTCACCGGCTTCATGGCTGTCGGTGTCCAGTGTTCACCCTGGTTGGGAGCCTGCGCTGCCTTGCGAGCCGCGATCATCCTCCTCAAGGACGACAAGCCGGTCAGCCAGTTCGCGGCCGACGGCGAGAAGCCGGTCACCATCGGCCGCAGCGCCGAATGCGTCATCCAGATTCACGACGGCAAGATCTCGCGCCATCACTGCGAAGTGCGCACGACGCCCGATGGCTGCTTCGTGCGCGACCTGGGCTCGAAGAACGGCACCTTTGTGAACGGAGCGCGGATCAGCGAGGCCCGCCTCCGGGACGGCGATCGCCTCCAGGTGGGCCTCGCCCAGCTCCTCTTCCGCTGCGAGACGCCGCCGGTGGAGGAGCCGCAGAGCGTTCCGCCGCATCTGTGCGCCTCCTGCGGCAAGATGGTCCCTCTCGACGCGCTGCTCACGGCCCGCCAGACGCAGGCCCGCGTCTACTGCGCCGCCTGCGTGAGCGGCTGCCCGCTGCTCGGGCAGGTGATCGGCCGCTATGAGATCGTGCAATTGCTCGGCAGGGGCAGCATCGGGGCCGTCTATAAGGCCGATCAGCTCTCGATGGGGCGTCTCGTGGCGCTCAAGGTCCTGCATGACGAACTGACGGCCGACCCCGATGCCGTGGCGCGCTTCCTGCGCGACGCGCGCACCAGCGGCCAGCTCTCGCACCCGAACATCATCCGCATCTACGACATGAACCGTGCCGATCGCCACACGTTCATCTCCATGGAGTACGCCCAAGGAGGCGACCTCGGCTCGCTCTTTGAGCGCCAGGGCCCGCTGCCGGTGCGCGACGTGGTGAGCTACGCCATTGCGGCCGCGAGCGCCGTGGCCTATGCCCATAGCGCCGGCGTTGTTCACGGCGGCCTCAAGCCCAGCAACCTCCTCCTCACGCGCGACGGGATCCTCAAGGTGGCCGACATCGGCCTGGCCCGCAGCCTCGACGTGGCCGGCCTCACCACCGTGGTCAGAGACTGCGACGTGGTCGGCTCCATCCGGTATGTGGCGCCCGAGTGCCTCGTGGCCAACGTGGCCGGCAACGCGCAGACGGACGTGTACGCGCTGGGGGTCACCTGCTTCCGCCTGCTGACGGGCGACTTTCCGTATCCGGTCACTTCGCTGCCCGAACTCACCCGCACGGCCGGCATGCGAAGGCCCAAGTCGCTGCGGAGCCTCCGCGAGGACTGCCCGCACGACCTCGACGCCGCGATCGCCTGCGCGGTGGCCGCCGACCCCGCGCGCCGGTTCCGCAGCGCCGACGAGTTCCGCCACGCCCTCGAGGCCGTCAAGCACTGACCTGTCTGCCGCGAGACCCGAGCGGGGCCGCCAGCGCATCCTGCCCCCACCCCCGCGCCGGGCGGACAGGGCACGAACCCGCGGCATTTGACTCGGCACGAGCCCAACCTAGAATGGGGGTGGGCGGCAGTCGAGGAAGGCGATGGCCGAGACGAAGAAGCTGTTCTCGAACGACGAGCTGCCCGAGGCCGTGACCCCGGCCATGCGGCAGTACGCCCGCTTCAAGAAGGAGCACCCGGAATCGGTGCTTCTCTTCCGCATGGGCGATTTCTACGAGACCTTCTACGACGACGCCAAGACCGTCTCGCGCGTGTGCGGCCTCACGCTCACCTCGCGGCAGCACGGCGCAGGGGCGGTGCCGCTCGCGGGCTTCCCCTACCACTCGATTGACACCTACCTCAAGCGCCTCATCGTGGCCGGCCACAAGGTGGCCGTGTGCGACCAGGTTCAGGACCCCCGCGAGGCCAAGGGCGTGGTGGACCGCGACGTGACGCGCGTGGTCACGCCGGGCACCCTCACCGAGGAGTCGCTGCTCGACGCCAAGGCGAACAACTTCCTCGCCGCCATCGCGCCCCTGGGCGGACAGTGCGGCGTGGCGTGGGTGGACCTCTCGACCGGGCGGTTCCTCGTGCAGGAGGTCGAGCCGGGCCAACTGCTCGACGAGCTGGGCCGCGTGGGCGCCGCCGAGTGCCTCCTCCCCGACAGCCAGTACCGCACCGAAGACAGCGTGCTGGAGCCCCTTCGCCCGCTGGTCCAGACGCACTGGACACCGCGGCCCGACTGGGCCTTCGACCCCGCGAGCGGGCGCAAGGCGCTGCTCGAGCACTTCGGCGTGGCCTCGCTCGAGGGCTTCGGCTGCCAGGGCCTCAAGGCCGGGCTGGGCGCCGCCGGCGCCGTGCTGGACTACCTGGCCGAGACCCAGCGCGGCAGCCTGGCCAACATCACGAGGCTCGAGCACTTCCTCCGCAGCGACTACCTGATCCTCGACAAGGCCACCCAGGCCAGCCTCGAGCTGGTCGAGACCCTGCGCTCGCGGCGGACCGACGCCACGCTGCTGGGCGTGCTCGACGCCACGGGGACCCCGATGGGCGGGCGGCTGTTCCGCCAGATGGTGCTCTATCCGCTCCGCGACGTTGGGCGCATCCGCCGGCGCCAGGAGGCCGTGGCCGAGCTGGTCGCCCAGCCGCTCCTGCGCGGCGAGCTGCGAGCCATCCTGCGGAACGTGCACGACATCGAGCGCATCGCCTCCAAGATCGCCTACCGCCGCGCCAACCCGCGCGACGTGGTGGGGCTCAAGCAGTCGGCCGACGCCCTGCCCGGCCTCAAGCTGCGCCTGGCCGCCTGCACCAGCCCCCATCTAGCCGAAATCCAGGCCAGCCTCGACACGCTGGACGACCTGCGCGACCTCATCGAGCGGAGCATCGTGGCCGACCCGCCCACGTCGCTCACCGACGGCGGCATCATCCGCAGCGGTTACCACGCGAAGCTCGACGAGGAGCGTTCCATCGCCCGCGACGGCAAGAGCTGGCTCGCGCGCTTCCAGGCCGATGAGATCCGCCGCACGGGCATCGAGTCGCTCAAGGTCGGCTACAATCAGGTCTTCGGCTACTACATCGAGGTCACCCACGCCAACGCCGACAAGGTGCCCCCCGGCTACACGCGCAAGCAGACGCTCAAGAACGCTGAACGCTACGTCACGCCCGAGCTGAAGGAGTGGGAGGAGCGGATCGTGGGCGCCGACGAGCGGGCGAAGGAGCTGGAACGCGACCTCTTCGTCGCGGTGCGCGACCAGATCGCGGCGCAGGTCGAGCGCCTCCAGCGCGTGGGCGCCCTGGTGGCCCAGGTTGACTGCTACGCCGCGCTCGCCCACGTGGCCGCCGAACGCGGCTACTGCGCGCCTGAAATCGCCGACGACCTCACAGTGCACATCGAGGACGGGCGGCATCCCGTGCTCGAGGTGACGCTCGAATCGGGCAAGTTCGTGCCCAACGACGTGCTGCTCGACGGCGACAAGAACCGCATGGCCGTGATCACGGGGCCGAACATGGCCGGCAAGTCCACCTACATACGCCAGGCGGCGCTGCTCGTGCTCATGGCCCAGATGGGCAGCTTCATCCCCGCCCGGCGTGCGCACATCGGCGTGGCCGACCGCATTTTCACCCGCGTGGGCGCCAGCGACGAGTTGGCCCGAGGCCAGAGTACGTTCATGGTCGAGATGATCGAGACCGCCAACATCCTCAACAACGCCACCGAGCGCAGCCTGCTCGTGCTCGACGAGGTGGGGCGGGGCACGAGCACCTTCGACGGCGTGTCCATCGCCTGGGCCGTGTGCGAGTTCCTGCACGAGCACGTGCGCGCCCGCACGCTCTTCGCCACCCACTACCACGAGCTCACCGAGCTGGCCCTGCTGCTCGACGGCGTGCGCAACTACAACATCGCGGTCCGCGAGTGGAAGGATGAGATCATCTTCCTCCACAAGATCGTCGAGGGCGGCGCCGACAAGAGCTACGGCATCCACGTGGCCCGCCTGGCAGGCATTCCCCGCAAGGTCATCCAGCGGGCCAAAGTGATCCTCGGCAACCTCGAGGCCGCCTCGCTCACGCCCAACGACAAGCCGCGCTTCGCCCCCACGCTCGGCGAGGTCGGCGCCCACCCCCGGGAGCTTCAGCTCACCCTCTTCGGCTCCCTGCACGCCGACACGATCGAGGAGCTGAAACGCCTCGACCTCGACAACCTCACCCCGCTGGACGCCCTGGCCGCCCTCCAGCGCTTCCAGAGGGACATCGTGCGCCGCGAGGCCCCGGTCAAGCGACGCAGCTAGGGTCTGTGCGGCAATCCACGCGGGCTGCGTTGCCGGCGTCGGCGGGGTGGAGGCAGGGCGCGGCGTCGCGGTCCCGCGTGGATTGCCGCACAGACCTTGGTGCATGGAGCGGGCAGGTCTCCCCCTTGCGGACCTGGCAGGTCCTCGGGGGCAGGGCCCTGCGGAGTGCCTGGCGGGCGCACAGTGCTCCATCTGAATCACCCTTGAGAGGGGGAGGTGATACAGTTGGGGCGGATGGGCGAGGATTGGCGATTCTCGCGGTTCCGGCCATTCCGGCTCATCTGCGGGATGATCAGGATGGGATGGGGGGGGGAGACCGGGGAACGTAAGGCGTTGCTGAATATAGGGTTATGGTGTAACGTCGCCGGCGCCGCAGCCGTCCCAAGCTTCCCAGCGGCGGCCACGTCAGGATGGCCAGAACTCGATGAGCCTGCGGGAGGGACTGTGCTTCTGTCAAGCACATTCTACTCACAGGGATCGGGCATTCTCCGTGGGCTTCTGGAAGGAGGCACGCTTGAGTTGGGACCGGGGCGCTCGTGGCCGCAATTCCGAGCGCCTCAGCGTTGCGTCAACGCCCCGAAACCGGTAGAATCTCTCCCGTCGGAACCCCGAAGAGAGGCGCCTCGACTGGTTGGGCATGGCAGGCCGTAGAGCGCCTGGTCCCGGAGCCGGCTGTGAAACTCATCGTCGAGCGTTCGACCCTGGATGGTCGCGTGCGCATCCCCGGGTCGAAGTCGCACACCATCCGCGCCGTGGTCATTGCCTCGCTGGCCGGGGGGACTTCCATCATTCGGCAGCCGCTGGAGTCCCTCGACACGCTGGCCTGCGTGAGGGTGTGCCGCGGCCTGGGCGCGCAGATACGGGCTGAAGCCCGCACTACGACCTGGGAGGTGGCCGGGACGGGGGGGAAGCTGGCGACCCCTGACAATGTGCTCGACGTGGGCAACTCTGGCACGACGCTCTACGTGACGCTGAGCACGGCGGCCCTCGGGCGCGGCTGGACCGTGTTCACGGGCGACGAGCAGACGCGCCGCCGCCCCGCCGGGGCGCTGCTGGACACGCTGCGCTGCCTGGGCGCCGAAGCGTTCTCCACCCGCGGCGACGGGCGGGCGCCCATCGTCATCCGCGGGCCGCTGCGCGGCGGCCGCGCGAGCATCGAGTGCCCCACGTCGCAGTACCTCACCAGCCTGCTCCTCAACTGCCCCCTGGCCGAGGGCGACACGATGATTGACGTGCCGCTGCTCCACGAGCAGCCCTATGTGGAGATGACGCTGGCCTGGCTTGACGGGCAGGGCATCCGCTACGAGCGCGACGGCTTCCGCCAGTTCCGCGTGCCCGGCGGCCAGGGTTACGGGGCGTTCGACCGCGCCGTGCCGGCCGACTTCTCGTCGGCGACGTTCTTCCTGTGCGCCGCGGCGATCACCGGCTCCGAGATCACGCTGCTCGGCCTCGACCGCGAGGACACCCAGGGAGACAAGGCCGTGGTAGACTACCTGGCCGCCATGGGCGCACGCGTCGAGTGGCTGCCCGACGGCCTTCGCATCCGGGGCGGCGAGCTGCGGGGCGGCGAGTTCGACCTCAATGCCACGCCCGACGCCTTGCCCGCCATGGCCGTGGCCGCCTGCTTCGCCTCGGGCGAGACCCGCCTGGTGAACGTGCCCCAGGCGCGCATCAAGGAAACCGACCGCCTGGCCGTGATGGCCCAGGAACTCGCCGAGATGGGCGCGCGCGTGAAGGAGTTGCCCGACGGCCTCGTGATCCAGGGCGGCGGCCTGCACGGCGCTGTGGTGGACGGCCACGGCGATCACCGCGTGGTCATGGCCTTCGCCGTTGCCGGCCTGGCCGCGTCGGGCCGCACCGAGGTGACCACGGCCGAAGCCACCGCCGTGACGTTCCCCGACTTCGTGGACCTGATGGCCAGCCTCGGCGCCCGAATGCGCCGAGGCGAAACGTGACGAGGGCCGCGTGAAACTCACCTGGGAAGAAGAGAACCGCCCGATTGACCTGCACGTGCACACCACGGCCAGCGACGGCGATGTGAGCCCGAGCGGCTGTGTGGACGCGGCGAAGCGCCTGGGCCTGGCCGCGATCGCCATCACCGACCACGACACCACGGCCGGCCACGCCGAGGCCGTGGCGCGCGGGGCCGAGGTGGGGCTCGAGGTCGTGCCGGGCGTCGAGGTGAGCGTCGAGTACCCCGGGCTCACCGTGCATATCCTCGGCTACTACCCCGAGCCGGACGCGCCTGCCCTCGAAGGCATCCTCGCCGGCCTGCGCGAGCACCGCGGCGAGCGCAACCCGCTCATCCTCAAGCGTCTGGCCGAGCTGGGCTGCCCGATTGACGAGGCAGAACTAGCGGCCGAGGCGGGCGGTGGCGTGGCCGGTCGCCCCCACATGGCGGCCATCATGGCCCGCAAGGGCTATGTGGGCAGCGTGCAGGAGGCCTTCGACCGCTACCTGGCCAAGGGCGCCGCGGCCTACGTGGACCGCGTGCGGCCATCGCCGGAGGCGGCCATCCAGGCGATCCTGGGCGCGCGGGCCGTCCCGGTCATCGCGCATCCCCAGGCGATGGGCGCGAAGACCGAGGAGGAGGTCGTAACCCTCGTCGAGCGCCTGGTGAAGGCGGGCCTTCGCGGCGTCGAAGCCTATTACCACGGCTACAGCCCCGGGCAGATTTCGGCCTGCCTCACCCTGGCCAGGCGGCACCGCCTGCTCGTCACAGGCGGCACCGACTACCATGGGGCGAAGAAGCCCGACATCCAGCTCGGCCGCGGCCCGGCGGGCATGCACATCCCATATCGCCTGTTGGTGGAACTGAAGGCGGCGCGCGAGCGCCTGTGAGCGAGAGGAGCGTGCGACGGTGGCCGTGAGCAAAGTGCTCGTGACCGGGGGCGCCGGCTACGTGGGGAGCCACACGGTGCTGGCCCTGCTCGAGGCGGGCTTCGCTCCCGTGGTGCTCGACAACTTCGAGGCGGGCCACCGCGACGCCGTCGCGCCGGACGCCGAGACGGTGGAAGGGGACATTCGCAGCGACGGCGACGTGGCGCGGGCGTTCGCTCGCGGCCCCTTCGAGGCCATCCTGCACTTCGCCGGCCTGGCCAATGTGCCTGACTCGTTCGCCGACCCCGCGAAGTGCTACGCCGCCAACCTCACGGGCGGCCTGAACCTGCTCGCTGCTGCGCGAAGGGCGGGAGTGCAAGCATTCGTCTTCTCCTCATCGGCTGCCGTGTACGGCCCGCCGGAAAAGACCCCGATCCCCGAGGACCACCCGCAGCGGCCGATCAGCCCCTACGGCTTCACGAAGGGCGCCTTCGAGCGAGTGCTCGCTGACTTCACGGTGGCCTATGGCATCCGGTCGGTGTCGCTCCGTTACTTCAATGCCGCTGGGGCCGACCCGGCCGGCCGCGCCGGCGAGCGGCACAATCCTGAGACACATCTCATTCCCATCTTGCTTCAGCACCTCAAGGGCAGGAGGCCGTGCATCAGGGTCTTCGGCGCCGACTACCCCACGCCCGACGGGAGCTGCATCCGCGACTACATTCACGTGAGCGACCTGGCCGAGGCCCACGTCCTCGCCGTCCGAGCCCTGGCCGGGGGAGCGGGGACGACGTCGCTGAACCTCGGTGTAGGCCGCGGCTACTCGGTGCGCGAGGTGATCGCCACGGCCGAACGAATCACCGGCCTGAGGGCCAACGTGGTGGAGGAGGGGCGCCGCGCCGGCGACCCGCCCGTGCTCGTGGCCGACGCCCGCCGCGCGGCCGGCGTGCTGGGCTGGACCCCGAAGCGGCCGTCGCTAGAGACCATCGTCGCCGACGCGTGGCGCTGGGAATCCAGGCACTGACAGGAGGGCAACATGGCCGACGAGTGCTTCATCCATCCGACCGCGGTGGTTGATCAGCCGTGCCGGATCGGCAAGGGCACCAAGATATGGCATTTCGTGCACGTGTGCGCCCATGCCGAGATCGGCGAACGCTGCGTGCTGGGGCAGAACGTCTTCGTCGGCAGCCACGTGAAGATCGGCAGCAACTGCAAGATCCAGAACAACGTCGCCGTCTACGAGAAGGTGACGCTCGAGGATGACGTCTTCTGCGGCCCCTCGATGGTGTTCACCAACGTGATGAACCCGCGGAGCGCCTTCCCGCGCGACCGCGACACGGGCTTCCTGCCCACGCTGGTGAAGCGCGGCGCCACCCTTGGCGCCAATTGCACCATCGTGTGCGGTACGACGATCGGCGAGCACGCCTTCATCGGCGCCGGCTCCGTCGTGACGAAGGACGTGCCGGCCTACGCGATGGTCTACGGCGTGCCTGCCCGCCAGCACGGTTGGATGTGCGAATGCGGCGAGAGGCTGGCTTTCGCCAACGGCCGCGCTCGGTGCGAGAAGCAGGGGACGGAGTACGCCCTGGAAAACGGTGTCGTGAGGCAGGTGACCAGGCACGGGACGTAAGGGACAAGAGGAACAGAAGGGGCCACAGAGACAAGACTGTGCTCCCCTGTCCCATGCCCCCTCTGTCCCTTGGGCCGTTCTTGTCCCTTCATTGCGGGCGCCTTCGCCTCTCTGTGCGATGCGCGCCTGTACAGAGGAGATCCAATGAAAGTGCCACTTCTCGACCTCAAAGCCCAGTACGCCACCCTCCGCGACAAGGTGCGGCCCGTGGTGGACGCGGTGATGGACAGCCAGTACTTCATCCTCGGCCCTGAGGTCGAGGCGTTCGAGAAGGAGCTGGCCGCCTATGTGGGCGCGAAGCACGCCGTCGGCTGCGCCTCGGGCACCGATGCCATCCTGCTCGCCCTCATGGCCCTCAACGTGGGGCCGGGCGACGAGGTGGTGACCACGCCCTTCACCTTCTTCGCCACGGCCGGCTGCGTCTCGCGCGTCGGCGCCAAGCCTGTGTTCGTGGACATCGAGCCCGACACGTTCAACATCAACCCCGCCCTGGTCAGGAAGGCCATCACGAAGAGGACCAAGGCGATCCTGCCCGTGCACCTGTTCGGCCAGTGCGCCGACATGGACCCGATCCTCGACGCCGCGGGCGACATCCCGGTGATTGAAGATGCGGCGCAATCGCTCAGCGCCGAATACAAGGGCAGGAAGTCGGGCGTCCTGGCCCGCGTGGCCTGCTTCAGCTTCTTCCCCAGCAAGAACCTCGGCGGCTTCGGCGACGGCGGGGCGGTGACGACCAACGATACGGACCTGGCCGCACGTATCGCCGCGCTGCGCGTCCACGGCGGCAAGCAGCGCTACTACCACGACGAAGTGGGCATCAACAGCCGCCTCGACGCCCTCCAAGCCGCCGTGCTGCGCGTGAAGCTGCCCTATCTGGACCAGTGGAGCGACCAGCGGGCCGCCAACGCCCGCCGCTACGACGAGATGCTCGCGGGCGCCAGGGTCGTGACGCCCGTGGCCAGGGCCGATGGGCGACACGTGTTCAACCAGTACACCATTCGCGCGGCCGACCGCGACGCGCTTCAGAAGCACCTGAACGCGCACGAGATCGGCAACGCCATCTACTACCCCGTGCCGCTGCACCTTCAGAAGTGCTATGCCAGCCTGGGCTATGGGGCGGGAAGCTTCCCCGAGGCCGAGCGGGCGTCGCGCGAGGTGCTCTCGATCCCCGTCTACCCCGAACTGACCGACCAGATGGCCCGCCACGTGGCGGCCAGCATCCGAGAGTTCACGGGCTAGACCAATCGTGGTTCCGCACCGTGTCGGCGAGATGCTCGGCTTCGGCTTCGATGCGGTGGAGCAGGCTGGCGCAGGGGGCTCTCTGGCCGCTACGTGCAGCGGTCTCCAGCTCGCGGGCCGTCTCCTGGAGGCGGTGGGCCTGGAGCATGGCGGCGGAGCCCTTCAGCGTATGAGCCAACTGGCGAAGCTTCTCGAAGTCCTCGCCCTCGAACGCGGCTCGGATCGCCTCGAGACGGCCCGGCAACTCGCCGAGGAAGAGCCCCAGCAGCTCGTGCAGCAGGTCAACCTTGCCACCCAGCGACCTCGCCGCCCGTGCGAAGTCCAGCGCCGGCATCTCGGCGTTCGCAGGCGACGAGGCGGCATCCTGCACCGCACCCTTCGAGGGCGCCGCTGGCGCGGGACCAGGGCGCTGCCCATTGCTCGCGTTCCCGTGGATTGGGTCCATTCCCGTTCCTTAGGCATCCGTCGGCCCCGACCGCAGGCCGCAGCGGCCCATGCTGCCAACGAAGTATAGCGCCGGAACTCGGTCCGCGCAACGGTGCAGCGCCCCCGCCGCGGGACGGGTGTGGACAAGTGCACCCACCTCGTGTATGCTACTCGGCAACCCAGGGTTGCGTAGAGGGGCCGATCCCAGTCGCCCGACTTCGGAAGGAAGCGATGGCGTTGAGGTCAGGGGAAGGAGGACGGAGCTCTTGACAGCGGCTTGGGCGCTGGCGCGCCCAGCGTCGCCCACGCCCACATCGGCCTCACCCACCCCGAGTGGAGCCGCGTGCTCGTGAGGGGAACCTGAGCGGCCCCATGGGACCGATGGGACGGATAGGACAGATAGGTGCAGTGTCACAAGGGTCGCCGCAGCTCCTATCGGTCCTATCCGCTGGCGTTCGAGTGAGGGGGTGTCGATCATGCTCAGGCAGGGTGCCGTGACGGGGATTCTTCTGATGGCAGTTGCCCAGGCCGCCGAAGCGCCGATGTGGAACCTGGCCAGGCTGTTCCATGCCCCCAAGGCGACGCCCGCCGAGGGTTTCCAGGCCGACGGGATGCAGGCGCTCTTCTACGAGGGGCTGCCGTACCGAGGCAAGCCCACGCGCGTCTTCGCCTGGCTCGGCATCCCGAAGGTCGAAGCGGGCAAGAAACTGCCTGGGATGGTGCTCGTCCACGGTGGCGGCGGCACGGCCTTTGCCAACTGGGTGAAGCTGTGGAATGACCGCGGCTATGCGGCCATCTCGATGGATACGTGTGGCTGCGTGCCGAGAGGCTCCTATGGCAACTGGCAGCGCGACGAGCAGGGCGGCCCGCCCGGCTGGGGCGGCTGGAACCAGATCAACGAGCCACGGGAAGACCAGTGGACCTATCACGCCGTTGCCCAGGCCATCCTCGGGCACTCGCTGCTGGCCGCGCAGCCTGAGGTGGACGCCGACCGCATCGGCCTCACGGGTATCTCGTGGGGGGGCTACCTCGCCTGCATCATCGCGGGCGTGGACAGCCGCCTCAAGTGCGTCGTGCCCGTCTACGGCTGCGGCTACACCAACGAGCACGGCTTTGCGGGCAGTGTGGCCGCCCTGGGCAAAGAGGCCGCCGAACGCTGGATGCGCTGGTGGGACCCCTCGGTCTACCTGCCCGCTGCCAGGATGCCGATGGCCTGGGTGACGGGCACGAATGACTTCGCCTACACGATGAACGCGCTCCAGAAGTCATATCGGCTGCCGAAGGGGCCTCGAACGCTGTGCATCCGCATTCGCATGCCCCACGGCCACGGCCCGGCGGGCGAGGCGCCGAGGGAGATTCACGCCTTTGCCGACAGCATTCTGAAGGGCGGAGACCCGCTGCCGACCTTCACCGCTCAGGGCCGCGACGGCCACCAGGTGTGGGCGACCTTCGAGAGCCAGCGCCCCATCGCCAGGGCCGAGTTGTGCTTTACAGTTGACAGGGGTAACTGGCAGGACCGCAGGTGGGAGGCTGCTCCCGCCCAACTCGCCCCCGGCAGGGCCACGGCGGCCCTTCCCGATGGCGTGGCTGTCTACTACCTCAACCTGTTTGACTGCCGCGATTGCGTCGTGAGCACCGAACACGTCGAAATCCCTCGGTCTATTCCGTGATGGGCAATTGACCGCTCTCCGAGGGGGCGTCGGAAAGAAGTTGCATAGTTGTTCAAGTAGGCAACCTGTCCAGGGGCGCAACAGGCACCCTGTTGGGTGTGCTCGCGGCCCTGTGCTGGTGCTCGAGGCTCCCTGAGACGCGGTGGGAACGGGATCACATGGTTGCGCAAGTGCGCAACCCTCTCCCACGAGCTGCCCCCTGGATCGAAGTCGCCGCCTTGGCCCTGCCTCACAGTACGCGCGTGGAGGGCGGTCCTTGCCGGTGGAGGTCGACGGTCCGAGCGCTGGTGCAATCGCCCTTTGCCGTGGTGCGGGATTTCTGGTATCCTGATATGAAAGTCAGAGGGTTCCGGAGAACGCCAGATGGGTATGACGATCACCGAGAAAATCATCGCAGCTCATGTAGGCAAGGATGTGGTGCGCCCAGGCGAGTTCCACTTCGTGCCCGTGGATGTGGTGATGGCAAACGACATCACGGCTCCTCTGGCCATCGAGTGCTTCGAGCGCACGGGGGCGACGCGGGTGTTCGACCCCGAACGCATCATCCTCATTCCCGACCACTATGTGCCGAACAAGGATATCAAGGCCGCCGAGCAGGCGAAGGTGCTCCGGGGGTTCGCCCGCAAGCACAAGCTGCCGTTCTACTACGAGGTGGGGCGCGCCTGCGTGTGCCACAGCCTGGTGCCCGACGAGGGGCACTGCGTGGCGGGCGAGGTGATGGTGGGAGCCGACTCGCATTCGTGCACCAACGGCGCCCTCGGCGCCTTCGCCACGGGCATGGGCTCGACCGACGTGGGCGTCATCTTCGCCCTTGGCCGAACCTGGCTGAAGGTGCCCCAGAGCCTCAAGTTCATCTACTACGGCCATCCGAAGAACCCGTGGATCGGTGGCAAAGACTACATTCTCGCCACGATCGGCCGGATCGGCGTGGCGGGCGCGCTCTACTGTGCGATGGAGTTCACCGGCGAGGCCATCGATGCCCTGCCCATGCACGGCCGCCTCACGATGTGCAACATGGCCATCGAGGCCGGCGGCAAGAGCGGCATCATCGCCTTCGACGACAGGACCGCCGCCTTCCTCGAAGGCCGCGCCCGCCGGCCCTCGCGTGTCTACGCCAGCGACCCAGATGCCGCCTACCGTGAGGTGCATGAGTTCGACGTCACGGACCTCCAACCCCAGGTGGCCTGCCCCCACCTGCCGGGCAATGTGAAGCCCGTGAGCGAACTGCGCCACGTGCGGATTGACCAGGCCTTCATCGGTTCGTGTACCAACGGGCGCTACGAGGACATTGCTCAGGCGGCCGAGGTCATCCGCGGGCGCAAGGTGCACCCCGACGCGCGGCTCATCGTCATCCCCTCGTCGCTCGAGGGCTATCGCCGCTGCATCGCCGAGGGGCTGGACGAGGTATTCATCGAGGCGGGGGCGGTCTTCTCGACGCCCACGTGCGGGCCGTGCCTGGGGGGCCACATGGGTGTGCTCGCCGCGGGCGAAACGTGCATTTCGACCACCAACCGCAACTTCGAGGGGCGCATGGGCCACCTCAAGAGCTTCGTCTACCTGGCCAACCCGGCCGTGGCGGCCGCGTCGGCCGTCCTTGGCCGCATCGGTTCGCCCGACGAGCTGTAGGCGGGGCGCCTCTGCCCCGCGCGGGAGTTCCGCAGCAATGGGCAAAGCTTTCAAGTTCGGGGACGACGTGAACACGGATGCGATCATCCCCGCTCCGTACCTCGTGACCACGGACCCCAAGGAGTTGGGCTCGCATGCGATGGAGGGCAGTGACCAGCCGGACTTCGCGAAGAGGGTGAAGCCGGGCGACGTGGTAGTGGCAGGCGAGAACTTCGGCTGTGGCTCGTCGCGCGAGCACGCACCGGTGGCTCTCGCGGGTGCGGGGGTGGCGTGCGTCATCGCCAAGAGCTTCGCCCGCATCTTCTTCCGCAATGCCATCAACATCGGCCTGCCGCTGCTCGAGTGCCCCGAGGCGGCCGACGCCATCGCCGCCGGCGATGAGGTGGAGGCCGACCTCGCGAGCGGCATCATCCGCGATCTCACGGCCGGCCGCACCTTCCGCGCCGAGCCCATGCCGGACTTCATGCGGGCCATCTTCGATGCCGGCGGCCTGGTCGAGTTTGCCAAACTACGCCTCCGGAGCAGATAGGGAGGATACGCCATGCCGATCTACGACTACCAGTGTGACGCCTGCGGCCACGCGTTCGAGCGGCAGCAGAAGATGAGCGACGCGCCGGTGAAGAAGTGCCCCGAATGCGGCCAGCCCGTGCGGCGTGTGATCGGCGCCGTGGCCGGCATCGTGCGAGGGGCCTCGACACCCTGCGCCCGCGACACAAGCCCCTGCCAGGAACTAGGCCGCTGCAATAAGCGCTCGTGCTCGATGCTCGAGGGATAACCCCCCGAGGATTGCGAACCCGCGGGAGGTTCAGCCTTGTGGAGGCCACGTGCGATGTGGCGAGCAAGTCTGGCCTGCATCCTCCTGGCTGGCGCCCAGGGGGCGGTGCCCTCCCGAGAACAGGTCGAGGCCGACTGGGCTCGGCAGGACGACTGCCGCCTGGCCGAACTCCTCATGCCCGATCTCCTGCCCTTCCTCGCGGCCAAGGACGGCCAGGCCGCGCTGCCGCGGCTTACCGTGCCCAGGTGCGCCGGAGCGCCGAAGCTGGACGGCGATCTCAGCGACCCGTGTTGGGCCTCTGCGGCCCGCGTGCCCGGCGCCGAACGCTTCCTGCTCTGCCAGGACGGGCAGCGCCTCTATGTGGCTGCTCTGGTGCCTGACTCGGCGCCCGTTTCAGACCCCACTGCCGCCGACGCCGCGGGCGCCGTGGACGGCGTGAAGGACGGCAAGTACGCATTCCATACGGACCGGGAGCCGTGCCCCTGGTGGCAGGTGGACCTGGGTTCGTCCATGGCCATCGCCCGCATCGCGGTCTGGAACCGCCTCGATTACGAACCCGGCCTGCACAACGCCGACAACCTGCTGATCCTGACCTCCGACGACGGCCAGAACTGGATGCTTCGCCACGACAACAAGGGGAAGCACTTCGGCGGCGTCGGCAGCAAGGAGCCGCCGCTCGAGGTCAAGCTGGACGGCGTCAAGGCTCGATTCGTTCGCCTTCAGGTCAAGAGCGACGCCCCGATCTACCTCCACCTCGACGAGGTGGAGGTCTACGGCCCCGGCGATGCGAAGAAGAACCTCGCCCTCAAGCGGCCGGCGTCCCAGAGCAGCTTGAGCCAGTGGTCGAGAGGGAACACGGCTGGGCAAGCCAGCCGTGCCACAACGGGGTTGTTCACCGTGGGCAAGAGCCGCGTGACGCTGGCCGGCGATGCCCTTGCGCTGAACGGGGCGCCGGTGCCGGCAGGGCAGGGGAGCGCGGTGCGTAGGGGCGACACGGTCACGCTTGAGCTTGCCCTGCCGCTGCGCGACGCGGGCGACACGTTTGCCCACGCGGTCGGCCAGGTGCGGTTGAGCATCGGCGGCGACTGGCAGCTTGTGTGGCACGAGCTGCCCGCGCTCGGCTTCGGCAAGAATCGCGTCCACATCGAGGTCCGCTCCGCCGGCCCGCTTGCGCCGCCGGTCGAAGTGACGGCTGAAGCCCTGGTGCTGGCACGTGACCAGCTTCGCCGCCAGACCTTCTTCACCCGCAAGCTCGACGGCCCGTGGGCCGGCCCCGTGGAGTTCCAGGTCGCCCACGAAGGCCCCGCCGCCATCGTCCTCACCGCGCAGCAGGCGGCCACGCGGGTGTGCGAGGGCAAGGCATTCTTCGTCCATCCCATCGCCGAAGTGCTCGCCCGGACGGAGCGGTTCTTGAGGGGGCTCGGGCTGCCCGACCCGCCTGCGCCCCCGAGCCTTGAGGAGCTTCGCGGGCGTGCCGAGGCCCTGGCCGCCGTGGAACGGGACAAGGGCTGCGACCCCGCCGCCCGCCTGGCCCTCTACCGCGAGGCCCGCTGGCTCGCCCGCGAGGCTGCGATGAAGGCTGCGCTCGATTTCGATAAGCTCCTCTTCATCAAGCGCTTCACCCAGGAGAGCTACCCCGACGTGTGCCTGAACCACATGCCCTGGGTCTCGCGGCCGGGCGGCGACATCTGCGTTCTCGACCTCAAGACGGGCGAGGTGCGGAACATCCTCAATGGCCAACTCGGGCCGGGACACGTCCACGGCACGGACCTCTGGTATGGCGGCGACCGCGTGGTCTTCGGCTACGCGAAGGCGAAAAGCGACAAGCCGCCCAACGGCTGGCTCAATCGCGCGGCGAGCTTCGACCTCCGGCGCTCCGAGGAGCCGACGCACATCTTCGAGATCGGCATTGACGGGAAGGGCCTGCGGCAGCTCACGAAGGGCGAGTGGAGCGACCTCGACCCCTGCTACCTGCCCAGCGGCGACATCGCCTTTGTCTCCGAGCGCTGCGGCTACTCGCTCCAGTGCAACGAGCTGGACAAGGACGAGACCTCGTGCAACCTCTACGTCATGCGGCCCGACGGCTCGGGCATCCGCCGCCTCACGGTAACGAAGGATGGCGACTACCTGCCGCACGTCCTGGCCGACGGCACGATCGGCTACACCCGCTGGGAGTACCACGAGCGCGGCTGGGCGCACATTCAGTCGCTCTGGTACGTGCGGCCCGACGGCACGGGGGCCGACGCGTTGTTCAAGCAGCACTTCAACGAGCCGTGGGCTGTCGAGGAGTGCCGCTCGATCCCAGGCTCGCACAAGCTCGTGGGCATCGCTACAGGGCACCATACGCTGCCCGCCGGTCCGATCATCCTCATCGAGCCGCAGGCCGGCATCAACAGCCCCGACGGCATCCACATCGTCACCCCGGGCGTGGGGCCACCCGAGGGCGGCATGTCGGGCCGCCCCGTACCCGGGGGCGGCGTGCGTGGCGTGGGCGGCCTCTATATGACCCCCTGGCCGCTCTCCGAGACGCAGTTCCTTGCCTCCTACACCTACGGCAAGGAGACCGACGCCACGGGCTACGCGCTCTACCTGATCGGCGTGGACGGCACGAAGGAACTGATCTACCGCGACCCGGCCATCTCGTGCTCGATCCCGATCCCGCTGCGGCCGCGCCAGAAGCCGCCGATTCTGCCCGACAACACGGACCCCGCGAAGCCCTACGCCGTGTGCGCGGTGAACCACGTGGCCCTGGGCGTGGATGGCGTGGACCCCAAGGCCATCCGCTACATCCGCGTCGCCGAGCCGCTCGGCTGGCCCTACTGCAATACCTACGGCGGCCAGCGCTACGAGCCCGATGTCAAGGGCGTGATGATCAACTGGAACCCCGTGCGCATCCTGGGCACTGCGCCGGTCGAGAGCGACGGCTCAGCCTTCTTCCAGGTTCCCGTGGACACGGCAGTCTACTTCCAGCTCCTCGATGAGAATCACATGGAGTTGCGGCGGATGCGTTCGTTCATCAGCTTCCAGAGCGGCGAGCAGCGCTCGTGCACGGGCTGCCATCAGACCTGGGAGAAGGCGCCGCCGGCCACGCCCACACCGATCGCCCTGCGCCGGGAACCCGTCGTGCCCACGCCACCGCCGTGGGGCGCCGACAAAGCCCTCAGCTTCCTGCGCGACGTGCAGCCCGTCTTCGACCGACACTGCGTCGCTTGCCATGCCGGCCTGAAGCCGGCGGGCGGCCTCGACTTCTCGGGCGGCCTCACGCCGCGGCACAACCGCGCCTACGACACCATTCTGGCCGCGAAACTGATCTCGCGCTCAAACGTAGGCGACGACGCCAAGGTCACGCCCCCGTTGGCCTTCGGCTCCCACAGGAGCAAGCTTGTTGCCGTCCTGCGCAAGGCCCCACACACCGAGCGCGCGAAGCTGCCCCAGGAAGACTGGCTGCGCCTGGTCACATGGATTGACGCCAACGGGCCCTATCACGACGGCTTCATCAACAAGCGCCTGGGCGAGCCGCCCTACGACCTCGCCTCCGACCGCCGGCTGGGCGATCAGATCGCTGCGGTCCATGCGAAGCGTTGCGGCGCCTGCCACGAGGCGGCCCAGGTCTCACGCCTCGACTGGGTGGCGCTGCGCCAACCCGCCGACAGCCTCTTCCTTACCGCGCCCCTGGCCAAGGAAGCCGGCGGAGCCGCAAAGTGCAAGGCCCCCGTTTACCGCGACTCGGGCGACCCCGACTACAAGGCGGTGCGCACACTCGTCGAAGCGGCCACGCGCAAGGCGTGGAGCTGTCCCCGCCGCGACCTCGCCGCGCTGCTGCCCGAGCTCCGCGAGGCGGCGCGCTGCGCTCCGTGACTTGACTTTTCCTGGGCGACTCAGCATTATGTGGCATCACGACGGTTGCCGGACTCCCTACAGGAGACAAACAGTGGCCGGTGAAGTCAAAGTGGTATTGAGCGAGCGCGAACTGCCCACGTCCTGGTATAACATCATGCCGGATGCGCCGGAGCCGCCTGCCCCGCCGCTGAACCCGGCCACGCTGAAGCCGATTGACCCTTCGGCGCTGGCGCGAATCTTCCCGATGGGCCTCATCGAGCAGGAGGCCAGCCAGCAGCGGTGGATTGACGTTCCAGGCGAGATCCTCGACGTGCTACGCCTGTGGCGGCCCACGCCGCTGCACCGGGCGCGCCGGCTCGAGAGGGCGCTCAAGACGCCCGCCCGCATCTACTTCAAGAACGAGAGCGTCAGCCCCGCGGGCAGCCACAAGCCCAACACGGCCATCGCCCAGGCCTATTACAACAAGAAGGAGGGCATCCGGCGGCTCTCCACCGAGACCGGCGCCGGCCAGTGGGGCAGCGCGCTGTCGCTGGCCTGCAACATCTTTGGGCTGGAATGCCTCGTCTACATGGTGAAGGTGAGCTACCAGCAGAAGCCCTATCGCAAGCTCATGATGCAGACGTGGGGCGCCAACATCATCCCCAGCCCGAGCGACACCACGAACGCCGGCCGCGCCATCCTGGCGTCGGACCCCGATTGCCCCGGCAGCCTGGGCATCGCCATCAGCGAGGCCATCGAGATTGCCGCGACGAACGACGACACGAACTACTCGCTCGGCAGCGTGCTCAACCACGTGCTGCTCCACCAGTCGGTCGTCGGCCTCGAGGCGAAGCGCCAGATGGAGATGCTGGGCGAGACGCCCGACGTGATCATCGGCTGCGTGGGCGGCGGCAGCAACTTCGCCGGCCTCGCCTTCCCCTTCTACCCCGACAAGGCGGCCGGGAAGCCGATCCGCATGGTCGCCGTGGAGCCGATGGCCTGCCCCACCATCACCCGCGGCGACTACCGTTACGACTTCGGCGACACGGCCAAGACCACCCCGTTGCTCAAGATGCACACCTTGGGCCACGGCTTCGTGCCGCCCAGGATCCACGCCGGCGGCCTGCGCTACCACGGCATGGCGCCCCTCGTCAGCCTCCTTGTCAAGGCGGGCGCCGTGGAAGCCGTCGCCGTCCACCAGAACGCCGTCTTCGAGGCGGCCGTTCTCTTCGCTCGCTCCGAGGGGATCGTTCCGGCACCCGAGACCGCGCACGCCATTCGCACCACCATTGACGAGGCGATTCGCTGCCGCGAGACCGGCCAGGCGAAGTCCATTCTCTTCAACCTCAGCGGGCATGGCCACTTCGACCTCGCCTCGTACGAGCAGTACTTCGGCAGGAAGCTCGAGGACTACGAGTACCCCGAGCACCAGATCGAGGAGGCAATGAGAGACGTGCCGGTCGTCCCCTGACGGCTGGCGACGCGAGCAGCCAGGGAGCCGGGCCGGATGCCGGTGTCCCTCGCACTGACACCCTTGTGAGGGGGCGGACGCCATGGAGCGGGCGAGACTCTGCACGTGGGGAATCATGCTGGCTCTCACACTGCCGGGGCTAGCGCTGGCCGGCGCGCCGGATGCCAGCCTGGCGGGGGCAACCCGAGGAACCCTCGACATCGTGCTGCCTTACTACCCACCGTCGGCCCGGGCGCTGGGCCTGGGGCGGGCCACCGTAGCGCTCGAGGGGGTGGACTCCCATAACCCCGCCGCGCTCGGCTTCTTCAAAGGCATTGATCTTGCCGCCAGTTATGGCAATCTGGACTTCCGCCGTGGCCCCGACCTCGACATCTACAACTCCAGCGTCGTCATCCCGACGCCGATGCTGGGGGGCTCGACGAAGCTCATGGGCTTCTACCTGCACACGCGCGACCGCGACCCCTCGAAGATGATGGGCGCCAACGCCGAGCTGTGGGGCCAGCAGATCGGCATCGCCTCAGGGGTCCAGGTGCCGATTCCCGACGGCTTCGGCAAGCTGGCCCTCGGCTTCGCGGGCTACCCGAACGACCCGTCGGAAGTCACCCTGACCCTGCCCGACGGCATGGGCGGCACCACCCGCGTGGCGCACGGCCGCGGCCAGTCGCAGATCGGCAGCATCCGCCTCGGCGCGCTGTACAAGCCTACCGACGAGGCGTCCATCGGCGCCGAGTTCACCCACATCAAGGACAAGCTCCACGCCACCTACCTCGGCGTGCCCGGCCGCTTCGAGAGCAACTACCACGTCAACTTGCTGACCATTGGCGCCGCCTACCGCGTCCTCAAGTCCACCATCCTCATGGTTCAGTACACCACGGGTGCGGCGCATGGGCAGGGGGTGGACGCCCACTATGCCATTGACAGTGCCGGCGTCGAACACCAGATCAAGGTCACCAGGGACGTGACGGTCTCGCTCCGCGGCGGCTGGTACGACAACGGCCCCACCTGCGGCGTGGGCAGCACACTGCCCGGCCAGTGCCGCGTGGACTACGGCTACATGCACGACTACGGCGAAGGGGCCAAGAAGGCCTTTGGGCATGGCCCCCTCCACCTGTTCACGGTCGGCAAGACCTTCTGAGAGGGCGCGATGCAGCGCGACGTGGGCGCAGCGGAGCAGCCCTGGCCTGCTGCTCCCAGTGCTTTGGAGACGGCCAGCCCCTCCTGGGGCGGATAGAGGCCGGCCGCGCAGGCCGAGGACTGTCAGAACTTCGCCGCGGGGTCCTCGCGGCGGCGCTCGAGCTCCTTCTTATAGAAATCAGCCGCCGCCTTGAGCGCGGCCTCCTCCTCGCCGGTCGCGAGCTTGGCGGCAGCCAGGGCCGCCTCCACGGCGGTGGGCAGGTGCCCCATCTCATAGTGCACGCGCGCCAGAATGCCCAGCGCCTTGGCATCCTTGCGGCCCGATGCCTCATAGGCCTTGCGGGCCAGGGCGAGGGCCTTGGGCAGGTCGCGCTGCGACAGGTCGGCCCCCGTGCTCAGCTCCAGGGCGGCCTCGAGCGGGTCATCGCTCGCGGCGCCGCCGCCCTCGGCGGCCAGCTTGGCCAGCACGTCGTCTAGGCCCGCCATCGGGTGCCCCTGCCAGGCCACCTTGCCCCTGCGGTCAATCACGAAGGCGTGGGGGATGCCCGACACGCCCTTCATGTAGACGCTGCCCGTGGAGCCCGTGTCAATGCCCACATGGTACTTCATCGGCATGGTCTTGATGAAGTCGGTAACCGTGCTCTCCTGCTCCTGCGTGATGCCGCAGATGACCACGCCCTTCTTTTCATAGGTCTCGTGCAGCTTGTTGAGGTGGGGGATGGACTGGCGGCAGGGCGGGCACCAGGTGGCCCAGAACTCGACGACCACGACTTTGCCCTTCGCGCTGGCGGCCGTGACGGGCGTGTTGGAGACCCACTTCTTGACGCTGATGGGAGGCATGGGGTCGCCCACGTCGAGCGCCCATGTGAGCGGGGGAGCCGAGAGAGCCAGCGCCAATGCGAGCGCCACGCAACGCATCACCCGGGGCGTCATCTCATGAGCCCTCCTCTATAAGGGTTGCAGGAGTCTGCTGCCTGCACAATTATATAGCACTTCCAGGGGCGGAGATCAATCGGTTTCATGCAGACGGGCACGGTCTGCCGAGTCAGGCCGGTCCGACGGGCCCGACGTGACCGACGAGGCCGTCCGACACGGCCGGTCGCCGAAGTCGCACCAGGTGCCCCGTCCTGCCCGATTCATAGATGGCCCAGAGAAGGTCCGAGATCTGTCGGCCCTCCCGACCGTCGAGGGCAAAGGGACGGCCTGCGAGCAGGCAGTGCACGAAGTCGCGCAGGATGCGCCCGTGACCGGGACCGTAGCGCCCGCGCTCGTCGGGTGTGTCGCGCAACTCGTCGATGGCCATCACCTCGGTGCGGTCGGGCGCGCCGTCGGCGAAATCCCACTCGTCGATGCGGTTGTTGAGCAGCACGGCTTTGCCGTGGGTGCCGGCGATCTCGAGGCGCTGGGACCAGAAAGTGTGGGCCGCCGTGGTTGCCACGACGGTTCCCAAGGCGCCGCTGGCGAACTCGATGGCGGCTGCCGCCGTGTCCTCGACTTCGATGGCATGCACCAGCGTGGCCATCCTCGCCTGCACCGAAGCCGCCGGCCCCAGGAGCCAGAGCATCAGGTCCATCATGTGGATGGCCTGGGTGGTGAGCGCACCCCCACCCTCGGTGGCCCAGCGGCCGTGCCAGTCGCCGGGAGCATAGTAGTCGGCCGACTTGCGGTTCTGGAACGTGATGCCCGCCTGGAGAATGCGCCCGAAGCGTCCCTGGTCCACGGCCTTGCGGAGCTCCTGCGATGCCCGGTTGTAGCGGTTCTGGTAGCAGACGCCCAGGCGCACGCCCGCGCGGTCGCAGGCGACGATGACGCGGTCGGCGTCGGCGGGTGTCGTGGCGAGGGGCTTCTCGCAGAAGACGTGGATGCGCGCCTCTGCGGCAGCGAGGATGGCCTCGGCGTGCAAGTGGTGGGGCAGGCACAGCGACACGGCGTCGAGGTGGCCGGAACGGAAGAGCTGGCGATAGTCGGTAGCGTACCGTTCTGCCCCGAAGCGCTCGGCAGCGGCGCGCGCACGCTCCTCTACAATGTCACACGTGGCGGCCAGGCGCACCTGGGGCATAGCCGTCAGGGCGGCGAGGTGCAAGGGAGCGATACGGCCGCAGCCGACCACAGCATAGCGAAGCGGGCTGTTCAGGAGATGTCCCTCCGGGCAAGGGTTCATGTCACGAGCAGGTCTCAGCTTATAGCCGACACGGCATAGGAAGTCAAGCCCCTACGCGACAGGCGCGGCGACAGAAGTAGGTGCCTGGCCAGGGACGTTGCTGTTGCGAGACTCGTGGGATGGGTGGTGGCAGACTGTGTCCTAACAAGCTGTTAGTAAACGAGTTATGGCGTGCGGGTCCGCCGGAGCCGTATCCGCCGCAAGGCAAACCCTGGCTTGCCTTGACCGTAGCGCGGGGGAGGGCTATAATCCGCGAGAAACCTGCAAGGCAGGCTGAATACCTGGGCAGCTTCTGCGTCCAAATGAACGGGAAGACTGCATGAGTGCGGGCGCGAGCCATGTTTCGGACGAGGAGCTGGTCGAACGGTCTCTGGCAGGCGGCGGCGATGCCTTCGCGTCGCTCTACGAGCGACACCGCGAACGAGTCTTCCGCATCGCGTACCGCCTCGTGCGAAACCAGGCCGACGCGCTGGATCTTTGCCAGGACGTGTTTGTGAAGGTCTTTGACGCCCTGCCGGCCTTCAAGGGGCAGTCGAAGTTCACCACTTGGCTTACCCGCGTGGCCTGGAACACGTGTGTGGATCACCTGCGCCAGGCCAAGGTGAGACACGCGGGCGAACTCGACGAGGGCGCGGTGAGCAGCGACCTGCGGGTGCCGGAACGCAGCGGCCCGCCGTCGCCCAGCGAGGGCCTGGAGCGCGAGGAGCTGGGTGTGGCCATCGAGGCCGCTCTTGCGCAGCTCTCGGCTGAACACCGCCAAGTTTTCCTGCTTCACGCCGCGGAAGGGCTGAAGTACGAGGAGATCGCCGAGGTGGCAGGATGCCCGATTGGCACCGTGATGTCTCGCCTGCACTATGCCCGGAAGCGCCTACGTGGCCTTCTGAGCTGGATGACAAAGGACTAGCGCGATGAACCGATGCCCACAAGAAGAACGGCTGGGAGCGTACGCGGACGGCGAGCTCGAGGCCGCGGAGGCTGCGGTCATCGAGGCTCATCTGGCTGTCTGCGACGCCTGCGCGCGCGAAGCAGCCGCCATTCGTGCTCTCGACCGCCTGGTGGCGGAGTTGCCGACGCCGGCTGTCTCGCCGGCCGACTGGCGCGGCGCCTGGGCCGGCATCGCGGCCCGGATTGCGCCGGGCCATCGGGTCGTACAACGGTCGCCTTGGCGGCGGGTGGCTCTGTTCGCGGCAGCGGCCGCCGCGTGCCTGGCCATTGTGGCCGGCGCCGTGGCCCTGCGCCCGCGCCCCGTGGCCAAGCCGCCCGAGCGGGCACGCGAGTGCATTGTCGAGGACATCGAGGCGGGCGTGGGCTTCGCCGCCTCCGTGTCGTACGCTGCGGACTCAGACGTCACGCTGATTACGGTATCCCCCCTCTCCTCGGAGGAGGCCCCTGCGGATGCGCCGAACGGCAGTGCTCTCTAGAGTGGCCGCCGCATGTCTCGCCTGCCTTGTGGCCTGCGCGCCAGTGCGGGGAGGCGAAGCGGAACCCGGGGGCAAGCCCGGCGTGGACCTGCACGTCGTGATCATCGAGGCGACCGGCCGTGGTGCCGGCCCCGAGTTCGACCCGCGCACACCGCGTGACATCCGCAAGCAACTCGAGGGCCTTAACCTCGCCTATGCGAAGTACACCCTCGTCAGCGACGAGCGCCAGGTCACACGCTTCGGCGCCGAGGCCACATTTGGCCTCCCCGAGAAAGAGGCCCTGGCCATCAGGCCGAGTGCCGACGAGGCCCGCCCTGACCGCGTGCGCCTGGGCTGCCGCGTGCTCGACGAGACCCGGAAGCCGATCCTCATCAGCCCGATGCGCGTCTCCTACGACAAGACCTTCTTCCTCCAGCGCCTCAAGGGTGCCACCGGCATCCTCATGGGCGTCTCTGCCCGTAAGGTGGGCGATGCCCCGCCCAAGCCGTGAGGCCGCGGTCACTTGCCCCGGGCTGTCCGCCGACACGACGCCTTCCGCCCTTGACGAGCGGAGGCAAACGGCCTAACATCCTGGGCCGCAGGACACGCGAGCGGACACTCACCACCCTTTGTCGAGGGCATAGGCGATGAACCGACGCAGATTTCTCACGAAGGCGGCGGCGGGCCTCTCGGGGGCGGGCCTGGGTGCCCTGGTGGTGCCCCGGTGGTCCCACGCCGCGCCGCCCAGCGAGCAGATCGTGATGGGGCACATCGGCGTGGGCGGAATGGGCAGCGGGCATGTGGACTGGTTCCTCGGTTCCCCGCAGGCGCGCGTCGTTGCCATCTGCGACGTGGACGAGGGCAACGCCAAGAGGAATGTGCAGAAGGTCCACGACCGCTACAAGAACACCGAGTGCACCGGCTACCGCGATTTCCGACAGGTGCTGGACCGGACCGACATTGACGCCATCTCGACCGCCACGCCCGACCACTGGCGCGCGATGATCGTCACCCACGCCTTCATGGCCGGCAAGGATGTCTACGCCGAGAAGCCCCTGTGCCACAACTACCTCGAGGCCCAGGCCATGCTGCGCCTCGGCACCCGCTACAAATGCGTCTATCAGCTCGGCACCCAGATTCACGCCGGTGAGAACTATCACCGCGTCGTCGAGCTCGTCCGCTCCGGCATCCTCGGCAAGATCCACACCCTGCGGGTCTGGAGCAGCGGCGGCGCGCCCGCCATTCAACCCACGCCCGCAGCCAAGGTGCCCGAGGGTTTCGACTACGATCTCTGGCTCGGCCCCGCTCCGTGGCGCCCCTACGACCCTGGCCACACCCACTTCCGCTTCCGCTACTTCCTTGACTTCTCGTGTGGGCACTACGCCGACTTCTGGTGCCACATCTCCGACATCGGCTTCTGGGCCGCCGATATCAAGACCACGCCCAAGACCATCACCGCACGGGGCGCACTCCAGGACCAGGGCATCTCGGACGCCCCGCGCACGATTGACGTGGACCTCGAGTTCCCCGACGGCCTGAAGTACTACTGGACCAGCTCGACGCCCCAGACCCCCGAGAACTGCGGCTGGGGCATGGCCTGCACCTTCTACGGCACCGAGGGCGCCCTCACCTGCAACTACGGCGAGCGGGTTGTCTTCCTCCGCGGCGAGAAGCTCCGCGACATCGAGAGCGTGCCCAAGACCCTCCCGCGGTCGCCCGGCCACCACGTGAACTTCCTCGAGTGCGTGAAGACCCGCCAGCTCACCGAGAGCAACCTGCCGTATGCCGTGAACATGACCACGCCCATGTTCTTCGGCCGCATCTCGCTCCTGTGCGGCGGCCGCACCCTGCACTGGGACGAATCGAAGAAGCAGTTCACCGGCGACGACGAGGCCAACCGCCTCCTCGGCCGCGTCTACCGCCAGCCGTGGACCCTGCCGGCGTGAGGGGGCGGTTTCGGGGCAGAACGAGAGCGCCCCACCCGGGCGTTGCCCAGGCGGGGCGCTACATGTTGGCCGATTGGCCGGCTGGATGGTGTCAGCGCCTCTGCCGGCGGCGCAGCATGGCAAGGTCCCCGAGGGCAAGCAGCAAGAGCGTGGCCGGTTCGGGCACAGCTGTCAGTTGCCACAGGTCGAAGCTCATCGCGCTTCCCCACGTGCCTCGGCTGTAGACGATTCGGTTCCCTTGCGGGTCGAATTGCGGCTGATAGCTGTCTGCCGTGTCGTTGTTCAACTGGAACCGCTGCGTCGGATTGGCGAAGGACAGCACCCAGATGTCGAAGAACGACCCGCCGTCTTCCCTTGACTGGTAGATGACCCAGTTGCCGTCGGCGCTGAAGGAGGGGTAACCCTGCTGCGCCGCCTCGTAGGTGAGCCACCGCTCCGTGCCCAGGATGAGATCATAGGTGCAGTGTAGCGTGTTTTTTGATTGTCAAGCGCAAATCCGCGCCGGCCATGCAACCATCACGGAGAGCGGCACAAGCACCCCACTCCGACGGCGCAGCTCAGCCAGCTCGGGTGTGTTGTGGAAGTGCCATGTGGATGGGGCTCGACGGGACTTCACGGAGCCGCGGCTGCCCCGCTGCCCTCCCTGCCCTCCAGGAACGCCCGGCAGGCGGCGACGAAGTCGCTGGCCGGGCCTATGCCTACTCAGCCGCGAGTTCCGCCAGGATCACCTCAATAGCGGCTCGGAACCGAGGGAGGTCCGACTCCACGACATCCCAGACCCGCGTGAGGCTCAAGCCTAGGTAGTCATGCACAAGGACGTTTCGGAAGCCTGCAATGTCCCTCCAGGGAACTCCCGCGTGGGCCATCTTCAGAGCGTCTGAGAGGCGCTGAGTCGACTCGGCAAGCTCCTGTAGTTCCCGCAAGGTCGCTTTCTGTGTCTTGCGGTCGTGGAAGAAGGCGTCGCGCCCCTCCGCCGCGTATGTCTGCAACGCGCCGAGGCACTCGATGATGTGGCGCAGGTAGACGCGGTCGTCTTTCACAGCGGGCGCGCCTCCTGGAGCACGGCGGCGCGCAGGTCGTCGCGCAAGGCATCGGCCTCGACCACCGCCACGCGACGGCCCAACAGGGCCTCCAGTTCAGCCACGAGGCCGCCCGGGAACCAGGGCGGCGTGGGGCCTCCAACGTCAATCAGCAGGTCAACGTCGCTCTGGGGCGTGGCCTCGCCGCGGGCGACCGAGCCGAAGACGCGCACCCGGGCGACGCCATGCCTCGATGCCACCTTGAGGATGTCGTCGCGGCGAACACCCAAGAGGTCGCTGATTCCCATAGCAGGCTCCGCACTTGATACCCATCTCCCTCCACTGCTAGAATACCCGCGCGCCAATGGGATGTCAAGGCGGAGGGAAAGGAGGACTGGACCATGCGTCGGATGGCGATGGTGGCAATGGCGTGCGTGCTGGCGGCGGCCGCGTGGGCGGGCGAGGAGCCCAAGGCAGCCCCGGCGACGGAGGAGGGCTTCGTGAGCCTCTTCGATGGGAAGACGCTCGAGGGTTGGACAGGCTCCGTCAAGGGCTACACGGCCGAGGACGGCGTCCTCGTGTGCCAGGAGAAGGGCGGCGGAAACCTGATGACCGCCAAAGAATATGGCGACATGATCTTCCGCTTTGAGTTCAGGTTTGGGCCAGGCGGAAACAACGGTGTCTCGGTCCGCGGCCACGAAATCCAGATTCTCGACGACTACGCCGACATGCACAAAAACCTCAAGCCCTGCCAATACCACGGCTCGATCTACTGCAAGGTGCCTGCCAAGCGCGGCGCCACCAAGCCCGCCGGCGAGTGGAACACCGAGGAGATCAAGGTCAAGGGAACTCAGTGGACGGTGACTGTGAACGGGCAGGTGATCGTGGACGTGGATATCTCGACCGTGCCTGGGCTGGAGGAGGTTGCCAAGCGGGCCAAGGCGCCGCTCGGCTTCATGGGCCACGGCTGCCGCGTGGAGTTCCGCAACCTGCGCATCAAGGAGCTGTGAGCTCGGCCTCGCCCCAGCCCACCGGCCCGAAGTGCCAGACGAACTTCGTGGCATTGACGGCTCGGAGCTCAAGCGTGCGAGCGCCGCGGAGATCGGCTGTCAACTCGAACAGGCCGTCCGTGGCGGAGAGCACGGGGGAAGAGACAACGCTCGCGCCGTCCGCCCAAACCTCGAACTTCACCCGCTCCGCCTCGTAGCGGAGGGGATACCTGGCTCCCGTGCGCTCGAGACCCACCTTCGCGCGGAAGCGGGAGAACGTGCCGTCGAGCCGCCAGATGGCCTTGGCAGGCGGGCTCATGCCGAGGCCGCGCTCGAAGCGCTGCCCCTGAATCATCAGCGGGCCGGTGTCCACACCTGCCGAACGGTCGAAGGCGACGGGGCCGCGAGGCGACTCAAGGTGATCGGGCGGCAGGGTTGAGAGCCACACGCGGCCGTCGCCCGACGGCTGCGTCGGCCAGTGGCTGCCTGGGATTGACGCGCGAAGCTCGGCGCTGCCCTCGAAGAGCAGTTTGGGATCGAAAAGCCAGTCGTGGTCGAACCAGCCGACAGCGAGGAAGGAGTCTGGGCCGCAGGTCTTGCGGTCGTAGATGGCGTAGTCGAAGTACCAGCGGCCTCGGTCGCCTTCGAGGTGGACCACGTGGCCGAAGCGGCCCCAGAGCTGGGCGTAGGCGGCCGGCGTCGCCCCCCAGACGATGAGCGTTGCGGCCAATGGATCCAAGGCATTGGGGCGCAATAGGATCAGGCCGATGTCGTCGCCGGAGAACTCACGGCCGAAGAACCGCACGGAACCCGGTGCAACGGCGACGTCAAGGCTATCGAGGGCCACTTTCACCGCGGGATTCTCCTCGGGCGAGCCGAGGGCGATGAGGGTGTGGGGTCGGGGAGTCACAGGCAGGGTGCCAGTGACTCCGGGAACGGGATCGGGAAACACAGGCAGGATGCCTGAGCCACCCCATCGTTCCTTCCACAGGCGGGCAAACTCGTCAGCGCAGCAAGCCAGGTGTGCAGGCGCACTGTGCGGCAGAGCGATGCGGAAGCGGTTCTCGAAGGCGAAGCCCGCCGGGCCGGGATAGTGCCATTTGCTGGTTGCAGCGTCGGACGCCGCTTCGACGTTCTCGCCGCCCGCGAACTGGCCGTTGCGGATGACGAGTCGTGCCTCGCTGAGCGGGTCGAGGACCCGATGGGGCGGCGCCCCGGTCATGTCGGCGACGAACGTGAGCGGGGGGATGATGGCGAGGAGCTCAGAAGGCGGGGCGGGCGGGTTCGCGAGGAGCCACGCGACTCGTTCATCGCGGCTGACGGGAAAGCCGCCGTGGCCGAGGCCCTCGAAGCGATCGTAGCGTAGGTTCCGTGCTCCCAGCGATTTGAGCTTCTCAACGATCGAGTCGCTATGCCCGACAGGCACGATGGTGTCGGCGGCTCCGTGGCCTACGTAGACGGGCAGGTCGGGGCGGCCGGCGAGTTGCCCCACGCGGGCGATGGGCATTCGCGCCCGCTGGGCCAACTCGCAGGCGCGCCCGGCGGGTGAGAGGACGGGGCGCTCGTCGCCCTCCCACACGCCTCTCCACGCGTCGGGGTCGGCGTTGCCCATCCAGGGCGCAATGCCGCCCACCTCGGCGATGTGCCGCTGGGCGAAGAGCCAGGTGCCCGTGCCGCCCATCGAGGCGCCCGTGACAAGGAGCGTCGAGACAGGGTAACGCCGCCGCACGTCGGCCAGGCACTCCTCGACCGCGGTCATCTGCGGCCCCCGGTAGTCGTGGCTGCCGCGGGCCAGGGGCGTGACGCACAGCACCCTGGGATGGGGGCGGACGGGAAAGCAGTCGGCCGTCTCGCGCACGCCTGCCGCATGGAGGTCGAGGACGAGGGGCAGCGGGGCCTTGCCATCCCAGCCCTGCGGCACGGCCACCGAGGTGGGCAGCTCTGCCCCATCGAGTTCGGAGACGGTGACGATAACGTGATGCCCAGGCTGGAGATGCGGCGTTGCCACTCTGCCGAGACACGCCTGGTGAAGGCGGATGGCCTCGTCGTCGAGGCGGCCGAGGAGGATATCCTTCTTCCGCAACTGGGAGAGGCGAGTGTCGAGATAGGCCAGGTGGGCCTTCAGGTCGCGGCGGACCTGGGGGTCGGCGATTGCCTCGACCACCCGCGCGGCCTCGGCCAGGCGACGCTGGAGGTCCCGATGCGTCCAGAGGCGTATCGCGACGTAGAGGCAGGAAGCGAGAGCAAGCGTGCCGAGAATGGCGAGGAGGAGGATGCGATGTCTCCTTCGAGTGGCCGGTGCTGTCTTCGTGGGGGTTCCTCGACTTTGAGAAGTGTGTGCGCTACGGTAGCATTCGGCGGTGGGGAGCGTCAAGGGGTGCGGGCCGGAAATGTGGGTGGATCGCTCCTCTCTTCCGCCTGAACGGCGCGTAGCGTAAAGGCCAGGGCAACACCTGGGAACCAGATCGCCCCCGAGACAGTGCCTCCCCTGTAGGCGGGACGTCCCCGTCCCGCGAGGCATCGCGCGCTTCGTGGGATGTGGACATCCCGCCCGGCAGGCCGGGATGTGTGGGGCCATGATACCCTCCCGAAGGCATTGGAGCCTTCGGGAGGGAGGAGCGATCCCCGTCCCGCGAGGCATCGCGGGCTTCGCGGGATGTGGACATCCCGCCCGGCAGGCCGGGATGTGTGGGGCCATGATACCCTCCCGAAGGCATTGGAGCCTTCGGGAGGGAGGAGCGATCCC
>Ga0073932_1001997_pt1 | contig 34617 bp, 26 predicted proteins | sample DewCreD2012metaG_FD_76967 | JGI IMG/M metagenome (GOLD analysis project Ga0073932, IMG submission 76967) | Hot spring sediment bacterial and archeal communities from British Columbia, Canada, to study Microbial Dark Matter (Phase II) - Dewar... ...
CAGCGGCTTGACCGGCCGCGGCCGGAGCGAGGACACCAGCGCGTAGAACGAGCTCTTGCCGCCGGTGTACCCCGCCTCCCGGGCCCGGCGCAAAACCTCCAGCGTCATCAGGTCCGGCTCCTGGGTCAGCAGGTCCAAGGAGAATTTCCGGAACGGAACCGGACAGAATTTTCGGAACCCGCACCCCCTGTCCGACGCGGAGTCCGGCAATTCTTGGGGAGCCAAGTTCAGTTCTGGTCAAAGACCTTGAGCAAGCCGATTGACCGTTAGTGTACCGGCTCAGGCTCTCGAAATTGGCTGCATTGACGGGCAGGCACTGTAGCAGAACAACCATACGCGTGAACATCAGTTTTGAAGAATTTCCCGCCAAGTTGCCCCAACGCGACGATCTCGGTGCGCTTGCTTCGCGCGTTTCCAAGAATGTTGAGTTGCGCCAGCGGATCATCAAAGCCGTGAGTCTCTGCGAGTTCGTCTCGTTCGGTGAGCTGGCGGACGCCTGCGGCGTGAGTGAAGAGGAAGCGCGCAGTCATGCAGCGGCGGTAGCGTTGACGGATGAGCGCGTCCGATGGTCCGCGCGCGGCCTTTTCTGGTACGGGACGTTTTTCAAGGATGAGCTTACCACCACGCTGGGAGTAAGCCCGTGGACCCTGGAGAAGCTCGCGATCCAGGGCCGGGCGTCCGAGCTCGATATGCTTCTCGGCCCTACCCAACAACTTACCGTAACGCTCCGCGGCCAGGGCAGAGGCGCGCCCCGGCTTCGATGGAAGACCGGGGCCACGCTTTCGGAGAGGGCGCAGCAGTTCCTGCTCGCCTGCCTGACGCGTCCCGAGCTTTCCGAGGCGACGCTTCTTTTGTCCCCGCTGCTTGACGAAGATTCTCTCTTCGAGCTTGGGGTTTGGCTCCTTTCCGATCCCAAAGCACACAAGAAAGAACGTTGGGTGCTGCCGCCGTCCAATCGCCTGGAGGAAGAGCTCGCTCGGGCGCACGCGCATGGATTTGTGAAACAGCCCTGGCGGTTCGAGGGCCTGTGTCTCTCCGTCCTTTTTCTGCGGTGGGCGTTGCGCTGGTGGAGCGAGGCGAAAGGTGCAGAGCGCTACGACCTGCGATTCGCTTTTCGGCGCGGGGCGGCGCGCGTTCCGCTCATCGAGTTGTGGAAATGGTTGCCGACCCGCGACGAAATCGTGCGCGAGGGCATAGCCGGCGAGGCCTGGTGGCGGCGTCGGATCATCGAGGCGACCGAGCTTGCGATGGTGGGTCAGCATCCCCTGCCGATGCACCGTGCGCGTCGAACCCTGCTCGCCAACGATGTCGCCCGCGACGCCCTGCAGGGGGTGGTGTTTCACATCGAGGGGCATGGCCTGGCGTGGCTGGGTCCCAGCGGCCTGACCGCTTCCGAAGGGCCGCTCGATGTGCCGGGCTGGGCCACCGTCCGCGTGGCCCACCCTGCGGTGGACACCGCTGCATGGCCGGCGGAGAGCCAGAGCGGGCCAGAACCGTTTCCCCAGCGGAAAGCGCCCGGCTTCCGGATTGAAGACCTGCCAGCACCGACCGGCCTCGCCGAAGTTCCTCTCAAAACATGGCGCGCGCGCTGTCATGCGCTTGGTTACCTGGAGTCTTCGGACTCTTACGGTAGTGTCCTTGGGGCATTCCGCGAGATCGGTCAAGGCTACAGCCTTGAGATCGTCCACACCGGGCACGGAAAAGGCTACGGCGGACCGCGCCCCGTTTCCTTTGTGCGCGCCCGTACGAAACACCCCAGCCCGGCGGCTACAGCAGCCCTGGTCGCCGACGTCCGCGTGCTCTTCGGGCTCGATCCGCTACCGGCGCCGGCCGATGAGCACCCGCCCCCGAAGCCTCCGCCGCCAGATGTGCTGGACGAGAAATTCTGGAGTTCCCATCGAGGCTGATGTGCTCTGCGCCACGGGGCGCCATGCATGCCCGGACGACGCTATTGCAGGGCAGATCCTCCTTGGCGCCCCTGGCGGCTCACGGAAAACTAGGCTCAATGGGACTGCATGAAGACCCCGTGTTCAAACACGTACAGGGCGCCCACGTCACCGAGATTGAGGGTTCCGATTTCTTCGTGAAGCTGCATGATGAAGTTTGAATCGCTGTCCTTATGGTTTTGTATGTAAATGGGTTGGCCAAGCACATAGCCCGGCCGACTGAACAAAAGCCTGCGAATATCGGCCAGCTCGCCAAGGTTGTGCTCGTCGAACTGATAACCTCGCTTTGAAAAGAATTCCTCGATCGCGGTTCGCTCCGCAGCATTTCGCTGACTCACAGAACTGCGTATCGAGGCGAGCTGCGGAACTGCAAAAATCATGGCTGGCACATCCAGCGGCACCACGGTGACGGGCAGGCCGTCCTCGGGCGCACTGCACGTTTCAGACACCGGAACGATCCGTCCCCGGACGACATCACCGTCCTCGTGCTCATCAAGCATGGACACCCAAAGAGAAATCGCCCGGAAGTTGGGGTATCGTTTGGCAAGTTCCGGCGTCTCCAAAAGGTCGACGGTGAGAAGATGTTTCTCATCGGTGCCTTCTTGAACCAGTCCGCCGGGCCCGGCGCCACCGCTTCTGGAAAAACTGCCAGCTTTTGGTGACGGCACTTTTGGGTCCAAGTCGGGACGCTCGAGCAAATAAATGCGCGTTCGTGGAATGTCCGGATGTGAGTCGAGATAGCTCTTTGCAAGACGAAGAAGCCGCGCGAACCCCCCTTCCTCAGTGGTGCCGGTCTCCTTCACAATAGCAGCAACTCGCTCGTGGCCGAACTCCTGGCCCAGCACCTGAAGGAGCATGGTGTTTTCAGGTTTCTCCGCGATCAGCGCCGGGCGGAACGCATCGATACCCGCCAGCCCCAGCGCCCTCAGACCTTCGCGGAACACATCCCAACTGGAGATCTCTCTTGCCCTTTTGATGACGATGCGCGCCGCACGCTCACGGAATGCCGAATCCGCCACGGTCTGCACTCCGAAGAAAGGACGCTCCACTTGCCTGGTTTCCTGAAAGAGGCGTTCCATGTTCACCGCGCGGCGCTCTTCGGGCATCGCCCGCAGAGCATTCAGGAAGATGGCGCGATTCCGATTTTGCCAGTACTGCTCATCCGGGCTGCAGGTGACCCACCGATCGAGACTGGCGTCGAAGCTCTCTCCCATCGCGCCGAGGTAACCGAGCACCGCGAACAAAGCCTGCTCGAGCAGTTTCCGTCGTTTTCCTTCGGTCGATGCCTCGGCGATCGCTTCGTTCAGGATCTGAATCGCCGGCTTGCCCAGAGGTCCGAAGTTGTCGGCAAGACATAGAACCTCAGGGCTACCGATCTTGGCAATCAGCGATTGGGCCATGTCCTCATCGTAGTAGACCCAAAGGAAGGGGAGCGCAAAAGAGCGGTCTTTTTGAGGGTCTTCGAGTTTGCTACGCACTAGCGCGAAGGCGCGCTCTCGGCCGATCGCTTCGACGGCTCCCCGGTAAGCCTGGCGCAGTACCGCGCTTCCGCCAAAATCCGACCACGGTACAAAAGTATGAATAAATTGCCCCCAGCGCACCTCGCGCTCAAGCCCATCGGGAACGGAGATTCCTAACGCGCCCATCCGTGCCGTGGCAAGGAGGAGAAGCAACTCCCGCATATCCTCTCCTCCGAATTTGCCCCATTCGATGGACAGGACGGCCCGCGCAAGCAACAAGGGGTCATCGTCGCGCGCTTCGAGGAGACGCTGGATCCTTTCATAGTCCCGGTCAATGGAAGGACCGTGCGCTCTCTGTAGCTCGGCTCTCTGAAGCGCGGCAACGAGATCTTCGAGCCGCATGGATGCCAGGCCGGGCATTACATGCTCCAGCGTGGTGAACTTGCCCGCCCGAGCCGCGTTTGTAAGCGCGGCGGCCCACTCGTCCTCGTTTCCCAAGATCGCTGCGAGTTCATGGACCGTGCCCAGGGATTTCGTCATGATTCCGTCTGTACCGATGCACGGGACCTTCAAGCCCACCCCGTTGCTCTCCCGCCAGGCGCTCAACCCGTCTTTCGTCGCCGCCCGTACCGCGAGCGCTTCAAGCAAGGCTTTACGATCCTGCTCCTCCAGCTTCGCCCCCGACCGGCCGCGGACCAACTGGATGCCGAGACGCAATCGAGGATTGGCGGTCGCTAGCAGATCTTCGAGCCGCGCGGGATCGAGTTCCATGGCGCGCAGGACGATAGCATCGTCGGGCGCCGACCAGCATGGGAGAACCTCCATGAACTGTGGCAAATCCGCCACCTCACCGACAGCCAGCCGGGAGATGACGGCGAAAACATCGTCGGCGTTCGCCTCAGTCACAGACTGCGCAAGGAAGCGACGAAAAGAAAAGCTCAGCGGCTCGATGAGACCGTGGCGAGCGATGTGCCACAATAACTGATAGCGTTCTTGAAGCTGCAGGCCGGTTTTTTCAAGGGCGGCGAACCATTGGCCGTCGGTTTTGGCCTGTGCAAGCTTTGACGCCACCGAGGCTACCTGCTTGCCCGTCAAATTCTTGAAGGGCGGAGCTGTGTTCGCCATCTCGGTCAAAAGGATTTCTTTTTCCTTTTTCTTCTGCTTCGCCATGAACTGCTTGCTCCTTACAGGCGAACTTTGAGTTTGTGGAGCCGGCTAACAATAGTCGGCCAGCAACAGAACCCTGTCGGTTGCATTCCGAATCTTCTCGAATACGTCCGGCGTGACTTCGGCCGGCACACCTTCGTCCGATGCGGAGCTCAGGACGGTCTGCTCGGTGGCCGCCGCTACCAATGCAGCTACACTCCATCCGGCGGGGACAATAAACCACCCCAGCTCAGATGAGAAACGCAAACCCGCGGCGTCGAGGTCGCTCCAAAATTCGGCCGGGATGGCATCGTTGCTTGCACCGACAAACATCTCCCAGGCAACCTCCACGTTCTCACCCTGGGCAGCGTGCGCGACAACCATGCCCGTTGCGGCAAATCCATAAAGGCCTTCAGCCTCCGCCTCCACGTGCATAGCCGGAACGAAAGCCAGAGAGAGCCCGGTCCTTGCCGCATGCTCCCGCGCTATGTCCGCCCAGCGCCGGAGCGTCTTTGCGTCAACCGGTCCAAGTTCCGCAGCCCGGCCCAGCAAGAGTACGGCGCGCCGCTTTCCGTCGAAACCAAAGTCGGGAAGGCTCGTTCGAGAGGCGGACGGAGACGCCCTCTCTTCCGCAGCTAAAGACCAGATCGTCACTCCTCCCCGATCTCCGAGAGCGATCGCCTTGCCGTCCGGGCGGAAGGCCGCTTCCGTGGCCGAAATCTCGGGGAATCGAGCGACCACATCCCCGCTGCGAGAGATAACCAGCGCTCTGCCTTCGAAATCCGAGGTGAAGAATTGACCGCTGGGTACATGTACGGATGGTCTTCCTCCCTCTCCGAGATCGCGGCGGGCGACGTTCTTTACGCTGCCGCCGCCGAGCGGTTTGATCAACATTTGCCGCCCCGTCAGCATGGCAAGTTCGTCGCCAAATACCGCCACCGCCCTCAAACTCGGGTCTTGGCTGCGGGGCTTGTAGCTGTCTATGACCTTCCCCGTGGCAGAGTCCAGCGCGACCGCCTTGCCGATGAAATCACCCTGGATGGCGGCCAGGCGCTTGCCGTCCACAGACCACTGAGGCATGCGAATGCCGTTTTTGTCACGCGCCAGCTTTTTCAACAACTCGCCGGTCTGCACATCGACGAGCAAGAGCGTATCCCCGCCGACGGCGACGACCTTTCCGTCGGGGGAGACCGCGAAGGAGCCCTCGCAATTCGTTCTGACGACGGCAACCCTGTGGAGCACCTCTCCCGTGGCCAGGTCGAAGATGAGTAGTTGGTCGGCCATCACCAGTAGCCTCTGGTCGTCCACTGCAAATGCGATGTCCCAGATGTCGCCTTCAATCTGTTCGAGGCGGCGAACGACTTGCCCACCTTCGACGGCCATCACCGAAACAGTGCCGTCGGCGCGAGCCACGGCGATGCGCGAACCGTCTTGCGACCAGGCGACGGCCGCGATGCGGCCGTCGGGAGCGCTGGATGCGCGTACTTCGGCGCCCCGCGCCAGGTCGAAGCGGTGTAGTGCCCCGTCGAAAGCCGCCCACAAATCGGTCGCACCGCTCCAACCACCCACGCCGGATACTCCCTGCACCCAAGTTGGGGAGTACTGCAGGACACGTTCCCCCGCCGCAAGCCGGTAGACATTCGCGGAACTTCCGATTACCGCAAGCAAGTTTCCCTCCTGGGAAAAGCACAGGGCGGAGACCCGGCCTGCATAGTTCGGCGCCTGGAGATCCAAGAGATTGGCGCCGGTCTCCCAGTCGATAACGCGCACCAGCCGTTCATCCGGGCATTGTACGGCGACGAGCGGCCGTGCATCGCAAAGGCCGATGGCGCCGATACCATTGGCGCCATCGGTGATATGAAGCTGCCGCTTCCCGCCATCGGGTCGAAGCAGGACCACGTCCTGGTAGTCTCCGATGGCATGGGTGCCGTCGCCGCGGGTCGCCCCGACCTCGATGTCGCCGGTCGGCATCTCGAGGCCGTCGGCCTCGCCGGCCGGCGTGCGCCGCGTCAACACGCTTCGCGTCGCCGTCCACAGTTTGCCGTCAGCGTCGAAGGCCGCATACCGGCCTTCGATCTTGGTGTATGTGACTTTCCCCGCTCCAGAAGGGCTATGAACCAACCACTGCTTGAAGCAAACACTCCCGCGGCCCGTTGTCCCTCCGGGTCGATGGCCACCGAAATGAATCGTTCGGCCGGGTCGGTGCTCTCGATCTCGATTCGAGCGAGCACTTCTCCAGTGTGCAATGAAAGCAGCTCGAGCACGCTGCCATTTGCGAAAGCGCCCACCGGTGCGCGGGTGGCGACGGCCCCCGCGTCCGAGCCGCAGGCCGGCCGCCCGCCAAGCGGGGGAACCACCGTCTGCAGCAGCGTAGCCACCAGCGCCTCTGCTCCTTGCGGATTCTTTTTCTTCGCCATGGCAAGTCACCTCCCTGTAGCTGACCGATGAATTGGCAAGGCTGATTCGCCCCCTGCAATCGGGCTGTGGTAGTTTTCCCAATTTTTTATACGATAGCGCAAGTCAGTACTCGTCTTCAATCGTTGTTTGTATAACGGGATGGCCCTTCCATCCGTACCGACGACCGACGGGTTGACTTAAAGCCAGCCGATGAGTAAAAGCCCTCTGTCTTTTGATGGCGGTGGAGTCCGCCGAGAACCGCCACGCCCTTCCGTGGCCGATGACTCCTACGGGGCTTTTCCTCCGCAAGGAGTGTTTCCGGCCTGAAAGTCAGGTAAGCCCCGCGAGCAACACGCTCTGCGCCATGCGGCGCAAGGAGGCTGGCCGATGGAACAGACATTCGCGATTGCCGCCCTGTGGGTCGGGTTGGCCCTCGTCGCGACCTTCCTTGGAACCCGCCTGAAGATCTCCAACGCGCTGATGGAGATCTCCGTCGGCATCGTCGCCGGAGCGGTCGCGACGCGCTACTTCGATTCCGAGGCGCTGGGAGCCAAGCAACCCTGGTTGGTCTTCATCGCCAGCACCGGGGCCGTGGTGCTCACCTTCCTCGCGGGCGCCGAGCTCGACCCGGGCACCATGCGCGCCAAGTGGAAGGAGGTGATCGTCGTCGGTCTCGTGAGCTTCGCGGCCCCGTTCCTCGGTTGCGCGGCCGTCGCCCGGTTCGTCCTGGGCTGGTCCCCGGCCTCGAGCTGGCTCGCCGGCATCGCGCTCTCCACGACCTCCATGGCGGTGGTCTACGCGGTGATGCTGGAGACGGGCTTCAACAAGACCGACTTCGGCAAGGGAATCCTGGGCGCCTGCTTCGTGACCGACCTTGGAACGGTGCTCGCGCTGGGCCTCATGTTCGCGCCGTTTACCTGGAAGACCGGAGTCTTCATGGTCGCCTGCATCGTGGCCTTCGTTCTGCTGCCGCTGGTCACGCCACATCTGATCAACCATTACGCGAACCGCACCGCGGCCTTCCGCACGAAGTGGGTGCTCTTCATCTTGTTCGGCCTCGGTGCGCTCTCGATCTGGGCCGGGAGCGAGGCCGTGCTGCCCGCGTACATCGCGGGCATGCTGCTCTCGAAGTACCTCGCGCACGATCACCACTTCATCCGGCGGCTCCGCACGCTGACGATCGGCTTCCTGAGCCCCTTCTACTTTCTTCGCGCCGGGTCGCTCGTGTCGGTCTCGGCGCTCGCCGCGGCCCCGCTCGTGTTCCTCGCTCTCTTCGGTAGCAAGATCGTCACCAAGGTCTTCGGCCTGGTGCCCGCGGTGAGCGCGTTCCGTCGGGACCGCAATGAGCGGTGGTACTACACGTTGATGATGTCGACCGGTCTGACCTTCGGGACCATCTCGGCGCTCTTCGGCCTGTCGCACGGGATCGTTACGCAGGACCAGTACTCGCACCTGGTCGCGGTGGTCATCGGTTCGGCGGTGGTGCCGACTTTGATCGCTGGGGCCTTGTTCTTGCCTCGGCACCTGTTGACCCCGCGAGTCGAGGCTGAAGTGGCGGCCGAGGCCGCCGCGGTGGCCGCGCGCCGGCAGACGGAACAGCCAGAGCCACTCGAGGAGGGCTGATGGAGATGTCCCTGAAGAGCACCGAAGGCTCCCGCCTCGAGGCGGTGAAGCGGTTGGCGACGGAGGCCGGCGCCGCGCACCTGGCGAACGAGGCTCGCGCACTCTCCGACCGCGTCAGGGACGGCCTCTTCTACGTGGCGTGCGTCGGGCAGTTCAAGCGCGGCAAGTCCACACTTCTCAATGCGCTCGTGGGCCATACCGTGCTCCCGGTCGGCATCGTGCCGGTGACCGCGGTGGTCACCGTGGTCCGGTACGGTGAGCGCCTCTATGCCAGGGTCCGTTTCGCCGCGGGCGGCTGGCAGGAGATCGGCACGAATGAGCTCGCCCGGTACGTGACCGAGGACGAGAACCCCGAGAACCGCGCGGGCGTGGTCGCGGTCGAGGTCTTCGTGCCCAGCAGACTGCTCGCCTCGGGCATGTGCCTCGTGGACACTCCCGGCATCGGGTCGGTGTTCGCCGGCAACACCGAGGCCACCCGCTCCTTTGTGCCCCACGTCGACGCGGCTCTCGTCGTGCTGGGTGCGGACCCGCCGATATCGGCGGACGAGCTCGCGCTGGTGAAGGAGATCGCCAAGCAATGCAGTGAAGTCCTCTTCGTCTTCAACAAGGCCGACAAGCTGACCCAGAGGGAGCTCAGCGACGCCGACAAGTTCACGCGTCGCGTCATCAAGGAGCGGGCGAACATCGACGGCCTGCGCCTGTTCTATGTGAGCGCGACGGAACGTCTCGCCGGGCAGGGGCCGCCCCGGGGGTGGCCCGAGCTCATGGACGCTCTCGACACTCTCGCGCGTCGGTCTGGGAGCGACCTCGTGCGGGCGGCCGAGCAGCGCGGGCTCGCGCTGCTGGCGGATCGATTGTCGCGGCACCTCGATGAGCAGCGTGGCGCGCTCCTGAGGCCGGTCGAGGAGTCGGAGCGACGGGTGCAGGCGCTGCGCTCGTGCGTGGCGGAAGCCGAGCGCGCGCTGTCCGACCTTGGCCATCTGTTCACCGCCGAGCAGGAGAGGCTGGCCCGCATCTGGAGCGACCGGCAGGAGGCGTTTTTGAAGCGCGCGAAGCCGGCCGCACGCGCTGAGCTCGCCGAGGCCATTCGAGCGGTGGAGGAACGCCGTGGCCCATCGCTGCGGGAGAAGGCAATCCAACTCGCCGACGAGATCTCGCGCAAGTGGCTCGACGCGTGGCGCGCCGAGGCGCAACCGGCGGCCGAGGCACTGTACGTGGAGGCCATGCGCCGCTTCGCCGACCTCGCGAACGGCTTCCTCACCAGGCTGGCCTCGGCCGACCCCGCCATGGCCGGGCTGGCGCGAACCGTCGAACCCGAGACCGGGTTCACCTTCCGCAGCAGGATCTACTACACCTCGCTCATGACGCTCACGATGCGGAGCCCGGCCGAATGGTTCCTCGACCTCGTGCGCTCCAGGGAGCGGCAGCTTCGGGTCCTCGATCGCCAGGTCGGCGAGTATTTGGAAACCCTCATTTGCGCCAACTCGAACCGCATCGTGAGCGACTTCGACGACCGGGTGACCGAGAGCCGCAGGAGCTTCCAGTCCAAGATCCGCTCGGCGCTTGCCGAGGTCGCAACGTCCGCCGAGATCGCGCTGGCGAAGGCCAAGGAATGTCGGTCGCAGGGGAGCCAGGCCGTGCAGCAGGAGGTGGTGCGCATCAACACGCTGGGCGATCGTCTGAGGGCGCTCGGTCTGACAGGGAAGGAAGCCCACTAATGAAGAACGTCACCGAGTCGATCCTGCCCGCGGTGCGCGGCATGGACGTGGCCGATCAGGCCGCGCTGGACAAGAAGCTCTGCGAGGTGGACGGCACGGCGAACAAGGACAAGCTCGGCGCCAACGCTGCGCTGGCCACCCGCAAAGGCGTCGCCAACGCCGTGCGTGTCAAGCTCAACCCGATCGGGACGATCAGCAGACCCTGCAGGCGATGTCTGGGGCGACCGAGGCGAAGTACACGCTGATGGTGAGCCACCGTTCGGGCGAGACCACCGACGACTTCATCCGGAGACCCGGCTGGTTTCCGACAGTGCCGATCGAGAAGTGAAAAAAAATTTGCTTTCAGCGCGCCTCGAACTGTGCTAGGGGGTCACGGAGAGCGTCCGTTGTCCGGACACCGATACATTATGGGCTCGAGGAAACGATGACGGTCTTCTGGTTCGCGAAGTGCAACTGATGCGCCCTCCGGGAGGCCGGTCGGTCTCCGCGGAAGGCGCGCCAACGCCCGGATCAGCCGCCCGCCTGAGTGCACTCTTTGGGACGCGGGCGGACTCGATCCGCTTGCAGCCAAGGAGGCGCGCGAATGTCGATTGACCTTTTCGAATCAGCGACCGAGTGCGGGTGCGCCGCCAAGGTGCCGGCGCAGGAGCTGGCCGGATTGCTCCGCGGGGTGGAGGGGACGAGCGACCCGGCGGTCCTCGTTGGCCCCGACACCCTCGACGACGCGGGGGTGTACCAGCTCTCGAGCGAGCAGTGCCTGGTCCAGACGGTGGATTTCTTTCCCCCCGTGGCCCGCGATCCGGAGGACTACGGCCGGATCGCGGCGGCGAACTCGCTCTCCGACGTCTACGCCATGGGCGGGAAGCCACTCACCGCCCTCGCCGTGGTTTGTTTTCCATCCCGGCTGGTCAAGGACGGGGTGCTCGCCGCCGTCACCCGCGGGGCCGCCGAAAAGCTGCGCGAGGCGCGGTGCACGCTTTTGGGCGGACACTCGATCCTCGATCCCCAGCCCAAGTTCGGTCTGTCCGTGACCGGAATGATTCGCCCAGAAGCGTTGCTCACCAACGCCCGGGCCAAGCCCGGCGACATCCTCGTCCTCACCAAACCGCTCGGCACCGGGGTCACCATCATGGCAATCCGTGCCGGCCTGGCGAGCGCCGAGCAGGAGCAAAGCGCGAACCAGTCGATGGCGACGCTCAATGCCAAATCCGCGGAGTTGGCCCGGCGTTGCGGCGCAGTCTGCGCCACGGACATCACCGGCTTTGGCCTGCTGGGCCACGCCATGCAACTCGCCCGCGCGAGCGGAGTGGCGCTGGAACTCGGCGTTGGGGGCGTGCCCTTCCTCGACGGCGCGCAGGGCTTCGCCGAGCAGGGGTTGCTGTCGGCGGCGGCGTACAGCAACCGGGACTACGTGGGCGGCGCCGTGCGCTTCGACGACGACGTGCCGCTTGCCGCGCGCGATCTGTTCTTCGATCCGCAGACCTCGGGAGGCATGCTGATATGCTGTCCGCCGGCGCGGATCGGAGATCTGCTGGCATGGGCGCGCACGGAGCTGTCCACGCCGTTTGGCGTGGTGGGTCGCGTGGTCGAGGCTGGCGCTGGACCGCTCATCACCGTGCATCGACGCGTCGACGAGGCGGCTCTCGGACGAGGCGGCGCGCCGTGATCTACCTCGACAACGCCGCCACTTCGTGGCCCAAACCAAAATCCGTGCCCCAGGCGATGGAGCGGTTCCTCCGGGAATACGGCGCCAACCCGGGCCGCTCGGGCCATGCGCTGTCGATCCAGGCCGGCCGCGTCGTCTTCGAGGCGCGGGAGCGCGTGGCTCGGCTATTCGGTCACCGCGACCCCCTGTCGGTGGTGTTTACCAAAAACGCGACAGAGGCACTCAACATGGCGATCCTCGGGCTATTGCAGCCAGGGGATCACGCGATCACCAGCACCATGGAACACAACTCCGCGCTGCGGCCGCTGCGATTTCTCGAGGGGCGCGGCGTCGCGGTGTCGCGCATTTCCTGCGGCGCCGACGGCACGCTCGACCCCGGCGACGTGGCGCGCGCCATCTCGCCCGCGACGAGACTCATCGTGCTGAGCCACGCCTCCAACGTCGTCGGCACCCTGTGCCCCATCGCGGAGATCGGCCGACTGGCCAGAGAGCGCGGTTGCCTCTTCTGCGTAGACGCCGCGCAGAGCGCAGGCGCTGTTCCGATCGACATGGCCGCCATGGGCATCGACCTCTTGGCGTTCACCGGCCACAAGTCGCTCTATGGACCGCAGGGCACCGGAGGCCTGTGCATCGGAGATAGAGCGCGGGGGCGGCTGCGCCCGCTGCTCTACGGCGGCACCGGCAGCGCCTCGGACTCGGACGTCCATCCCGATTTCTTGCCAGACCGCTTCGAGGCCGGAACGCAAAATGCGGTCGGGCTGGCCGGGCTCGCCGAGGGGATCGCCTTCGTCGAGGAGCGGGGCCTCGAGAACATCCGGCGGCACGAGACAGCGCTCACCACGCGGCTGTTCGAGGGGCTCCGGGAGGTGCCGGGGGCGCGCGTGTTCGGAACGCAAGACGCCCAACGGAAGATCGCGGTCGTCTCGTTCAACCTCGAGGGCTGGAGCTGCTCCGAGGTCGCCCAGGCCCTCGAGGACCGCGCCGGCATCTGCTGCCGGGCCGGGCTCCACTGCGCGCCGCTTTCGCACCGCCAGCTCGGGACTTTTCCCGAAGGCACGGTGCGTTTCAGCCTGGGGCTCTTCAACACCGAAACGGAAATCGCCGCCGCGATCGACGCCGTGCGCGAGATTGCGAAGCGGCCGAAAGGAGGCTTGCCGTGAAGAAAACCATCGACGCCCGCGGGCTCGCCTGCCCGCAGCCCGTCATCCTCACCCTCAAGGCCATCGCCGACGCCGCCGAGGTGACAACGATCGTGGACAACCAGGCCGCGGTCGAGAACGTGACCCGGCTCGCTCGCTCCAAGGGGTGTTCCATCGAGGTTACGAAAAAAGAAGACGGGATCTACCTGACCATCCGGCGCGAAGGCGCGCCGTCCGAGCCGGCGGTCGCCGAGCACGTCGTGGTCTGCTCCACATCGAGCGCCGCGGCTGGACCGCTGGTGGTCTTCGTCCCCTCCGATTGCTTCGGCCGCGGCCCTGCCGAGTTGGGAGAGCGTCTCATGGGCGCATTTTTCCATACGCTGCTCGACGTCGCGCCCAAGCCCAAGAAGATCATCTTCATGAACACCGGAGTGAAGCTGTTGATCGAAGGCTCCCGCGCGCTCGACGACATCAAGGCCCTGGCGGCGCAGGGGATCGAAGTGCTCGCCTGCGGGACCTGTTTGAGCTATTTCGAGCTTACGGAAAAGCTCGCGGTGGGTCGGGTGTCGAACATGTACGACATCGCCAGTGCGCTTCTGGAGGCAAGCAAGGTTGTCGAGCTGTGATCCACAACCGCGCTTCGGGGTGGCGCTGTTTCACTCCGTACAGGGCGCGCTCGGCGCGGAAAAGCTCCTCGTCGCGGCCGGCGTGCCGCACAAGCTCATCGCCGTGCCGCGCCACTTGAGCTCGAACTGCGGCTTCTGTGTCCGGTTCGACTGGGCGAGCAGGGAGACGGTCGAGCGGGTGCTCTCGGCAGCGAACCTCGGCGTCGAGGGAATCGTGGAGCTGTGAGGTGTCCCCTGGTGCCCTGGTGGTGCCCTGGTGCCACCCGCCCCGGTTTCACTTGTATTATCAGTATGTTGGCTCAGAAAACCAGAGCCTTTGATGAAAATCTGATGGTCGACCGGGTAGGGATGGCTCGAAAGCGAACGCCACTGATACATTTCACAATTGATTTCAAACAGTTGAAATCCGCGCCGAGCAAGCGCCAATGGCATACGCTTTGCTTGCAAATTTGGCGGAATTGTCATCAGAAAGGAGATGAGAATCATGAAATCGATGGGATTTCTGCTGGGTTTCTTTCTGTTTCTGCCAATCGCCGGATGCGCCGGCGAGGAGCGCCTGTGGCCGCCCGACATCACCGCGCGCGAGACGGCGCTGATCAATGCCTCCAACCAGTTCGGCTTTTCGCTTTTTTCCAAGGTGATCGAGCACTCCGACGGCGGCAACGTGTTCATCTCGCCGCTTTCAGTGTCCATGGCTCTCGGCATGACCGAGAACGGCGCGGCCGGGCAGACGCTGTCGGCCATGAAGGCCACCCTGGGCCACGCGGGGCTCTCCGACGAAGAGATCAACCAGGGCTATCGCACGCTCATCGACTACCTCACCCGTCTCGATCCCAAGGTGACAATGGAGATCGCCAACTCGATCTGGTACCGAGACGGTCTGCCCGTGCTGCCGGGGTTTGTCGAGATCAACCAGGCCTTCTTCGACGCGCTGGTGACGGCGCTCGATTTCGACGACCCGTCCGCCGCCGGCACGATAAACGCCTGGGTGAACGGCGCCACCCACGGCCGCATCGACAAGATCGTCTCCAGCCCCATCGACCCGACGCTGGTGATGTTTCTCATCAACGCGGTGTACTTCAAGGGCGACTGGACATTGCGCTTCGACCGGTTCGACACCGCGGACGCGGTCTTCCATGGCGCCGCCGGCGACCGCGACGTGCCCATGATGAAGTTGCACGATGACGAACTCGCCTACCTGGAGGACGGCGGCACCCAGATCCTCGATCTCGCGTACGGCGGCGGGAAGTTCGCCATGGCGCTGTTGCTCCCGGCGCCGGGTCAGACGGTGGACGAGCTGGCCGCTTCCTTGACCCCGGAACGCTGGGCTGACTGGATGGCGCGGCTTTCCGAGCAGGAGGGCGAGGTGTTCCTGCCGCGCTTCGAGCTCGAGTTCGAGGCGTCGCTCAAGCCGGTGCTTTCGGTCCTCGGCATGGAGATCGCCTTCGACCCCGGCGCGGCGGACTTCTCCCGCATCCTGCCCGAAGGCGGGCTTTTCATCAGCGAGGTGCGGCACAAGAGTTTCGTGCGGGTGGACGAGGAGGGCACCGAGGCCGCGGTGGTGACATCGGTGGAGGTGGGCATCACCTCGGTGCCGGCGTTCTTCGTGTTCCGGGCCGACCGGCCCTTCCTGTTCGTGCTGCACGAGCGAGCTTCCGGAGCGCTGCTCTTTATGGGCAAGCTGGTGGATCCGACCAGCCTTCGAGCCTGACCGCGTACCAAGATTCGACACCCGCATGCCACCCATTTCCCCGCCCGGTTTTTCGCGCCGCCGAGCCTTGGACGCTCTTTGCTTTCGAAAAATGAATTGCGCATAATGGGGGCATGAAAGCCCAATTGCGAATCTCGCTTTTTCTGTTCGTCGCGGCGCTTGCGGCCAGTGCCGGTGCGGTCAACATCGAGGCCACCTGGGATCCAGTGACGCTCGACGTGCAGGGCGGTCCCGAAAACATCAGCCATTACATGTTGTACTGGGGCCTCACCGCCCGCCCGGGAGACGTGGTGAGCCCGGCCGACGGGCGATTTTCGTACGATTCGCAGGCCAACGTGGGCAATGTGACGCGCTCGACCCGCCAGGGATTGCTGGGCGGGCGGACGTATTTCTTCTCGGTGGCCGCGGTGGATCGAGATGGCAACATCTCCGACTATTCGGCCGAGGTCAGTGTCTCGCTGCCCGACATCGACTCGGGGCCCATCGACGGCGGCCCGGACGGCGGCGTCGACGGGGGAGCGGACGCCGGGCCGGACGGCGGCTCGGGCGGCGATGGCGGCGGCGATGTCTCGGGAGGCTGCAGCTGCGGCGTGGGAGCGGGCGGCGGCATTTGGGCGCTGCTCGGCCTCGGCTTCCGCCGGCGCCGGAGACGGGCATGAACCGTCGCGCCTTCCTCCAGGCGGCCGCGGCGCTGCCCGTGTTGCTGCGAGGGGGAGGGAAGGCAAACGCTCAAAGCCCGATTTCGGCGGGCGGCGGCGACCTCGGTCGCACGGTGGCGCTGGTCCACGGCAGCGACGCCGAAAAGATGGTGCGCAAGGCCTTCGATATCCTGGGCGGGGCCCGGCGCTTCGTGCGCACCGGTTCTCTGGTGGCGGTGAAACCCAATGTCTCTTTCGCCAACGCGCCGGATTGGGGCAACAACACCAATCCCGAGGTGCTGGCCGCCGTGTGCAAGGTGTGCCGCGAGGCCGGCGCACGCAAGGTACTGGTGCTCGACTACCCGCTCGCTCGCGGGGCCGAGGCGCTGCGCCAGAACGGCGCCGAGCAGGCCGTGAAGGACCTTCGCGGAGTCAGCCTGCGCGTGCTCGGCGCCGAGACCGACTTCCGGCCGGTGCGGGTATCCGGAGCGAAGGCCCTGCCCGAGATCCAGGTGGCGCGAGAGGCGCTGGACGCGGACCTGCTGATCAATCTTCCCGTGGCCAAGGCGCATGACGCCGTGGCGGCGAGCCTGGGCATCAAGAACCTCATGGGTCTCATCTGGGACCGATCGGTGTTCCACTCGCAGGTCGAGATCCACGCGGCGCTGTGCGATCTGGCCCGGGTTGTGCGGCCGGGGCTCACCCTCATCGACATGACCCGAATCATGGTCACGAACGGACCCAAGGGTCCTGGGGAGGTGGTGACACCCGAGGCGCTGGTGGCCAGCGTCGATCCGGTGGCCGTGGACGCCTTCGCTCTGACCCAATCCCGCTTCAACGGACGCAAGCTCGCGCCGCGACAGTTGCGATACCTTACGCTGTGCCACGAGGCCGGTCTGGGGCAGATCGACCTCGGCCAGTGCCGCATCGTCAAGGAGAGCGCCTGATGCGCTGCGGGCCGGGGCGGGGCAGCGCCGCGCGATGGCTCCTTCTGGCGGCGTGGGTACTGGGGTTTGCGCCGGTTGCCGCGGCGCGCTACCCGCGAGTGGCCCGCGACGCGCAGGGGACCTGGGTTCCGGCGGATTCGGCGTTGATCCTGATCACCGGCGACCTGTGGACGTTTTTCACCGCCAGAGACGGGCTCAGCGCCGACCGGGTGCGCCGGGTCGCCCCCGACGAACGCGAGGTGTGGGCCGCCACCGCGCGAGGCCTCTCCCGCATGGACCGCAACTCCCGCCGCTGGGAGACGCTGCATTCGCCCGACCCGCTGCCCTCCGAAAACGTGCTGTGCGTGGCGGTGGATGAGTTCTACGTCTGGGTCGGGACCGACGCCGGAGCGGTCCGTCTCGACAAGCAGAGCCGGGTCTGGACCCGGTTGGAGGACGAACGCGGCCCCGGGCGGAGGGCGGTGTACGATATCCTCTCGCTGGGCCGGACCGTGGTGTTCGGTCTCGAGGAGGAGGTGCTGCTGCTCGATCGCCAGACCGGACGCTTCGCGCGCTACGGCCGGCCGGAGGGCCTGCGCGCCGGCGTCATCGACGAAATCCTCAAGCTCGGTGACAGCCTGTGGTTTCTCGGCCAGGAGGGGATGGCCCGGCTGGACCTGCGCACCCGCGAGATCAACTCCTTCGGCGCGCGCGAGGGCCTGCCCAGCCCGCAGGTGAACGCCCTGGCCCAGGTTCAGGGCGAGATCTGGATCGCCACCGATGAGGGCATCGTGGTGTATTCCTCGGCGAGCGATGCCATTTCCCAGTTTTTGTACCGCGAGGGAATGCCCCCGGGAGTGGTGACCGGCATCGAGCCGGCCCTTCCCTATGTCTGGGTGTCCACTTCCCAGGGGTTGGGCGTCTTCAATACCCTGAACCGCACATGGGAAGGGCGCCGCGAGGAGGACGGCCTGGTGGACCGCGACATCCAGGGTCTGGCCCTGGCGGGTTCGTCTCTGGTGCTGCTGCAAGGGGGAGGGGTCCAGGGATACGATACCCAGCGGGACGAATGGCGGACGTTTCGCATCGATGACATCTGGGCCGGAAGGGCCGGCGAGGCCCAGGGCCCATCCGGGTTTCGCGCCAACCTGGAGCTCACCGTGGACGGCGAGGGGATGTTTCAGGGGTCCGCGGGCGGGAGCTTCACCCGCACCGGCCAGCTCTTTCCCGATGTCAGGCTGGGCCTGGGCACGGCGCTTCCCGACGGCCGCAGCGTGGACGCCTCGCTGAGCCTCAATACCTCCTGGATGTGGGCCGAGGGAAAGACCCTGGATCTGGGCCTGCGCGAATACGACGGCGAGGTCCGGGTGCGCGGCAACGCCGAGGACGCGCTGCGGGAGATCCTGGTCTCGGCGCGCCTGCCGCTGCGCCGGCCGGAGGACCGGCGCGAGCTGGCCGACGACCTGTGGCTGGAAGGCGCATCCGTGCGTGGCAGCCTGGGCGCGGATCGCGAAAACGCTCCGGTCGAGGTGGAGGCCCAGCTCGGACTTTCCCGCGGAGAGCGGACGCGGGAGTTCTTTCGCGGCTCGATCGAGACTTCCTATACGTTGTCCCATCCCTATATCGTCCCCGGCTCCGAGATGGTCAAGGTGGACGGGATGATCCTCGAGCGCGACGTGGACTATCTCATCACCCACACCACCGGCCAGCTCTCTTTCCTCAACCCCGACCTGGTGAACGCGCTCTCTCTGATCGACATCACCTACACCTACGAGCAGACGCCGCGCGAGGGGCTGGTCGGGCGCAGCCTGCTGCAGATGCTGCCGCTCGACAACGAACTCGGGAGTTTCAAACGCTCGGGGACGCCGGTGTACGTCACCGACGAATCCGGTCTGGAAAAGCAAATCGACGGCGCCGCGCCCAAGTACATCGACCGCGGCTGGCAGGAGGCGGTATTCGCCGACTACACCCAGGGTTCGACCACTGTCTCCGTCGTCATCCACGACATGGGCTCGCCGGAGCAGGCGCGCGAGATGTTCGAGTACGAGCGGCCGGTGAGCCACGAAGTGCTGTGGCAGGAGCCGGATTCCGAGGCGCTCCTGGACCAGGGGTTGCCGACGGCCTACGCCGCCAAGATGCGGCTCGAGCAGTACTTCGTGGAGCTCACGGTGGACGAGAAGAGCAAGTCGTCCGAGATCCTGATCGGGCTGTTCGCCGAGAACATCCGCACCAAGGGCAGCCTGTCCGGAACCCTGCGGGACACGCTGAGGCCGTTTCTGGGGCGGATGCGCGTGGGGCTTCGGCCGAACGAGCACGCCGGCGTGGGATTGGGATGGATCGGCGAGCAGGATCTGGAGGATCGAGATCTGGCGCGCGAGCGCGGGCTCGAACCCGGAGCGCGCCAGGTCGGACTGCTCGACGCCTGGACGCGGCACGCCCTGGGCGAAGGCGACTTTGGCGGCGAGCTGCGCACCTTCCTCCAGGCTGGCCGGAGCGTCTCCCGGGATCGTCTCCTGGGGACCCGGACGGGTCAGGCCCTCAGCGGGGACGTCATCTACAGCGCTCCGGCGCTGAACCTGCGTCTGGACGGAGAGGCGCACAGCCGGGACTTCGCCGCGCCGGCCGAGCGCAACACCGTGCTGGGAACCTTGCAAAACGACCTGCGGGCCGATGCGACCTTCTCGCCGTGGCGGTTCTTGCCCTTGCGCCTGCTCTATGAGCGCGAGCAGTCCTCGCTCGATCCGGAGTTTTCGCCCGAGGGACCGGGAAGCGGCGTCAACGAAAACCTCTCGGCGCGGATCGGTTTTCAGCAGGATCGCTGGCCGACGATGTGGCTGCTCGGCAGCCGGAGCCTGCTGGAGGCCAACGGACACCGCGACCGGAAGCTGCGCCTGGCGGGGAGCTTTTCCTACGATCTGGCCCATGGACTGCTGCGCTCGTGGGGGATGAAAAAGCTCTTGTTGCTCGCCTACTACGATCGCTCCGAGGCCGTGATCGAACGGCAGGGGCAGTTCGGGAGCGAGTGCTGGCGAGCGCTGGGCAGCATGCCCGGCACGGCCGAGAACCTGCGCCTGGAGCTCAAGGCCGCTCCGACCCGGACCGAGGACGGCTACGTCCGCTTTGAGCGCAAGACCTTCATGCCGGGCGCGCGGCCGGCGGCCGGGGCGGGCTTCGGCGCGGCATCCCAGGATGGCTGGGAACTCATCGGCGGGGCGGTGAGCCGCGTGGTGCCGGGGATGGTGCCGACCTTCAACGCCAAGATCAGCTCCTTTCAGGGCCAGGACTCGCAGGGAGAGCGCACCTGGCAGACGAGCTCGCTGCTCTCGGGGCAGATCGAGCTCTATCCCGGCAGTTGGTGGGAGTGGCTGGGTTCCACCCGGCTGGCGGTGAGCTACGGGTTCACCGAGGGCGAGCAGAGCAACGGCGTGGGGGAGGACGAGTGGGCCAAGGCCGGCGACATCCACCGCCATCAGGTCGAGGGCCAGGCGAGCTATGGCAAGTACGACGACATGCTGCGGTTCGAGAGCCGCAACCGTTTCTGGCAGGTGTATTCCGGCGAGGGTCTTCCCAGGACCGAGCGCTTCTTCGAATCGCAGAACCGCATTGCCTTTCGCCCCATCTACACCTCGCCGATCGTGCTGAGGTTCGACGCCTCCGACCTTTCCAAGCTCCAGGACAGCCTGTGGGGCCGCACCCTCACCCTCACCCCCGCCCTGGAGTGGGAACGGCGGTGGTCGCCGGACCTGGTGACGCGGTTGCGCCTGTCGCTGCCGATCCGCACTTTGACGGACGTCATCGAGCCGGTGTCGGGCAACCGCCTGAACGGCACCGACTGGTCCCTGGTGCCCTGGCAAGAGGTGCGCCTGCGCCTGACCGGACCCGGGCCGGGGCAGACCCTGCGCCTGATGCTGCGGCTCTACCAGCAGTTCCTTCGCGGAGACGGGATCGATACCGAGAAGGCGGTGGAGCTGTTCAGCTCGCTGTGGCTGGACTGGGAGCGCACCGGATCGTTCATCGTGCGCCTGGGCGCCCAGCACACCTGGCACCGGTGCCTGGCGCTCCGGGATGGAAGCTGCCGTTCCACCCACGCCATCCAGCCGTCACTCACCGCCATCGCGCGATTCTGAGCTGTTGCCGCGTTTGCGCCATTCGGATTCAGCCCGCGATGCGGCGCAGGAAGTGGCGCAGGCCCGAGAAGCGCTTTTGCTTTCCGGTGGCGGCCGAGGCGGGCTGGGACGGCCCGACCGGGGCGGGGCCGGTGGGTTCGAGGCCGATGTCCTCCGCCGCCACCGGCGTTCGCGCCACCATCTGGACGTGCATGGGCTCGCCGGTGTCCGCCGACCGCGCCGAGACCTCCAGGATGGACTCGCTGTCCAGGGAGAGTTTGGTCTTGAGCCGGATCTTGCCGCGCGGGGCCTTGGGAAACCCGGTGATGACGAAGGCGCCGAGAAATTCGTTTTCCACGCAGCGCGGCGCCTCGCCCTGGTACAAGAACACCTCGATGGCCTGCTGATCGTCGTGGACCGTGGTCACACCGACCTCGCGCTCGGCGGGCAACGGGCTGTTGGCCTCGAACAGGACCTTGAACGAACCGTCCGGCTGCCGGCCGCCGATGCTCATCGGCAGGACGTCGATGAGGCGCACGCTCTTGTTCGAGAGCAGCGAGTGGGCCATGAGCGCCGCGCCGCAGGCTACCGCCTCGTCGGGATGGACGCCCTTGGTGGGAGCCTTGCCGAAGAGCCGGGTCACCCGGTCGACCACCATCGGCGTCCGGGTCTGGCCCCCCACCAGGATGACCGAGTCGATCTTGTCGGGGGTCAGATTGGCCGCATCGAGGACTTCCATGCAGACCTCGGAGGCCCGCTCCACCAGGTCATCCACCAGCGATTCGAACTGCTCGCGGGTGATGTCGGTGCGAAAGTCCTTGAACTTGCCCTGCGAGATGGTGATGTACGGCAGATCGATGGTGGTGTGGGTCTTGGCCGACAGCTCGATCTTGGCGCGCTCGGAGGCGTCCTTGAGGCGCTGGGTGATGACGTTGTCGCACTGGAGGATTTCGCCGGTGGTGCGCTCGTATTCGCTCAGGATGAACTGCACCACCCGGTCGTCGAAGTCCACGCCGCCCAGGAAGGTGTCGCCGCCGGTGGCGATGACGCGGAAGACGTTTTCGAACAATTCCAGCACCGAGGCGTCGAAGGTGCCGCCGCCCAGGTCGTACACCAGGATCTTCTTGTCGAAGTCTTTGTTGAGGCCGTAGGCCAGCGCGGCCGCGGTCGGTTCGTTGATGATGCGCACCACGTCGATGCCGGCGATGGCTCCGGCCTGGCGCACCGCCTCGCGCTGGTTTTCGGTGTAGTAGGCGGGGACGCTCACCACCGCCTGGGTGACGTTTTCCTTGAGGTACTCGCACACGTTGCGCCGAAGCTCGTTGAGGATGAGCGCCGAAACCTGGGGCAGGGAGAACACCCGGTCGCCGATCTTCGCGCCGACCTCCATGTCGCCGATGGGGACCACCTGGTAGCTGAAGTACTTGGCCAGCATGGAGACTTCCTCGGAGTAGAAATGCCGGCCGATGAAGCGCTTGGCGCCGTAGATGGTGTTGATGGGATTGATGAGGAGCTGCTTGCGGGCGTCGTCACCCACCAGCAGCCGCCCCTTGTCGTCCAGGGCCACGATGGAAGGAGTGGTGCGCTGGCCCTTGCGCGATGGGATCACCTTGGGAAAGTCGTCCAGAACGACCGAGACGCAGGAGTACGTCGTCCCCAGGTCGATGCCCATGATGTGCTTGCTCTTGGGCAGATTCGACGGTGGGAGCTCCACTCCTTCCGGAAGCCTGTCGAAGTCCGTCCCGCTCTCGTTGGGCATGTCGTCCTCCCGGCAGAACGAGCTGGATTATTCTCCATGGACCGGCGGGTGTCAATTCGCACGAACGGAGAAAAACCATAGAGGAAAATACCGCAAATCGGCGGTGCGGGACCTCTTGCCGAGATTCTTTCGGCAGGGTTTTCTGCGGATGGAGATCAGGCCTTGGCCTTCTTCTCGATCTTGGCCCAGGCGTCCTTGAGGGAGACGGAGCGGTTGAGCACCGGCCGGCCAGGCCGGGAATCGGGATCGAAGCAAAAATAGCCCAGCCGCTCGAGCTGGCAGAAAAATCCCGCGGGCCGGTCGGCCAGGGCGGGTTCCAGCCGGCAGCCGGTGAGGATTTCCTCGGACTTCGGGTTGATGTTGTCGAGCCAACTCTTGCCCTCGTCCACGTCGTCGGGGTCGGGTTTCGTGAAGAGGTGCTCATACAGCCGCACCTCGGCCTCGACCGCATGTTGCGCGGAAACCCAGTGCAGCGTGCTCCTCACCTTGCGCCCGTCCGGGGCATCGCCGCCGCGCGTGGCCGGGTCGTAGCTGCAGCGAAGCTCGACCACCTGACCGCGCTCGTCCTTGAGGACGCGCTCGCAGCGCACGAAGTAGGCCGCGCGCAGCCGCACCTCGCGCCCCGGGCTCAGGCGGAAGAACTGCTTGGGGGGATCCTCGCGAAAGTCGTCCTGCTCGATGTACAGCACCCGCGAGAAGGGCACCGCGCGCGTTCCAGCGGAGGGGTCCTCGGGATTGACCGGCGCCGGGAACTCCTCGGTCTTTCCGTCGGGGTAGTTCTCGATGACCAGACGCAGCGGCCGCAGCACGCCCATGAAGCGCATGGCGCGCCGGTTGAGATCCTCGCGCAGGCAGTGTTCCAGGAGCTGGATGTCCACGGTGGAGTTGGTCTTGTCCACGCCGATGAGACGGCAGAATTCGCGGATGGCCTCGGGCGTGTAGCCGCGGCGGCGCAAGCCCGCGATGGTGGGCATGCGCGGGTCGTCCCAGCCGCGCACCACGCCGCGCTGCACCAGCTCGAGCAGACGGCGCTTGCTCATCAGGGTGTAGGTGAGATTGAGACGCGCGAACTCGATCTGCTTGGGATGGTGCACCCCGAGCTGGTCGAGAAACCAGTCGTACAGCGGCCGGTGGTTTTCGAACTCGAGCGAGCACAGCGAGTGGGTCACGCCCTCGATGGAGTCTTCCAGCCCGTGGGCCCAGTCGTACATGGGATAGAGGCAGAAGCGGTCGCCCTGGCGGTGGTGGGTGCGGTGCAGGATGCGGTACATGACCGGATCGCGCAGGTTGATGTTGGGGGAGGCCATGTCGATCTTGGCGCGCAGGACCTTGGACCCGTCGGGGAACTCTCCGGCGCGCATGCGGCGGAAGAGGTCGAGGTTCTCCTCCACCGAGCGGTTGCGGTAGGGGCTCTCCTGGCCGGGTTGGGTCAGCGTGCCGCGGTAGGCGGTGATCTCGTCGGCGGAGAGATCGTCCACGTAGGCCTTGCCCTGGCGGATGAGATCCTCCGCCCAGCCGAGCATGCGCTCGAAGTAGTCCGAGGCGAAATACATGTGTTCGCCCCAGTCACGCCCCAGCCAGCGCACGTCGCGCTGGATGGCGTCGATGTACTCCTGGTCCTCCTTGGCCGGGTTGGTGTCGTCGAAGCGCAGGTGGCAGCGGCCGCCGTAGTCCTCGGCGACGCCGAAATCGATGTGGATGGCCTTGGCGTGGCCGATGTGCAGGTAGCCGTTCGGCTCCGGGGGAAAGCGGGTGACGACCTTTCCGCCGAAGGTGTTCTGGCGGATGTCCTCCTCGACGATCTCGCGGATGAAATCCTTGCGGGCCGGGGTTTTTTCAGGTTCGCTCATGGGAAACGCTCCCGTGTTGGAATGGCGGCGCGCAGCTTGCCACGCGGTCGAGGGAAAATCAATCATGTGCTTTCGAACCGGCCGCCGCCGATCCCGCCGGCGCCGTCCGGCCGGTCCTCGGCGCATGTTGCGGGCTGAAAAAAAACCCCGCGCCGGGGCGCGGGGTTTCACTGGGGGACAAGGATTCGAACCTTGATAGTCAGATCCAGAGTCTGATGTCCTGCCGTTAGACGATCCCCCATCAACTATCGCCGGGCTTTTTGGGCGCGGCGGGTTTTGGGCTTTTCTTCTCCGCTTCGGCGGCGATGGCCGCGAGTTCGGCGTCGGTGAACACCACGAAGATGAAGGTCTGGCCGCGGTTCTCGTAGATGTTGAGGCCGTCCCAGCGCCGGCCGGGGGCCTTGTTGCGCATGTGCATGCCGCGGACGGCCGGGGTGTTGATGATCTTCTCGAAGGAGATGTTCTCGTCTCCCGCGAACACCTTGCGATAGTAGGTCAGGGTGTCCTCATAGGTCCGCGGCGAGCGGAAGCGGTGCTCACCGGCCTTCTTGGCGTACGGGATCACGGGGGCGGAGCGGTACAGATCGGGAGGGGTCTCGGCGGCGAGCGCGGGCGGCGACAGGATCCACCCGGCGGCGAAAAATGCGGCCGCCGTCACTCCCAGGCGAACGCCGGTTGTCAAATAGCCTCTCATCGGCGGGGGAGTTTACGGATGTGACCCGGTCCTGTCAAGCAAAAGCTCGCTCGACCCAAAGGTCGGTCAGTCGGGGCGCCGAAGGCTCACGCCTCAGACGCTGCCGCGCAGCCGTTCCCAGCCGGATTGCAGGCACAGCGCAAGCGCCGCGGTGCCGGCTCGCAGGCTCTCGCCGGGCGTGAACACGGTCAGGGCACGCTCTCCCGATGCGGCCAGGGTTGCCGCGAGCAGCAGGCCGGCCGCTCCCGACAGGACCATGGGCCATTCCCCGGCCGGGAAGAACCAGGCCGCGGCCACGGTGGCGACCAGGTAAGGGCCCAACCAGAGAAACTCCACCGCCGGCCGCGCGGGCTTCTTTCGCAGCAGAGTGTTGAGAAGCAGCCCGGCGAGAAGCCCGCCGACGATCAGTGTCGGATTGAGCAAGAGATCGCGGCCGCCGCCGGCGGCGAAGCAACCGATGCCGCCGCCGATCATCGCCCAGGACAGAAAGAACCACGCCGCCTCAAGCCCGATCCTCCCCCGGCCGAGAGCCGGCGCCGCCGTCCACACCAGAAGACCGAGACCGAGCAGAGGCCAGCGCAGAAGGTGCATGAGCCGTTCCTCGATCAGCGCGGCGCAGAGCCACATGGCCATTAGACCCGCGCCGACGCCGAGCGAGAAGACGAGGCGGCCTTTGAAAAGGAATGCTCGCTGGATGTCGCCGCCCGCCATCGCCGCGGTGAACACCGGCTCCCGGGGGATGCCCAGGCGACGTTTTTCCTGGGGTGTCTGCGCGGTCATGGTTTCACCTCCGGCGGGAAACCCGCTCAGGCCCGTGTGTATTCCATGGTCATGGGCTCTTGTGCCACAAGATGAGAACATCGTTGGTGATGGCCACCAGCGAATGGAGCAGCCAGCCATACCAGAACGATCGCGCCCGGAGCGCAAGGAAGCCCAGCACGATTCCCGCGACGATGGCCGAGATGGTCTCGAGCTCGGGTTTGCCAAAATGCAAGAGAGCAAACGGTATCATCTGCACGAACACGGCGTAAGGCCCCAGCCGCCGGACCAGTCCGAAGAGCAAGAAGCCTCGAAAGACGTACTCCCAGCCGATGAAGTAAACGGCATAGGATGCTTCGTACGCGATGAGGTGCCAGGCGCTGTTCCCGGCATCGGGAAAAAGAGGATATTTCGAACGAAACTCGGGCAGGTAGCTCACCAGGACTAGAATGGGCAGGAACGCAAAATACGCGGTGAGCGCGGCGGGCAGGCCGAACTTCCAGTCTCCGAGTGCCGCGCCGCTCTCTGGAGCCTCCCGCCGAAATACGGTCCTCATCAGAAAAAGAGGGATTGCGCCAAGCAACAAAAAGCTCATGCCGTACCAGTAGAAAGCCGGATATATCCCCGAAAAATCTGTCTTTTTAAAAAACTTCGCAAAGTGTATCGAGAAGAAGCTCGAGGAGCCGTTTTCGTGAAAGACGATAATCAGAAAAGTCGCCAGGACAAAGATAAGCGCCGGAGTAAAACCGAGACCGGAACCGAGGCCGCGGATGCTGTTCCACTCCTCGCGCAGGCCTCTTCTTTCGGGGCGATTTTCAGGTTGCTGGACACGGCTCAGCGCCGCGGGTTCGGCATATTCCGCAGGCTCCACAACAGGGGCCTGTCCCCCTGGTTCTGAAAGGGCCTGTCCCCTGGCCGACGACGGATTTTCTTCTTGATTATCCAAGCGTTGGAAGCTCCGCGATGGCGCGCCGGATCCGGGCGATGCACTCGTCTTTGCCGAGGATGTTCATGACCGAAAAAATCGAGGGGCTCGCCGTCGAGCCGGTGAGGGCCAGGCGGAGAGGCTGGGCGATCTTGCCCATGTTGCCGCCGGCGAATTCCTCGGCGAGTTTCTTGAACCTCTCCTCCATCGCCGCCTCGTCGGAGATGGGCATGCCGGGAAGCAACTCGACCAGGCGCGAAAGCCAGGCCCTTGCCTCGGGTGTCCAGAACTTTCGCACGGATTTCTCATCGTATGTGGTTGGGGCGATAAAGAAAACAACAGCTTTATCAGCTAGTTCGGCTAAAGTGTTAGAGCGTGGCTTTAGGCATGCCACGATGGATGCCAGTCGAGAGTCCGCAGGCGCAACGATGTTTTTCTCGGCGAGAAAGGGCAGCAGCTTTTCGGCCAGCGCCCGGTCGTCTTCGGCCTTGAGGTACTGGGCGTTGACCCACTTGAGCTTCTCCGGGTTCATGATGCCGGATGCCTTGCCCACGCCGTCGAGGTCGAACTTTTGAACGAACTCGTCGAGCGAGAACAGCTCCTGGTCGCCGGCGCTCCATCCGACGCGCGTCATGTAGTTGAACAGCGCATGCGGCAGGTACCCCATGCGGGCGTACTCCTGGACCGACACGCTCATGCCGAGCTTCTTGTATTCGGCCTCGCGGCGTTTGGAGAGCTTGGACCCGTCCGGGCCGTGAATGAGCGGGATGTGAGCGAATTTCGGCGTTATGTATCCGAACGCCTGATAGAGAAGGATCTGTCTCGGGGTGTTGGCCACGTGGTCGTTTCCGCGGATGACATGGGTGATGCGCATGTCGGCGTCGTCCACCACCACGCAGAAGTTGTACACCGGCATGCCGTCGGAACGGGCCAGGATCCAGTCGTCCAGGCGCTCCTCGTCGATGGGAATGCGCCCCAGAACCAGGTCGTCGAAGTGGTCCGGGTATTTTTCCGGCATCTTGAAGCGGATGACGAACGGCCGGCCAGCCGGATCGGCCTTGGGGTCGAGATGCCGGCAGGCGCCATCGTACTTGTATTGGCGCTTCTCGGCCTCGGCCGCCTTGCGTTTCTTGTCCAGTTCCTGCGCCGGGCAATAGCAACGGTACGCCCAACCGGATTCGAGCAGGCGGGCGAGGTGGGCGCGATACAGATCCATGCGCTGGGATTGGAAGAAGGGCCCCTCGTCCCAGGAGATGTTCATCCAGCGCAAGGAATCCAGGATCTGATCCACCGCCGCTTGCGTCGAACGCTCGGTGTCGGTGTCCTCGATGCGCAGGATGAACTTTCCGCCGTGGTGGCGCGCGAAGAGGAAGTTGAAGATGGCGGTGCGCAGCCCGCCGACATGCAGGTAGCCGGTGGGCGAGGGGGCGAAGCGGACGCGGACGGTCATCGGGGCCTCCGGGGATGTTGGCGAGGCCCTTCCTAGCAGAGCTGTAAGGCAGAATCAATCGTTGGTTGTGGATGCAGACTCCTTCAGAGCCCTGCGGGTGCTGTGTCAGATACGCAACCGGGAATACAGCCAGAAGGATTGAAAAAATCGCGATTCGTGATACAGTTCCCCGCAGTGAATTTATGGAGTCGGCGACTTACGGAGACGATGCGTGAGAATTCTGAGCGTCAAGCTTCAAAACTGGAAGAACTTCTCCTTTGTGGATGTTGAGATACCGAACCGTTTATTCCTGGTGGGTCCGAACGCCTCGGGCAAGTCGAACTTTCTTGATGTATTTTGGTTTTTGCGGGACTTGGCGAGTTCTGGAGGTGGCTTGCAGGAAGCGACCCGAACGCCGCGCCGTGGTGGCGTGAGCTCTATTCGATGTCTTGCGGCACGCCGCCACCCGGACATCGAGATTCAAGTCACACTTGATGATGAGACCGAAAAGGGGCGATGGATCTATGGGCTTGTCTTCAGCCAAGACAACCAACGTCGGCCAGTGGTGCGGAGGGAGCGGGTAGAGCATGGAAAGGAGATATTGCTCGACCGCCCAACGGAAGAAGACAAGAAAGATCCTGAGCGGTTGACGCAAACATACCTCGAGCAGGTCAACGTCAACCAATCGTTTCGCAAACTGGCCGTATTCTTTTCATCGGTTCGGTACCTGCATATCGTGCCGCAGCTTGTCCGCGAGCCGGACCGCTCGGTGGGGCGCGCCAATGATCCCTTTGGCAGCGATTTTCTCGAACAGGTGGCGAAGACGCCCGAGAGAACACGACGGGCGCGATTGAGACTCATCCAGCAGGCGCTGCGAATAGCATTGCCGCAGCTTGAATCGATCGAACTTACACGGGATGCCCGTGGTACGCCGCATCTGCGCGGAAAGTACCAACACTGGCGTCCGCAGGGCGCATGGCAGACGGAGGAGCAATTCTCCGATGGGACGTTGCGGTTGATGGGCTTACTTTGGGGAGTACTCGATAAAGCTGGCCCGCTGCTTCTCGAAGAGCCCGAGCTGTCGCTTCACCCCGGGATCGTGCGTTCGCTGCCGCAAATGCTGGCTCGTGTGCAGCGGCGCACGGGACGGCAGATCTTCCTGAGCACCCATTCGCCTGAGCTGCTTTGTGACGATGGGATAGGTCTGGACGAAGTTCTAATGCTCAGTCCAACTCCGAACGGCACCGAGATTTCCAGCGCCGGTTCACACGACGACATTCGCAACTTGCTCGACAAGGGCGTGCCGCTGGGAGAGGCCGTCATTCCGAACACGAACCCTCGAGATGCGGTGCAACTGGCGGTGTTCGACAAGGTTTGAAAATGGTCGCAACCATTGCGGCAGCCGTCGAGGGTTTGACGGACGAGGCTGTGGCGAGAAAGCTCATCGCCCATGTGGGCGCCAATGTTGGGCAGATTTACGGTGGTAAGGGGAAATCGCATCTCCGAAAGCGCATCTCGGGATACAGCAATGCCGCCAGATACACTCCTTGGCTTGTCCTTGTGGATCTGGATCACGATGCGGATTGCACTCCGCCTTTCGTGGCGGATTGGCTGCAAAATCCACCCAAGCTCTTGTGTTTTCGAGTCGCGGTGCGCGCGGTGGAGGCCTGGCTGCTCGCTGACGTTGAGATGATTTCCGCGTTTCTAAGGGTGGCGCGAGCGAGGATTCCCCATGACCCCCAATCGCTTGACGACCCGAAAGCCGCGCTTGTCGAGCTCGCACGCGCTTCGCGCCGAGCCGAAATCCGACAGGACATGGTGCCCCGCGATGGGAGCGGCCGAAAAGTCGGCCCAGCGTACACGTCGCGGTTGATTGAGTACGTCAATGAAAAATGGCGACCGGCAGAGGCGGCGAGGAGGGTCGAGAGCTTGCAACGGGCAATTCGGTGCCTGCGCCGGCTGACGGTATCTTTCGATGGCGCCTAAGGCCTTGAATCTCGGTGGACCCCCCAAAGCACCAAGAACCAGTGCAAGAAACCGTTGCTGAAGGAACCAGGGTTCCAGGGACCCCGGTTTTCGTCTCACGGCCTCTCCAGCCAGCGCCGGATCAGAAAAACCCGCCAAAGAAACGCGGAATCGCGAGAGTGGCGGCAAGTCCGATGGCCAGGAGCGCGCCGGCCCTTCTCACCCACCATACACCCCACACGACGAACCAGAGCGGCCAGATTGGGAACGTATTCCCTCCTCGGGCCGGATCGTACTGCTCGCGGAGATCGCGGGGGATGGCGTCGCGGGCAATCCCGAAGGCTTCTGCTGGCGTTGCCGGCACGGAGAGAGTCAACACCCGGGCGACCCGCAAGCCACGGGGGACAGACAACAGGACGAGCAGCGCGGGCCAGGGAAAAATCCGCAAGGCCACCAGCGCCGCGACTCCCGCGTAGAAAAATAGGATCAGACCCAACATCAGGTGTCGTCCGCCTCGTTCTCCGAGAACCACCGGCAGCGTTCCGACACCTCGCTCCCGATCTTTTTCGACCTTGTCGATGTGTTTGCCCATCACCACGGCCGCGACCGCGATCCCGTAGGGTATGGAAGCCAGCCATATCGGGCCCAAGAGTGATCCGCCCATGGCGTAGAACGTTCCGGTGATCATCAATGGACCCCAGATGAAAAAGATGGCCGCCTCGCCGAGGCCTCGGTGTTTGAGCTTGAGCGGAGGGGCCACGTAGAACACGGAAACCGCAAGACCCACGATGGCGAAGCCGAGCACGCCCCAGCCCTTCGAAACCGATAGCCACAGTGCGATTCCGAGATCGATCAGGTTGCATACGATGATGGCCGTCCACAGGCCGCGCACACCGACTAGATTGGATAGAATCGGATGCGGTGCGTATGCCACCCGCGGATATCCGGCCGTGTCCACGCCGTTTTTCATATCGAAGTAGTCATTGACCATGTTGTTCGAGGCGTGCGCCAGGACGAGGCCCAGCACGACCAGCGCGAATGCGAATGCATCGAAAGCGCCGGTCATGGCGGCGAGCAACCCGCCGATGCACGCGGAGAGAATGGTCATCGAAAACACACAGGCGCGCGTGATGAGAAGCCAGCGGCTCGCCCATCCCAGCGGAACGCCTTGAAGGGAATTTCCAGTGCGCAAGATATGGATCCAGTTCATCATGTGACGCATTTTGCCAAGCCTGATTGAATTGAACAAGTGCGATCGTGGCAAGGACCGGGTGAAGGCAGCGTAATTATCGCATTCGAAGAAAGACCGGATCGTTGACACCGCACCGACAGAATCCGGCTGACAGGCTTCTTTTGATTCGGTATCCTGTTTTCTAGAGCCGGAGGCGAAACTGCCGTGCGCCGTTGTTCGACTATCGCAATGACGAGCCTGTGGTGGGTCTTGTCTTCTCTTGCGGCGATCGGGTGCCGGGGCACCATTTACCCGGAAGATTCCGGTATGGATTCCACGCCGGGCGATTCCGACGACGGAGGGCTGGTGAACGGGGACGACGCCTTTGCTGCCGATGGCGATCCGGCCCAATTTTCCGACCCGCCATCGGGCGATGACGGTTTTGGGGTCCAGGACGACGGAGGCGGCGCGACCGACCTGGGGCCGTGCCCGGCCACGCTGGCGGATCGGTTGTCGATCGTGTCCATATCCGTGGCTCCGGACACCGTCAACACCGCCGCCGGGGGATATTTTTCGTACTACACTCCGCCGATTCTATCGCCCCGGCCGGGCGGGTCCTGGCTCGCCTGGCAAGCCGCTGCCGGCAGGGTCCATGTCACGCCGCTGGATGGGAGCGACCACCGGGCGGGGCCGGACGTCACCACCGAGGCCAACGAGCTTCGGGGTCTTTCGGCCCACGCCGGCGGGTTTGCCGTCATGGTGCAACGGGGACAGGACCAGATGGCGCTGGTCGGCTACGATGCCGCGGGCGGATTGCGATTCGACACCATCATCATCGGAAACAACAACCACGACCAGCAGGGAGACAAGTGGGTGCGCCGGGAATGGGGCGATCACGGCCGGCTGGTCTTTTTCGAAAACCGCTACGCCGTCTACTTCGGCCACACCATGAACTGGGGAGCCCAGGGAGAGCATCAAGGGGATCTGCTCTGGTATTTCGATCTCTCGGGCAATCGCTCGGGCGGCGACTGGGACTGGGGATGCAGCCACAGCCTGGACGTGCGCCTCGCCTACAACGGCACGAGGCTGGGGCCGGTGTGCCTCTCGGACTGCTATCCGACCAAGGCCATCTGGTTCGACCATCGGAGCGCCGAGATCCACCCGGAGCCCTCGGGCAACTGCGCCGGTCTGAGCAGCGGCGAGCTCGGCGGCCTGGTTGCGACGGCGGAGGGTTTCTGGCTGTCGTTCACCTCTCCCGAGGGGCGTTCCTCGCGAGATGTGGGACTGGTGTCGATCTCCAATGCTTCCCAGGTCGGCCCGGTTCGTTGGCTGACCGGCAGTGCGGCGGCGGACGAATCCAGCGCCAAGCTCGCCCGCTACGGAGACAACCTGCTCGTGGCCTGGCAGGAATCGGGGACCGTGCGGATGGCGGTGGTCGACCGGGACGGCAATTTCGTTCTCGGGCCCGAGAGCGTGGCGGCCTCGTTCAACCAGCAGACGGACTTTGTCAACCATCCCAGCGGCGATGTCGGTTGGGCGCATGGGGAAGGAAGCACCCTCCAGGTGTTTCGCCTGCGTCTGTGTCCGTGATGATTTCCAGAGAGATTGGGGGAAGTGTCCTGGTAATGGTGCGATAAAACGGAGATGTATTCGATTTTGCGACAGTGCCTCGAGGATCGCAAGCCGCGGCAAATGGAGAACGAGTCTGGTCAACGGCATCGGGCAGGAGGGCGAAGGCTCGGTCTGTTCCAGGGCTCCATTCTGTCGGTTTGATCGAGCCGGGCTCTGTGTGTACTATCCTCCCATGTGGAAAAATCCACGCTTTCTTTCAATCGCGGCATTTCCGATCGGGTGTTTTCTCGTCGCGGGCGCGCCGGTGGGGTGCGGGGGAGGGGGCAACGCCGATCCCTGCGTTCCCAACCCCTGCGCCGGCCTTCACAAGACGATCTGCATATCGCAAGGGGACCAGCCTCTGTGTCTGTGCGACCCGGGCTACGTGCAAAATCAGTCCGGCGACTGCGTGCCCGACGACATCGACCCGTGCCAGCCCAACCCGTGCCAGGCCCCGCACCGGACCCAGTGCCGCAACGTCTCGGGCTCGGCGCAATGCGACTGCGACCCGGGGTACGTGCTCGAGGGAGATTTCTGCGTTCTGGCCGATCCCTGCCACCCCAATCCCTGCCAGGAGCCCAACCGGTCGGTATGCTCGGTGGTGAACGGCCAGGCCTCCTGCGGTTGCGACCCGGACTACCTGTTTTCGGAGGGGCATTGTGTCAGGCCCTGCCAGGTCCAGCCCGCGCCCTGTCAGCCGCCCAAGGGACTGTGCGCCAATCGCGGCACTGATTTCGTATGTCTTTGCAGCCCGGGGTATCTGGAGAGCGGCAATGGCGACTGCGTGTCGGATCCCTGCGAGCCGAATCCGTGTTCGGGCGAGCGGCGGACCGCCTGCATCCGAAATGGCGCCTCTTTTCTTTGCCGTTGCGATCCGGGCTATCGGGACGAAGGCGGAACCTGCGTCCGCGATCGCAAGACCGCCTGCTCGCTCGATGGCTGGTGCTTTGAAAACCCCCGGCCTCGGACCGAGAATTTCCTGGGAGTGTGGCAGCCCGACGCGAACAACGCCTTGATTTGCGGCGGCGCTGGAACCTTGCTGCATTACGACGGGACCGACCTCGTTCCCATCCCGCTCGCGACCGAGCAGGAGCTTCGCCGCATTCACGGGACGTCGCTCTCGGACGTATTTGTGACCGGCAGCGGCGGTCTGGTGCTGCACTTTGACGGCGTCTCCTGGGAGGCGTTGCCCCATGGGCCGTTCGCCGATCTCAACGGCGTCTTCGCGGCGGCGCCGGGGAAGGCCTGGGTCACCGGAGCAAGGGGAACGCTCCAACTGTTCGACGGCGAGGCCTGGCAGGCGCCGGTCGACACCGGCAACACCCTCGACAGCTGGTGGGACGTGTGGGCGG
>Ga0073932_1002003_pt1 | contig 34451 bp, 23 predicted proteins | sample DewCreD2012metaG_FD_76967 | JGI IMG/M metagenome (GOLD analysis project Ga0073932, IMG submission 76967) | Hot spring sediment bacterial and archeal communities from British Columbia, Canada, to study Microbial Dark Matter (Phase II) - Dewar... ...
CGACCTCGGTTTTGCGTTCGTGCCGCTGGGCGGGCGTCTCGGCCCGCAGGGTCCCGATGTCCAGCAATTCCCCGTCCGGGCTGAGGAAGTCGGTCCACTCCGGCTCGCGGCCCAACAGGTCGCGGACCGCGTCCACGGCGACGGCGGGCCGCGCGGGCAAGCCCGGTTCGACTCAACGTCGCAACAGGCCTTTGGCCGCCAGCCGCAGCAAGACCCAGGCCGAAGCGACCAATTCCCGACCGTTGATCTTCGAATGTCCTTGCCGACGGTTGACGAATGCGATGGGAACCTCGGCGAACCGCGCTCCGAGGCGTTGGAGCCGCCAGAGGATCTCTTCCTCGAACGAGTAACCGTGCGAAAGGATTTCTCGGAAATCGAGCCGGGCGAGCATCGCGACGCGGTAACAGCGGTACCCGCTGCTGCAATCCTTTGGCGACATGCCCAAGAGCCAACGGGCAACGAGGTTGACCGCGCGGCTCATCAGGTGTCGCGTCCAAGGCCAGCCCGCGATCCTCCCGCCCGCGATGTAGCGAGAACCGATCGCTACGTCAATCGGCGGCATTTCGGGGGGGGCCATGGCGGCCATGAGCGCTGGCAGCCGCTCTGGGGGATGGCTGAAATCCGCATCCATGGTGACCAAGTATTCGTACTGCTCGCGCCGCTGGGCGGCATACTGCATGGCCGCGGCCAAGGCGGTTCCCAGCCCCAGCTTGCCCTCGCGACGCATGCATCGAAGCCGAGGCTCGGTCGCCATTTTGGACTCGCACCATTGGCTGGTGCCGTCGGGCGAATTGTCGTCGATCACGAGGATGTCGACATCCGGCGCGTGGCGCAAGACTTCCTCAACCAGTCGAGGCAGGGTGGCGATTTCGTTATAGGTGGCCACGGCCACCAACGTTCGATTCGGCATTTTCCGTTCAAGTTGCACGAACCGCGCAACCGATCCTCTTGTCCTTGAACAACGTTCCAAGTATACTATCACCTTCTCGTTGGTGCTTGCGACTCCACTTCCATGCCTTCTCCCTCTCCGGCGGTTCCCCCCTGTTCGGAATCCACCAGTGCCTCCAAGGTTGATGCAGCCGAGAACATCGACGGCTGTAGTCGACTTTACGGACCGCGCTTCTGGTACGCCTACGCGGCCAGCACGTTGGTCACCATCGCCTCCGCCATCTTGTTTCGTTATGCGGACTTCGTGACGATTCTTGGCGGCTCGGAGCTGCAATTGGGGTGGATCGTGGGGCTGGGCATGGTGGGAAGCGTCCTGGCCCGATTCTCTCTCGGCAGCGCCATCGATCAACACGGCCCCAAGCGGATTTGGCTCGGCTCGCTGGTGGTCTTGGCTGCCACGTGCCTGGCCCATCTGGCGATTACCCGCTGCGACGGGCCCGAAATCTACCTCTTACGGCTGCTCTACTGCACGTCGATCGCAGGCGTTTTCGGGGCTTCCACGACCTTCATTTCCGCCGGCGTCAACATTTCCAGAATGGCCGAACTCCTCGGCATTCTGGGGACTTCGGGATTTGTGGGAATGATGGTGGGCACGCATCTGGGGGATGTCCTGGCAGGCCCTGGTCCCGCCGAGCGATGGATCATCAACCGCATGTTCATCGCCGCCGGTCTCCTCGTTCTGGCGGCGATTCCATTCGCCTGGCTTTCCATGCGCGGGATCCGTCGTCCGGCCGAGAAGCACGAACCCGCGACTTGGGCGATCCTTTGGAAGTATCAGCCCGGCGTCGTTCTCGCGGTGGGCGTGGTGGCCGGCGCCGCGCTTTCCTTGCCCCAAACCTTCTTGCGGACCTATGCCGAAGGCATCCATATCCCTCGGATTGGCGCCTTCTTCACGGTGGTGGCGCTGACGGCGGTCACCACGCGGGTCGTCAATCGGCACGTGTTGCAGCGGCTCGGGCTCAAGGCGATGGTGGTCATTGGTCTTGGGCTCTTGGCCCTGGCCCAAGTGCTCTTTCTCGTGGTGGATTCGGAGTGGGAGTTCCTCTTTCCCGGGTTGCCCTACGGGATGGGGCAGGCGATCCTCTACCCGGTGGTGGCGGCCCTTGGCACCGCGACGTTTCCGGCGCGTTATCGTGGCATGGGGATCACCCTGGTGCTCGCCGTGTTCGACGTGGGGCAATTGCTTGCCGGCCCGTTGGCCGGCGGAGTGATTCACGGGAGCGAGGCCCTGGGCTTGCCCGGCTATCCAACCCTGTTCCTAGCCACGTCCGCCACGCTGATTGGCGTGGGCGCGATCTACTGGCGCTCCATCCATCGCCCGGCATCGGCGCCCACTCCCGTCCAGGCGATGGCGGTGCGACTCAACTTCCCTGTCCGCGGGGGCAGGCCCGTCGCCGTCGAGGCCCAAGCGGTTTGCGAAGTTGCGATTCGCCAGCCCATCACCCCTGGGCCACGCGCCGGTAGTAGTCGATCGACAACCGCAGCCCGTCGATGAGCGATACCCGAGGCTCGTAACCCAAGAGCCGCCGGGCCAGAGTAATGTCGGCGGTGCTTTCGTAAATGTCTCCCGGCCGGGGCGGGGCAAACATTGGCGCGATGTTCGTGCCCATCACCTCATTCAGTCCCGCCAGCAGCTCCAGGAGATTGATCGACCGGCCGGTCGCCACATTCATCACCTGGTTGGCCGCGGCGGGAGCGTCGGCGGCGAGCAGATTCGCCTGAACCACGTCGCCGACAAAGGTGAAGTCGCGGGACTGGCCGCCATCCCCGAAGATCACCGGCGGGCGACCGGCGAGGATCGCGGTGATGAAGATGGGAATGACCGCCGCATAAGGGTTTTTGGGGTCTTGGCGCGGGCCGAAGACGTTGAAGTAGCGCAGCGCGACGGTCTGGAGCGGAAACGTGGCCGAAAACGCGCCGCAATAGTATTCCGCGGCAAGCTTGGCCGCCCCATAGGCCGAAATCGGGGCAGGCAGGTCGGTCTCGCGTTTGGGGCTGGTCGGCCGGTCGCCGTACACCGCGCTGGAACTTGCGTACACCACGCGCCGCACGCCCGCACGCCGCGCCGCATCCAAGAGCGTCACGGTGCCCGTCGCGCACGCCGCATGGGTCATCAACGGCTGCTCAATGCTCAAGGGCACCGAGGCCAGGGCAGCCTGGTGGAACACGCAGTCCACGCCCTCCACCGCTTGCCTTACGGACTCCTGGTCCAGCAAATCGGCCTTGAGGAACTCGATGTCCCCGAGGAACGGTTCGAGGTTCGCCAGGAATCCCGTGCTCAGATTGTCGATGACCCGCACCCGATCGCCCCGGCGGACAAGCGCCTCGACGATGTGGGAACCGATAAACCCCGCCCCACCGGTGACCAGAAACGTCCGCATTCGGACCTCTTTTCCGCTCGGAGGGATTACTTCGTGGCGGGCTTCGCGTCGCCTCCGGCCGCGGCGGCCCTCAGAAACGCCCTGCCCAACGTCCCCGTGATGTTCGTCTTTGAGGCCTCTTCGCGAGGCGGGGCGCTCATCGAGGAGCTGAACGGGTCGTCCGAATCGTCATCCTTCTTGGGAGCGGGTTTTTCGGCCGGCTTGGCGCCATTGGGCTTGGCAGCCTCGGCCGGAGCACCGGGCGCTGCTGGGGCGGCCCCGCCGGGTGGCGCCATTCCCGGCGCTGGCCCCGCAGGGGCCCCAGGCATGGTTGGCCCGGCCGGCGCCCCGCCCGGCGCTGGTCCGCCCGGCGCCCCCGGCGGGGTCTGCGCCGCGGGCGCTGCGGCGGGCGGCGATTCGGAGTCCTTGGATTTGCAGCCCAAAACGCCCAACAACATTGCCAGGCCTAACGTGGCGAGAATGGTGTTCCTCATCAGACTCCTCCTGTTTTCCAGTCACTTGAAGCGATCGACGCCAAGGTTCCTCGGCGTCTTGGCGAGCTCCGCCGAGCGGACACTCCGCGGTCCCGCGGCGGACGACGGACCGCTGGCGGGCAACCGACTCAGCGCGTCCCGACCAGTACAGGCCGCCGCATCAAACACGACCACCCGAGGTAGCCCTCCTTGCGAAACGGACTCTCGAAGCGGAACGGACGGACGTCGACAAACTCAAAAACGCGGCCGAGTTCGCGATGGATTTCCTCCTCGCTCACCTGGGGCGGCCCTCCCTCCGCCGTCTCTCCCGCCGCCCCGGCCAAGGTCAGGTAAAGCGAGCCGGGGCGGGTAACACGCCACAACAGGTCGAGCAACCGGTCAAGCTGGGTCCGCCGAACCGAATGATAAAACCCCGCGTCGAACACGAATTCAAACGTCCCCGCCGTCGCGGCAAACTCGAACACGTCGTCCAACACGATGCGAAGGAGCGCCCCGGCGTTCTCGGCGCGGGTGCGGGCCCGCTCGATCGCCGTCGGCGAGGAATCGACCGCCGTGACCTCGAATCCGCGCTGGGCCAACAACACTGCGTTGGCCCCCGTGCCGCAGCCTAGTTCGAGCGTCGTCGTCGGCTTGATGACGCCCTCGTCGATCAGCCGCACCAGCTCGGCCGCCGGCCGGCCTGTCTCCCAAGGCGGGGTGCCGTTCCGATACAACGCATCCCAGTCCGTCGATTGAAATGTTTGGCTTTCGACCGTCGCCTTCATGCAGATCCCCTGTATGATATAGTCTCTGCATTCCCTTGCGTCTTGGCAAGTGGTTCGCGGGGCGGCCGAACGCGTAGTCGGGGGGGCTGCGGCGGCGAGTTCCGTTGGGGAACCTCTTGCCGGAAGGTGCGACAGCCACCGCCACGCGACATTCAAGCGGCTCCTGCGACCGGAGAATTCCACCGTGCGCATCGTCTCGATCACCGACCTTCACGGGCGACCGGAGGCGCTTCGGGCCATCCTGGCCGATGTAAACAAACCCGACATCGTCCTCTTGGGCGGCGACATCACGAATTTTGGTTCCCCTTCGGAGGCCGAGCGGCTTGTGGGGCTGGCTCGCCAAATGGCGCCGACCGTGTTGGCCGTGGCGGGCAATTGCGATTCCCCGGCCATCGATCAGCGCCTGTTCGACCTGGAAGTTGGACTGCACGGGCGCGGCGAATGTTTCGAAACCGTGGGAATTCACGGCGTTTCCGCGATTCCGCCATGGAAACGCGGCATGTACCAACTCACCGAAGAGGAACTCGGTGCGGCGATCGAACAGGGGCACGCCATGATCCGCGAAGCGACCCACCGCATACTCCTCGCCCACGTTCCCCCGAAGGGCACCAAGGTGGATCGGACTTTCTTCTGGATCCACGCGGGCAGCGCGGCGGTGCGTTCGTTCATCGACCGCGAGGAACCGAGCGTGGTTTTCTGCGGCCATATCCATGAGGGCCGCGGGCTGGAACGGCTCGGAAAAACGACGGTGTGCAACTGCGGTCTCGGCGCCCGGGGCGAATACGCCGTTGCCGAGGTTCTGGACAACGCCATCGACGTTTCGCTGCGGGCGGTCCGTGTTTAGCCGACAACCCGAACGACCGGAGCGCCAGCAATCGGTGGCCACCAGGACCCGAAACACCATTGATGGGGGGCTTCTTGTCAACCTAGGGCGTATTCCGGAACTTTCTCACGGCGGGGCGGTGGGGCGGGAAGATTTTTTTGGACCGGGTTGACCTTGGAGGCGGCACCGGTATAATCCTCTTAGGGTTGTGAGAAGAGAAATCGCGGTTGGCCTTTTCAAGTCCTTGGGAGATCGGGGGTTCGGAAAAACAAGAAAATATTTTTCCGGAGTCTCGTTTGACCTTTGACAAGGAAACGGCCGACTGATATATTCGAGTTTCTCGCTGGGACGTGGTCGTTCCGAACAGAGCGGAGCGAAAGTCGCCGGCGAATAGACAGGGGACGGGTTCTCTGGTCCGTTTCGATGTAGGACGGCCTTTCGGGGCCGTGATGGCAGCCCAAAGGGGTTGCCCTACGCCGGGAAGGCACGAAAGAATCCGACCCCTGTCTATTTGACAGCGGCGCGTGGCGGCTTGAAGCAAGTCGTTGGCGCGCTGGTTTGTTCTTTGACAATTTGGTTGTGTCTTGAGTGGCATCTCACGAAAAGATGGTGCCGATCCAGGTGGTCGACTAGCAGGCCATCGGGAGCGGCACGAGCGCATAGGCTAGACCGAAGGGCGACGAGGCTCAGAAGGTGGAGAGGCGGCGGCAACAGGCTTCCGGCGATCCGCGTCCTGGGCGGAGTTGTCCGTAGGTTGGAGAAATCGTTGCGAGGATCGGAAGCGGGCCTTTGGCCAGCTTTGCGATCCGGTAGCTTGAAGTGGATCCGGGCTTTCCGTCTGTGCTTTCCAGCGGGAAGGGCGGTCGGAGGAGCTTTGGGTTCATGTGGCCAAGCTACTAAGGGCGCATGGGGGATGTCTTGGCGTCAGGAGGCTTCGAAGGGCGTGGAAGACTGCGATAAGCCCGGGGTAGCTGTCAAACGAGCTTTGATCCCGGGATTCCCGAACCGTCACACGCTGAATCCATAGGCGTGTGTCGCGAACGCGGAGAACTGAAACATCTCAGTACCCGCAGGAAAAGAAAGAAACCTCGATTTCCCTAGTAGCGGCGAGCGAAAAGGAAAGAGCCCAAACCGCGGGGATTTTCCCTGCGGGGTTGTAGGGCCTTCCACATGGGAAAGCCATCTGCTAGCAGAACCGTACTGGAAAGGCGGACCACAGAGGGTGACAGTCCCGTACGCGAAAGCGGCATGGCCAACCGGAAGGTACCTGAGTAGGTCGGGCCACGTGGAATCCCGACTGAATCGACGGGGACCATCCCGTAAGGCTAAATACTCCCTGACGACCGATAGTGAACCAGTAGGGCGACTGAAAGATGAAAAGAACCCCTGCTAGGGGAGGGAAAAGAACCTGAAACCATGTGCCTACAAGCGGTCGGAGCACTATGGCCAGTCGGGGCAACCCGGCGAGCAATGTGTGACGGCGTGCCTTTTGCATAATGATCCGGCGAGTTATCGTCGGCGGCTGGTTAAGGCCTTCCGGGCCGGAGCCATAGGGAAACCGAGTCTGAATAGGGCGACAGAGTCGTCGGTGGTAGACCCGAAACTGCGTGAACTACCCATGAGCAGGTTGAAGCGCGGGTTATACCGCGTGGAGGACCGAACCCACTTGGGTTGAAAACCGAGGGGATGACTTGTGGGGAGGAGTGAAAGTCTCATCAAACGCAGAGATAGCTGGTTCTCTCCGAAATAGCTTTAGGGCTAGCCTCGAGCCACTACGCGACGGGGGTAGAGATACTGAATCGGCTTGGGGGCCTTTCCCGGCTACCCTGCTGAACCAAACTCCGAATACCGTTGCGACTATCTCGGGAGTCAGTCCGCGAGGGATAAGCTTCGCGGTCAAAAGGGAAACAACCCTGATCGTCTGCTAAGGTCCCGAAGCGATGCTTAGTCACTAAGGAAGTTGAGTTGCTGAGACAGCCAGGATGTTGGCTTAGAAGCAGCCACCATTTAAAAAGTGCGTAACAGCTTACTGGCCGAGCAACTCTGCGCCGATAATGAACGGGAGTAAGCATGGCACCGAAGCAGCGGGATGTACGCAAGTGCATCGGTAGGAGAGCGCTGTGGATCAGACACGAGTCGTACCGTAAGGAGCGATGGAGGGGTCCACAGGTGATTATGCCGGAATGAGTAACGATAAGACAGGTGAGAATCCTGTCCGCCGAAAGCCTAAGGTTTCCTGGGGAAGGTAATTCCGCCCAGGGTTAGCCGGTACCTTAGTCGAGGCCGAAAGGCGTAGACGATGGACAGCAGGTCAACATTCCTGCGCCGCCGGAGTGGACCTAGTGGAGGGACGGCGTTTTTAGGGTGAGGGGACGATTAGAAATGTCCCTGGCCTGATCGCGGGATCGCTGTAGGCAAATCCGCAGCACCAGATCCCAACTTCGGGCCAATGGCGTTTATGTTCCAGACGTCATCCGACAAACGCCCAAGAAAAGCTTCTATGGGTTGAAGCTCCGGCGACCGTACTAAAACTGACACAGGTAGGCGAGACGAGTAGTCTAAGGCGCTCGGGAGAACACTGGTTAAGGAACTCTGCAAAATGACCCCGTAAGTTCGCGATAAGGGGTGCCCTTGGGGGTGCAAGCTCCTGGGGGCCACAGTAAATCGGCTTCTACGACTGTTTATCAAAAACACAGGACTCTGCTAACTCGCAAGAGGATGTATAGAGTCTGACGCCTGCCCGGTGCCGGTAGGTTAAGGAAGACAGTTAGCCGCAAGGCGAAGCTGGCGACCGAAGCCCCGGTAAACGGCGGCCGTAACTATGACGGTCCTAAGGTAGCGAAGTTCCTTGTCGGGTAAGTTCCGACCTGCATGAATGGCGTAACGATAGAAGCACTGTCTCAACCAGTGACCCGGTGAAATTGTAGTCGTGGTGAAGATGCCACGTTCCCGCAGCTAGACGGAAAGACCCCGTGAACCTTTACTGTAGGCTGATATTGGGCTGTGGTGTATCTTGTGTAGGATAGGTGGGAGGCGTTGAGGCCGGGACGCCAGTTCCGGCGGAGCCAACCTTGAAATACCACCCTGGATATACTTTAGTTCTAACTCCGATTCCCGTGAATCCGGGCGGAGGACAATGTCAGTTGGGCAGTTTGACTGGGGCGGTCTCCTCCAAAAGAGTAACGGAGGAGTCCAAAGGTACCCTCAGCCTGGTTGGCAATCAGGCGTCGAGCGCAAAGGTAGAAGGGTGCTTGACTGCGAGACTGATAAGTCGAGCAGATGCGAAAGCAGGGCTTAGTGATCCGGTGGTCCCGTATGGAAGGGCCATCGCTCATCAGACAAAAGGTACTCCGGGGATAACAGGCTTATCGCGCCCGAGCGTCCATAGCGGCGGCGCGGTTTGGCACCTCGATGTCGGCTCATCACATCCTGGGGGTGGAGAAGCTCCCAAGGGTTCGGCTGTTCGCCGATGAAAGTGGTACGTGAGCTGGGTTCAGACCGTCGTGAGACAGGTCGGTCCCTATCTGCTGTGGGCGCACGAGACTTGAGGAGGTTCTTCTTTAGTACGAGAGGATTTAGAAGGACGCACCTCTGGTGTTCCAGTTGTCGCGCTAGCGGCACGGCTGGGTAGCTATGTGCGGAAAGGATAAACGCTGAAAGCATATAAGCGTGAAGCCCTCTCCAAGATGAGGTCTCGTAAGAGCATACGCTCGAAAGCCCCCTGGAAGACTACCAGGTCGATAGGTCGGATGTGTACGCGCAGCAATGCGCTAAGCTAACCGATACTAACGGGCGAATGCTTGGCCACATGTATTCAACGCTCCTCCAGAGAGCATGCAAGATGCCCAAACCACCAGGCGGTCTTGACCGCCGGCGGCTTGCGGGCATGCCGGCTTGCTCTCCAGAGCGCTCCCACTTGAGACACAACCCAAGCAGTCGGCGTCTGACCGGCGCCGCCTGCTTCTTTCCGGTGACCATTTCGGAAAGGCCACACCCGTTCCCATCCCGAACACGGTAGTTAAGCTTTCCGAGCCGATGGTAGTACCCAAAGTGCGAGAGTAGGTGTCGCCGGATTTCATTCACCAGAAGGCCCCCAGGCGATGAGCCGCGGGGGCCTTTTTTGTTCTTGGGCAACGCCACGACGCCCAGAACAGGCGAGTCCACCGCTGCCCGACCGGCGTGCGCGACGCTCCACGCGGCCGACGCCAAGAACCGGCCGGGCGACGCCTCCCCTTCGAGCGGACCCTGCCACCAATCTCGCCAATGGCTTGCCCACCGACTCGAAAGGCTTCAGGAAGCCGCCGGAGCCACCCCCACGATCAACGTGCACTTCCAGGTCCACCGACCCCGCCTATGGGACGCGCACGGGCACTGAGGGCCTTGCTGACCCCCCTACTATTGGGTGCTCGAAATGGCGAAATTGCCGCAAAGGCAACAGGGCCGACGATGCCGACGATTCGAAGGTTTGGTCGTTTGCACCAACGCTTGCACCAACCCGCGACAAATCCAGGACAGGGCATTGCAGTCCACTGCAAACACTTTGTCAATTTTCCCGTCTTCGACGAGCGGTTCTCGACGGCTTGACGTAAGTGCTTGTCTGGTCAAAAGAAAAGACCCGCTGACAACGACGGTCAGCGGGTCTTCGGGGTGGGCGGCCCCAGGCTCGAACTGGGGACCTCTACCGTGTGAGGATAGCGCTCTAACCAACTGAGCTAGCCGCCCTGCGACGCGCTCCCCGGCGACGCATCCCGTCCCGGCGGGCAGCGTCCCTGGTGTCTCGCGGTCTCTAACAACATACCATTACGGTGCGAAGTTGACAATCAGTGGTTTCCCAAACGCGTAGCCGTTTTCCGACCCGGGGGATTGGGGGATTTTTTGGGGCGTTTCGGACCCGGACACGGCATGAGGAAGGCCGCGTGGGCTGGGGTCATGGCGAATTCTTCGGCGCCGGAAACGCCTTGCCCGCCGTCAGCGTCACGCTGCGTCAGGAGGCTCTTGCGCCCAATCCCGGCCGCCGAATCCAGAAGCGGTCTTGGCGGTCTAATCGGGATCGCGGATTTCGACGAGCGTGTGGGTCACCAGCGCGGCTTGATCGAGATAGGTCTCGCCGGTGATCGACGGGATCGCCGCAAGGACCTTGAGTGCCACGCGGACCTGGTCCATGACGGTCGCGTTGCGGGTTTGGGGCTTTGCGGGCGCTGGGCGCTTGGCGACCGCTTCGTTTTCGGGCTGGGGTTTTCCGCGGTCGTCCTTGGCGGCCGGGCGCTTCGGCTCGCGGTTTGGCTTGGGCATTTCTCCTGCCTGTGGCTCCTTCTTGACGATCTCGCGGATCGCCAGTTCCACCCAGGGCGTGGCCGCGGCCACCAGCCCAGCCCAATCGAACGACGCTGCGGCGGTCCGCGGACGTTTCGGGTCGGCCAGCACGCCGCCAACGCCGGGCGGCGTGGGTGCAAGCAGCCGCTTGGCGTGGTCCATCGTGAAGGCCGCCACCGCGACGCGGTCGGACAAACCGAGGTGCAGCCCGATTTCCTTGGCGAACCCCCAGTCCTCCGGGAATTCGTAGGTGAAGAGTGTGCCGTGGGCCGTTTGGGTGGCCTTGGGTTCGGGAAGGCTGATCGGGGGGATTTCGTCCGGATCGGGGACGACCTTGCGGAGGGCCTCGACGGCCTCGTTGAAGATCGCCCGATACTCGGCCATCGCCTCGCGCACCCGCTTCGCGTCGCTGACGCCGAGGACCACGGCCGGTTCGATCATCGGCATAGGCTGCTCCGTCGCCGGCAGTTCGCGGTGGAATTGGCGGCTGTGGAACCTGGCGTCCAGGACCAGCCCGACTTGCCCGTCCGAAAAAGCCTGGATCAACAGCCGATTGGCCTTGTCGAGCCGACGGAGGAGCGGGATGAAAAGCTCGGCGGCCTTCTGGAACTGTTCGCGTTCGTCGGGGGGGATCCGTGGAACGGCGAATTCCTCGAAATATTGATAGGCCCGTTTGACCCATTTCACGGCCACGTCGTATTGAGCCTCCGAGCTACCCGACCGACCCAAGGCGACCAGGATTGGCTTGCCGCCGATGTGATCCAGCAGCGTCAGTGCCGCTTGGGGCTTGCGATTCGGGTGTTTGCCCCAGAAGTACGCGTAACCCTCGATTCCGCGTTCGGTGAGGAAATGGAAGGAGCTAGTCGCCCCGACCGCCGCGGTGTAGGCTTTCAGGTCAGCGGACAGTTCCACGATGTCCTTGCGAATCTTGGCTTGCTGGTCGGACGAGAGTTCCAAATTGGGCAGGGCGTTCTCGACCGCCTTGAGCAGGTCTCGGGCGTCGCGCGACGAGTCCTGAAGCGACGCCGCGGCCGGACTCATGTAGCCGAGCGAGACCAGGCGTCGGTCGGCGAATTTCTCGAGGGGCCGGAACTCGGGCCGGTCGGCCAGCGAGCGGCCCTTGCCCAGGCGCGCAAGGAAATCGGTCGAAGGCCCCACCGCGAGGATCAAATAGTCCCCGCGAACCCCCAGCGCGACGACCTGCTTCAGCTTTTTGACGCGATCAACCACTTTGTCCACGTCGCCCTTGCGCAGCTCTTGTTCACGCCACTCGTCCAGGGGGATCTCTTCCCAGGGAATCATGCCGCCGTCGAGCGTGAGCGTGAGATAATCGTTGCCCGCGACCGTGGCCCTTTTCCACTTGTCGCCCAGTTGGGGAAGGAACATCGCCAGGGCGTTGACGAGCCCCTCGAGCTTGGTCAGCGCCTCGACGGCCAAAGGGCGGTTCTTCAGCCGGAAGCCGATCACCACGTTGGGCACCTTGAGCAGTTCGAGGTTGTCGACCAAGGCGGCAGTCATCAGGCCCTGGGGCTCCTCCGGCATTTTGCCTTGGATAGGTTCCAAGAGCGGGGCGAATTGCACGGTGTTGTAAATCCGCTGCATCAGCTCGACCAGGTCCAGGACGCCGTCGTCGCCGCACACGAAGACTTCGTGGGAAAACATGTCGGCCAAGAGCTTGAGGGCGTTTTGGACCTCGGGGTTCTCCCAGGCGGCCTTGACCTGGGGCGCGTACTGGCCGGATTCCATCTCCGTCTTGAACCGCTTCAACGCGTCCTGGACCGCGGGCAGGGCCATGATCGCCGCCAAGGCCCGGCTCTTGCGAATCGCCTCGATTTGCTCCCCGTTGCGGAGCATGGCGCCATAGAAAGCGACGTCCTCGGGAACGAAGTTCAACGACGTGCCGAGTTTGTCCAACGGACCTGCGGCCTGGACTGGAATTGTCCAGAACATGCAGCTTGCGAGAACCGCGAGGGCGGTCCCCGCCAGAACGCAATGCTTTGTGGCCGAAAGGGGGCGCGGGGCCATGTGCGTGACTCCTCGTTTCAAGGATCGCGAGAAGAGGGGTTTCGTCCGCCGCAAGCGGCATTCTAGCCCCGTGCCCAGGTCCCGCATAGGGGGCAGCCGGTTGACGTCCCGGCTGGCGATTGGGAATACTTCACCCTTGGTGCGGGCCCCTGGGACAAAACGGCGATTCGACGGTCAACGCCCAACGAGCCTTTTTCATGAACGCCCCAAGTGCCGGAGGCGACGCCACGCGTGCGAACGGGCCGCGGTATCAGCCGTTGGTGCTGGTGGCATTGGCGGTTTGCGCGGGGATCGTGGCCGACCGGCGCCTCGGTTGGCCCGCGACGGTCTGGTGGACGCTGGCGGGTTTGGCATGGATCGCGTGGTGGGCCCTCTGGCGGCGCCGTTGGGACCGGACGGCGGGCGCGGCGATCCTTGTCGCGGCTGCGGCGTGCGGCGGGACCTGGCACCATTGCCGGTGGAACCTCTTTTCGACGACGGATTTGGGTTTTTATGCCCGGGCACGCGAGCAGCCTGTCTGTGTCGAAGCCGTAGTCCTCGCCGCTCCCCGCTCTGCGATTCCCTCCTCGTCGGATCCAGGGCGGTTGCGTTTCACCGCATCCCAATACCAATTGGAAATCGAGTTGGCCGCGTTGCGCAACGGAGCGGCATGGGAGCCTGCGTCGGGTCGGGCGAGGCTGACCATCCAGGGCGAGGCGCCGGAGGTCCAGGCCGGAGACCGCATTCGCGTGTTCGCCCAGTTTTCCGGATTGCAGCCGGCCCGAAATCCCGGTGAGTTCGATTTCGCCGCCCATCGCCGCGCCGATCGGCTCCTTGCCGCGCTCCGCGCCGAGTCCCCGGCCTGTGTTTCGCTGGTCGAGCGGGGCTCCTGGTGGAATGGACGGCGATGGATCGACGCCGTGCGATCGACCGGCGACAGGCTCCTGTGGCAATGGCTCGATCCGCGTCGGGCGGGCATCGCCTCGGCCGTGTTGCTCGGCTGCCGCGAGGAAGTGACCGCCGAGCAGACCGAGGCGTTTGTGCAAACGGGCACGATCCACATCTTGTCGATCTCGGGGATGCACGTGGGCATCCTGGCCGCCTCGGTGTTTTGGGTCATGCGGTCGGCGATGGCGCCGCGCGGGGCCGTGGTGCTGGTCACCGCCGCAGTGGTCGCCGGATACACGCTTCTGGCCGACGCCCAGCCGCCGGCCGTTCGCGCTTTGGTGCTGGTGCTGATTGTCTGCGGGGCGTATGGGCTTCGGCGCAGGCCCTTGGGAATGAACTCGCTCGGCGCGGCGGCCCTGGTCGTGTTGACCTTGAACCCCGCCGACCTGTTTCGCGTGGGCGTTCAATTGTCGTTTCTCTGCATGATGGTCCTGGTGTGGTTTCCCTCGCGGCGGCAAGCTCGCGATCCCGCGGAGGCCGCCTTGGAACGGCTGGTCCGCCAGAGCCGTCCGTGGCCGGCGCGGCTGGTTCGAGTCGTGGGAAGGTGGGCGTGGGACCTTACGCTGGTCAGCGCGGTGATTTGGGCGGTCACCGCGCCGTTGATTGCCGCCCGATTCCACGTGATCACGCCGATTGTCCTGCTGCTCAGCCCGCTGGTCTGGCTGCCCATGACCGCCGCCCTGTGGTGCGGCTTTGCGACGCTTGTGGCGGGCGCGGTCTGTTCGCGGGCTGTGCCGGGGCCCAGCTTCTGCTGCGATGTGGCGATCGGATGGCTGCAATGGATCGTCGACATGGCCCGACGCCTACCCGGAAGCTGCTGGTGGGTTCCTGGTCCGGCCGATTGGTGGCTCCTCGGGCTGTATGCCTGGCTGGGAATGCTGCTGGCCTGGCCTCGGCTGCGTCCTCCGCGGCGGTGGTTCGGGGCGATCCTCGCCCTTTGGTTGGGCATTGGGATCGGCAAGCCGCTTCTGCCCGGCGATCGCCCGCAGCTCGTCTGCACGTTCGCCTCGGTGGGCCACGGATGTGGAGTGGTGGTCCGGTCGCCGTCGGGGGCGACGCTTCTCTACGACGCCGGATCGCTCATGTCGCCCGAACGGGCCGCGCGAGCCGTTTCCGCCTGTTTGTGGTCGCAGGGCGTCGCGCGGATCGACGCCGTCGTGCTCTCCCACGCCGACGCGGACCACTTCAACGCGGTGCCCACGCTGCTGGAGCGGTTTTCGGTCAAGGCGGTCTACGTCCCATCGGGCATGTGCGGCAGCGAGAAGCCCTCCGTGGTCGCGCTGCGCAAGGCGGTCGAGCGGTCGGGCGTGCCGATCCAGGAGATCGGCGCCAACGATCGGCTCTTGCTTGGACCCCGCTGCCGGGGATCCGCCACCGACGGCCAATCCGCGGCGTCCGCCGGTCCCGAGGAATGCCGCGTGGACGTTCTTCATCCGCCCCGAGGGGGTGTGGGCGGGGCGGACAATGCCAACAGCGTCGTGTTGGCGATCGAGTACCGAGGCAGGCGGATTCTCTTGACGGGCGACCTGGACGGCCAAGGCCTGGAGGACTTGCTGATGGAAGAGCCGTGGCCGTGCGATGTCCTCATGGCCCCGCACCACGGGAACCAGGCCAGCAATTCCAGCCGTTTGGCCCAATGGAGCCGGCCTCGCCTGGCGGTCATCAGCGGCTCGACGAGGGCCAACGCCGACGTGGTCACGGAGCCCTACCGCAAGGTGGGCGCCGAGGTGCTTCATACCGCTGACCGGGGAGCAATCACGGTGCGTCTGGCGGGGAACGATTTCGAGGTCCAGACGCTGCTTGGTCCCCAGTAGCCGTTTCCTGGCCGGCCGGCTTACGGGCCAAGGGGATAGTTTCGTTTTCGCGGACTCCGCCGCGAAAACCGGCAGTCGCCATGAGCGGGGACGGCCCCGAGACTCCCTGTGGCGATCATGCGTACAGTGCCCGGCAATAGGTCGTCCCGGATACCGGGGCCCTCACCGGCAATCGCTTGGGATTGAATGGGCAGAGGGCCTCCTGGACGCTCAGGCCGCGGACCTCGATGCGGCTGGGGTCGTTCGTGCCCACCCCGGCAAAGGCCAGTAGTTTCAAATGGTTCTCGCCTTGGAAAGGAAAGGCGAAGTGGTCGGCTTGAGGATCGTAGCCCATGACGGCCGAAGCGATCGCGTCGGTGGCGACCGGATTCAGGCCGGCCAAGAGGAGCTTCGGCTGAATCGGCTCGACGCCGGGGATCCAAGGGCCTTCGCCGCCGCGGTTGGACAACACGCCGTCGATGATCGAGAGGTCGATGGGCCGTGCGCCGACCGTGTCGGCGGTCACCCGCGGCACGCGGCGGGCCCAATCGCCCACGGCGAGCCCGTCGTCGTGCGGGGCAGGCACGCCCGCGGGCACCTTCTTGCGGCCGAAATGCAAGATGTCGCCGCGGTAATGGGTGGTGTCTTCGTTGGGGGCGTCGCCGCCGTAGAGCGAGGTGGGCACCACGCCGAAGTTGTTCTTACAGGCCATGGTCACGCCTGCGCAGGCGTGGTCCTTGAGCTTGGCCAACGAGACGTACACATCGGTCTTTTCATAGGCCGGATGCACGTCGAAGGCGGGAAAGAGAAACCCTCCCCAGGGAACCGTCAAGCGGCTATAGGCCGGGAAGCGTCCGCGGTTGCGCGTGTCGAGGAACTCCACCCGATGCGCCCCCGCGGCCCGGATCGCCGCCACGTCCCATCCGCCGCCGGCGAGCACTTCCTCAGGCGTCTTGCGCGAGTATTGCCCCTCGACGAGCAGGATGCGTTTGGCGCCGGCGTCGGCCAGGGCGGCGCACACCGCGGCGACCACGTGCGGATGGACATGATAGGTCAGATGCGGGGGCAGCCCGGCCAGCTTGCCCGCCTGGCCGCCGGTCAGATTCAGCTTCACGGTCACGGTCTTCCCTTGCACCAGCCGCTGAATCCCGCCCAGCCGTTCTAGCGCGCGGTCGAGGGCTGCTCGCACGATTTGCGGATCGTAGGAAACGCATCGCTCGATGGCCACCGGCGAGGTGGGGGCCTGCTGGGAACGATCGACCAGCGGCGGTTTTCCGCTGGGCTCAGCGGCCCAAGACGACGCCACGCTGCCGCCGACCAGCCACCCCGCCGCCCCGAGGCCGCCGGTCAAAATGTCGCGTCGGCTAATCCCGCGAGTCATCAGGCTTCTCCTCGTTTCTTGAGAATGAACACCGCGTCGGAGAGCTCATCGGTGAGCGCGAGCGGGTGGTCGATCTCGTACCAGAAATCGTACACGTCGCACAGTTCCAGGCAAGGGACTCGGGCAAGGGTCCGGCGGAACTGGTCGGCCGTGTAAAGGCGGAAATCGAACACGTGGCGCAAGCCCAGCGCGCGGCGGCGGCCACGAACCAACAGATGCACGCGGAGCGTTTCCAGACGGCGCCGCCGATCGGTGGACACGACCCGGAGCGTGACCGAGACCTGGACGCCTCCGCGGCGAGCCGTCCAGCGCTCGGTGCACTCCTCGGCGGCGTCGGGCGGGACGAGATGGAAACCCAGGATGTAGATGCCGCCGGAACGCAGGCTGCGAGCCACGCACTTTAGGTGCCTGGCGGCCGCGGCCTCGGTCAGGAGGTGGCGGAAACCATCCAGCGTGGAGAAGGCCGCGTCGACCGGCTGGGGAAGTTGGAAGTCGGCCATGTCGGCGCGAAACACGCGCGCGGCAAGGCCCCGTCGATTCAAGCGGCGACGCAGGTACCGCAGGGCCGGTTCGCTCAGATCGAACCCCGTCAGCCGATACCCGCGAGCCGCCATTTCGGCCACCAGACGGCCGCTGCCGCACGCCGGCTCGAGCAGCCGCCGTACGGGAAAGCGACAGTACTTGCGGCACGCCGCCTCGATGAAATCGGCCTCGCGGCGTGTCTCGTCGGCAAAGGCGATGTCGTAGTATTGCGGGTAGTCGTACCAGTTCGCCTCGATCCGCCGAACAGCCATGCGCCCACCGTGCGACGCAATTCCGCCGCGTTGTCCGAAGCGGCCTCGGGGAGCTGAGATGAAGGGAGGTCAAAACGCGAGGCAAAGACTTCGCCCGTTCCCCCTGCACACCGTACGGCCAGCGATTTGGCTACTTGCGGAAAAAGAACCCCTTCTTCTTGAAGGACGCGGCGGCTTCCTCGTTGGTCGCGCAGATGTCCAGGACTTTGTTCAGGCCGGTGATCTTGAAGACCTTCTCGATCTCCTTGTCGATATTGCAGAGCTTCAGGGCGATCTTGAACTCCTTGCACCGTTTCTGGACCCGGATCAACATGCCCAGGGCCGAGGAGGAAAGGAACTTCACGAATCGGAAGTCGAGAATGACGTTTTGCTCCTGCGTCTTCTCCAACATGCGGATCAATTCGTCCTGGCACTGGCGGATGACCAGCTCGTCCAGGATCTTCGCTTCGGTGAAGTAGACCGTGAGGATTTCCCCATCCGATTCGGACCGTATCAAGGAAGCCATGCTGAACGTTCCTTTCCCCTGCGACAACGACGGCCAGGCCGCCCGCTCTCTCGACTGCCCCCATCGTACCAGAACCTCGACGATTGCTTAAGATGGTAGCCCCAATTTTCTCCGCGGCAACGCCCCCCAAACGCGCCATGACTGTTCGAAAAGCCGGACTCGCTGGTGGCAAAAAATAACACTGTGGCGGTGTTTAAATTAGCTCGTAGGTGTCTATTTTCGTCCGTTGATGAGTGCGGCTATTCGAACGCAGGCATCGCGTCAGGCCAAGCTGATGGGCGAGGGGGGCTGGGTGATACAAGCGCGGGGGGCATCTCCACGTGACCGGTTTCCAGGAGCAAGCTGCCCAAGATGCAGCAAACCTGACCGACCTGCGCATCTTGCCAACTTGGCCTCCCCACCACCCCGTCGCCTGATTCTCTCTTTGAAGAAAGGGCGTATACTTACTTGCGAGTCTTCCTCGGCGCAACAGCGCGGCGGTTCGGCGGTCGGTTCTGGGCCGATGCCGAGCCTGAACCCGAACAAAGGGGCCGTGCGGCATGTAACGACTGATCGCGCTCAACGGTTGCGGCGTTCTGTGGTTGAGTCAAACGAAGAAGGAGGAACGTGATGCAAACGGCCAAGCAACTCTCGGTTTCGCTGGTCAATAAGCCGGGTCGGTTGGCTGCCATGTTGACGGCGCTTGCGAAAAGCAAGGTGGGCTTCCAGGCGCTGGCGGTTATGGACTCCGGAGACCGCGGGACGGTCCGCTTCGTCCCCAATCCCGACCAATTCGCCGCCGCAACCGAGGTTCTGGACCGACTCAATGTGCGCTACGAGCCGACGGAAGTGCTCATGGTCGAAGTTCCCAACCAGCCAGGCGCGTTCCGCAAGATATGCGAACGGCTGGCCGCCGAGCATCTGAACATCGACTACGCGTATGCCTCGTTCGCCGAGCGGAGCGTTAAAAAAGGCGGTTTGGCGATCATCAAAGTCAACGACCTCGCCAAGGCGCAGAAAGTCCTGGGAGTCAACGGCACCTCGACCCCACGAAAAAAGCTCCCGGTCCGTCGCCCACCCGTCCGTAGTCGATAGCCACACCCTTCCATAAGGTGTGTTGCTGTCACTGAAGAACCGGTGTCCGAGCGGAATCTCGTCGCGGCCTGGGACAGGCAGTGACACCTCCACAACCACCCGACTGGTGGGATATGGATAGTCCATCATGGCGGGTCGGACGGAGGTGGGGCTTCCGGTATCAAACATCCCATCTTAAAAGGGGGTGACGCTCCGTCACCCACGTGGGCTTCGGGAAGTTTTCGCCCTTGCGGCGAAGGCGGGTTTTCTGGGAGACTTTGGGCCCTTGTCGAGGATTGCCGAGGGTTCAGGGCACGTTCCGCACTCCCGTCGCGTCGGGTGTTGACCGAAACTCCATGCGCTGGATTGGGTTCCTTGGATTGCTGATAGCGGCGGTGGTGGGATGCGTGCGCGTGCGCCCGCTGGCCGAGCCGATGGGGCCGCCTGTCCCGCTTTATTGCGACAACCCGCTCCTTATGCCGGTCCGCGATTGGTCGGCGCTCTGGGAGGCGCTGACCCATGTGATCGACGACTATTTCCGCATTGAAAACGAGGAGCCGGTGCGGATGGTCGGCGACACCTTGACGGAAGGACGGATCGACACGTTTCCCGAAACCGGTTCGACGGTCCTGGAACCCTGGCGTGGCGACTCGGCCGACCCTTATGAGAAGGTGGAAAGCACGCTCCAATCGATCCGTCGTCAGGCGCATGTGCGAGTGATCCCTTCCGAGGGCGGGTTCCTGGTCGACGTGACCGTCTTCAAGGAGCTGGAGGACGTCAAACGGCCCGCCCACGTCTCGGCCGGCGCGGCCACCTTTCGCACCGAGGGTTCGCTTACCAGGGTGGTCAACCCGATCGGCGACCAGGAAGTGAACCGGGGGTGGATCCGGCTGGGGCGGGATCGGGCCTTGGAGCAGCGGATCTTGGCGCATTTGCAAGAGACGCTGGGAGTCCAGGGGCTTTCGCCGCCGCCTCCGGCCGTGCCCGCGGTGCAACCGAGCGGGCCGTCGTGTCAGCCGGGTTCCCCGGCGGGCTCGCCTGGCTGCTCGCCCTCGCCGCGGTGCGCCTCAGGGCCCGAGAGTCGCACCACCTCGTCGCTCCCTCGCACCACCTATCGTCCCGTGGTCGCGCAGAGCACGACCGCCCGCAACGCTCCCCCGGATTGGCAAACCATTCTGCGTTGGACCGACCGCCCGGACGACGATGCGTTCCTCCCCCGGGACGCGCTGACGGTGGATTCGTGCAGTCCAGAGTTGGGCAGCGATCCGGGCATGTTGGGCAGCGAAGTCGATGCCCCAGGCGAGGCGTTCGGGCCTGGATTCGTCGCGGACCTTGGCAGCCTGGATGAGGCGCGTCCGCCGCCCGAAGGTTACTGGGCCCGGTGGGGCGAGGAGTTCCATCGCCTCTTGGACCTGTCGATCCAGGACTACAGCAGGTTCTACTCGCCCTCGGAACTCGTGGCCTTGTCCGGCGGCATTGGGCTCGCCGCCGTGTTTGCCAACGTGAAAATCGACGACCACACCATCGACGAAAACTTCCAACAGTGGCACCACGAACACGTGGCGACGCATAATGCCCGCAAATTCGCTTACATCGCGGGCGAGCTTGGCAACGGACGCCACTTTCTTCCGTTTTACGGAGTGTGCGTGGGGGCTGGTCAGTCCTGGCCCGACAACCCAAACGCCCGCGTCCTTGGCGAATGGGGGGATCGTTCCCTGAGGAGTTTTCTGGTCGGGGCGCCGGTGATCCTGGCGCTGCAATACGGGTTGGGGGCGGGTCGGCCGGAGGACAAGACGAACGGGTCGCGATGGGTTCCGTTCCACGCGGAAAACTCGGCCAGCGGGCACGCCTTCATCGGCGGGATCAACTTCCTCAACGCGGCGATGATGACCGACAACGTGCCCCTGAAGTCGGCGCTCTATGTCGCCTCGGTCGTTCCCGGCTGGACCAGGATGATTCGGGACAAGCACTATTTTTCTCAAGTCATGCTCGGCTGGTGGGTTGCGTATGTCTCCACCACCGCGGTCGATTGGACCGAGCAAAAGCGATCCGATTGGCAGATCACGCCCGCCGTCAGCGAAGAGGGGCTGTCGATCCATTTCTTGCGGGCCTGGTGAGGTCCGCGACAGGCGGTGTCGCCACTGTTCCCACGTCGGGGAGTGGCTCATTTCTCGGGCCGTTTCCGACGGAAAAAAGTGCGTGACCGCTTGCCGGCATGGGGCACAGTCCCATGATCGCGGACTTCGCTGCGGACATCGGGACAGTCGCTGTGAACCACACGACGGCGAGGGAACCCTCGGGCTTCCGCCGCGAGGCGGACCGTTTACGACGGGGCGGCGGACGATGGGACGGCTGGCTCCGTGCCCACGGCAGCCGTCGGGGCGATCGGGGCTGCCGGTCGGGCGACGGGCAGTTTCAGCGTGAATGCGGTTCCCTTGCCCAACGTGCTCTCCACGCGGATTCGGCCGTGATGGGCCTCGATGATGTCCTTGCAGGTGGCCAGCCCCAGGCCCGTTCCGCCCTTGCCGGTCGCGTCGGGCCCCTTCTTGGTGGTGAAGAAGGGATCGAAGATGTGAGGGAGGATATCGGGTGGAATCCCGGGACCGTAGTCGCGGACCACGACGTCCACCGTGTCGCTTTGGGGGTCGTGTTGGAGCTTGACCATCACTCGGCCGCCATTGGGCATGGCTTGCCGGGCGTTAATCAGCAGGTTGAGCAAGACTTGCTGGATTTGGTTGCCGTTGACCAAAGCCGGGGGCGACGGTTGGATCCGCTTCTCGACCATGATTCGATACTTGTTCATCTCCCTCTCCAGGAGCACGAGCGTGTCCTCCAGGAGCTGAGCCAAGTCGGTCGGTTCCTGGCCCGCCGAACGATTCCGCGCGATCCCCAGGATGCTCCCGGTGATCTTGGCCGCGCGGTTGGCGGCCGCGAGGATCTTGTCGAAGCACTTGTCGCGGTTCGCCTCGTCCTTGTGGCGCATCCCGATCTTGGCGTAATTGATGATCGTCATCAGCACATTGTTGAATTCGTGGGTGGTCGTGCTGACGAGTTCGCCCAAGGCCGTAAACTTTTGCGTATGGGCGAGTTGCTGCTTGAGAAGCTGAACCTGCTGCTCCAACGCAGCGCGGTCGGGGGTGCCGCTCATGGTGGTGGTGCCGTGTTCGTGGATCACGCGGTCGCTTGCTAAGGTTTGCTTGAAATGCCTCGCTCGCCGCGCTTGCCTGTTCGCCAACGGGTTCGCCCGCTTACCGGACAAGCGCGTCTTAACTCTAAGCGACCAAAGAAGTTAGTTGCCATTGAGGGTATCGTCGAAGAGGGCTCGGCAACTGAAACGCAAGGCGATATAATCCGCGCCGCATGGACGCAGGATTTCAAAGCCAACGCTTTGGGGAGGCTGGGATGCGGACCGTGGAGGTCCTTCGGGCGGCGCTTCGCCTGGCAGAGGGGGCAGGATATCAAGTCCGCCACGAATGGCTGGACGGCAACGGGGGCGGGGCCTGCGAAGTCAAAGGGCGCAAATTGTTGCTCGTGGACCTGGCCCTCGGGCCGCGCGAGCAACTGGAGATCGTCCTGGATGCCCTTCGCCGCGATCCTGGGGTGGGTCGCGAGGTGCTTCGATGGGACGCGGGTCAGGGGACGCGAGGGGAGGTCGCCTGAAGGCGGAATCGCCAGCGGGCGGTTCGCCGGATACAATGCCGCCATGCCGACCAACGCCGCGATCGTCGACCAGTTGCGATGGAAGAAGTTCCCCGTCTTGGACAACGGGTTTGTCTGCCTGGTCGACGTGATGGGCGATGACGCTTCCGTGGTTCAAGCTGCCCGCGTCAGCTATGGGCAGGGAACGCGATCCGTCTCCGACGACCGCGCGCTGATTCGCTATCTGATGCGCCACCGGCATACGACGCCGTTTGAAATGGCGGAGGTCAAGCTCTTGGTCCGCGTGCCGATGGACTGCTGGCGTCAATGGATTCGGCACCGCACCGCCTCGGTCAACGAAATGAGCACCCGGTACTCGATCGCCATCGACGCGGCGCAGACCACGCGGCCGGATCAATGGCGTCGGCAAGCCGCGGCCAACCGTCAGGGCAGCGAGGGCACCCTTCCACTCGAAACCGGGGAGGAGCTGACGGCCGCGGAAGCCGAGTTGCAGGAGCGGGCGCGGCAGGTCTATCGGCGGCGGCTCGAGGCGGGCGTTGCCCGGGAACAAGCGCGAAAGGACCTTCCTTTAGCCACGTACACCGAAGCCTATTGGAAGATCGACCTCCACAACCTGCTCCACTTCTTGGAGCTTCGCATGGATTGCCATGCGCAATGGGAGATTCGGCAATATGCCCTGACGATCGGCCACGAGATCGTCAGACCGGTTTTTCCCTTGGTCTGGGAGGCGTTCCTCGATTACCGGATGGAGGCGGTCGTGCTGTCGCGGCTGGATCGGGGGGTCATTGTCCGCCTGGCGGCGGCCGGGCGGCTGCCCGCCGACGAAAGCGCCTTTCTGGCGGCCCAGGACCCGGACTGGGCCAACCACCAGCGCAGCCGGGAGCGCGACGAATGCCGGGAAAAACTGATCCGACTCGGTTTGATGAAGGAGTGAACATGGCCACCGACGAATCCACCACCCAGGACCTGCTTGCCCTGACCCAGCGGCTGTTGGACAGCATCGCCTCGGGCGACTGGGAGACCTATCGTTCGCTGTGCGATCCAAGTCTGTCGGCCTTCGAGCCCGAGTCGCAAGGCCATCTGGTCGAGGGCCTGGAGTTCCATCGTTTCTTTTTCAACCTGGGGAGTCCGCCCGGGACGCGCAATACCACGATCGTGGCGCCCCGGGTGCGCGTGATGGGCGACGCGGCCGTGGTCGCTTACGTTCGGCTGACCCAACGCGCGGACGCCGAGGGCAAGGTGACGATCTCGCAATGCCAGGAAACCCGCGTCTGGCACCGCACGGCCGGCCGCTGGCAGCACGTCCATTTTCACCGTTCCTAACGACGCAGGAGGTGTCGGATGCGATCGATTGCGATCATGAATCAGAAAGGCGGGGTAGGGAAGACGACCACGGCGGTCAACGTCAGCGCGGCCCTGGCGGCCACGGGGCAACGCGTTTGCCTGATCGACCTGGACCCCCAAGCCCACGCCTCGCTGCATCTGGGCATCGATCCCCGGCCCGAAAACGCCTCGGTCTACGACGTCCTCGTGCGCAACGCCCGGTTGGCCGACGTGCGGCGCCAGGTGGCCGAGAATCTGTGGGTGGTCGGATCGCATCTGGATCTGGCGGCGGCGGAGTTGGAGCTGGCTGGCGTGGTGGGGCGCGAACTCATCCTTCGCGACAAACTCGAGGAAGACCCGGAAACCTTCGACTACCTGTTTATCGATTGTCCCCCTTCGCTGGGAATCCTTACGCTGAACGCGCTGGCGGCGGTGGAAGAGATTCTGATCCCCCTCCAGCCGCATTTTCTGGCCCTGCATGGGTTGAGCAAGCTGCTGGAGACCATTGAGTTGGTGGCCAAACGCTTGAACAGTCGTCTCCGCCTCAACGGCGTCATCCTGTGCATGTACGACTCGAGCACGCGCCTTGCACTGGAGGTCAGCCAGGACGTCGACGAGTTTTTCCGCCGCGCCCAGCGGGAACAGTCGCCGTGGGCCGACGCGCGGATCTTTCAAACCCGCATCCGCCGCAACGTGCGGCTCGCCGAGGCCCCAAGCTTCGGGCAATCCATCTTCCAATACGCCCCCGCCTCCAACGGCGCGGAAGATTACCGCAACCTCGCCGGCGAACTGCTCGGCGGATAAGCTCCGCAGCGGTGTGGTCGGACGGCGCCGGGCCGCGATGGAAACAGTCCCCTGGATTTGGTAACCGTTCACGGGGACTGTCCCGATTTTCGCGGCGAAGTCCGCGAAAATGGGACTGTCCCCCTTGGCCGGTCAGGGGCAGACGCATTTTTCGGCGCGAAACGGCCCGAAAAAAAGGCGCAAGTCCCCGGCCTGTGAACGGTTACTGGATTTGACTCTGCCACCCGACCCGAACTTCACGCGTCGGTATCCTGTGCATGTTTCCGGAAAAGCGGTTCCACCCGATGGGGTGGATGTTCCGGCCCGTAGGTTCCCAGGATGGGCAGTCCACGGGAGAGACATGCGGGAATGGGACTTTCCGGGGATCATGAATTCCGCCGGCATCCCCTCTACCGAGGCATTTGGCGGTGCTGCGTCCCATGCCGTACAGCCGCCCGATCGCCGATCGGGGCGGGCAAGCCCATTTGGAAACTGGCGGATCAGGGGGGGGGCCGGGCAATTTCAACCTGGTCCGCATGTCGGCTTCGGAACTTCGCGATTCGCGTTTCGCCGGCGAGCGATCTTGCCGTGTTTACGGCGATTACCTACAATCCGCGATCCTGGCCACGAACCGGGTGAAGTGCAAATGCGTATACTAAGGCGTTGGGGAGTTCGACCTGTCCAAGAACCCTGGAAAACTTGGAAAACCTTGGGGGTGGCGGGAGGCGACCTGCGGGCGCCAAGGCGGCGAAACCGGCTTGGCGGATCGGGCTTGGGGATGCGATAATGGACGCGTCACAAGCCCTACAGGTCGCCAGGAATCGCCGGACGTATTAACAGGGCGTTTTGGGCTTTGGTTGAGCGCGGTCGGAGGCGGCGGCCGATGAGTTTCGTGCGAGTGTTTCCCACGGAACGGGGCCTCATCGCACGGTGCTTTTCGGAAGAGCCCTCGGCACCTTACCCCATAAGCTAGAGTTGACAGGAAGGGAACACACGTATCTCCGCTCGTTTGCGTCGTGGTCGAGGCAAGCGGGCGAAGGGAGGAAGGCGATGCACGTCTACGGCCCAGCGCACTTACACGGTCCCCAGGCCATCAACCCGCCGCACGCCGCGCGGATGCAACATCCCGCGCCGGCCGCGGAGTCCGCCCCCATCCAGGACGAACTCCATTTGTCCGAGGCCGGACAGTTGATGAGCAAGGCGCACGAATTGCCGGAGATTCGATGGGACCGGGTGAATCAGATTCGGGCTCAAATCGCCGACGGGACGTACGAAACGGACGATAAACTCCGCATCGCGATCGGCCGGCTGTTTGACGAAATCGGTTGATGGCTCCGCCATGCCCGGCCGCCGCAATTCGGATTTTTCCCTGCGATCCGTCCACGTGGCGATGACGCCCGGCGAGCGTTTCGCCGAGTTCCTTCGGGCGGCGGGCAAGCGGCTGACCTCCCAGCGGCGATGGATCGTGGAGCAAGTCTTCAGCCACCACGACCATTTCGACGCCGACGAATTGATGGGCCACCTGGCCGAACTCATCTCCCAGCGCAAGCTCAGCCGCCCCACCGTCTACCGCACCTTGGCCGAACTGGTGGAGGCCGGCTTGTTGCGCAAGATGACCCTGGGGGGGCGGAGCGTGTACGAACACGAATACGGCTACCCCAGCCACGACCACCTCTTCTGCCAGTCGTGCAACCGGCTGATCGAGTTCCATAGCGCCGCCTTGGAAAGGCTCCGCGACGCCGTCGCCCGCGAACACGATTTCCAGGTCCTTTCCCACCGCATGTTCATCACCGGCCATTGCGCGGCGTGCCGCCGGGCCAAAGCGGAGAATCGCTAGACGGAGCGGCGAGGCGATCGGGGTTCCCCATGCCAGGAGGCGGGAAAGAGCCCATCGCCGCCGATGGCCCCTGAAGGGACGATGGGGACGGCGTGGGTGGGCGAAGGTCAATCGTCCGGCATGGCCTCCCGCTCGGACTTGATCCTTCCCCCGCCCGCCCTCAACCCATGGCTCCGCAAGAGGGCATGAAAGTTGGGCCGCTGCATCCCCACGCTCTCGGCGGCCTGGCTGATGTTGTACCCGCACCGCTCGAGCGCCACGATCAGGAATCGTCGTTCGAGATCGCGGGTCATCGCCCGCTTCAGCCGCCTCAGCTCTTCCCAGGTGCGGGGCGGTTCGGCGGGGCAATCCGGCGGGCGCTCGCGAAGTTCCGGCGGCAAGTGCGGCGATTCGATCCGCAGTCCCCCGTAAAGCACGGCCAGGCGCTCGACGATGTTCCGCAGCTCGCGGACGTTGCCTGGCCAAGAGTAGGCCTCCATGCATCGCATCGCATCCGGCGAGAAACCGCCGCAGGGGACGCCCATCTGGTGGCAGAACCGCCGCAGAAAGACCGAGGCCAGCAAGGGAATGTCGCCGCGGCGTTCGCGAAGCGGCGGCAGGAAAATCGGCACGACGTTGAGCCGGTAGTACAGATCGGCGCGGAACTCCCCGACCTTCACCATCTCGGCCAGCACGCGGTTCGTCGTCGCCACCAGACGGATGTCGATTTCGTGTTCGGCCGTGTCGCCCACCTTGCGGACCTTCCGGCTTTCCAGCACCCGAAGCAGTTTGCGCTGGGTTTCCGGGCTGAGATTGGCCACTTCGTCCAACAGGAGGGTGCCTCGGTGGGCTGCCTCGAAGAGCCCCTGCTTGGTGGCAATCGCCCCGGAGAACGACCCTTTCGCGTGGCCAAACAATTCGCTCTCCAGCAGCGTGGGGGCCAGGGCCGTGCAGTCGCAGGCCAAGAAAGGGAAGTCGCGGCGCCGACTATGCCGATGAATCGCCCGCGCCACCATCTCCTTGCCCGTTCCGCTTTCGCCCGTGATCAGGACCGTGCTATCGACCGGAGCGATCCGCCGAATCAACGAAAAGATCTCGTGCATCTCCGGGCATTGCGAGAGCATCCCTTCGAATCCTTCGGACTCGTGCGCGGGGAACGCGGAGTCGGTTTCCATCAGGGAATCTCCATGGGGCATACGAAAGGCTATCCTACCTGAAAGGATGGACGATCGCACGCGGGCCGGCCCTGGAAACGACCCGCGGGCGGGCCGCGCGGACGGGGGCCCCAGCCGCGTGGCGCGACATTCACGGGAATCGTTCACCATACCACCTGGAGGGCCACGCTCCGTCGTAACGGAAATCGCCACCGTCGAGGCCGAAATTACCACCACGAGGGACGCGCGGCAGGGCCTCCCTCCCTTCCCCCGCCCCCGTCAGGGTGAAACGGGCAACCCCCTCGTCAGCAACAGTTTTGCCACGAAGACTGGGAGGGGTTCCGTGAACCGTGACGATTCCCATTCGCGCAAAGGCCCCGGCTGCGAAGTCCGCTTCTGAAGCCAGGCGGAATGGACAGGCAAACGGCTTAATTTGGGCAGTTTGCGTGGGCTGCCACGAATTCGACCAACTCCTGGCAGCGGAAGAACGCGTCGCAAACCTCGTGCCCCTTGCCCGGAATGACAATCAGCCTCGCCTCACCGCCCAGGGCGCGGTAGCGGCGGGTCAATTCCCCCGCGTTTTTCTCCACGGGCACGACCCGGTCGGCATCGCCATGAATGTGCAAGATGGGCACGCCTGCCTTGACCAATGGCGCCAATCGGTCGATCGGGTTGTGTTCGGCGAGCCGGGCTTCCAGTTCGGCGGCGGTCAGGCCGTATGCCCCGCTGGCCTTGTCCACGCCTGGGTAGCTCCGCAGGTCGCAGACCGTGTAGATGCCGGCGATGCAGGCCACGCGGCTGGGGTTCTCGGCGGCCCAATTGTAAAGCATCAGCCCGCCGCGACTCTGGGGCAGCAGGCAGGGGCGATCCGCCATGCGGTAGCGTGTTCGGAGCGTTTCCCAGAGTCGAGTATAGACTGCCCGCCCGCGCGGACTGCCGAAGGACTCGCCGACATCGACCCCCGCCATGCCGATCCCTCGGTCCAACCACTGGCAGAACATCCAGGCGTGGCTCGCATTGGGGTGTCCGATGACCGGGGCATACCAGACCCAAGGCATCGGCTGCGAAGCGGACTTGCCTTTGGGTCGAATCAGGAAGGCCGGGCACCCCTCGACCTCGAAGAAATCCACGGTCGCGGGGAGCGTTGCGGCCAGCGATTGGACGCAGGCAATCGGCCGCGCGACGCAGCCCGCCGCCTGCACGTCCATCGCCGGGATTCCCAGGCCATGGACCGGGCTGTCCGGCGCGAACTCGACGCGGCCGCTTTCGTAGTCGGTCAGTTTCGGATCGACCAAGAGCCACCCCGCGCCGGCAGGCAGGGGCGCCGACCGCACCTGCCGATAGTCGTCCAACTCGATCCCCTCCACCTTTCCCGAGCGGCTGAAAAGCACGTTGCCCTGGGCATGGACGATCGCCTCGGGCCGCGTGACGCGGATGGCTCCCTGGGCGACGACAACGTTCTTCTCCATCGCGTACTCGGACGAGCGGGCGAAGGTCAGGGTGGCGTCGCCCTCGCATACGAAGACATTGGCGCGGAGCGTGTTCTTTCGGGCCATGTGATTGTGGGAAGGCCGAGCCACGCGCACGCTCAGGTTGCCCTCGACCAGACAATCTTCGGCCTGTTCGTCCAGGTAGTAGGCCGAGGCGCCATAGCCGCCGGTGTCCACAATGTCGTGGATGTAGTTAGCGCGGAGCACGACCCTCTTGCACATCGAGAGGTAGATCCCGGCGCCGTCGTGGAGCACTTGCATCGCCCGATAGATCCGGTTGCGTTCAATGCGGTGGTCTTCGCCGCCGCAGGCGATGGCCGTGTACGGGGTGTCGTGGACCGTGTTGTGCTCGATGCGGCAGGATTGCCCGCCGCGGCCGTTGGCCCAAACGGCGATGCCGCTCGGATAGACGCGGCCCACGTCATGCACGTGGTTGTTGCGCACCAGGCAGCCGCCGTCCACCTTCAACCCGCACGCCCCGGTGTCGTGAATATGGCACTCCTCGATCGCGCAGGTCTGAACGTTCCACGCCTTGACCCCCTGGCCCGCGACGTTCTTGATCTCCAAACGCGCCAAGCGGCAGTTTTCCGCGTGGGAGAGTTCTACCGCGCCGGGAAACCTTCCGGCTCCGAAGCCGCCCGAGACCAGCGGCGTGTTGGTGACCGACAGCACCAATCCGCGGATGGTGAGGTCCCGAACCCGTTGATCCGGCCGGCCGCGGATACCGAAGATCGACTCGACCGCGGGGGCAAGCAGCTTTGCCGAATGAAGATCCTGACCGGGCAGCGGCCAGTAGACGATCTTGCCCGCCGCGCGGTCGAGGTACCATTGACCCGGCCGGCTCATCCCCTCGCGCACGTTCCAGACGACATATTTTTTGACGCCGAAGGCCCCTGGCGGATGGCCACAGGGGGTCGAGAAGGTCAACACGTGGTTTTGGAGGTCGTTCCGCGCCACCCCGACTACCGATTCGTCCCACATGTGGTAGACCGTCACCTCCGCGTTGCGGACTTCGAGGCCTGTCCCCAGGTCCTCGGGACGATACTTCATGGTGGTCAGTTCCTCGGCGGTGGGCTTCCGTTTCCAACCGCCGCCGGTCGTGCTCATCCAGGGGACGTTGAACTCGGTCAGGTGGGTGAATGTGCCCTCGCGGGGCAGGCGGGCTCGATCGCAAAGCCGGTCGTCGGCGACCAAGAGGCGGAAGTCCCAGCGGCCATCCTTGACCTGCGGCAGGTCTGCCGCCCAAAGGGTTTCGCCATCGCGCCGCCATCCCCGCACCTGGCGACCGCCATAAAGAACCACTCGCGCCCCTTCGGCCGCCTCGATCGTCAGTCCGGAATCCTCGGGTCCCAGCTCGACCGGTCGCTCCACAGAGTATTCGCCCGCCTGGAGCACGATCCGCCGGGCCTTGGCCTCGACCTGTCGGGAGCGTTCCACGGCCTTGGGCAAGGTCCGCAAGGGCCCGTCTGAACGGTCAGCCGAAGGCCTCGCCAGTCGGCCCGACCAGGCGTCGTCACCCTCGGGCGAAACGAACAAGACCGGCTCGGCGCCCAACCCACGCGGCGGCTCAAGCAGGACCGCCAGGAGCACAACCGCGGCGACCGGGAAAGCGAAAAAGCGGGGCATGGCGTGTGAAGTCCCTGGGTAGAATCGGCTCGCCGTTTGGCCGGAGGCGCGGCCCTGGCTCGCCACCAGTTCTTGGCGGCAGGAAACCGCCGGGAACAGCCACCGGCGGGCCTGTCGGGCAACGGTGTTCTCATACTGTAGCCGACGCGACATGATTCACAAGACCCTCGTGTTCCCGCGCGGGATTCCGTGCGAACCGGGCCAGGAAGGCTCCTGCTGCGCGGGAAGCAGTTTCGCGCGATCAGCCTCCGACGTTTTGGGATAGGCTTGTTGGGCGTTTGCCCTCCCCCCTTTTGCCCTTTCCCGCCAGGCAAGGTGGTCGGTATGATAGGGGATTCCCCGGCGCTCGATCCGCGGCGGGGAGTTTCTCGTGGGATAAGGAGACGCAGCGACCCCATGGCCAGCACCCCATCGTTCAAGGACCTGCCCAAGCAGTACGATCACGCCGCGGCCCAGGAGCGGTGGTACCGCTTTTGGGAACAGCGCGGCTATTTCCACAGCGAACCGAATCCGAAGCGCAGGCCGTACACGATCGTCATCCCGCCGCCCAACGTGACCGGGGCGCTGCACCTGGGGCACGCCTTGAACAACACGCTTCAGGACATCCTGATCCGCATGAAGCGGATGCAAGGTTTCGAGACCCTTTGGGTGCCGGGCACGGACCATGCGGGGATCGCCACCCAGGCCGTGGTCGAGCGGCGCCTGCTGACCGAGGAGGGCAAGACGCGGCACGACCTCGGCCGCGACGGGCTGGTGCAGCGCATCTGGGCGTGGAAGGACGAGTACGAGGCGCGGATCCTCAGCCAATTGAAGCAAATGGGCTGTAGCTGCGACTGGCAGCGCACGCGGTTCACGCTCGACCCCATTTGCGCTCGAGCCGTGCGCCACACGTTCTTCAGCCTCTTCCGGCAGAAGCTGATCTATCGCGGCAAGCGCATGGTGAATTGGGACACGATGCTCCAAACCGCCGTGGCCGACGACGAGGTCTTTCACGAGACCGTGCCTGGCCATTTCTGGTACTTCTTGTATCCGGTGATCGATCCCCGGCCGGGCGAGCCGAAGCACGTGATGATCGCCACCACGCGGCCCGAAACCATGCTCGGCGACACGGCGGTCGCCGTGCATCCCGACCCGGCCGCGGCGCTTGCGCGGGCCGAGGCGGATCTCCAGGCCCGGCTGGAAGCCGCGCCGGAAAAGCAGAAGGCCGAGCTTCAGGCCGAATGGGACGAGGTGCGCCAGCGCCGCCAGACCCTGCTGCCCGAACTCATCAAGCTCCGCGACATGGCCCGCGACGGCCGCCAGGTGATGCTGCCGCTAGTGAACCGCCCCATCCCGCTGGTTGCCGATGAATGGGCCAAGCCGGAGCTGGGCACCGGCTGCGTGAAGATCACTCCCGCTCACGACCCGAACGATTATGAGGTCGGCTTGCGTCAGAACCTGCCGATGGTCAACATCCTCAACCTCGACGGCACGTTGAATGAGAACGCCGGCCCGTACCGCGGGCAAACGATCATGCAGGCCCGAGAGAACGTCGTGGCGGACATGAAAAAGCTCGGCCTGATGAGCAAGGTCGAGGACCGGGCGATCGACCTGGCCCACTCCGACCGCTCGAAGACGCCGATCGAGCCGCTGTTGACCGACCAATGGTTCGTCAAGATGGATCGCCTGGCCCAGATGGCCATGGACGCCGTGACCGACGGCCGCGTGAAGATTTTTCCGGAGCGCTACGCCAAGGGCTACCTCGACTGGCTGAGCGAGAAGCGCGATTGGCCGATCAGCCGGCAGCTTTGGTGGGGGCACCAGATTCCGATCTGGTATTGCAAGACGGCGAGCGAGAAGGACCTTCGGGCAGCGTTCGCCGGGCGTAGCGACGTGGTGTGGCAAGCGGACGAGCAATACGGCGGCTGGCTCATCTGCTCGCAGGAGGCCGACCTGGCCGAGGACGCGGTGCCCGGCCACACGCTGACGCGCGAGCAAGACGTGCTGGACACCTGGTTCAGCTCGGCGCTCTGGCCTCATTCCACGCTGGGCTGGCCCGACGAAACGCCGGAGTTGAAGTACTACTATCCCACCAGCGTGCTCATCACCAGCCGCGACATCATCACCCTGTGGGTCGCGCGCATGGTGCTGATGGGGCTCCAGAACGTGGGCGAGGCGCCGTTCCGCGAGGTCTTTGTCCATCCGAAGATCCTCGACGCCTACGGCGAGGGCATGTCGAAGTCCAAGGGCAACGGCGTGGACCCGGTCGACGTGATGGAGAAGTTCGGGGCCGACAGCCTGCGCTTCGGTCTGGCTTATCTGACCACGGAGACGCAGGACATCCGCATGCCGGTCGATTTCGAGTGCCCCCACTGCGGGGCCTTGATCGAGCAGACCAAGGACAACCGCATGTTGCCGCGGATCCAGTGCGGCCATTGCCGCAAGGACTTCGCCACGCAATGGGCCGAGAAACCGGCCGACAAGGCCCTGCCGCGCGGGGCCGTGGTGAGCGACCGCTTCGAGATGGCTCGCAACTTCTGCAACAAGCTGTGGAACGCCTCGCGTTTCGCCTTGATGAACCTCGAGGGCTACACCAGCGGCCCGGTGGCCGACGAGGAACTGCTCGTCGAGGACCGCTGGGTGCTCAGCCGTCTGGCGACGATCACGGCGCAGGCGACGGACTTGCTCGATCGCTATCAGTACGCCGACGCGGCCCGCGTGCTCTACGAGTTCGCCTGGGACGAGTTTTGCAGTTTCTACGTGGAGATGGTCAAGTCGCGCCTGCAAGATCCCGGCCGGCGGACCACGGCCCAGCGCGTGTTGGCCCACACGCTCGACGCTCTGCTGCGCCTCTTGCACCCCATGATCCCCTTCCTGACCGAGGAGGTTTGGCAGCTTCTGGGCCAGATCGCGCCGGTGCGGGGCGTGGCCGATCCCTGCCCGGCGGCCGAAAGCGCGATCATCGCGCCCTGGCCCCAAAGCGACCCTGCCCGCCGCGATCCGCAGATCGAGGGCCAATTCGCCCGGTTTCAAGAGGTGCTTCGGGCGGTGCGCGAGATCCGCACGCGGCGGAACGTGCCGCCGAGGAAGCGAATCGAGTTCTCGGTGCTCTGCGACGCGGCGACCGCGGACCTGCTCAGGCCCATGGCCCCGTACTTCGAGTCGATGGCCGCGGCGCGGGCCACGGCGTTTGGACCGAGCGTCGAGAGTCCGCCGCTGGCCGCCAAGACAACCCTGCCCGGCATGGAAATCTTCGTCGATCTCGCCGACCTCATCGACATCGAGGCGGAAATCGCCCGCAAGAATGAGGAGCTTTCCAAGCTCGAAGGCCGCATCGCCGCGCAGGCCAAGAAGCTGGGCAACGAAAGCTTCGTCCAGCGCGCCCCGGCCGCGGTGGTCCAAAAGGAGCGCGACGCGCTGAAGGCCCTCGAGGAGCAACG
>Ga0073932_1002006_pt1 | contig 34412 bp, 28 predicted proteins | sample DewCreD2012metaG_FD_76967 | JGI IMG/M metagenome (GOLD analysis project Ga0073932, IMG submission 76967) | Hot spring sediment bacterial and archeal communities from British Columbia, Canada, to study Microbial Dark Matter (Phase II) - Dewar... ...
CAACTCTGGCGTCAGCCGTTTTGTCGCCTCACCGATGATCTCCAGATGGCGGACGACAGCATCCTGAGCCATGCGCGCCGTGAAAAAAGCCTCCCGGCCGTCCCGGGTGTAGACCTCGATCAGTTCAATGCTCTCGGCAATGTTGACGAGATACAGCCGGTCGCCCTTCATAGCGGCACAGCCTGGCGGAGGACTGCATTTCGAATGACGTGATGGAGCGTGTTATCCGTGACCACATCGACCGGGCAGCCCAACAGGTCTTCCAAATCCTGGATCAAGGCGATGCGATCCAGCAGGCTCCGATCCGGCGCCATCTCAACCAGGAAATCCACATCGCTGCCAGGTCCCGCTTCACCGCGCCTCACCGAACCGAACAAACGCACTCGGGTGGCGCCATGCTGCGCGGCCAGCCGCAGGATTTCGGCCCGCTTCTCTTTGAGCAAGACGTCGATAGGTTTGACCAGCACATTGGCGCTCATGGTGTTGACTTCCTGCCTCTAACTTTACCACGCCTCGCTAGTTTATGTAACGCAAGGGCCAGGGGTGTGGATGGCGACAGCCGATCTGAAACTTACAGCGAGGCGAGCCGTTGCATCAATGCAGATAGCCGCCCATCCAAAGGTAGGCAAGCCGAGAGGTAGATTAGCCGGTTGTGGTTTCGTCGCCAAGACGATAACCATAAGAACCTGTCTCTAAACCTCAGCAGAGGCGTCACCGACGGCACTGCCGTCGGCTATCGGGCGGGTTTAGAGATACGCTCTAAGTCTTTTGTTCCGGGCCTCGAGAAACCGCCTGTTCAGCAATCTGAGACAAAAGAGCCGCAGCCGTCAGCACCGAGATTTTCTGGAATTCGACCAGGCTGAGAAGATCGGGGTCGCCAGAGACGATGGCTTCAGCTCCAGCAGCAACAGCACACGCCAGCACGGCGTCGTCGTCCGGGTCATTCAGGATCGTCGGCGGCCACCGGCGCGGGCTCGACCCGATGGGCCGGGCGGCACACCCCAGTACCAGCTCACGCGCTGTCACGTTGGCGCGCTGAAGGCGAGTTGCAAATTTGTCTCGTTTCAGGACGTCTTCAAGCTCAATCAACAGGGGCACGCTGGTAAACAAATCGATCCGGCCGGCCCGGGCGGCATCCAGTATCCGGCGGGGCGGGCCATGCCAAAGCAGGCCGGACACCGCCGTGTTGGTGTCAGCGACGACGCGCACGGGCAGCCTGTATCTCCGCGTTCAATTCAGCATCTGTGAGAGGTGGTTCGTCCAGGGCGGCCAGCCGGTCGGCAGCGTTGAACAGGCCATCTATCCGCCGCCGGCGCAATTCAGCCTCCAGAAGGCGCGCAATGGCGTCAGGCGTCAGCAGCCCGGCGGCCTCGGCTTCCCGGGCCAGGGCATCTGGCAAAGCGAGAGTGAGTTCAAGTTGTGTCATCGTCGGCACCGTCCCTGAGGTCAGTATAAAAGAAGCTTCTTTCAAGTGTCAAACTTGCATCGAGCAAGCCACCGTCTTGCTGCTGGTCAAGTTCTCGTCGAGAGGCAAATGGGCGGATATGTAAATTAGTCGGCTGTGGTGCCGTCGCCAAGACGATAAAGATTCGGCAGGAGTTCCCACACCTCTTGCAGACAATCGCGCAGGCGGGCGCGGGCGCGGGAGAGGCGGGATTTGACGGTCCCGAGCGCGACGCCAGTGGCCGCCGCGATTTCAGCGTAGTCCAGACCCTGGACATCGCACAACACGGCCACGGTCCGCATGTCGTCCGGCAGGTGGTCCAGGCAATTCTGGATCGCGCCGGCCAGCTCGCGCCGCTGGAGGTGATCTTCCGGGGCGTCGTCGGGCGCGGCCAGGACCGCGCCATTTTCGTTCTCCGCGCCGTCCGGCCCGGTGAGCATGTCTTCCAGCGAGACCGCCGGGCGGCGTTTGCGGCGGCGCAGTTCGTCGTAACAGGCGTTGGTGACGATGCGCATCAGCCAGCCGCGGAAGGACCCGCCACGATAAGCGCCCAGGTGCTTGTAGGCGGAGAGGAAGGCGTCCTGGGTGGCGTCCTCGGCCGCCTCAGCCTCGCCCAGGACCCGGTAAGCGACGTTGTAGGCCAGCGCCTGATATTCCAGCACCAGCCGGTTGAAGGCGTTCACATCGCCGCGCTGGGCGTCGCGGATCAAAGCCGGCTCATCCATCGGCGTCAATGATACCAGAGCCTCATAGAGATCAGTCGCAAAGCGCGGCATACGGGCCTCCGTCGAGAAGAGCAGCCTCCACTGTACGGCGGCCCGATTACCTGACGTTGTCCGTCAGATAACGGCGCGGTAACGGCCTGTTACGAAGTGGTAATGCGGCGGGGTTATGTCGTCTGGAAGAACGCGATCACGTCCCGGTTGAATTCGTCGGCGAACTCGATATTGGGCGCATGGCCGCACTGGGGGAAGACGTGCAGTCGCGCGCCGGGGATGAGGGCCTGGCCGGTGTAAGCGTGAGCGACGGGCAACAACTGGTCGTCTTCGCCCCAGAGGATGAACGTTGGGACGGTGAGCTGGGCGCGCCGCTGGGCAAAGGCCAGGCGCCGCCGGTAAGTGGCCAACTGCCAGAACACGCCCCACCCCACCCAGCCGCGCCCCACATGGTTGTGCCGCCAGCCGCCCGGATAGCGCAGGATGGTCACCCCGTCCGGCGCGCGTTCCGGCGCATAGTAGATCATCCGGCTCAGCCGCCGCCAGATCCACGACCGGGGGCCGGCCAGGACCTGCACGGCGCCGGGCACGAGCAGATCGGTCCAGTAGTTGGCGCGCTTGAAGACCGGCACGCACGGGTCCAGGCCCAGGGCATTGACCAGCACCAGGTGCGAGACGCGCTCGGGCCGCTGCAGCGCGATCTCGCTGGCGACCGCGCCGCCCAGCGAGTTGCCCACCAGCCGCACCGGGCCGGCGACCTCCGCCTCGATCACGGCCGACACCGCGCGCGCCAGATCGGCGATGCAGAACGGGCGTCGGGGCCGGAACGACGCGCCGTGGCCGGGCAGGTCCAGCGCCAGGACCGAGTAGCCGGCCTCGATCAGCGCCGGCAGGTTGAGGCGCCACATGTCGGCCGTGACGGCAAAACCGTGCAGCAGGACCACCGGCGGGCCCTGGCCGCCGCACAGCACGCGCACCGGCTGGCCGTCGGCGCTCACCAACGTGTCGCGCAATTTGGAGACCGTCATCAGCCGGAGTATACTGGAATCATGTGCGGTCGCTACACTCTCACCGTCGATCCGGCCGACTTGCAGGACGCGTTCCAGCTGGAGATGGCGCCGCCTCCGGAGCTGACGCCGCGCTACAACATCGCGCCGACCCAGCCGGTGGCCGTCATCCCCAACACGGAGCCGCGCCATATCGAGTTGTTCCAGTGGGGCCTGATCCCGTCCTGGGCCAGGGACCCCAAGATCGGGAACTCGCTCATCAACGCCCGCGCCGAGACCGCGGCCGAGAAGCCGGCGTTCCGGGCCGCCCTCAAGCGCCGCCGCTGCCTGATCCTGGCCGACGGTTTTTATGAGTGGCAGCGCGCAGGCGAAGGCCGGGGCGCGCGCAAAACGCCGATGCTCATTCAGATGAAGGACGGCCGGCCGTTCGCGTTCGCCGGGCTGTGGGAGACCTGGAAGGCGCCGGACGCCGGGCCGCTCCACACCTGTACCATCCTCACCACCACGCCCAACGCCCTGCTGGCGCCCATCCATAACCGCATGCCCGTGATCCTGCCCCCGGCCGCTTACGGAGCCTGGCTCACCCCCGGCGAACTGCCGACGGCCGAAGCGCTGGCGCTGCTTCAGCCTTTCGACGCGGAGCAGATGACCGCGCGGGCCGTGTCCACACGCGTCAACAACCCCAAGTTCGATGAGCCGGAACTCTGGAAATAGCCGCCCACGAAAAAAAGGACCTCTGATGCCGCTCTTTTCTCATCGCCGCCGCCTGGCCCCGCTGGGGCTGGCCGTCGCCAGCCTGACGGCCGCGATCCTGGCCTGCGCCCGCGCCGACGTCCCGATCACGCCGGGCCAACCCGTGATCTCGACGCCGGTGCTCATCGCCGACGAGGCGTCGGCGCCGGCCACGCCCGGGCCGACCCAGGCGGCGAGCGGCTATCCTGCCCCGGGCGGCGCGCCGGCCGCGGCGACGCCCGAGGCCGCGCCGACCACCGGCGCTTATCCGGCCCCGGCCGTCGCGGCGACGCCGACCGAGGTCCCGCCGACGCCGACCAGCGTGGTCCAGCAGCCGCCCACAGAGACCTCGCCGCCCACGGACACGCCGCCGCCCACCGAGACGCCTCCGCCCACCGAGACGCCGGCGCCGGCCACGGCCACGTCGGCCCCCTCGGCGACCAACGCGCCCAGCGCCACCGCCGGCCCGACCCAGCCGCCGGCGCCCCAGGCGATCCCGGGTGAAGCTGAGTTTGTCCAGACATTCTCGGTGACGAACGAGGGCGGCGTGGTGGTCGGGCGCCCGCCGGACATGGCCGATGGGCGCGAGGAGACCTGGGCCAGCCTGCGCGGCGGCGGCGCGTCGTGGGTTTTCAACCTGGAGAGCGCGCAGAATGTCGTCGGCGTGCGGCTGTTCGCCCAGCGCGACGGCAGCGACCCGACGACGCTGACCCGGATCGACATCAGCCCGGACGGCGTCACCTGGGTCACCGTCTTCACCGGCGCCGGCAATTGCGGCGTGCCGCAATGCGACACGCTCGTCCAGCGCGAGTACCTCGACCTCGGCTTCGGCATGTTCCGGGCGCAGTATGTGCGTCTCACCAGCGGCCCGACCCGGTTTGCGTTCGGGGAAGTGTTTATCGCCGTGGCGCCGTAGGGCCGGGTCGGTCGCGGCTGTCAGCGGTTCTTGCGAGTCCCGGCGCAGGAGCGCGTCGCCGCCGCTACGCCAGCGCCTCCACTTTCAGCGCTTCTGGCCCGACCAGACCGGCCAGTTGCTCCGCGAGTTCGTCGCACCAGCGTGTGCTGGAATTGGGGAAGCGCAGTTGATGGCGCGTCCCGTTCGCCTCATGGACGACGAACTCGAACCGGTCGGCGCCGTGAAACGAGGTGAGCAGGCCGTGGACGCGGCGGACGAGCCGGTTGTCGCGGTCTTTGTCGCCTGAGGCGCGCAGCGTCACCACCAGGCGGCGCGGCGGGGCGGCGGGCGCCTCGCGCGCCGGCCGTTTCTCACCGGGCAAGCCCGCGCCCCCCGCCGACGGCCAACCGTTCCCATGGCCATTCCCATTGCGTTTGATCGCCGCCGGCGCGCCGTTAGCGGCTGGCGCGGCGGGGGCCGCCGGTTCGTCGGGCGGCGGCCCGTCGTCATCCGGCGGCGGCGGGACGTAACCGGGGGGGAGCGGCGCGGCGTCGTCCACGGGCGGCGGCGGCAGCTCGTCGTCCGACCACATGATCGACTGCACGGCGGCCGGGCGCGCGGGCTGGCCGGCCGGCTGGGCGGAGGCCAGCTTGAAATCCTGCTTGAGCACGTCCACCAGGATCTTGGCGGAACCGGCGCCTTTGGCGTCCACTTTGCCGTAGATCAACACGATCTGCTCGACGGCCAGCCAGGTGTTCACCTCGCGCCAGGTGCGCGGGAAGATCACCAGGTCGAGCGAGCCCTGTAAGTCCTCCACGGTCACGAACCCCATCGTGTCGCCCTTCTTGGTGAGGTGGGTGCGCAGGCTGGTGACGACGCCCGCCATCACCACCGACTTGCCGTGGTCGTCCTCGCTGAGCTGGCCGCTGTAGTGCGTGATGTGCTGGCTGAGCTGGTCCATCACCGGCTGGAGCGGGTGGTCGCTGACATACAGGCCGATCAACTCCTTCTCCCACTTCAACTGTTCGCGGCGCGGGATCTCGGCTTTGACCTTAGGCAACTGCACGCCCGCGAAGCCGCCGGCGGCGCCGAAGAGCGTGAGCTGACCGGCCTCCTGGGCGCGGAAGTGGCTGGCGCTGGCGTTGATCATCTGGTCCAGGCCTTCCAACAGCACGGCGCGGCCGCCGAAGCGGTCCAGCGCGCCGACCTTGATGAGGCATTCCAGCGCGCGTTTGCCCACATGGCGCAGGTCCACGCGCTGGCAGAAATCGTCCAGCGACGTGAACGGCCCGCCCTGCCCGCGCGCGTCCAGGATCACCTGCACCGCGCCTTCGCCCACGTTCTTGACCGCCGCCAGCCCGAAGCGGATAGCGGCTCGGGGCCGGGCGGCCGTCTGCCCCCGGCCGGCCCCGCCGCTCCCTGTTCCCCGATCCTCAGCCGCATCCTCGATGGTGAAGTCCAGGCCGCTGTGGTTGACATCCGGCGGCAGCACCGCGATGCCCATGGCGCGGCAGTCTTCGATGTACAGGGCCACGTTCTCGGTGGCGTGCTTGTAGGCCGAGAGCACGGCCGTCATGTACTCGACCGGGTAATGGGCCTTGAGGTAGGCGGTCTGGACCGAGATCACGCCGTACACAGCCGCATGACTTTTGTTGAAGCCGTAACGCGCGAACTCCTCCCACTCCTGGAAGATGGCCTCCGCCGACGCCGGCGGCATGCCCCGGGCCGTCGCGCCGGCGATGAACTTGGCCTGGTGCTTGAGCAGGGCCTCCTTCTGCTTCTTGGAGATGGCCTTGCGCAGCTCGTCCGACTCGGACATCGAGTAGCCGGCCAGGTCCACGGCCGCGCGCATGATCTGCTCCTGATAGACCGGGATGCCGAAGGTCTCCCTGAAGATCGGCTCGAGCCACGGGTGCCGGTAATCCACCGGCTCCTCGCCGTGCATGCGCTTGATGTAGCTGGGGATGAACTCCAGCGGCCCCGGCCGGTAGAGCGAGATCATGGCGATGATGTTGTCCAGGTTTTTGGGCTTCATCTGCGTCAGGTAGCGCTTCATGCCCGTGCCTTCCACCTGGAACACGCCCGCCACCTGCCCGCGGCCGAGGAGCTCGAACGTCGCCGGGTCGTCCAGCGGGATATTGCCCAGGTCGAAGCGCTTCCCGTGCCGCGCGGCGATCATGTCGCAGGCGCGCTGCATGATCGTCAGCGTGATCAGGCCGAGGAAATCGACCTTGAGCATCCCCAGTTTCTCCAGGATGCCCATCTCGAACTGGGTGACGGTCTTGATCGGCGTCTCGTCCGAGCCGCTGGTCGGCCGGTGCAGGGGCAGGTATTCGATCAGGGGCTTGTCGGCGATGACGACGCCGGCCGCGTGCGTGCCCACGCTGCGCACCACGCCCTCCATCTGCGCGGCCGTGTCGATCAACTCCTTGAGGTAGGCCTTCTCCGGATCGGCGGCGGCCTCGTCGTAGATCTGCCTGAGCTCGATCACGTCCTCCAGCGCGCCGGCGATGGTCATCGGCTTGCCCGGGATGTTGGGGATGGTCTTGGCCACCCGGTCCACCTCCGGCAGCGGGATGTCCATGACGCGGCCGACGTCGCGGATGGCGGCCCGGGCGCCCAGCGTGCCGAAGGTGATGATCTGCGCCACCTTGTCGTCGCCGTACTTGCGGACGCAGTACTCGAGCATCCGGTGGCGGCGGTCGTCCTGGAAGTCCAGGTCGATATCGGGCATGGAGATGCGGCCCGGGTTGAGGAAGCGCTCGAAGATCAGGCCGTGGTCCACCGGCTCCACCAGGGTGATGTCGAGCACGTACGCCACCATCGAGCCGGCGGCCGAGCCGCGCGCCGTGTACCAGATGCCCTGGGCGCGCGCCTCGCGGCACAGGTCGGAGACGATCAGGAAGTACGCCGCGAAGCCCATCTTGACGATCACGCCCAGCTCGTATTCCAGCCGGTCGCGGATGGCGGGCTCGTCCGCCCGCGCCCCATAGCGGCGGCGCAGGCCGGCCTGGCACAGCTCGCGCAGATAGGTCTCGGCGGTGTGTCCGGGCGGCACCGGGAACTCCGGCAGGTGGTAGCCTTTGCTCGTCAGGTCGACGTTGCAGCGCTCGGCGATCAGCAGGGTGTTGCGGATGGCCTCCGGCACTTCGGCGAACAGCGCCTGCATCTCGGCCGGCGCGCGCAGGTAGTACGAGTTGTCGGTCATGCGCATCCGGTTCGGGTCTTTCAGCACGCACCCGGTCTGGATGGCGAGCAGGATGTCCTGCAGGCGCGCGTCGGCCTGGTGGATGTAGTGGACGTCGTTGGTGGCCACGAAGCGGGCGTTGTAGCGGCCGCCGATCTCGATGAGCTGCCGGTTGAGTTCGAGCAGCTCCTTGATGTTGTGGTGCTGCAGCTCGATGAAAAAGCGCTCCGGCCCGAAGACGTCGTAGTACCAATCCAGCTTGCGCCGGGCCTCGTCCAGGTTGCCCTCCTGCAGGGCGCGCGGCGCCTCGGCCGACATGCAGCCGGAGGTGCAGATCAGGCCCGCGCTGTGCGCGGCCAGGAAGTCGTGGTCGATGCGCGGGTAGTAGTAGAAGCCCTGCAACTGCGCGGCGCTGGCGATCCGCAGCAGGTTCTGGTAGCCGGTCTGGTTCTCGGCCAGCAGCAGCAGGTGGAACGAGCGCTTGTCCAGCTTCGGGTCGCGGTCCGCCATGCCGCGCGGCGCCAGGTAGGCCTCGACGCCGATGATGGGCTTGACGCCCTGCTCGACGGCCTGGGTGTAGAACTCGATGACGCCATGCATCGCGCCGTGGTCGGTGAGCGCAATGGCCGGCATCGCCAGCTCGCGGGCGCGCCTCACCAGCTGCTTGAGATTGCTGAAGCCGTCGAGCAGAGAGTATTCGGAATGACAGTGCAGATGAACGAAGGACATGCTACCTGTGCCGCGGGCGCTAGGATAACGAACCGGGGAGCGAAGCGCGATTATAGCACCGGCGCGGCGCGCGCCGGCCGGCCTCCACCGGCCGAGGCCTGACGCTCATTCCGGCTGATACACCCCGTCCCGATTCAACCCCACCAGGCCGGCGTCGTAACCGCGTTTGTCCTTCGGCTGCAAGGCGCGGACCTGGGCCGGCGTCAGCACTTTGTAGCTCTTGATCTCCCCCAGCTTCACGCCGATGTCGTCCAGGCGCTCGTCGCTCCACATCCAGCCGACCCGGTCGTAGGCCGTCAGGTCCAGCGGCCGGGTGTAGCCGCGCAGGGTCTTGACGCCCTTGAGGTTGTAGTAGTCCTCGAAGTAGCTCATCACCAGCTCGCGCAGGCTGCGGTAGATCGGCTCGCGGAAGCGCAGGCCGGCGAAGTTGCTCTTGGCGACCGCGCCCCAATGCGGGCCGCGCTTGTAGATCGCCAGCACGTGGTCGTCGTCGTCGCCGGGCAGCAGATCCACAATCCGCGGCGGGTGGCCCAGCCGCCGCAGGGCCGCGGCCGCGAACAACGCGCCGTCGAAGCAGTGCCCGGTCCGGTCGCGCAGGAAGGTGAGCGGCGAGCGGTAACGCTCCTCGCCGCTGTAGGGCACCGCATCCAGGAAGGCCTGGATGCGGGCCGGGCTGGTCAACCCGCGCCAGACGGCGCGCTCATCCGGCGTCAGGCGAGCTTCGAAGGTCTTGAGCGGCTCCGCCGGGAAGCGCGGCGTGATCTCGCGATTCTGGGGCGCGGCGCGGCCGGTCATGGCTGCGCCTCCAGCGCCACCAGGTCCACGAGCCACGCGCCGGCGGCGGCTCTCAGTTCCAGGGACACAGAGACGCCGGCCGCCGCCGCCGTGAACGACAGCTCCAGACGGCTGTGCCGGCCGGCCGGGAGGCTGGCCGCGCCCTGCCAGCCGGTGCTGAAGCCGCGCTCGCCCGCCTGGACCGTGAGGGCGGCCTCGAACTGGTCCGCCGCCTCCGGCAGGACCAGGGCGGTGGCGCGGTAGTTCCGGCCGATGGACAGCCCGCTGACCGCCTGCCACAGCCGCACCTCGAACGGCGCGCTGGCCACGCGCCAGGCGTAGTCGCCGACCACGAACAGCCGGCCCTGGTCGGCCGGCGCGGCCTGGCGGCGGTCCAGCAGCACGGCCGTGGGCCGGCCGCGCCTCACCTCCAGCAGCCAGCCGGCCGGCACGGCCACGGCCCGGGCTTCATCGGCGAAGTAGGCCTGGCCGTCCGCGAAGCTGCCGCTGGCCAGCAGGTTGCCGGCCGGCGCCGTGAACGGAGGCGCCGGCAGCGCCACCTCGACCAGCTCGAAATTGTCGAAGAAGAAGCACAGGTTCTCGATCCCGAACAACCCGTAGGCCTCCACGCCGATCTCAATCTCGGCGGCCGGGGCCGTGAACTCAAGCGCCACCGGCGAGTAGCGGCCGTTCGGCAGGGCGCCCACTTTCACGAAGTCCATGTCCACGCTCTGGCCGCCGCCGCGCGCAAAGGCCCGCGCCGCGCCGATCTCGGGGTTGGCCGAGTAGACTTTGCCCTGCGGGGTGTAGGCCTCGACCATGTCCGGCTGGACGCGGGCCGTGAAGCGATACCGCGCGCCCGGCCGGAGCGCCACGGTCTGGCTGAGGGTGATGGAGAACGGAAACGACCGGCCGGTCCACACTTTCCACAAAACCTGGCTCTCCCCCTCGAAGAACTGGGCCCACTCGTGCGGCGGGAACTGGGCCGGGCTCAGGCAGCCGGCGTTGGGGCGGCCCCAGGGCCGGTCCTGGCCGGGCCGTTTGTCGGCCTCGCCTTCCCGGAAGGTCAGCCGCCATTCCTTGGGCACGTAGACGATGCCCTGCGGATCGAACGGGTACGCGCCATCTTCGAAGCCGGGGTTGCGGAGCAGGTTGTGGGTCATGGGCAATAGTATAATCCCGCGCATGCCGGAACTGCCCGAGGTGGAGACGGTGGCCCGCGAGCTGCGCGAGGGTGGGCGTTCGCGCGGGCCGAGCGTGGTGGGGAAGACGATTGCGCGCGTCACGGTGCGCTGGCCGCGCCATATCGCGCGCCCGTCGCCGGCCGAGGCGCAGGCGCGCCTGCCCGGCCAGGTGATCCGGGACGTCGCCCGGCGCGGGAAGTACGTCGTCTTTCAGCTCAGCCGCGATGCGCTGCTGGTCCACCTGAAGATGAGCGGCGACCTGACCGTGGCGGCCGCCGGCGCGCCGCCGGACCCGCATGCCCACACCATCTTCCATTTCGCCGACGGTTGGGAGCTGCGCTTCAGCGACACGCGCAAATTCGGCAAGGTGTTCGTGGCCGCGCAGGCCGAGGATGTGACCGGGGCGCTCGGGCCCGAGCCGCTGGACCCGGCCTTCACGGCGCGGCGCTTCGCGGTCCGGCTGGCGGGCCGGAAGCGGCAGCTCAAGCCTTTGCTGCTCGATCAGACCTTCCTGGCGGGGGTCGGCAACATCTACGCCGACGAGGCCCTGCATCTGGCCGGCCTGCACCCGCTGCGGCGCAGCGATACGCTCACCCCGGACGAGGCCCGCCGGCTGTGGGCCGCCATCCGGCGGGCGCTGCGCGCCGGGTTGAAGCACAACGGCGCCAGCATCGACTGGGCTTACCGCGGCGGCGGCTTCCAGAACTACTTCCGGGTCTACGGGCGGGAGGGCGAGCCGTGTCCGCGCTGCGGCGGCCCCATCCGGCGCATCGTGGTCGGCCAGCGCGGCACCCACTTCTGCCCGCGCTGCCAGCCGGCGCGCCGGCCCAGGATGTGAGACCTCGCACGGGTAGAGACCTATGGATGCTAACGCCCTGCTCGAGAACGCCCCGCTGATCTTCGCGATCAGCATCGTGGGCGTGTTGGGTTTCCTGCTGTTGCTCGCGGTGGGGCTCAACATGCTGCGAGGGGAGGCCAAACCCAAGGCGGCGTCCGGCGAAACCCCGGACGAGCCGCCGGCCCGGCGCGGGGGACTGCCGCCGTTCCTGGCGTCCCTGGCCGGCCGCCTGCCGCGCGTCAGCCGGCCGTCCGCCGGCGCGGCCCCGGCCGACGCCCACGAAGTGCTGCGCGTCCTGCGCCATCACCTCACCGGGCGGGTGGTGGTGGAGGTCGGCGGGCGGCGCTATCGCCGGTTGGGCGAGATCGACGACGACGCCGTGCGCCAGGGCCTGCAGGTGACCCTGCGCGACCTGGACGAGTTCCTGGCCGGCCTCCCGGCTGAGCCTGGGGCAGCCACCCACACGCCGTCCCCGCAATCGCCGCCGGCCGCCGTCGTCTCAACCCCCGCACCTCGGGAGGCCGAGGCCCGCCCCGCGCCCGCGGCCCCGCCCGCACCCGAGCCGCGCCCCGCTTCCGAGACGGCCCCCATCGCGGCGGCCCTCAACCCGCTGCCGCCCAAGCCGGCCGCCCCGGCGGGCGCGCCGCCGCTGCGCGTGCCGTCGATGAACCCCTTCAAGCAGGTGATGGTGCTGCGCGAGCTAGGCGCCGGCGAGCCGCCGCCGCCCAAATCGATCGCCGACCAGATCGACGAGGTCCTGCAGCACCTGATCGCCGGGACGCCGTTCGCCGCCCGGTCCCTGGCTGTCCGCTCCGGGCCGCGCGGCAACGTGATCTTCGAATCCGACGGTCAGGCCTACCACGCCATCGACGACCTGCCCGATGCCACGCTCCAGGCGGTCTTCCGCGAGGCGGTCAAACAATGGGAGAACCGGTGAGGGGTCGCGGCCTAGGCCGCGGGCGTTTCACCCGCCAGCGCCGCCTGGAAATCGGCGACGACCTGGCTCTTCTCACGGGGGGACAGGAAGGCGGCTGAGGCCGCGGTGAGGATGGCCGTGTGGAGCTGCTCGGAGGTCAGGCCGAGCGACTCCGACGCAATCTGGTATTCGTCGGTCAGGGTGATGTCGGAGATGGCCGGGTCGTCGGTGTTGATGGTGGCGAGCAGGCCGTCCGCCAGCATGCGCGGCAGGGCGTGATCGCTCAGACGCCGGACCACGCCGCTCTGCACGTTGGAGGTGACGCAGACTTCGAAGACCGTGCCGCGCTCGCGGGCCAGCGCCACGACGTCCGGATCCTCCATGATACGCACGCCGTGCCCGATGCGCTGGGCGCCGAGCTGCTCGATGGCGTGACGGACGGTCGGTGAGCCGCTCCACTCGCCGGCGTGCGCCGTGATCCCCAACCCAGCGCGGCGCGCCTCCTGAAACAGGGCCTCGAACGGCGTGGCCGAGTGGTTGGCCTCGTCGCCGGCCAGGTCCAGCCCGACGATATCCTCTTTGTGATCCGCCGCAATCTGCGCCACCTTCTCGGCCACCGCCAGCGGCTCGTGGCGGTTGACGCTGGCGATGAGCTCCACATGCATCTGCGGGAAGGCGCGGCGCGCCTCCTCCACCGCCGTCAGCACCCAGTGCGTCACCTCGTGCAGCGCATACCCGCGTGTCTTGGCCAGGGCCATCGGCGTGAAGCGCAGCTCGAAATACCGGATGTGATCGCGCGCGGCGTCCTCGACGACTTCATAGGTCAGGCGCCGGATGACCTCCGGCGATTGATAGAAGTTGCGCAGGACGGTGAATTTGCTCAGGAAGCGGCTGGAGGTGGCCTCGTCGGCGCTGTGCACCTGGACCAGGGGGCGCAGGGCGTCCGGATCGGTCGGCAGGTCCAGCTTGAAGTCGCGGGCGATCTCGCAGAGCGTCTCCAGGCGCAACGAGCCTTCCAGGTGTCGATGGAGTTCCACCTTGGGGAGGCCGGATAACTTGGAACGCAAGGAGGAGTGGCCTGCCGCGTGTGCCATTGGAGCGTAAGGATACCCTGTTTGCGCCAAGACGACAACCGGCCGAGGCAGGCAGGTCGTTTTTTGAATTTTGTGTAATTCCCCACCAGCCGGGGCGCACGGCCGTGCGCCCCAACGCTTTACACAGGCATCGGGATACGGCCGGCAGGCAGATGGCTCCAACCCGGGTATCCCCTGCGCCGCGCGGCTTTTGCACACCGGGAGGAGAGGGTGGCTGCGAGCTTAGAGCGCGCTCTCAGTTTGTTTACGGGGAGGGCGCCGAACCTGTCGCGGCGCGCGCCCTGGACAGGCTCGGGACATCCGTAAACATAGTTGGAAACCGCCCTAACGACGCCGGCGCCGCTTCTTACCGCCCGAAACGGGGCCGGCCGCGCCGGCCGGCGCCGCTTCCACGGCCTCGGCCTCCGCAGCCGCGGTGGGCGCCTCAGCCGGTCCGGCCGCGCCGGCCGGCGCCGCTACCGGCCGCGGGCGCAGGTTGAAGGCGCGCGCGACCACACCGGAACGGATGTTGGCCAGCAGTTCCTGGAACATCTCCGTGGCCTTGGACTTGTACGCCACCAGCGGGTCGCGCTGGGCGTAAGCTTCCAGGCCGATGGAGGTGCGCAGGGCCTCCATCGAGGTGAGGTAATCCACCCACAACCCGCCGATCACCTGCAACATCAACTGCCGGTAGATGTGGGTCATCACCTGCCGGCCCAGCGTCTCGGCCTCGGCCGCCGTCGGCTCGCCGCCGCGGGCGCGCGCCTCGGCCTCGCCAAACAGCCGCGTCAGCCGCAGCGTGGCGCCGCGCAGGTGTTCCAGGGCGTCCTCTTTCAGCTCCTCGGGCGACCAATCGGCCGTCATCTGCGCGGCCAGGTAGACGTAGTGCACGCGCTGGACGGCCACTTCCATGCGCCGGTGCTGGCGGTCGAAGGCGACGGCCCGGCCCAGCGTCGTGCCGAGCAGCGCGCGCGTCAACTGCATCCGGTCCGGCGCGTCCAACGCGGCATTGGCTTTGAGCTCCCGCTCCACGTCCGCGAGGACCCGCTCGGTCCGGGCGTCAAGCGCCTTGGCGGCGGCCTCGGACAGTTGCCGACGCACGCTCTCCCAGCTTTCGTCGCTGCGGAACGCCTGCCCCAATCCCAGCGAGGCGCCCAGCCGCCGTTCGATGGCGGCGATGAGGGCCGCCCGCGCCCGGGCCGAGACCGCCGCTTCCGCCCATTCGGGGATGCGCCGCCTGAACGCCCCCAGCTCGAACTCGCGCACCTCGGCGGCGGAGGCCGGCAGGCTGACGCCCAGCGCCTCGCCCACGGCGCGGAAGGCGGCGCGCGCGTCGATGGGGCGGCCGGTCTCCTGCGCCTCGTTCTCGAACGCTTCCAGGGCCTCCTCGGCCGCGCGGCGGCGCTCTTTCAACTGGTCGTCCAGCCTCTCGTCCGCCCGGTCGATCTGGGCGGCCACCGCCTCCAGCACGTGCTCGCGCTCCGCCTGGAGCGCGTCGCGCGCCAAGTCCAGCAGGGCGGCGCGCTTGTCGGGCGCCTCGCCCAGCTCATTCAGCAGGATCGCCTGAGTGAAGGTGGGATAGAGCTCGGTTTCCAGGCTGATGGGCGGCTGGATCTCGTCCAGCCAGGCGAACAGCTTCCAGCGGTCGGCCTCGGCCGCGCTCAGGTCGGCGCGCCGCGCCACCTCGGCCGCCAGCATCTCGTCGAAGTCCTCGGTCAGGTCCTCCTTGACGAAGACCCGGTCGCGCTGGGTGTAGATCGAGTTGCGCTGGGCGTTGAGGACGTCGTCGTACTCCAGCAGGTGTTTGCGGATGTCGAAGTTGGCGCCCTCCACCCGCGTCTGGGCCTGCTCGATGGTGCGGTTGACGATGCCGGCCGCGATCGGCACGCTGTCGTCGATCTTCAGCCGCTGCATCAGGTCGGAGACGCCCTGGCCGCCGAAGCGCCGCATCAGTTCATCCTCCAGCGAGAGGAAGAACTGCGACGAGCCGGGGTCGCCCTGGCGGGCGGCGCGCCCGCGCAGCTGGTTGTCGATGCGCCGCGCCTCGTGCCGTTCCGAGCCGATGACGTGCAGGCCGCCCACCTGCCGCACCTTTTCCGAGTCTTCCATCATCTGCAGGAACAGGCGGCACTCGGCCTCGTAGAGGCCCCATTCGCCGGGCGACATGGCCTGCAGGCGCGTCCGGCGCTCGGCGTGGCTCAGGTCGTAGGGGTCGTCCACGCCGGCCTTGCGCAGCACGCGGTTGACGGCGGTCACCACTTCCTCGGCCATCTCGCCGCCCAGCTTGATGTCCACGCCGCGGCCGGCCATGTTGGTGGCGATGGTCACCGCGCCCAGGGCGCCGGCGTCGGCGATGATGCGGCTCTCCTCGTCGTGCTTCTTGGCGTTGAGGACGTTGTGGCGGATGCCGCCCTGCAGCACGCGCACCAGGTCCGGCCCGGCCTCCGGCGGCAGGTCGAGGAGCTGCAGCAGGCGGGCCTGGTTCTCGTCGCCGGCCGGGTTGGTGGACAGGCCGTATTCTTTGAGCTGGCGGGCCAGCTCGGCGCGGTTGAGCTTGTCCAGCGGTTCATCGAGCGGCTTGAGCTCGGCCACGAGCATGCCGTCTTCTTCTTTATTGTTCTTCCTGAACCAGGCGTCGCGCAGCAGCAGGACCATGGCCAGGCGCTGGAGCGGGTCCGGGCGCAGGCGCTCGGAGACGCGCTCGGACATCTCCACCGAGGTGGTGCCGATGAGCAGCGGCTGGCCGTGCAGGTGCCGGCGCAGGATCTCGGTCACCAGGGCGCGCAGCTTGGCTTCCTCGGTGCGGTAGACCAGGTCCGGGTAGTCCTTGCGGCGCCACAGGACCGGCCGCTTCTCCGGGTCGTCCTTGCGCGCGAAGTACGTGAACTTCTGGCCGTCCTCCTTGAACTCCACCGGCGTCAGCAGCGAGTCCGGCCGGGTGGCCTGATACTCCAGGTGCGTGGGCACGGAGACGACGGCCAGCTGGTAGATGCGGTCGAACTCCTCGGCCTCGGTCAGCGCCGTGCCCGTCATGCCGGCCAGCTTCTGGTACAGGCGGAAGTAATTTTGCAGGGTGATGGTGGCGTAGGTGACGTTGTCCTGCTGGACCGGGACGCCTTCCTTGGCCTCCACCGCCTGGTGCAGGCCGTCGGACCAGCGGCGGCCGGGCATCATGCGGCCGGTGAACTCGTCCACGATGATGATCTTGCCGGCCTGGACGAGGTAATCCTTGTTGCGCTTGAACAGGAACTCGGCGCGCAGCGCCTGCTCGATGTGGCCGAGCAGCCGGGCCTGATCCGGCGTCAGCTCCTCCGGCCGGTCCGGGTCGCGCAGCGGCTGGTTGAGGAGCTTCTCCAGCATGGCCTCGCCGGCCTCGGTCAGCGCGATGCTGCGGTTGCGCTCGTCGATCTCGTAGTGTTCGGGCTTGAGCTGCTTGACCACCCGCGCGCACTCGGTATAGAGCCGGGGGTCCTCCTGCGACGGGCCGGAGATGATCAACGGCGTGCGCGCCTCGTCGATCAGGATGTTGTCCACCTCGTCCACGATGGCGTAATAGGGGCGGCCCGACGGGTCGTCCCGGCGCCGTTGCACGCGCGCCTCCAGCGTCATCGCCATGTTGTCGCGCAGGTAGTCGAAGCCGAACTCGTTGTTGGTGCCGTAGACGACGTCGGCCGCGTAGGACTCTTTGCGCGGCACCAGCCGCAGCTGGTGCTGGTCCTCCTGGGCCGCCTCCTTGCCCGGGTCGTAAACGAAGGCCTTCTGGGCGCCGTCGGTGCGGTGGGCGTCCTGCAGCACGCCGACGGTCAGGCCGAGGGCGTGGTAGATGGGGCCCATCCAGCGCGCGTCGCGGCGGGCCAGGTAGTCGTTGACGGTGACGACGTGCACGCCGCGGCCGGTGAGGGCGTTAAGATAGACCGGCAGGGTGGCGACCAGGGTCTTGCCTTCGCCGGTGCGCATCTCGGCGATCTTGCCCTCGTGCAGGACCATGCCGCCGATGAGCTGGACGTCGTAGTGGCGCTGGCCGAGCGTGCGCATGGCGGCCTCGCGCACGGCGGCGAAGGCCTCCGGCAGAATTTCGGCCAGGGTCGCCTGCTCGGCCTGGTAGCGCTCTTTCTCGCCGGAGACGCCGCGCGTCGCGGCGGCGAGGCGCTCCTTGAAAACGTCCGTCCTGGCGCGCAGTTCGGCGTCGCTCAGCGCCCGGAATTGCGGCTCCAGCGCGTTGATCGCGGCGACGATCCGGGCATACCGCTCGATGTCCTTTTTGTTCGGGTCGCCGGCGATGAACTTCAGAATATTGCGAAACATTGGAAAAAAACTGCCTTTCCGTAAGCGCGGAGGATTATAGCACGCGGAAGACAGCGGAGAAGAAATCGATCAGCGGATTGGAACGGACGGCGGGCCGCCGTCAATACCCGCGCTCGGCGCTGACCACGTTGAGGAGCGGCTCGCCGTTCAGATAGCGGCGCAGGTTCTCGGCGAAGAGCGTCATCGCCCGCGCGTCGTAGTGCGGCGTGAACCCGCCGACGTGCGGGCTGAGGATGACGTTGGGCAGAGACCACAGGGGGCTGTCTTTGGGGAGCGGCTCCTGCTCGAATACGTCCAGGGCCGCGCCGCCGATCACGCCGTCGCGCAGCGCCTCGATCAGGGCCGCCTCATCCACCAGCGCGCCGCGCGCCACGTTGACCAACACGGCCGTGCGCTTCATGCGCCGCAGCGCTGCGGCGTCGATCAGGCGGCGGGTCTCGGCCGTCAGCGGCGCCAGCAGGACGACGTAGTCGCACTCGGGCAGCATGGCGTGCAGCTCGGACGCCGGGTACAGCCGGTCCACGACGGCCTCGCCGGGGATATCCGGCAGCCGGTAACCGTCGTCGGCCCGCGCGACCTCGCGCTTGGTCGCCAGCACGCGCATCCCGAAGGCCCGCGCCAGCCGGGCCACCTCCCGCCCCAGGCTGCCCAGGCCCACGACGCCGACCGTGGCGCCGCGCAGCTCGTCCGGCACAAACAAATCCCAGCGCGGCTCCGGCCATTCGGCGCGCGCCTGGTACGCCAGCAGGCGCGGCAGGCGATGGCCAAAGGCCAGCATCATCATCAGGACATACTCGGCGATGTTGGGGGCGTGGATGCCGCTGGTGGTGGTGAGGGTCACGTCGCCCGCCCGCAAGAGCGGATGCCCGGCGAGGTGATCGACGCCGGCGAAATGCCCCTGCACCCAGCGCAGGCGCGGCGCCTGCCCGGGCCCCGGCAGGAGGCCGGAGGTGTAGAGCACCTCCACCTCGCCCCACACGTCGCCCAGCTCGTCCAGCGTCCGCGCCGTGCGGTGCGTGACGAGGCAGCGGGGAGAAACGGCGCGCACGCGCTCCAGCAGGTCGCCCCGGATCGGTGCTTGCGTCAGGATGAGGATGTGGACGGCGGCCGACATACGGCTATTCGTTGAACATCTCGCCCACGCTGCGGCCCTCGTGGGCGCGCTTGATGACCTCGCCCAGCAGCGAGGCCACCGACAGCACGCGCAGGTTGGGCAGCATCTTTTCGGGCGGGATGGGCACGGTGTTGGTGGTGATGATCTCTTTGATCGGCAGGCTGCGCAGGCGGTCGACGGCCGGCGGGGAGAGCACCGGGTGGACGAACGACAGGTAGATGTCGCGCGCGCCGGGCTCTTTGCCGATGTGGACGGCCTGGGAGACCGAGCCGGCCGTGTCCACCTCGTCGTCGACGATGATCACGTCGCGGCCCTGCACGTCGCCGATCACGGTCAGCGCGTGGGCATTGGCGTCGTTGCCGGTGCGGCGCTTCTCCACGAACGCCATCGTGCACCCGATGCGGGCGGCGAAATTGCGGCCCTTCTTGGCGAAACCCAGATCGGCGGTGACGATGACCGGGTCCTGGAGCTGGCTGCGGATCTCGACGAAGTAATCGCTGACGATGTGAAAGGCCGTCAGCACGTCGCCGGGGATGGAGAAGAAGCCCTGGATCTGCCCGGCGTGCAGGTCCATGCAGATGTAGCGGTCGGCGCCGGCCACCTGGATCAGGTCGGCCACCAGACGGGCCGTGATCGGCACGCGCGGCTGGTCCTTCTTGTCCGAGCGGGCGTAGGCCAGGTAGGGGACGACGACCGTGATGCGCGCCGCCGAGTCCAGCCGCAGGGTCTGGACCATGATCAGCAGCTCCATGAGATTGTCGCTGACCGGCGTGGACGTGGTCTGGATCACGTAGCAGTCCTGGCCGCGCACGCTGGCGTGCAGGCGGACGAAGATGTTCTCGTTCGGAAACTTGATGATGTCGCGCCCGCTGAGCGGCAGGCCGAGATAACTGGCGATCTCCTCGGCCAGCGCCCGGCAGGACGTGCCGGCGAAAAGCTTGACCTGGCCATACATCTGGGAGTCGCGAATATGGGGCATAAGCGGGGTCTCAGGCTGATTCGGCGCCGGCCAGCGCCCGGGACCAGTCCTGGCGCAGGACGCCCATCCACACGACGTCGCGGTAGGCGCCGTCGGCGAAGCTGCCCTGGCGCAGGCGGCCTTCTATCTGAAAACCGACCTTCTGATAGCTGCGGATGGCGCGCGCGTTGTCGGCGAAGACGCGCAACTGCACCCGGTTGAGGTTGAGGGTGTAGAAGCCCCAGGCCACGAGCGTCTGCATCGCGTCCGTGCCGTAGCCGCGGCCCCAATACTCGCGCGCCCCGATCATGATGCCGACCTCGCCCACCCGGTTGCGCCAGTCGATCTGGTGGTAACCGCACGAACCGATATGCACCCAGGGCCCGACCGCATCCGGCGGCTCGGCCTCGATGGACCAGGTCTGCTCACTGCCGGCGTTCAGGTTGCGGTCGAACCAGCGCTCCTCCTGCACCTGCCCAATCGGCAGATGGGCGTCCAGGAAATGGCGCAGTTCGGGCTCGGCCAGCCAGCGCACGAAACGCGGCAGATCCTCCTTCTCCACCGGTCGCAGGCGCACGCGCTTGCCAGGGATCATGGGTGTCTACGCCTCCGCCGCCAGCAGTTCCCGGACGGCCGTGGCCGGGTCGATCTGGCGGGCCAGCAGCCGGTCGATCATCCCCTCCAGCCGCCCGGCCGCCAGGCGGGCCGCCAGCCGCGCATAAAGCGTGTCGCGCAGCCGCTGCCCCAGCTCAGCCGCCAGACGGGCGCGCTCGCGTTCGCGCCCCCCGCCCGATCCGTCCAGGAAGGCGCGATGCCGTTCGATGGCCTCGGCCAGTTCGGCCAGGCCCTGGCCCTGGATCGCCACGGTCTTGATGATCGGCGGCGACCACGTCGCGGGCGCGTCGCCGTGCGCGCTGCGCCCGATCTCCAGCGACGCGCGCAGCGCCCGGAAGGCGGCCTCCGCGCCGGGCTGGTCGGCTTTGTTGACCACCAGCACGTCCGCGATCTCCAGGATGCCGGCCTTGATGCCCTGCACCTCGTCGCCCAGCCCCGGCGCCTCGACCACCACGGTGGTGTGCGCGGTCCGGGCGATCTCCACTTCCGATTGGCCGGCGCCGACCGTCTCAATGAGGACCCGGTCGAAGCCGGCCGCATCCAGCACGCGCACCACATCGGCCGTGGCGCGCGCCAGCCCGCCCAGGGCGCCGCGGCTGGCCATCGAACGGATGAAAACGCCCGGATCACCCGCCAGGTCGCGCATGCGGATGCGGTCGCCCAGGATGGCGCCGCCGGTGAAGGGGCTGGTCGGGTCCACCGCCACCACCGCCACGCTCAGGGCCCGGCCGCGCAGGACTTTCACCAGCTCGTTGACCAGGCTGCTCTTGCCGGTGCCCGGCGCGCCCGTCACGCCGATCAGGTGCGCGCGGCCGGTGTGCGGAAACAGGGCCGCCAGCGCCGCCTCGGCCTCCGGCGCGCCGTTCTCCACCAGGGTCAACAGACGAGCCAGGGCGCGGCGGTCGCCGGACAAAACCTCCGCCACCCGCCGCGCGCCACCCCTGCCCCCCTCATCCTCCACGCTCACGGCTCCACTTCTTCTGCGCCGCCTCGCGCACCGCCGCCACCACCGTCTCCGTGCTCGTGCCCGGCCCGAACGCGCCGGCGATGCCCATGGCCTTCAGCGCCGGCACATCCTCGTCGGGCAGGATGCCGCCGATCAGCACCGGCACATCGCCCTGGCCGTTGGCGCGCAGCAGTTCGAGGATGCGCGGGGCCAGCGCCAGGTGCGCGCCGGACAGGATCGACAGGCCGACGACGTCGGCGTCCTCCTGCAGGGCGGCCTCGGCGATCATCTCCGGCGTCTGGCGCAGGCCGGTGTAGATCACGTCCATGCCAGCGTCGCGCAGCGCCCGCGCGATGACCTTGGCGCCGCGGTCGTGCCCGTCTAAACCCGGTTTGGCCACCAACACACGAATCTTGCGCTCGTCCATGGGCTGAGTGTATCCTTGTGGTTGTGGCGCGCCAATGGTGGGAACAACAGCGCTATCAGGGGTGCGCGCAAACCACTGCGCGCTTTGATCGGGATTATACCCCAAGTCTAACGTACCCTTTCCAGGCGCCGCTTGCCCCCCATTAACGGACCACATAAAATGGTCCTATGACCCAAGCGCCCGGCGCCCTTGAAGTCCCCGAGACGACGCCCGGTCAGACCGGCCTGGTCGATCGCCTGCTCCAGTGGACGGTCCTGGCCGTCCTGGTCATCACCGTCGCCCTGTACGCCCTGGCCCCCTTTCTGGCCATCGGCTGGGCGCAGCGCCCCTTTATCGGCGCTTTCGTCGAGAAGACCTTCATCTTCAACGGCATCGGCGACCCGGACGACCCGGCCTGGTCGGCCCGCCAACGGGTCCCCGAAGGCGATCACCTGCTGGCGGTGGACGGCGCGCCGGTGGCGACCAGCTTCGCCCTGGGCGGCGCGCTGGCGGACAAGCGGGCGGGCGAGACCGTCATCCTGACCACCCGCTCGCGCGACGGCAGCGTTGAGCGCCAGACCGTTGTGACGTTGAGCGCCTTCCCGCTCCCGGACCTCATCCGGCTGTTCATCGCCCCCTACCTCATCGGCGTGATCTACCTCGGCATCGGCTGGTGGGTGTTCCAGCTGCGGCGCGGCGAGCCGGCCGGACGGGCGTTCGCGCTCACCTGCGCCCTGGCCGCTATCGCCATCGGCGCGCTGTTCGACCTGTACACCACGCACCTGTTCACGTGGGCCTGGACCCTCGCCGTCCCCAACGTCGGCGCGGCGGCCATGTCGCTCGCCCTGGTCTTCCCCAAGACGGCCTCCCCGGTCGCCCGCCGGCCGATGCTGCGCCTGATCAGTTTCGTCCCCGGCCTGCTCCTGGCCGCGTACGCGCTGGTCACCCTGTACGGGCCCGGGTTTGACCCCCACGCTTACGTCCTCGCCTGGCGCTACAGCTACTTTTACCTCGGCGCCGGCCTGCTGGTCCTGCTCGGCATGATGCTCTACCGCTGGCGCTTCAGCCCGTCGCCCACGGTCAGCGCCCAGAGCCGCATCATCTTCCTCGGCGCGGTGGCGGCCTTTCTGCCGCTCCTGATCTGGGTGCTGCAGGGGCTGCTCACCAACCAGACGCCGTACTTCAACGTGCTGGTCAACTTCGGCCCGCTGGTGCTCTTCCCGGCCGCGGTCGCCTACGCCATCCTGCGCTACCGCCTGCTGGACGCCGATGTGCTCCTGGGCCACGGGATCGTGTACGGCGTCATCGGCGCGCTGACCGTGATCGGTTACAGCCTGATCATCACCGGCCTGAGCCTGATCGCCGGCGTCCCGGTCAACGCCAACGACCCGCTGGCCCTGGGCCTGGTGGTGCTCCTGCTGGTCATCGCCTTCGAGCCGCTGCGCGACCGGCTGCGGCGGCTGGTGGACCGGACGTTCTTCCGCGGCTCGCGCCAGTACGCCCAGCGGCTGGAGCAGTTCGGGCGCATCGTCAACCAGGCGCCCGGCCGGATCGAGATCGCCCAGGCCCTGAGCGCGTCCATCGTCGACGTCCTGCGGCCGGCGCACGCGCACGTCTTTCTGCGCGATGAGGCCAGCGACGACTACGTCGCCGCGCCGGACGCCTCCGGCCGGCCCACCAGCGACCTGCGCTTCGCGGCCGACGGCGCGCTGGCCTTTCACCTGGCCGCCGAACGCGCCGCGCTCGTGCTGCTGCCGGATCAGCCCCTGCCGCAGCGCCTGGCGCGCGACCGCGCCCGGCTGGCGGTGCTCGGCTCGGCCCTGTTTGTGCCCCTGTCCGGCAAGGACGGGCTGACCGGCTGGCTGGCGATCGGCCCCAAGTTGTCGGGCGACCCGTTTCAGAGCGACGACCTGCGCTTCGTGGACTCGCTGGCCGATCAGGCGGCGCTGGCCATCGAGCGCGCCACCGTCATCAGCGACCTCAAGCGGCGCGTCAAGGAGCTCGACGTCGTCAGCCAGATGTCGCAGGCGGTCAGCTTCACGCGCGCCTTCGACGACCTGCTCGAGCTGATCTACGCCCAGACGAGCAAGATCCTGGACGCCCGCAACTTCTACCTGCTGCTCAAGGACCGGCGCGGCGTCGTCCGCTACACCGTCTACGTCGAGAACGACGAGCGGCTGAGCGAGCAGGAGGGCCGGCCGGTCGGCGCCGACAGCGGCCTGGAGGCCGAGGTCGTCCGCTCGGGTCAGCCGATCCGGGTGGACGATTACACGCAGGAATGCCACCGCCGCGGCGTGACGCCCGGCGCCCGGCTCTACCGCGCCTGGCTGGGCGTGCCGCTCAACGCCGGCGCCGACACCATCGGCGCCATGATCGTGGCCGCCTCCGACCCGACCGTGGTCTTCACCGAGGACCAGGCCAAGGTCTTCGCCACCATCGCCGACCAGGCGGCTTCGGCCATCGTCCGCGCCCGGCTCCTGCAGCAGGCCGAACAGCGCGCGCGCCAGCTGGCGACGCTGAACGAGGTCAGCCTGACCATCGCCTCCACCCTGGAGCTCGACCCCCTGCTCCAGAAGATCGTGCAGAGCGCGGCCAGCATCCTCAACTGCGAGGCGGGCAGCCTGTTCCTCACCGACGTGGAGACGGGCGAATCGGTCTTCCGCGTGGCGACCGGGCCGGTGGGCCAGAACCTGGTGGGCATGCGCATCGCGCCGGGCAAGGGCTTTGTGGGCGAGGCCATCGAGACCGGCCGGGCCGTCATCGTCAACGACGTCCAGAACGACCCGCGCTGGTTCAAGGGCACCGACCAGTCCACGGGCTTCGTCACGCACGCGCTCATCACCGTGCCGCTGCGCTACCAGGGCCGGCCGATCGGCGCTATCCAGCTCATCAACAAGCGCGACGGCGCGCCCTTCGACGAGGACGACCAGAGCCTGCTGACCGCCTTTGCCACCCCGTCGGCCATCGCCATCGAGAACGCCCGGCTGTTCACGCAGACCGACCAGGCGCTGGCCGCGCGCGTGGAAGAGCTCTCGATCATGCAGCGCATCGGGCGCGAGCTGAACACCACCCTGGACACGGCGCTGGTCGCCAACATCACGCTGAACTGGGCGATGAAGAGCACCGGGGCGACGGCCGGCTGGCTGGGGCTGGTCGGCGAGGGCGGGATCCACGTCATCGAAATCGAAGGCTACGGCGAGGCGGAGCGCCTGCTGGCGGCCCCGCTGCCCGCCGACCAGGGCCTGCCCGGGCGCCTGCTGCGCGCCGGCGACGTCATCCTGCTCCGCGATGCGCGCGCCGACCCGGACTACACGGCCGTGCTCGAGTCGACGCGCTCCGTGTTGAGCGCGCCCATCCGGCGCGAGGGCCAGGTCATCGGCCTGGTGAACCTGGAGAGCATCCACCCCGACGGCTTCACCCAGGAGCACGCCGCCTTCGTCACCCGCCTGCTGGACCTGACCTCCATCGCCCTGACCAACTCGCGCCTGTACGCCGACGTGGAGAAGGCCAACGCCGACAAGAGCGAACTGATGTCGTTCGTGGCCCACGAGCTGAAGACGCCCATGACGCCGATCAAGGGCTACGCCGACCTGCTGGCCACCGCCTCGGTCGGGCCGGTCAACGACATGCAGCGGCAGTTCCTGGACACCATCCGCAAGAACATCGAGCGCATGACCGTCATCGTCAACGACCTGAACGACTCGGCCAAGATCGAGGCCGGCAAGCTCAAGGTCTACCCCAAGGCGGTCGCCCTGGCCGGGCTGGTGGAGGAAGTGGTGCGCACCATCAAGCCGGTGGCCGAGGCCAAGCAGCAGACGGTGACGGTGGAGATAGCGCCGGACCTGGAGCCGGCCTGGGTGGACCCCTATCGTGTGTCGCAGGTGCTCACCAACCTGGTCTCGAACGCGCACAAGTACACGCCGGAGGGCGGCCACATCCACATCCGGGCGACCCGGGCCGCCAACCATGCGGACCCGGCCGGGCCGCCGGAGATGCTGCAAGTCTCGGTGCAGGACAACGGCCTGGGCATCGCGCCGGAGGAGCAGAAGAAGATCTTCCAGAAGTTCTTCCGGTCCGAGGACCGGCAGGCGCGCGAGATGGCGCCCGGCACCGGCCTGGGCCTGAGCATCGTCAAGAGCCTGGTGGAGTTGCAGGGCGGGCAGATCTGGTTCGAAAGCGAGTTTCGCAAAGGCAGCACGTTCCACTTCACCCTGCCCATGGCGACGGAAGGCGAGCGCCAGCCGGCGGCCATTGCCGGATAAAGCCGACCTCATTTATACTCAACGTCAGCGACCCGGCCCCGGGCGGCGTCTCAGACGACCTCTTCGACGGGCGCACCAACGAAGACTGTCCCGCACGGAAAGGCAGTTGTCCGCGTGACCCACGTCGCTGAGCCCGCGCTCAACAAGATCGCCCTCCTCAGCCAGACTTTCACGGGCCTGAACGCCGAGGAACTGGAGGCCATGGCGCGCGTCACACACGCGGCCACATATCCGCCCGGCCACGCGCTGTGCACCGAGGGCGCCTACGAAGAGGTGTTCTACATCATCGCCAGCGGCGAGGCCGTCATCACCAAGAAGGTCAGCGAGGCCGAGGGCGAGCGCAAACTGCGCGACGTGGGCGAGGGCGACTTCGTCGGCGAGATGGCCCTGATCCAGAACGCGCCGCGCGCCGCCAGCGTGCGCACCACCACCACCTGCACGGTGCTGGAGATGGCCAAGGCGGACTTCGAGAGCATGCTGAGCCGCAGCCCGCACATGGCCATCAGCATCATCCGCACCACCCTCAACCGCATGCGCCAGAACGATCAGATGGCCATCCAGGAGCTGCGGCGCACCAACCAGATCCTGCGCCAGCTGGACCGCAACAAGCTGGAGTTCATCCAGGTGGCCGCGCACGAGCTGCGCACGCCCATCACCGTCATCAAGGGCAACACCAACATCCTGCGCCTGGAACTGCGCGACAACGCCCGCCTGCTGGAGGTGCTGGACGGGCTGACCAAGGGCATCGACCGGATGCACGAGATCGTCAACACCATGCTGGACGTCAGCCGCATCGACAGCGACCGGCTGAAGCTGGCGCCGGTGCCGGTGCCGCTGCGCAGCGTGGTCAACGACATCGCCCACCGCGCCGAGAAGGAAGCCCGGGAGACGGCCGGGCGCCAGCTCCAGATCGTCATCGAACACGACCCGGCCACCCCCCTGATCCACGCCGACCCGACGCTGATCCAGAAGGCGCTCTACCATGTGATCAGCAACGCCATCAAGTACACGCCCGACGGCGGGGTCATCACCATCCGCACCCGGCCGGTCACGCTGGACGGGAACACGCCCGGCGCCGAGGTCCAGGTCGCCGACACGGGCATCGGCCTGGGCGCCGAGCACAAAGAACTGATCTTTGAGAAGTTCTATCAGGTGGGCTCGGTGGCCCTGCACTCATCCGGCAAGATGGCTTTCAAGGGGGGCGGACCGGGCCTGGGCCTGGCCATTGCCCGGGGCGTGGCCCGCGCTCACGGCGGCCGGATCTGGGTGGAGAGCCCCGGGCACGATGAGGCCACTTACCCGGGCAGCACGTTCTACCTGCAACTGCCGGTCACGCCGCCGCCCGCCCCGCCCGCCAACGGCACCGGCCTCCTCAACGGCTGACACCCCGCCGGAAAACAGCGCGCCCGCCGTAGAGACCCGACACCGGTCAGGTCTTGGCGGCGGGCGCGGCCGGCGCGGCCCGAGGCCGGGTTGGCCCGTCAGGGCCGGAGATGTCCGTTCAGCCTCGCCAGGATGCGTTCGCGCGGCATGTAACCGGTGAGGCGCTCGACCGGCCGACCGCCCTTGAAGAGGATGAGCGTGGGCACGCTCATAACGCCGTACTTCATCGTGGTGGCCATATTCTGGTCGATGTCCAGCTGGCCGACTTTCACGGCGCCGGCCCACTCCTGGTTAAGTTTCTCCACCACCGGCGCCAGCGTCCGGCACGGGCCGCACCACACGGCCGTGAAGTCCACCAGCACCGGCCTCGCGCTGGCCAGGACCTCGCCCTCAAAATTGTCGTCTCGGAATTGATACATCTCGGCCATGGTCAGCTATCCTTGGCCAGCGGCAGAGCGTGCGCCGGGTAGAGGGCGGCCGCCTGCCGGATCCGTTCGATCAGCAGCGACGAGTCGATTTCCTTTAATAAGTAGTTGACGGCGCCGGCGCGGTGGGCGGCCCAGCGCTCCCACTCACTCGGGTACGACGTCAGCACCACGACCACGCTCCCCAGCCCGCTCTCGGCGATCCAGTTGATCAGCTCCAGGCCGCGGCCATCGGCCCGCTTCGACTCGATTAGGACGACATCCGGACGCAGGTTGCGCGTCATGGCGATGGCGGCCTCCGCCTCGGCGACATCGCCGACCACGGCCATATCCGGCGCGGAACCCAGGCGGTATTTGAGCGCCTCGCGGACCTCGGCGTGATCGTCCACGATCAAGACCCGAATAGTACCCGACATGCTGAAACTATAGCGGCACGCTATTGGTCACCCTCAGTATCAGCCGTCCTATCCTTTTCCGATAAATGTCATGTGGATTTGACTATCCCTGACCGGTATTCAGGTACCAGAGAACCGCGGTTTTTAGGCCAATTTTTAGCGTCATAAACGGCTTTGGACAAAGTTAGTCCAATAAGACACTCCGTATCGCATATTAAATAGGGGAAGTTTGTCACTTTTCCGGGCAACCGGCGGTTTCTAGGATAAAGTGAAGCATCAAGCGATGACCGGCCCGGACTGAAAGCCGCCGGTCTGTTTAGGGAGGTGCCGCATGCAAATCACTCGTCAGGCGGATTATGCCGTCCGCGCTGTCTTGTATCTGGCCCAGCAGGGAAATGGGGCGCGCGTCTCCACCGCCCAGGTGGCCCAGGAGCAGCACATTCCGCCGACTTTTCTGGCCAAGATCATCTCACAACTCTCGACGGCCGGGGTCGTCCGCGCGACGCGCGGCGCGCGCGGCGGCATCACGCTGGCGCGTCCGCCGGAAGAGATCAGCCTGCTGGAGATCGTGGAGGCCATCGACGGGCCGGTGGCCCTGAACGAGTGCACGCACGACCCGGGCCTGTGCATCATGGGTGAGACCTGCTCGGTGCGCGAAGTCTGGTGCGATGTGCGCGCCGCCCTGGTGAGCCGCCTCAAGCAGACGACGTTCGACCAGCTGACCCGGCCGGCCCTGGCGCCGGCGGCCGCCGACTGAGGCCCTCGCCTGGTCGCGGCGCTCGCCCCCGCCCGGGGCTACCACTCGTTGCGGCGTTTCGGCACGCGCACCCGGATATCGGTGCCGACGCCGACGCGGCTCTCGATGCTGCACTGCCCGCCGACCGAAGTCACCCGGTCGCGCATGTTCACGAGCCCGTGGCCGACGCGCCGCTCGACCTGGTTGACGTCGAACCCCTGGCCGTTGTCCTTGAACACGAGCTCGACGTCGTGCTCGTAATCCGTCAGATGGATCTCGACCCGCGTCGCCCGGCTATGCCGGGCGGCATTGCTTAACGCCTCCTGGGCGATGTGAAACAAAGCCCGCCGCGCTTCGGGCGTCAGCGCGCGGTCGGCGACCGGGTCGGCGCGCAGTTCGACGCTCATCAGCGTGTTCCCGCGGAATTCGACCAGCAACTGGCGCAAGGCGGCGATGAAATCGTCGCCCTCGAAACGGCGCGGGCGCAGGTCCAGGATGTAGGCGCGAATGTCGCGGATGATGGCGTTGAGCGCATCGATGGCGCCCTTCACGCGCTCGCTGGCCGCCGCCACCTCCCCCTCGACCAGCAGATTGTTGACCAGCTCCAGGTTGAGCCCGACCGCATAGATTGATTGGATGACGCCGTCGTGCAGGTCCATGCCGATGCGCTGGCGCTCCTCCAGCACACGCAGCTGCTGAACCTTCTCGTACAGCCGGGCGTTGTCGATAGCGATGGCCGCGTGCGCCGCCAACTGCTCGATCAGATGCTGGTCCTGGTCCGTGAACTCCGCCGCGCCGCGCTTGTTGGTGAGGTAGAGGTTACCCAGCCCTTTGCCCTTATGCCGGATGGGCACCCCCAGAAAACTGGTCATCGCCGGATGGTTGGCCGGGAAGCCCACCGAGGCCGGGTGGTCGCGGAGATCGGCCAGGCGCAGGCTCTTGCCCTCCCGCAGGATCAGGCCGAGCAGGCCGTGGCCGCGCGGCCGATGCACGATACGGGCCTCCGCTTCGGGGCTCATCCCGGTGGTGACGAACTCCACGAGGTACTCCCCGCTGTCGTCCGGCACCCCCAGCGCCCCGTACTGAGCGTCCACCAGCGTGACGGCCGCCGTCACGATGCGCTTGAGGGTCTCCCCCAGCGACAGGTCCGCCGAGATGGCCAGGACCGCCATGTCCAGGGCCATCAACCGCCGATTGAGCACCTCGGGCAAGGCGGGGGGAAGCTGCGTTTGTGCATCCATCTAAGGGGAATTCTAAGCGACTCCGGGGTTCCCGGCAATGCGCTTGCCGGACCCGGCGCGGCGAGAGTACAATGCGCCCTATGCACAAACAACGCATCATGCTCGTGGATGACCATGAAGTCGTGCGCCTGGGGCTGAAGGCGCTGATCGAGCGACGCCAGGACATGGAGGTGGTCGCCGAGGCGGCCAGCGCCGCCGAGGCCGTCACCAAGAGCCAGGCCCACCGGCCGGACGTGGTCATTATGGATATCCGCCTGGGCGGCTCCAGCGGCATCGACGCCTGCGCCGCGATAAGCCAGCAGTTGCCCGAGGCCAAGATCATCATGCTCACGTCCTATGCCGAGGACGAGATGCTTTTCGCCGCCATCCGCGCCGGGGCCTCCGGCTACGTGCTCAAACAGGCCGGCGGCCAGGAGGTCATCCGCGCCATCGAGACGGTGGGCCAGGGCCACTCCCTGCTGGACCCGTCGCTCACCGAGCGCGTCTTCGCCGAGGTGCGCCGGGCCGCCCGCGCCCAGGAATCGGCGGCGTTCTCCCAACTCACCGAACAGGAACGGCGCGTGCTGCTGCTGGTCGCCGACGGCAAGACCAATCGCGAAATCGCCCAGGACCTGCACCTCGGGCAGGGCACGGTCCGCAACTACGTCAGCAATATCCTGAGCAAACTCGGCCTCTCCAACCGGGCCGAGGCGGCGGCGTACGCCACCAAGCATAACCTGCGCGAATCGCTGTAGGGCCGCCGCGCCTGATCGTCCGGCCATCGGCCATGCCGCGCGCGGCCCGCGCGCCGGACGGGTCCGGGCGGCGTGTCCCGGCCAGGAGATCCCCATGCGTCTCAGCCGCCCCTTGCTGTTGGTCGTCGCCGCCCTGCTGGCGGCCTGCCGGCCCTGGCAGCTTCCGCCCACCCCCACCCCGACGCCCAGGCGAACCCCCGTCAGCCCGACGCCCATCATCCAGTGCACGCCGCCGCCATGCGCGGCGGGCGAGGTGTATGTCTGCCCGAGCGGCGACTGCCCGGGCGGCTGCGGCACCGGCTGCGCGACCGTGACGCCGAGCGCCGGCCTCACCTCCACGCCGGCGCCGGTCTGCACGCCGCCGCCGTGCTGGTCAGGCGAGACCTATTTCTGCGCCGGCGAGTGCCCGGGCGGCTGCGGCACCACGTGCGCCACCCACACCCCGGACCCCAGCGCCCCGCCGCCGCCCACGTTCCCGGCCCCGGCGAGCGTGTGCGCGCTTCCGACCGCGCCCGCGGGCGCCCCGGCCCTGGCGGTCTGCGCCAGCGCCATTACGGTCACGGTGGGCGAGGTGGTCAACATCCTGGCCGAGGTCGCCCATAGCCCGGAACAGCCGGTATTCCGTCTGCAAGGCCAGGACGCCGACGGGGCGGGCTTCTTCGGCGTGGAGGCGCGCGGCGAGGACCAGACCCGCGACCTGTTCAACGGCAGCGACCGGCTGGCCCTGACCGCCGTGCGGGCCAGCGGCAGCCGCCTCTTCGTCAGCCTGGAGGCGCGCGCGCCCGGCGTGGTGACCCTCCAGATCAGCGCCGGGCCGCCCTTCCCGGCTCTGTACGCCGAGCCGCTGACGATCACGCTTCAGGCGCCGTAACCGCACGGCGAACCGCGCCGGTTGCGTCCTGTCTTCCAGACCCAACTTCAAACGCAACGCCCGCCTTCGGCGCTGAATCGGCGGCGGCCGTCTGCGCCGTGCGCGGCGGCAGGCCGTCCGTTATAATCGGCGCACATCACCGAGCAAGGAGCCGTCCATGTTCGACAAAGCCAAGCTCGAGGCGTTGCGCCTCGCCCAAGAGCAATGGGAGACCGTGACGCTGCCGAAGACCCTGGCCCGACTGCCGGAGCGCCAGGACCGGTTCATCACCACCTCGTCGGAGACCGTGGAGCGGCTGTACACGCCGCTGGACGTGGCCGGGCTGGATTACCAGCGCGATCTGGGTTTCCCGGGCGAGTACCCGTACACGCGCGGCATCCACGCCAGCGGGCACCGCGGGCGGCTGTGGACCATGCGCCTGTTCGCGGGTTTCGGCTCGGCCGAGGAGACCAACGCCCGCTTCAAGTACCTGCTCGAGCAGGGCGGCGGCGGCCTGTCCATCGCCTTCGACCTGGCCACCCTGATGGGCTACGACACCGACGCGCCCGAGGCGCTGGGCGAGTTCGGCAAATGCGGCGTGGCGGTGAGTTCGCTCAAGGACATGGAGATCCTGCTGGACGGCATCCCGCTGGATAAGGTCTCCACGTCCATGACCATCAACTCGCCGGCCGCCATCATCTGGGCCATGTACCTGGCCGTGGCCGAGAAACAGGGCGTGCGCCTGGACCAACTGCGCGGCACGACGCAGAACGACATCCTCAAGGAATACATCGCCCAGAAAGAGTACATCTTCCCGCCCGAGCCGTCCATGCGGCTGGTGGTGGACACGTTCGAGTTCGGGGCGAAGCACGTGCCGCAGTGGAACCCGATCTCCATCTCCGGCTACCACATCCGCGAGGCGGGCAGCACGGCGGCGCAGGAGCTGGCTTTCACGCTGGCCGACGGGTTCGAGTACGTGCGCTGGGGGATCGCGCGCGGCCTGGCCGTGGACGACTTCGCGCCGCGCCTGTCGTTCTTCTTCAACGCCCACAACGACTTCTTCGAGGAGATCGCCAAGTACCGGGCGGCGCGCCGCCTCTGGGCGCGCGAGATGCGCGCGACTTTTGGAGCCAGAGACCCGCGCTCCTGGCTGATGCGTTTCCACACCCAGACGGCCGGCGTCTCGCTCACCGCCCAGCAGCCGGAGAACAACATCGTGCGCGTGGCGCTGCAGGCGCTGGCGGCCGTGCTGGGCGGCACGCAATCCCTGCACACCAACAGCATGGACGAAGCGCTGGCCCTGCCCTCCGAACAGGCCGTGACCATCGCCCTGCGCACCCAGCAGATCATCGCCCACGAGTCCGGCGTGGCCAACACCGTGGACCCGTTGGGCGGCGCCTTCTTCGTGGAGGCGCTGACCGACAAGATCGAGGCCCAGGCGCGCGACTACTTCCGGCGCATCGCGGACCTGGGCGGCGTGATCCCGGCCATCCAGCGCGGTTTCTTCCAGCAGGAGATCGCCGACGCGGCCTACCGGTACCAGCGCGAGATCGACGACCGGACGCGCATCCTCGTGGGCGTCAACGACTACGTGGACGACAAGCCGATCACCATCCCGATCCTGGAGATGGACCCGCAGGGCTACGAGCGGCAGGTGAACCGGCTTCAGGCGCTGCGCCGGGAGCGCGACAGCGGCCGGGTGGGCCAGGCGCTGGACCGGCTGCGGATCGCGTGCCAGGGGACTGAGAACACCCTGCCCTATCTGCTGGACTGCGTCCGCGCCTACGCCACCCTGGGCGAGATCGTCGGCGTGATGAAGGAGGTCTTCGGGGTGTACGCCGAGCCGGTGTGGGTGTGAGCGGCGGCCGACGGCGGACCGCAGACGGCGACGGTCCTGATCCATGGTCAGTCAGGAGTCGGCCGCCGTCCTTCAGCTTTCGTGCGCCGTCGTCAGAAGAGCGCCTTCAGCACGATCAGCAGACCGATCACGGCCAGCGGCAGGCCGACGATGGCGCCGACGATCGTCAGGCTGACGAGCACGCCGACGACGATCAGAACGACGCCCAGCACCACGGCGGCCAGCCGGCCCACCAGGCCGATGACGGCGCCGATCAGGCCGAACAGCAGGCGGAACGGCGCCAGCAGGCAGCCGCTGCAGCCGGCGCCGCGCCGCTCCCGGCGCAGGCTGCGCCGCAGGGCGTGGCGCAGGCGGTGGCGGAACGCCTGGGACAGGGTGCGCGACATCGTCGACATGGCTGACTCCTTGCTTGCGGCGACTGCTTAGTTCTACGGCGCTGCGCCGTATCCGTTGCGCGCGGCAGGCGGTTGTCAGCCCGGCGTCATCCCGGGCGGGCCGACGGGACCACATGGACATCTCCGAGATCACGGATTACCTGTACGTCGGCGGCCAGCCTAAAGCCGCGGATGCGCCGCGCCTGGAGGCGCTGGGCGTGCGCCTGATCATCTCGCTGCGCGCCCTGCGCAACCCGACGCAGAAGTTCACGGCGCCGGCCGTGGCCGTGCTCTGGCTGCGCACGGTGGACTCGC
>Ga0073932_1002015_pt1 | contig 34294 bp, 26 predicted proteins | sample DewCreD2012metaG_FD_76967 | JGI IMG/M metagenome (GOLD analysis project Ga0073932, IMG submission 76967) | Hot spring sediment bacterial and archeal communities from British Columbia, Canada, to study Microbial Dark Matter (Phase II) - Dewar... ...
CGGCGCCGAAACCGTTGTCGATGTTGACCACCACCACGTTGGAGCTGCAGCTGTTCAGCATGGCGAAGAGGGCTGTCAGGCCCCCGAAGTTCGCGCCGTAGCCCACGCTCGTCGGGACGGCGATGACGGGCCGCGCCACCAGCCCGCCGACGACGCTGGGCAGGGCGCCTTCCATGCCGGCCACGACGATCAGGACCTGGGCGTTTTCGAGCGCCTCGCGGTGGCGGAAGAGACGATGGATCCCGGCCACGCCGACGTCGATCACCTTGTCCACGCGGTTTCCCATGGCCCGCGCCGTGTGGTAGGCCTCGAGCGCGACCGGGAGGTCGGAGGTCCCCGCGGCCACGACCAGGATGGTGCCGCGCCCCCGTACGGGAAGGGGCGGGTTTTCCCAAACCAGCATGCGCGCCTCGGCGTGGTAGACCGCCCGCGGATAGCGCTCGGTCAGAAGGCGGGCTTTCTCGGGGTCGAGGCGGGTGACGAGGATCACCGGTTCCCGCGCGGCGAGGCTCTCGAAGATGCCGGCGATCTGCTCGGCGCTCTTTCCCTCGCCGAAGATGACCTCCGGGAACCCCTGGCGCAGGCTGCGGTGGTGGTCGACGTGCGCGTAGCCGAGATCCTCGCAGGCGAGGTGCCGCAGTCGTGCCAGGGCCGCCGCCGGGGAGATCTCCCCTCGGGCGACCCCCTCCAGCAGATCGGTTATCGTCTTTTCGTTCATTCTCGGTCATGCCGGGGAGGCGCCGCGCCCTGCTTTCGCAAGCGGCCGGCGCCGGGTTTCAGTCGAGAGGCTTTTCCTGGATGTCGCCCGTGAGCGGGGGGAGCCCCGGGGCGGAGCGCGAGCGGGGCGCGCCGAGGGCGCGTTCGACCTGGTCGATGCGGCGCTGCAGGGCGTTGATGCTCTTTTCGAGCCGCGCGACCTCCTGCTCGAGTGCGATCTGGTAGAGACGCTTGGTCTTGAGGTTTTCGAGCTCCAGGGTTTCGCGGTCGAGCTTGTGGCCTTTGAGGTCGGAGATCTCGGTCTTGATCTTGTCGAGGTCGGTCTTGGAACGCTCGATGAAGCCCGCGATCGCGGTGAGGTCTTTCCCAAGGCGGTTTTCCAGGGACCGCTGGCGCTCGGCGAGCCCCTGCAGCTCCTCGCGCAGGGAGCGCGCGGCGCCCAGCTCCTCCCGAAAAGGCGACAGGGCCTTGATCTCCCCGCCCTGGGTCTGCAGATCCCGGCGCAGGGCCTCGAGCGCCGCCTCGATGCGGGCGACGGCCTCGGCCAGCTCTTTCTTGTCGGCTTTCGTGGCGTCGGCCTTTTCGGCGGCGGCCACCGCCTTGCGGACCGCCTCCTGCATGAGCGGCAGCTCGCGCGAGAACACTTCGCGCTGTTCGGCCAGCTGTTTCTCGAGGGCCGGGAGCCGCTCTTCGAGCCGGGCCCGGAGCTCCGCCGTCTCGGCGGCAAGGCGCTCGAGAGGGCTTTCTGCGGTCGTCGCGGGCCGCGGGAAGCGCTCGTTTAAGTCCTGCCAGGCCGCGTAAAAGGCGATCGCCAAGAGGAGCGGCAGGAGGATCATGAGCAGGCTCACCCGGCGGTCGAGGCGCGCGATGCGCCGGTCGCGCTCCTCCTCCAGGAGGAAGTCGCGCGGTTCCTCCTCGTCGCTCAGGTCAAAGCGGAATCGATCGCTGTCGCTCATCGTCCGGGGCTCACTCCCACTCGATCGTGCTGGGCGGCTTGGAGCTGATGTCGTAGACGACGCGGTTGACGCCGCTCACCTCGTTGATGATGCGGTTGGAGACGCGGGCGAGGAACGCCTGCGGCAGGCGCGCCCAGTCGGCCGTCATGGCGTCGCGGCTGGTCACGGCGCGGATCGCGGCGATGTACTCGTAGGTCCGGGCATCGCCCATCACGCCCACGGTCTTCACGGGGAGAAGCACGGCGAAGGCCTGCCACAGCCGCCGGTACCAGCCGGCGGCCTTGATTTCCTCGAGCAAAATGCGGTCGACGGCGCGCAGGATCTGCAGGCGGCGGGCCGTGATCTCGCCGATCACCCGGATCCCCAGACCGGGCCCGGGGAAGGGCTGTCGCCAGATGAGCTCCGCGGGCAACCCGAGTTCCCGGCCGAGACGGCGCACCTCGTCCTTGAACAGATGCCGCAGCGGCTCGATCAGCTTGAGCCTCATGCGCCGGGGCAGGCCGCCGACGTTGTGGTGGGATTTGATCACCGAGGAGGGGCCGCCGTAGGCCGACATCGATTCGATCACGTCCGGGTAGAGGGTCCCCTGGGCGAGGAACTCCACGCCGCGGATGCGCCGGGCCTCGGCTTCGAACACCTCGAGGAAGACGCGGCCGATGATCTTGCGCTTGCGCTCGGGGTCGGAGACGCCGGAGAGGGCCTTGAGGAAGCGGCGCGCGGCGTTCACGAAGCGGACGCGGATGTGCAGGTGGCGGGCGAAGAGCTCTTTCAGCCGGTCGGCCTCCCCTTCGCGGAGCAGCCCGTTGTCGACGAAGATGCAGGTCAGGCGGTTTCCCAGCGCCCGGTGGAGGAGCACGGCCGTGACCGTGGAGTCCACCCCGCCGCTCAGGCCCAGGATGACCCGGCCCTCGCCCGCCGTGCGGCGGATTTCGTCCACGGCCTGACGGATGAAGGACTTCATGGTCCAGCTGCGGCGGCAGCCGCAGACGCCGAAGAGGAAATTCCGCAGGATGATCCTGCCCTGGGGGGTGTGGGCGACCTCGGGGTGGAATTGGACGCCGAAAAGACGCCTCTTCCGGTCCGCGGCGGCGGCCACCGGCGTGTTCGCCGTCGCCGCGGTCGTGCGAAAGCCGGACGGCAGCCGCGCAATCGAGTCGCCGTGGCTCATCCAGCAGGTCCGGGGGGCCTTCAGGCCGCGAAAGAGGGGGTCGGCGGAATCGATGCGGGTGAGCTCGGCGAAGCCGTATTCGCGCTTGCGGGCGGCCGCCACGCGTCCGCCCAGGGCGTCCACCATGAACTGCATCCCGTAGCAGATGCCCAGCACGGGAACGCCCAGCTCGAAGATCCCGGGGTCGCAGCGGGGGCTCTTTTCCTCGGTGACGCTTGCCGGCCCGCCGGAGAGGATGATCCCCTCGGGCGTCAGCCCGCGGACGGCCTCGAGCGAAATCGAGGGGGGCTCGATGCGGCAGAAGACCTGCTGCTCGCGGACGCGGCGCGCGATGAGCTGGTTGTACTGGGAGCCGAAGTCGATGATCAGGATCATGGTTCGTTGGCGTTCCCCGGGGTGAAAGCGCCCGCCGCGGAGGGCGGAGCTTCCCCCCGCGGCGGGCGGCGCTTCCGCGGCGCGGATCCGTCGGCGCATCGGTTCGACCGCACTATCGCCAAGGCCGGCGCAAAAGTCAATCGCCCGCGGGGGCCGCGGAAGGGGCCCGGCGGGCGGCGGCCCGCGCCGGGAAGCCCCGCGCGGGTGCCGGGACGCGGTTGATCCCCCTCGCAAAGCGTGTTACAACGCGCGCGTTTTCGCCTGGGGGATGCGCCCCCGATCGCGGGCCGAGCCCCGCCGCCGACGACGCCGAAAGGGAAACGCCGACATGTACGAGAGCAGCGATCTCCGCAAGGGCCTCAAGATCGAGTACGAAGGGGAGCCCTACCTGGTCGTCCAGTTCGAGTTCGTCAAGCCCGGAAAGGGCCAGGCCCTCTACAAGTGCCGCCTGAAGAACATGCTGACCGGGGTCCAGTTCGACCGCACCTTCCGTTCCGGGGAGAAATTCGGGGAGCCGCAGCTCGAAGAAAAGGAGATGGAGTTCCTCTACAAGGAAGGCGACAAGTACTGCTTCATGAACACCGCGAACTACGAGCAGGAATTCCTCTCCGAAGAGCAGGTCGGCGAGGCGCGGAATTTCCTGCTCGAAAACACCCGCTGCACGGTGTTGTTCTACCGCGACCGTCCGATCGGCATCACGCTCCCCACCTTCATGCACCTGCGCATCGTCAAGGCCGACCCCTGGGTGAAGGGGGACACGGCCTCGGGCGACTCGAAGCCGGCGACCCTCGAGACCGGCTACGTGGTGCAGGTCCCCCCGTTTCTCGAGGAAGGGCAGCTGATCAAGATCGACACGCGGACCGGCGAGTACGTCGAGCGCGTGAAGGAGTAGCCCCCGCCCGGGCCGGGCAGCGGGAAGGGAAACCCGGGGTGCGGCGGCCGCGCAGAGCCCGGGTCACGGCCGAAGGGGCGGCGGTGCCGCGGCCCCGCCGGTTGCCTCCCCCTCCGCCTCGTTTTCCACGAAAAACTGCAACTGCACCCCGCCGAGCGCGATCACGTCGAGATCGGCGAGACGAAGCGGGGCCCGAAGCGTCCTTCCGTTCACGCGCGGGCGGCTGAAGCCGCCGACATAGCTCAGGTACCAGCCGTCCGGCCTGCGGCTCAGGGTCGCCGCCGTGCGGCCCACCCGCCAGCCGCGCACCACGAGGTCGCAGGCCGGATCCCTTCCCAGGGTGAAGAGGTTTCCGGAGACCGTGAGGGTTCCCTTCCCGCCGCTCACAAAGGCGAGGCGCGCCCCTTGCGGCGGCCGGGGGGCGGGGCCCCGCGGCGCGGCGGCGGCGCTCTTTTCCACCATGGAGCGGTAGGTGGGGGTGTCCATGACCATGGTGCGGTCCACGGCCGGCAGCGGATCCGCCTCCTCGGCGGCCGGTGCCTCCTCGAGGGAGAACAGGATCTGGTGCTTGCCGATGCTGATCACGTCGCGGTGTTTCAGCCGGTGGGAGGCGACCATCCGCTCGTTGACGAAGGTGCCGTTCTTGCTTTGCAGGTCGACGAGCACGAAGGCCTCGCCGACGCCGTCGATGCGCGCGTGATGGCCCGACACCGCGAGGTTGTCGATGACGATGTCGTTGTCCTTGCGCCGTCCGATGGTGAGGGAGGCCCCCCTGCCGATCGGGTAGCGGCCGAGGACGTTGTCTTTGAATTTCAGCGTGAGCAGCGGCATCTCCGGCACCCTGCCTTCATCTTCGCCACCGCGCGGCAAGCCGCCTCAGGCGGCGGAGCAGGCGGCGCAAGCCCCCGGCCGCCCCGCTGTCCGCCCGCCTCCCGAAGCGCAGCACCACGGCGGAGATGTTGTCTTCCCCGCCGCGGGCGTTCGCCAGCGCGATCATTTCGCGGCAGGCCCGCTCCGGCGGGTGGGAAAGGACGATGTCCCGGATTTCCTCGGCGGCAAGCTTGTTGCTCAGGCCGTCGGAGCAGATCACGACCGTGTCTTCGCAGAGCGCGCTCACCTCGCAGATCGCGGGCTCGACCGTCGGACGGGTCCCCAGGGCGCGGGTGAGCACGTGTCCCAGCGAGGCCGGCACTTCCTCCGGGCCCAGCTCCTCGCGCAGGGTGTGCGGCTCCGAGAGCCGCTCGATCTTCCCGCCGCGGATCAGGTAAATCGGGCTGTCCCCGACGTTGGCCGCCACCAGCGAATCGCCCGCGAGATAGACCGCGGCGATCGTCGAGCCCATGCCCTGGAGGCTCCCGGAGGAGACGGCGGCTTCGTGCACCACGCGGTTGCTCCAGCAGATGCCCGCCAGCAGCCGCCGGGCGGAAGCCGAAAGGGGGGCGGGGGCCGCGGCGACGTCGGCGGCGGGGCCGCCGGCCAGGTAGCGCCGGATCGACTCGATCGCCAGCGAGCTTGCGACCTCGCCGGCGCGGTGGCCGCCCATGCCGTCGGCCACGGCGTAGATGCCGTGCTCGTCGTCGATCAGCAGGCGGTCCTCGTTCACGGCGCGGATTCTGCCCCGGTCGCTGAGTCCCCAGGATTGAACCGCCCGGCAATCTGAATTAGGATTTCGAATCAATGGGTTGTGGTACAATCGCGTCGTCCCCCAGCGGCCGCGGCGTGCCTGACGCAATCATTATCGGCCAAATCGCCGAAAAGTTCACCGCCGGGGGGCGGGGAGGAAAGGGCAACGATATGGAGACCCCGGACCGGATCCTTCGCCTTCGCCACCGCATCCTGGATTACGACTGGGGCTCGCCGACGGCGATCGCGGATCTCCTGGGAATCGCGAACCCCGACGGCAAACCCATGGCCGAACTCTGGATGGGGGCGCACCCGAAGGCCCCCTCGGCCGTCGAGACCGCGGCGGGATGGGTCGGCCTGGACGAGCTCACGCGCCGGCACCCCGACCTCGTCCTGGGGCCGGCCCTGAGGCGGCGTTTCGGGGACGCCTTTCCGTTTCTCTTCAAGGTGATCGCCGCCGCGCGGCCGCTCTCCATCCAGGTCCACCCCGATGCCGCCCAGGCCGCCCGCGGCTTCGAGCGCGAAAACCGCGCCGGCCTGCCGCTCGACTCCCCGCGACGCAACTACCGCGACCCCAACCCGAAGCCTGAACTGATCTACGCCTGCGGTTGCTTCCGCCTGCTTTGCGGCCTGCGCGATGCCCGGAAGACGGCCGAGCTGCTCGGGCGGCTGTGCCCGAGGGGGCTGCGGGACGAGGCCGCGCAACTCGCGGCCGATCCCGGCCGGGAGGGGCTCAAGCGGCTCGTCGCCGGGCTTCTTGCGCTCTCGGGGGACGAGGGCCGCGAGCGCAGAAGAGACCTCATCGCCGAGGCCCTCGCGCAGAGCCCGCGCCTCAATGAGCCGGGCCTGGACTGGATCGCCCACCTGGCCCGCTTTTTCCCCGAGGACATCGGGGTGCTCGCCCCGGCCTGGATGAACCCGGTCATCCTGGAGCCGGGCCGGGCGCTTTTCCTCCCGCCGGGGACCCTCCACGCCTACGTCGACGGGCTGGGCATCGAGCTCATGGCCGACTCCGACAACGTGATCCGCGGGGGGTTGACGCCGAAGCACGTCGACGCGGCGGAGCTTCTGGCGACGATCGACTTCGCCCAGGGCGGGGTGCACGAGATCGCCCCCGAGCCGGCCGGCGCCTGTGAGACCCGCTACGTGCCGCCGGTCGGCCGCTTCGCCTTGTCGGTCATCCGCACGCGGCCGGGCGCATCCTTTCGCTGCGAGTCGGGCGAGGGGGTCGAGATCCTCCTCTGCATGGAAGGGGAGGGCGTTCTCGAGGAGGCCGGCGCAAGCCCGCGGCGGCAGCCCGTTACCCGGGGGGCATCCTTTCTCGTGCCGGCCGCGGTTTCCTCCTACACCCTGAGCGGGGAGCTGCTCGCCTTCAGGGCCTTTGTGCCGCAACCAGTCGAAGTGAATCGATTTTCTTTTCCCCGCGCGACTTGACAAGATGCGGCCCCTCAAGTAGGCTCGACGCGGCAATCATGGCCTATCTCGTTCTTCGCTGGATCGTCCTCTCCGTCGCGGTGCTGGTCGCCGCCTACGTCGTTCCCGGCATCTCCGTGAGCGGTTTTTTTTCCGCGCTCTCGGCCGCGGCCCTCCTGGGGGTCCTGAACGCCGTTCTCCGGCCGCTCCTCGTCCTGCTCACGCTGCCGATCACCGTGCTTTCCTTCGGTCTTTTTCTGCTGGTGATCAACGCCGTCCTGCTCAGCCTGGTCTCCGGGGTGATCCGCGGCTTCGACGTCGCCGGCTTCTGGCCGGCCGTTTTCGGCTCGGTCATCATCAGCGCCGTGAACTGGGCCCTGAACGCTCTCCTCACGCGGGCCGCCCAAAAGCCGCCCGCCCGCCACGCAGGCGACGACGACGTGATCGACCTCGAGCCCAAAGGCCGCGACCGCTGGGAGTAGCCCCCCGAGCCCCCCATGGCCGGACTGCACCTGGTCACCAGCAACCGCATGGAACGGCTGGCCGTCGCCCTCGCCGACCTCCTGCGGGAGCCCGGCAGCTCGCCCCTGGCCGCCGAGACGATCGTCGTGCAGAGCCGGGGCATGGAGCGATGGCTCGCCCAGCAGATCGCGCGCCGAAACGGCGTCTGTGCGAACCTCGCCTTTCCCTTTCCCAACGCCTTTCTCGAACGGCTCGCGGAGGCGGCCGGGATCCGGCGGGCCGGTGACCCCTCGCCGTTCGACCCCGAGGCGCTCGCTTTCCGCCTGTTTGCGCTCTTCGGGGAGCTCCCCGCCGAGGAGGCCTTTCGCGCCCTCGGCCGCTACCTCGAAAACGACCCCTCGGAGCTCAGGCGCTGGGAGCTGGCCGAGCAGACCGCGGATCTCTTCGACCAGTACCTCGTCTTCCGCCCGGAGATGATCGCGGCCTGGGAAAGAACCCCGCCGCCGCGCCGCGAACCCCACCGCTGGCAGGGCCTGCTCTGGAGGCGGATCGTCGCCGCGACCGGCGGCCTTCACCGCCAGGCGCTCCATCGCCTGGTCGCCGAGGCGATCCGCACGCGTTCCCTGCCGCCGGGGAGATTGCCCGGCCGCGTCTTCGTCTTCGGCATCTCCTATCTGCCGTTCTTCCACCTGGAAATGCTGCGGGCGCTCTCCGAGCTGCTCGACGTCTATTTCTTTCTGCTCAGCCCCTGCCGGGAGTACTGGGCCGATCTGCTCCCCAGGCGCCAGATCCTGAACATCGCGCGCAAGAGCCCCCGCGGCGATGCGGAGGGGTTTTTGCATCTCGAGGAAGGGCATCCCCTCCTGGCCTCGCTCGGTCTGCCGGGGCGGCAGTTTCTGGAGGCGATCGCCGGCGAGGCCGCCGATCCGCTGGAGTTCTTCGAGGAGCCCGGGGAAGAGACCCTGCTTCACCGGATCCAGACCGATCTCCTGCTCCTGCGGCCGCCCGCCCCGCTCCCCCGAGCGATGCAGGACGGCACGGTCCGGGTCCACTCCTGCCACAGCCCGATGCGGGAGATGGAGGTGCTGCGCGATCAGCTGCTCGCGCTCTGGGAAGAGGACCCCGCGCTCGGCCCTGCCGACGTGGTCGTGATGGCCCCGGACATCGAGCGCTACGCCCCCTATGCCGCCGCGGTCTTCGGCGCGGGGGACCCGCCCATCCCCTTCCACGTGGCCGACCGCACCCCGTTGCGCGATAGCCCCTTCCTGCAGAGCGTTTTCAAGCTCCTCGACCTGAAGGACAGCCGCTTCACGGTCGAAGAGCTGCTCCGCATCCTGGAGGACCCCGACATCGCCGGGCGCTTCGGCCTGGCCGGCGGCGAACTCGCAAGGCTTTCCGCGTGGCTTCGCGGGGCGGAGATCCGCTGGGGGCTCGATGAGGACCTGCACCCCGCGCTGGCGTACCTGGGGGAGCCGCAGAACACCTGGAAGGCGGGGATCGAGCGCCTGCTGCTCGGCTATGCGCTGCCCGCGGCCGGCGGGGAGAGCTTCCTGGGGCTGCGGGGGGCCGACCTCCTCGAGGGCAGCGAGGCCGCGCTGTTGGGCGGCTTTCTCGATTTCCTCGAACGGGCGGCCGCCCTGTGCCGGCGGCTGAGGCAGCCCCGGCCCCTTTCGGCGTGGGGCGGGGAGCTCCTGCGGCTGCTCGAGGAGTTCTTCGCCGCGGGCGAATCCCGGTTGGACGAGCGGCTCTCCCTCGAGCGGGCGCTCGCAGGGCTCCCCGGGCTGGAAGCCCTAAGCGGCTGCCGCGTCCCGGTCCCCCTCGAGGTGCTGCGGCGCCTGCTCGAGCGGCGGCTGGAGAGCGAGGGCGCGGGGCGGGGGTTCTTGCGCGAAGGGGTGACCTTCTGCTCCATGCTGCCGATGCGCAGCATCCCTTTTCCCGTGGTCTGCCTTCTCGGTCTGGATCACGACGCCTTTCCGAGGGAGACGCGACGGCTCGCCTTCGACCGCATGGCGCTTGCGCCCCGGCCGGGGGACCGCTCCCGGCGAAGCGACGACCGCTACCTTTTCCTCGAGGCGATCCTCTCGGCCAGGCGGCGCCTGATCCTCAGCTACGTGGGCCAGGACATCCAGGACAACCGCCGGCTGCCCCCCTCGGTGCTGGTGAGCGAACTGCTGGACACCCTCGCCCAGGGCTACGGGCTCGAGCTCGAGGACCCGGCGCAACCGATCCTCGTCCACCACCCGCTGCACCCCTTCTCCGAGCGCTACTTCCGGGGCGAGCCCGCCCTCTTCAGCTACTCGCAGGAAGACGCGGCGGCCCTGCGCGCCTTGCGCGAGGGACCCGTTCCCGAGGGCTTCGCCCGCGAGCCGCTCCCGGCGGAGGAGGCTAAGGACTCCCCGGCCGAAGGCCCCCTCGCCCTGGAGGAGCTGGTTTCCTTCTTCGGCAACCCCTCCCGCTACTTTCTGCGCCGCCGCCTGGGGGTCGCCCTCGATATCCCGCAGGCGCAATGTTCCGATAGCGAGCCCTTTTCGATCGAGGGGCTCGATCGCTATCGCCTGGGGGCCCGCGCGTTCGAGGAACGGCTGGCCGGCCGGCCGGCGAGGGAGCTGTTCGCGGTGCTCCGGGCCGAGGGCAAGCTCCCGCCCGGCCGGGCGGGCGAGATCGAGTTTCGCGCGCTCTGGCGCCTGGCCGACCGGATGGCCCGCGTGCTGGAGGAGGCGGGGTTGGCGCCCCCGGCCGCCGCCGAGCGGAGAATCCTCTCGGCGGCGGGGATCGAGCTCGCCGCCCTGCTCCCCGCGAAGGGCGCGGCCGGCGTGGTCCGGGCGCGCTTCGCCCGGGTGCGCGCCGCCGATCGCCTCGGCCTCTGGGTTGAGCACCTCGCCTTCTGCCGCGGTGGGACCCCTCCCGCCCCGGCCGGGGCGCAAAGCCTTCTGCTCGGCACCGATACCGTGGTCCGCCTCCGGCCGCCTTCGGACCCCGCCGCGCTTCTTGACGATCTGGTCGCGATCTTCCGCGAGGGGAGGCGGCGGCCGATCCCCTTCTTTCCGGAGTGCTCGATGGAATTCTTCCGCCTGCTCGAGGAAGAAGGGCGCGCCCCCCGCGCGGCGCTCGCCGGCGCCCGGCGTCTCTGGGAGGGCGACGAGCAACGCCCGGGCGAGTCCGCGGACCCCTGGCATCGCCGCTGCCACGGGGAGGGGGATCCCCTGGGCGAGGAGTTCCAGGCGTTGAGCCGCAGGGTCTGGGGGCCGCTCCGCGAATGCCTCGGGGAGGAGAAGCTCACGCTGCCATGAAACGCTACGACGCGCTTGCGATCCCGCTTGCGGGAACCTCCCTCATCGAGGCCGCCGCCGGGACCGGCAAGACCCACGCCATCGAGGAGCTCTTCCTGCGGCTCGTCCTCGAGGCGGAAATGCCGGTCGAGCAGATCGTCGTCGTGACCTTCACGCGGGCGGCCACGGCGGAGCTGCGCGAGCGCATCTACCGCCGGGCGGCCGACTGGGCGGCGTGGCTCGCCTCCGGGGGAGGGGGGGAGGGCAAGGATCCGCTCTTCGCACGGCTTCTGCCGCGGCTTGGGGACCCGCGCCGCGCCGCCCAGCGGATGCGCCAGGCGCTGATCGATTTCGACCGCGCCGTCATCCTCACGATCCACGGTTTCTGCCAGCGGCTCCTCTACGAGCATGCCTTCGAGACCGCAAGCGGCTTCCGCTTCGAGATCGTCACCGACGCCGCCCCCCTGATGCGCGAGATCGTCGAGGATTTCTGGCGCACCGCGATCTGCAACCAGCCGCCCGAGTTTCTCGCCGCCCTGCGGCCGGCGTGGACCACCCCGGCCGGGTGGCTCGCCTTGCTGGGGCGCTGCCAGGCCCCGGATTTGGAGATCTTCCCGCCGCAGGAGACGGCGGCCCTGCGGCCCGAAAGCCTCGAGGCCTACCGTGCCGCCCGGGCGCGGCTGCGGGAGCTTTGGCCGCAGGCCAAGCCGCGGATCCGGGAGCTGCTGGCGAAAGCCCCCCTGAACGCGACCCAGTACGGGCGGGAGGGTAGGCCGGGCCCGGGGTCGCGCGAGGCCCGGCTGGAGCCCCTGCTTCAGGCGCTCACGACGTTTCTCGAGGAGGAGCCCCCCGCGGGGGAGCCGCCCGGGGGGCTGAGAAAGCTCGCCGCCTCCCAGCTTCGCGCCGCCACCCGGAAAGGGGGCGCACCGCCGCGGCATGACGTGTTCGACCGCTGCGAGGAGCTTTTTCGTTCCTGGGAACGGCTCGAGGAGGAGTTGAAGGCGGAGCTCCGGCGCCTCAAGCGCGATTTCATCGCCTTTGTCCGGAAAGAGGCCGCCCGGCGCAAGGCCCGCCGCGGGATGCTCACCTTCGACGACCTGCTCCGCAACACGGCCGCGGCCCTCGAGGGCCCGGGCGGCGGGGAATTCGCCCGTCTTGCCTCCTCACGGTACCGGGCGGCGCTCGTCGACGAGTTCCAGGACACCGACGGGCTGCAATACCGCATCCTCTCCCGCCTGTTCGGGGCCCCGCCGCAGTTGCTCGTCCTGATCGGCGACCCCAAGCAGGCGATCTACGGCTTCCGCGGCGCGGACCTCTTTTCCTACCTCCAGGCCGCCCGCCGCGTGCCCGCGGCCTTCACGCTCGGGGACAACCACCGCTCCCGCGCGCCGCTCGTGCGCGCCGTGAACACCCTGTTTCAGCGCGTTCCGGCGCCCTTCGTCTTCAGGGAGATCGCCTACCGGCGGGTGCGGGCGGCCCGCGGCGAGGGCGGCGGCGGGGCGGGCCTCGTGATCTGGTTCCTCGACTCCCGCGAGGAACGCGAGGACGGCAAACCGCTCGACGAAGCCTCCGCGCGCGACGTCGCCGGCCGCGCCGTCTGCCGCGAAATCCTCCGCCTCACCGCACCCCCCGATCCGGCCTACACCCCGGGCGACATCGCCGTCCTGGTGCGGACGAACGCCCAGGCCCGCTTCATGAAGCGCCTGCTCGCCGCGCGGCGCATCCCCGCCGTGGTCTACGGCACCGCCGACGTCTTCGCCGCCGACGAGGCCCGGGAGCTCTACTTCGTGCTGGCGGCGATCGCCCGGCCGGCCGACCCCACGCGGCTGAAGACGGCGCTCGCCACCCGCATGCTGGGCCTGAGCGCGGCGGCGATCGCCGCCCTGGAAGGGGCGCCGGCGGCTTGGCAGGCGCGGCAGGAGCGGCACGGGGAGTACCTGAGGATCTGGCGGAGCCGGGGCTTCGCCGTGGCCCTGCGGGGCTTCATCCGCGAGGAACGGGTGAAGGAGCGTCTTCTGCGGCTGCCGGACGGAGAGCGGCGCCTGACGGATCTGCTGCATCTCGTCGAGATCGTCCATGGCGCCGCGGTCGAAGAAACGCTCGGGCCGGAGGAGGTGCTCGCCTGGCTTGCGGCCCGGATCGCCTCGCCGGCCGAGGCAGGCGCCGGCGAGCACCCCCTGCGCCTGGAAAGCGACGCCCGGGCCGTCCAGATCGTCACGCTGCACCGCAGCAAGGGGCTCGCCTACCCGGTCGTCTTTCTGCCCTTCGCCGGGTCGGCGTCGAGCGCGGAGGAGGGGGATTTCCTGTTCCACGACCCCGCGCGGGACTACCGGCCGACACTCGACGTGAGCGGGGAAAAGGAGACCCCAAACCGGGTGCAGGCCCGGAACGAAGCCCTGGCCGAGAATCTCCGGCTTCTCTATGTCGCCCTCACCCGCGCCCGGGACCGCTGCTACCTCGCGTGGGGGAGGACCCGGAACGCGCAGAGCTCCGCCCTGGCCTGGCTGCTTCGCTCCGCGGAAGGCGATGCCGCGGACGAGGGGGACCGGGTAAAGCGCCTGAGCGAGGAATACCGCACCTTGGACGACGAGGCGCTGCGGGCCCGGCTGGCCGGGCTCGCCGCAGCCTCCAGGGGGGCGATCGCCCTGGAGAAGCCGCCGCAGGACGAGCCGGGTCTTCTCCAGAGGCCGCCCGGTCCCGATGCGGCGCTCTCCTTCCGCCGCTTTGCGGGGACGATCGACGCGAGCTGGGGGGTCACGAGTTATTCGTCCCTGATCGCCGCCCGCCGCGACGTCGAGGACCCGCTCGGGGAAGCCGCGCCGGCGGTTCCCCTCCTGCAGGACGAGGTCGCCGCGGGGGGGGAGGCCCCGCTGGCCGACTTCCCCGCCGGTGCGCGAAGCGGGATTTTCTTTCACAAGATCCTCGAAACCGCCGCGCCCGGCGGGGCGGACCTCAACGAGAGGGTGCGGGGTGCGCTCTCCGAACACGGCGTGGAACCCCTCTGGGCCGATCCCGTGGCCGATCTCCTGCGGAAGCTTGAGCGATTCCCCCTCTTTCTCGATCCGCAGGCCGTGTGCCTGGCCGAGGTCGAGCAGACACGCCGCGCACACGAAATGGACTTTACGCTGCCCCTGCGACGGATCACCCCCGGCGTCCTCGAGGGGCTCTTTCGCGAGGCGGCCGCCGGGCCTGCGGCGGCGCAGGCGGAACAGGCGATCGGCCGGCTGCGCTTCTCCCCCGTGCGGGGATTCCTCCGCGGGGTGATCGATCTCGTCTTCGAGCACCGCGGCCGCTTCTACCTCGTCGACTGGAAGTCGAACCGCCTCGGCATGCGCTTCCAGGACTACCGCGAAGAAGCCCTCGCCGCGGCCATGACCGGGCACCTCTACGTCCTGCAGTACCATCTCTACGTGCTCGCCCTCCATCGGCTGCTCGCGCTCAGGGTCCCGGGCTATCGCTACGAGCGTCATTTCGGGGGGGTGGCCTACGTGTTCCTGCGGGGGGTCCGCGGGGAGGACGACCCGACAACGGGGATCTTTCGCGACCGGCCGGAGCCGGCGCTCATCCACCGCTGGGAGGAGGCCCTGCTTGAACCCCCGGCCTGAGCCTGCGGAGCCCATTCTCTTCTCGGCGCTCGACCGCCACTTTGCGGCGCTGATGGCGCGCCTGGGCGGGGGAGGGGAGCCGTTGCGGCTGGCCGCCGCTCTCGCAAGCCGCGCCTGCGCCGAGGGGCACGTCTGCCTCGATCTCGCCGCCTGGGCGGGCCGCGTCCTGGACGACCCCCGTGCCGGCGGCCGCTGCCCGGAGCTCGGCGCCTGGATCGCGGACCTGCGCGAAAGCCCCGTGGTGGGCCGACCGGGCGAGCGGCGGCCTCTCGTCCTGGACGACCGCGGGCGGCTCTACCTCTTTCGCTACTGGGATTACGAGACGCGACTCGCCGCGGAGATCCAGCGGCGCGCCAGCGACCCGCCGGAGCCTTTCGACCCCCTCCGGGTGCGCGCCGTGCTCGATCGTCTCTTCCCCCCCCAGGCGGCCGGGGAGAGACCGGACCGGCAGAAGATCGCCGTGGCCGTCTGCCTGCTCAAGCGCTTCGCCGTCATCGCCGGCGGCCCCGGGACCGGCAAGACGCACACGATCGGCCGGTTGCTCGCCGCGTTGGGGGAGCTTGCGGACGGGCAGAGGCCGCGCATTCTCCTTGCCGCGCCGACCGGCAAGGCGGCCGCCCGGCTCAAGGAATCGCTCGCCCGGGGGGAGCGGGGCCCCGGCCGCCGGCCGTCCGGGGAGGCCGAGGTCTTCACCCTGCACCGGCTGCTCGGGCCCGAGGGGGAGGGGCCGCGGTTCCGTCACCACGCCGGCAACCCCCTGGCGGTCGACCTGATGGTCGTGGACGAGGTTTCCATGGTCGATCTCGCCCTCATGGCGAAGCTCCTCGACGCGCTCCCGCCGCTTTCGCGCCTCGTCCTGGTCGGTGACCGCGACCAGCTCGCCTCGGTGGAGGCGGGCTCGGTCCTGGGCGACATCTGCCGGGGCATGTCGCCGGCGGGGTTCAGCCCCGCTTTTGCGGCCGCGCTGGAAGAGGTCCTGGGTGAACCGGTCCCGGTCGCGGGCGGCGCCGGCCGGCTCTCCGATTGCATGGTCGAGCTGCGGCTCAGCCGGCGCTTCGCCGGGGAGAGCGCGATCGCCCGCCTCAGCCGCGCGATCCGCGCCGGGGAGGCCGGGGCGGCCCTTGCAGAGCTCCGGCGCGGGGCGGACGGCTCGGCCTGCTGGATCGCCGGCGACCCGCGGGAGCGCGAACGCGCGCTCGACGAGTGGATCGAGGCCGGCTACCGATGCGATTTCACCCGGGGCGAACCCGCGGCGCTTCTCGCCGAGCTCGACCGCTTCAAGGTGCTCTGCGCCCTGCGGCGCGGCCCGGAGGGGGTGGAGGCCCTGAACGCCCGGATCGAACAGCGGCTTCTGCGCGCGGGCCGGATCGGGGGCCTCGCCGGCGGGGATCGCGGCGGGTACGCCGGGCGGCCCGTTCTCATCCTGCGCAACGACTACCGGCTGCGCCTCTTCAACGGGGACATCGGCATCTGTCTGCCGGATGCGACACGCGGGGGGGAGGGGGTGACGGCCTTTTTCCGCGATGCGGGGTCCGGAATCCGCGCGGTGCCGCCCTTTTTGCTGCCCGAGCACGAGACGGTCTGGGCGATGACCGTGCACAAGAGCCAGGGCTCGGAATTCGACGACATCCTCCTCATCCTCCCGGAGCGAGACTCCCCGGTCCTCTCGCGCGAGCTGCTCTACACCGCGCTCACGCGCGCCCGCCGCCGGATCGCCCTCTGCGCCACGGAGGAGGCCTTCCGCTCCGCCGTGAACCGGCCGCTCCGGCGCACCTCGGGCCTCCGGGAGGCGCTCTGGGGGGAGGAGGGGTGAGCGCCGGCGCCGTTGCCGGCCGCCGATTGACCCCGGCTTTGCAACGCCGGCAAAAGAACCGTAACATAGCGGGCCGGATCATGCGCTGACTCAGGAGCCTCGCCGATGGACCCACGCAGAGCGTCTTCCCCCCGGCCGGTCGGCCTGCGCACGGGGATCGGTTTCGATTTCCACCCCCTCGTGGAGGGCCGTGAGCTGATCCTCGCAGGGGTGCGGATTCCCTTCGCGCGCGGGCTTCTCGGCCACTCCGACGCCGACGTCGTGGCCCACGCCGCCTGCGACGCGCTGCTGGGCGCGGCCGGCCTCGAGGACATCGGCGCCCACTTCCCCGACACCGACCCGCGCTACCGGGGGGCCTCGAGCCTCGAGTTGCTTGCGCGCACCTGCGACCTCGTGCTCCAGGCCGGTTTCCGGGTCGTCAACCTGGACATCGTCGTCATCGCCGAAAAGCCGAAACTTCTGCCTTTCCGGGCGCAGATGCTCGCGGCGCTTACCCGGGCCATGGCCCGCGCGGCACCCGAGGCCGTGAACCTCAAGGCCACGACGACCGAGGGCTGCGGCACGGTGGGGCGGGGCGAGGGGATCGGAGCCCTCGCCACGGCGCTGCTCGCCCCGCTCGCCCCGCCCGAGCCCGAAGGCGGACCATGAGCGGCTTTCTCCTCCAGGCCCCCTTCGCGCCGGCCGGCGACCAGCCGGCGGCGATCGAGGCGCTCACGCGGCGGCTTGAGGCGGGGTCGCCGCACACCGTGCTTCTGGGCGTCACCGGTTCGGGCAAGACCTTCACCATGGCCCACGTGATCGCCCGCCTCAACCGCCCGACCCTCGTGATCGCGCCCAACAAGACGCTTGCCGCGCAGCTCTACGGGGAGTTCCGCCGGCTGTTCCCGGAAAACGCGGTCGAGTACTTCGTGAGCTACTACGACTACTACCAGCCGGAGGCCTACATTCCGGCCTCGGACACCTACATCGCCAAGGACTCCTCGATCAACGACCTGATCGACAAGCTGCGGCACTCGGCCACGCGGTCGGTGTTGTCGCGGCGCGATGTCCTCGTCGTGGCGAGCGTCTCCTGCATCTACGGGCTGGGTGCCCCCGAGGACTATCTCGCGCTGCGCGTGGAACTCGAAGTCGACCGCGAGGTCCGCCGCGAAGCGCTCCTCGCCGACCTCGTGGCGATGCACTACGAGCGCACGGACGTGGATTTCCACCGCGGGACCTTCCGGGTGCGCGGCGACCGGGTCGAGGTGTTCCCGGCCTACGAGGAGGACCGCGCCCTGCGCATCGACTTCTTCGGGGACACGGTGGAGTCGCTCGCCGAGATCGACGCGCTGCGCAACACGGTGATCCGGCGGCTGCACCGGGCCGTTCTCTTCCCGGCGAGCCACTACGTGACGCGGCGCATCACGCGCGAGAAGGCGCTCGCGGGGATCCGCCGCGAGCTCGCTGCGCGGGTCGAGGAGTTCCGCGCCCAGGGGCGCCTGCTCGAGGCCCGGCGCCTCGAGGAGCGCACGCGCTTCGACATGGAGATGATCCAGGAGCTCGGCTACTGCAACGGCATCGAGAACTACTCGCGCCACCTGACCGGCCGGGCCCCGGGCGAGCCGCCGCCCACGCTGCTCGATTATTTCCCCGGCGATTTCCTGCTCTTCATCGACGAAAGCCACATCGCCGTGCCCCAGCTCCAGGGGATGTACCGCGGGGACCGCTCGCGCAAGGAGACCCTCGTGGAATACGGGTTCCGGCTGCCCTCGGCGCTCGACAACCGGCCGCTGCGCTTCGAGGAGTGCGAAGCCCGTTTCCGCCAGGTGGTCTACGTCTCGGCCACCCCGGCCGACTACGAGCTCGCGCAAGCCGCGGGCAACGTGGTCGAGCTGATCGTGCGGCCCACGGGGCTCGTCGACCCGCCGATGGAGGTGCGGCCGGCGCTCCACCAGGTGGACGATCTCCTCGACGAGATCCGCAAGCGGCGCGAGCGGGGCGAGCGGGTGCTCGTCACCACGCTCACCAAGCGCATGGCCGAGGACCTCGCCGATTACTACACCGAGCTCGGCATCCGGGTGCGCTACCTGCACTCGGACATCACCACCCTCGAGCGCATGGAGATCATCCGCGACCTGCGCCTGGGCCGGTTCGACGTTCTGATCGGCATCAATCTCCTGCGCGAGGGGCTCGACCTGCCCGAAGTCTCGCTCGTGGCCGTGCTCGACGCCGACAAGGAGGGCTTCCTGCGCTCCTCGCGGTCCCTCATCCAGACCGCGGGCCGGGCGGCGCGCAACGCAAACGGCCGGGTGATCCTCTATGCCGACGCCGTCACCCCCTCGATGCGCCAGGCGATCGCCGAGACCGACCGCCGGCGGCGCATCCAGAGGGCCTTCAACGCCGCCCACGGGATCACGCCCGAGAGCATCCACAAGGCGGTGCCCGAGGTGTTCGACTTCGAGACCCCGCCGGCCCCCCGGCCGCAGCCCGCGGCCGACGAGCTGGCCGGGCCGGCCACGCTGGAGGAGGTGGAGCGCGAGATCCGCCGCCTGGAGCGCCGCATGCAGCGTGCGGCCCGCGACCTCGAGTTCGAGCTCGCCGCCGAGCTGCGCGACCGCATCCGCAGCCTCAAGGAACGCATCGTCCTGGAAGCATGATCCCCGGCGAAGCCCCCCCAGCGGAAAGCGAGCCCTTGGCGCAGAAGGCGGCCGAGGCCCCCGCCGCCCCCGGCGTCTACCTCCTGCGCGACGGGGAAGGGCGCATCCTCTACGTCGGCAAGGCCGCCCGCCTGCGCGACCGGCTGGCCGCCTACTTCCGGGCGGGCGGGCCCGCCGACCCCCGCATCGCGGCGCTCGTGGGGCGGGTCCGCGATTTCGAGGTCATCCTCACGCGCAACGAAAAGGAGGCCCTGCTCCTCGAGTCCACGCTGATCAAGCGCCACCGGCCGCGGTACAACGTGGTGCTCAAGGACGACAAGCGCTATCCCTCGCTCCGGCTCGACTGGAACGAGCCCTACCCCCGCTTCACGATCGTGCGCCGGATCGGCGGCGACGGCGCCGCCTATTTCGGCCCCTTCGCCTCCGCCCGCGCCGTGCGCGAAACCCTGAAGCTGATCAACCGCACCTTTAAGCTGCGGAAGTGCCGCCAGAGCGAGTTCCGCGCGCGCACCCGCCCCTGCCTGCATTGCCAGATGAACGGCTGCCTCGCCCCCTGCTGCCGCGACGTTCCGGAGGCGGAGTACCGGCGGCAGCTCGAGGAGGCCGTGCTCTTCCTGAAGGGTCGCGCCCCCGAGCTGATCCGGCGCATCCGCCGCGAGATGGAGGAGGCGGCCGCGCGCGAGGAGTTCGAGCGCGCGGCCCGCCTGCGGGACAAGCTGCGCGCCCTGGAGCGCACGACCGAGAAGCAGGTGGCCGTGAGCACCGATTTCGCCGACCGCGACGTCTTCGCCGCCGCGCTCTCCGCGGAGGGCGCGGCGGTGGTGACCCACCTCGAGATCCGCGAGGGCCATCTCGCCGGCAGCCGCAACGTCGAGGTCCCCGAGACGATCGCCTCCGAGGAGGAGCTGCTGGGGCTCTTCATCCGGCAGTTCTACGAGAACCGGAGCTTCGTTCCGGAGGAAATCCTCGTTTCCGTGCCGCCCGCGGACGGGGCGCTGATCGCCGAGCTCTTGAGCGGGAAACGCGGCGGCGGGGTGCGGCTTGCCGCACCGCAGCGGGGCGACAAGGCCCGGCTGGTGGCGCTTGCACGGCGCAACGCCGAGAGCGCCCTCCGGGAACTCAGGGAGCGGCGGGCGGGCTGTGCCGAGCTCCTCGCGCGGCTCAAGGAGCGCTTGAGCCTGCGGCGCACACCGCGGAGGATCGAGGGCATCGATCACTCCTCGCTCATGGGGAAGCAGCCGGTGGTGGGGCTCGTCTGCTTCGTCGACGGGGCCCCGGACCCGGCCGGGACCCGGCGCTACCGGCTGGCCGGGTTCACGACCCCGGACGACTACGCCGCGTTCGCGGAGGTGCTCCGCCGCAGGCTCGCCGACGAGGAGCGGCGCCGGCCCCTTCCCGACCTTCTTCTCGTGGACGGCGGCAAAGGGCAGCTCAACGCCGCGCTCGCCGTCCTGCGGGAGCTCGGGCTCGAGGAAACCGTCGATGTGCTCGCCATCGCCAAAAAGGACCCCCTGCGGGGGGAGTCCCGGGACAAGGTTTTCCTCCCCGGGCGGGCGAACCCGGTCGCGTTCGGCCGGGACCAGGATCTCCTGCTCTTCCTGCAACGGGTGCGCGACGAGGCCCACCGCTGTGCGGTCGGCTATCACCGCCGCAGGCGGCGCGCGGAGACGCTCGGCTCGATCCTGGACGAGATCCCCGGGCTCGGGGCGGCGCGCAAGCGGAGCCTGCTCCAGCGCTTCCAGGGCGTCGAGGCCCTGGCCGCGGCAAGCCCGGACGAGGTGGCCGCGGTCCCCGGGATCGGCCCGAGGCTCGCCGCGGCCGTCCTGGAGAGGCTGCGGGCGTCAGGCGGGGGGGACCCCCCTCCGGACGGGACGCCGGAGGGGGGCGGGGCTCAATAGCTCAGCTTCGCCAGGGCGTTTTTCAGCTCCTGAACGGCGGCGGCGGACTTTTTCAGCGCCGCACTCTCCTCCGCGGTGAGCCGGATCTCGATCACCTGCTCGATTCCGCCGCGGCCCAGCTTCACCGGGACCCCGATAAAGAGGTCGCGGATCCCGTATTCGCCTTCGAGGTAGGCCGCGCAGGGGAGGATCTTCTTCTTGTCCTTGAGGATCGCCTCGGCCATTTCCACGGCCGCGGAGGCGGGGGCGTAGTAGGCGCTGCCGGTCTTGAGCAGGCCGACGATCTCGGCGCCTCCGTTGCGCGTCCGCTGCACGAGGGCTTCGATTTTCTCGGGCGGCAGAAGCTCGGGCAGGGGGATGCCGGCGACCGTCGAAAACCGCGGCAGCGGCACCATGGTGTCGCCGTGGCCGCCCAGCACGAAGGCGTGCGTGTTTTCGACCGACACGTTGAGCTCCATGGAGATGAAGGCCCGGAAGCGCGCCGAGTCGAGGACGCCGGCCATGCCCATCACCCGCTGCTTGGGGAATTTGCTCGCCTCGTAGGCGACGTGGCACATGGCATCCAGCGGGTTGCTCACCACGATCAGGATCGCCTCGGGCGACCGGGCGGCCACCTCGAGGGTGACCTTTTTTACGATCCCGGCGTTGGTGGAGAGCAGGTCGTCGCGGCTCATGCCCGGCTTGCGCGGGATGCCGGCCGTGATGATGACGATGTCGGAGCCCTCGGTCGCCTCGTAGCTGTTTGTCCCGAGGAGCCGGGCATCGTGTTTTTCGATCGGGGCGGCCTGGGCGAGGTCGAGCGCCTTGCCCTGGGGGACGCCCTCGACGATGTCCACGAGCACGACGTCGCAGAGTTCCTTTTCGGCCAGCCGCTGGGCGGCGGTCGCCCCCACGTTTCCCGCTCCGATCACCGTGACCTTCTTGTCCATCGCATGACCTCCTTTTGCATCCGCGGCCGGGGTCCGCGACTCAAGGAATCCCGATGTCCGGCCGATGAGATGTAAGGTCCTCCGATACCATAAATCTTTCTTTTGTCAAAGAATTTTGTCCGTCGACGGCCGCGGCGCGTCTTTTGCGGCGGCCGGGACTGTGGTAGAATCAAGCCATGGCCGTGGTCAACCTGAAAAAGCGGCAGATCGAGTGCAAGATCGTCTACTACGGGCCGGCGCGCTGCGGCAAAACGACCAACCTCGAAACGATCCACAAGACCTTCACCCGGCATGTGCGCGGGGACCTCATTTCGATCGACACCGAGGGGGACCGGACGCTCTTTTTCGATTTCCTGCCGCTCGAGCTGGGCAAGATCCGGGGATGCGACGTGCGCGTGCAGCTGTACACGGTTCCCGGCCAGGTGCGGTACGCCTCCACGCGCAAGCTCGTCCTGCGCGGGGCCGACGGGGTCGTGTTCGTCGCTGATTCGCTCGAGGTGCGCCGCGAGCAGAACCTGCTGGCGCTCAAGGACCTGCACCAGAACCTGAAGGAGTATCGGCAGAGCATCTTCAAAATTCCCCTCGTCATGCAGTTCAACAAGCGCGATCTTGCCGCATCGGGGATCTCGATCATGAGCCTGGAGCAGATGCAGCACGACCTGAACCGCCAGCTCCAGGTCCCGGCGATCCCCGCGGCCGCCCTGCAGGGCAAGGGGGTCGGGAAAACGCTCCAGGAGTGCCTGCGGCTGGTGCTGCGGTCGCTCCAGCAGGAGCTGCAGTTCTGAGCGGCGGCGGGCCGGGAGCCGGCCTTCCGCCCGCCCGGTGGGGAAAAGAGCCATGCCCCGACATCCGGATCTCTCCGGGAGCTTGAGTTTCCTCAACCTGGGGGAAGTGCTCCAGCTGGTGGGGGGCGGCTCGGCCACGGGGACGCTGCGCATCCACCACGAGCGGGTCGCCGAGCCGGGCACCATCTGGATCGAGCAGGGAAACCCCGTCGACGCGCGCAACGGCTCGCTTTCGGGGCTCGACGCCCTGTTTTCGCTTTTCGGCTGGACCGAGGGGCGCTTCGAGTTCACGCGCGAGGAGGTTCACGCCGAGCGGGTGATCCGAAAGGGGAGGATGGAAATCATCCTCGACGGCCTGCGGCTGCTCGACGAGGGGAAAATCCCCAAGCTCTCCGCCGCCGCCCCGGCCGCCGCCCTGGAGGGCTGCGAGGGCCCGCCCGCGCGCTGCCCCGAGGCGCCCGCCGTGATCAAGGGGCCGCTCGTCGATTACGCGCTGGTGGTCGATGAGGAGAGTTTTTATGACGGCGACGAAATCGTGCGCGAGGGGTCCCACGGCAACTGGATCTGGGTGATCCTCGAGGGGACGGCCCAGGTCGTCAAGCAGACGCCGGCCGGGCCTTTCCGCCTGCTCAAGGTGGGGGACGGCGCCTTCATCGGCAGCCTCTCCTCGCTTTTGACCGGCGAAAACGTGCGCAGCACCACCATCGTCGCCGTCGGCAACATCCAGCTCGGCATGCTCGATTCCCAGCTCCTGATCACCGAGCTGTCCGGCATTTCAAACGATTTCAAGATCTTGGTCAAAAGCCTGGAACGCCGGCTGCGCCAGGTGACCGAAATCGCGGCCCAGGCGTACGCGGGGGGGGACGGCTACCGCGATCTGCTGCGCGACAAGAAAATCGCGGTGCGCCAGGGCCAGAAAGAAGAGCGGCTCTTCGTGATCCGCGAGGGCGAGGCGGTGATCGCCCGGAGCACGCCGGAGGGGCATCTGCCCCTGGGCCGGCTGGAAAAAGGGGATGTGTTCGGAAACCTCCCCTTTCTCACCCTCGGGCACGAGCCCTTCGAGGCCGCGATCTTCTCCTCTGCCGACCTCAAGCTGGGAACGCTCGATGTCGCATCCCTCGAGGCCGAGTTCCGCGGGCTTTCCCCCACGCTGCGCAACCTGACGGTGCACCTGTCGGCTTGCATCTCGGCCACAACCTTGCTAACTCTGCACCAGATTCGCCATGCCCGGGCGGCCTGAGCGCGGCGCGGCATGGCCGGGTGGGGGTAAGAGGATCCGCCATGACGGAACAGGAACAGCGCCGGCATCCGCGTTTCCGCTCGCTGCAGCTTTCCTATGTCTGCCTCGATGAAAGCGGCAGCGTGGTCAAACAGGGCATGGGCCGCACCCTGAACCTTTCCCGGTCGGGAATCCTGCTTGAGACCTATTTCCCGATCAGCTCTTCCCACACCGTTTTGCTCTCGCTCGGGCTGGAGGAGGAGGTCGTCGATCTGCGCGGCCGCGCCGTTCACCTGAGCACCAAGAAACAGGGGGTCTACGAGGTCGGCATCGAGTTCCTCGACTCCCCCCCGGAGGCCCTCGCCACCCTGGATCGTTTTCTGTCGACCCTGGGCGCCGCCTGAGGGTTGCGCCGGGCGGTTGGCTCTCCGCGCATCGTCCCCACACCCCAACCCGCACGTTCGCAAAAGGAGGACCGCAGACCATGGCACAGGCGATCCGCGAGACGCATTTCCCGGATTTGAAACTGCTCAAGCGCGGCAAGGTGCGCGATATGTACGACCTGGGCGAGCACCTGCTCATGGTGGCGACCGACCGCATCTCCGCCTTCGACGTCGTCATGGAGGAGCCGATCCCGGACAAGGGGAAGATCCTCACCCAGATCTCGCTCTTCTGGTTCGAACGCATGAAGCCGCTGATCGACAACCACGTCGTGACCGCCGATGTGCGCGAGTACCCGGCGGCCTGCCGGCCCTATGCCTCCGTTCTGGAAGGCCGCAGCATTCTCGTGAAAAAGGCGGACGCCGTGCCGATCGAATGTGTCGCCCGGGGCTACCTCTCCGGCTCGGGCTGGAATGCCTACCGCGAGACGGGCGAGGTCTGCGGCATCCGGCTGCCGGCGGGGCTTAGAGAGTCCGACCGTCTCCCCGAGCCCATCTTCACGCCGGCCACCAAGGAGGAGGTCGGCGTGCACGACATCAACATCGATTTCGAGGAGGCCTGCCGCCGGGTCGGCCGCGAGGTCGCCGAGCGCCTGCGCGAGCTCACGCTCGAACTGTACCGCGAGGGGGCGGCCTACGCCGACTCCAAGGGGATCCTGATCGCCGACACCAAATTCGAATTCGGCTTCCACGGGGGGAAATTGATCCTGATCGACGAGCTCCTGACCCCGGACTCCTCACGCTTCTGGCCGCGCGACAGCTATCGCCCCGGCGGTCCCCAGGAAAGTTTCGACAAACAATACCTGCGCGACTATCTCCTCTCCACGCGCTGGAACCGGACCCCGCCCCCGCCGCCGCTGCCGCCGGAGGTGATCGCGGGAACCCGCCAGAAGTACCTCGAAGCGCTCGTCCGCCTGAGCGGCGACCGCCATGGGCTCTGAAAAGGCCCGGTATTCTTTCCGCCTCGTCGTCGCCCCCCTGGAAGCCGTCGAGGAGGACGCGCGGTTTCGCATCAGCACCTGGGACAACGCGGACGGGCTGGCCTCCTCCGTCGCGCGGATCGGCCTGCTCGTCCCCCCGCTCGCCGTGGCCGGGGGAGGGAGGTTCCGGCTGATCAGCGGCTTTCGCCGCCTGGCCGCCTGCCGGGCTCTCGGGTGGCCGGAGCTCCCGCTCCGCGTTCCCGAGGGGCACCCGACCCCGGCCGAGTGCGCTCGCCTGGCGATCGCCGAAAACGCCTGGAGCCGGGCGCTCAACCTCATCGAGCTCTCCCGCGCCGTCAACCTGCTGGCGCAGTTCTCGCCCGCCGGAAGGGTCGACCCGGAGGAGGCGGCCGCCGCGGGGCTTCCCGGCGGCGAAGCCTTCCTGGTGCGCATCGCCCCCCTTTGCCGACTGCCGCAGGCGGCGCAAGAGGCGGTCCTCGAGGAAGCGGTTTCCCTCTGGACGGCCGCGGAGCTCGCCCGCATGCCGGCCGAGGCGGCCGAGGCGCTGGCCGGGCTCTTCCGCCGGCTCAAGGCGGGCCTCAATGTGCAGCGCGAGGTCCTCACCCACACCCGCGAAATCGCCCTCCGGGAGGGGGTCCCCGTCCGCGAACTGCTCGCCGCCCCCGAATTCACGGCCCTGCTCGACGAGGCGGGCGGCGACCCCAACGAAACCACGCGCCGTGTGCGCCGGTTCCTGAGGCGCAGGCGCTACCCCCACCTGAGCGCCGCCGAGGAGCGCTTTCGGACGCTCCTGCGGGAGCTTCCGCTCGCCTCCGGCCTCCGCGTGCAGCCGCCCCGGGATTTCGAGGGGACCCGCTTCGCCCTGCAGCTTGAATTCGAAACCGCCGAGGAGGCGCGCCTGCTGCGCGGAAGGCTCGATCGGCTGCTCGAGCACCCCGCCTTCGGGGCCTTGCTGGAGGGGAAGCGCCGCGGTTACGAAACCGAGCTGCAGGGGCGGTCATGAAGATCGAGGCGCTCTTCGTCGATTCCGAATCGGCCGCGGAGCCCGAGGTGGAACGAATTTCCACCGCGCTCGGCCTCGTCCCCCGGCCGGTCGGCTCGGCCCGGGAAGTCTTCGCGGCCGTCCAGGCCGCGCCCGACCCGGTCGGCGCCGGAAAGCGCATGCTCTACCTCACCGCAAACCGCGGCGCCTTCATTCGCGACTGCCCCGGGACCGCGCACTACACCTGCTGCGGCTACCGCATCCTGCACGTCGCCGCCTACTGCAGCATGGACTGCGCCTATTGCATTCTGCAGTCCTACTTCCACCCCCCCGTGCTCACCTACTTCCTCAACCGGGGGGACCTCGCGGCGGAGCTCCAGGTCGAGTTCGACAAGCAAGCGACCCAGCGGTTCGGAACGGGCGAGTTCACCGACAGCCTGATCTGGGAGGGGGTCTCCCCGCGCAACGCGGAGCTGATCCGCCTGTTTGCGGCGCAGGACCGCTGTGTTCTGGAGCTCAAGACGAAGACCACGGCGATCGAGCGGCTTCTGCCGCTCGCCCACCGACGGCGCACGATTCTCGCCTGGTCTCTGAACCGCGCCGCCACGGCGTCCCGTTACGAACGGGGCACGGCCGGGATCGACGCGCGTCTCGCGGCGGCCGCCCGCGCCGCGGCCAGGGGGTACCCGCTCGCCTTTCATTTCGACCCGATCGTGATCGAGGAGGGGGCCCTCGCGGGTTACCTGGAGACGATCGAGACGCTCTTCTCCCGCATCGACGCCCAGCAGATCGTCTGGATCAGCCTCGGCGCCTTGCGGTTCATGCCGGCGCTCAAGGCGGTGATCGAGAGGCGCTTTCCCGGGACCCCGCTCGCCTGCGGCGAGTTCATCACCGGGCTGGACGGAAAGCTGCGCTACTTCAAACCGCTGCGCATCCGTGCCTACCGCGCGATGGCGCAGGCCATCCGCCGCCGGGCGCCGGGGGTCTGCCTGTACCTGTGCATGGAGGACGACGAGGTGTGGCAGGAGGCCCTGGGGTTCGTCCCGGGGCGGCGCGGCGGGCTGGCGGCCATGCTGGATGAGGCCGCCGTGCGGGTCTGCGGGCTGGCGCGATGAGGGCGGGGGCGGGAAAGGCGCTTTCCGCGCTGGCCGTCGCCTGGGCGCTCTGGTTCGCCGGCGTGTCCGCGGCCCACGACGGCGCGCTCACGGCCGTCCGTCGCGCGGTCGACGGGGATACCCTCGAGCTCGCCGACGGCCGGCTGGTGCGGCTGATCGGCGTGAACGCCCCGGAGATCGATCACGAGGCGCGGCTGGCCGAGCCGATGGCCCTCGAGGCGCGCGATTTTCTAAACCGCCGCATCCCGCCCGCGGGCGTCCGGCTGGAGTTCGACCTGGAGACGAAAGACCGTCACGGGAGAACGCTCGCCTACGCGTTTCTCCCGGACGGCCGCATGCTGAACGAGTGGCTCTTGCGGGAGGGCCTCGCGCACTGCCTGCCCACCCCGCCCAATCTCAAGCACGACGACCGCCTGCTCCGGGCCCAGCGGGCGGCCCTGGAAGAAAAGAAGGGGCTGTGGGGCCTCCTGCAGGAAACCCCGGGCTTGCGCTACGCGGGAAGCCGCCGGAGCCGCCGCTTTCACCTCGCCTCCTGCCCCGAGGCGCGCCGCATCGCCCCCGCCAACCGGGTTACCTTCTTCAGCCTCCGGGAAGCCTTTCATGCCGGCTACGCCCCGGCCCGCGACTGCCTCCCCGCCGTCGGGAAGCACCCTTTCTGAGGGCGGGCGTAGGCTCTTCCGTCCCGCGTCACTCCTTTTCCTTCGCCTTGGCGGCGGCCTCGATCACCTTCTGGGCGATGTGCGCGGGCACCTCGTCGTAGTGGGAAAACTCCATGCGGTAGATCCCCCGGCCGCCCGTCATCGAGCGCAGGTCCGGGGCGTAGGTCTGAAACTCGGCCATGGGGACGTAGGCGTGGATGATCTGGTTCTTGCCCGCGTTTTCCATGCCGAGCACCCGGCCGCGGCGGCTGTTCAGGTCCCCCATGATGTCGCCCATGAACTCGTCGGGGGCGATGACCGTGACCTTCATGATCGGCTCGAGCAGCACCGGGTCGGCCTGCTCGGCGGCCTTGCGGAAGGCAAGCGAGCCGGCGATCTTGAAGGCCATTTCCGAGGAGTCCACCGGGTGGTAGGAGCCGTCGTCCACGGTGGCCTTGAAATCGATGCAGGGGTAGCCGGCGAGCACCCCGCGCTGGGCGGACTCGACGATCCCCTTTTCCACGGCGGGGATGTATTGCCGCGGGATCGCCCCGCCGACGATGGCGTCCACGAACTCGAAGCCCTTGCCGCGCGGCAGGGGCTCGAACTGCACCCAGCAGTCCCCGAACTGGCCGTGACCGCCGGTCTGTTTCTTGTGGCGGCCCTGGACGCGCACCTTCTTCTTGATCGTTTCGCGGTAGGGGATCTTGGGGGTGCTGAGCTGGACCTCGACGTTGAACTTGCGCTTGAGCCGTTCGACGGTGGTCTCGATGTGGATCTGGCCCTGGCCGTGGAGGATGATCTCCTTGGTTTCGGAGAGCCGCTCGATTCTGAGCGAGGGATCCTCCTCGAGGAGCTTCATCAGGCAGGTGAAGACCTTGTCCTCGTCTCCCTTGGACTTGGGGGAGAGCGCATAGGAGATCAGGGAGGGGATCGGCTCGACGGGGGTGTAGAGGATTTTTTTCGCCTCGTCGCAGAGGGTGTCCCCCGTGCTCGTGTCCTTGAGCTTGGCGACGGCCACGATCGAGCCCGGGCCGGCTCCGGGGGCGGGCTTCTGTTCCTTGCCGAGGATCACGAGGAGCTGGTTGTAGCGCTCACGGCTTTGCTTGCGCGCGTTGTAGAAGTTCCCCTCGGGTCCGAGGGTCCCGGAGAAGACGCGGAAGATGTTGAGCCGGCCGGCGTAGGGGTCGGACATGGTCTTGAAGACGAGCGCCGAGAACGGGGCCTGCGGGTCGGGGGCGCGCTCGATTTCCGCCCCGCTGTCGGGGTCGGTCCCCTTGCGGGGGCCGGCGTCGGCGGGCGAGGGGAGGGCGGTGACCACGAAGTCGAGCAAGAGATCGACGCCGATGTTGCGCGTCGCCGAGCCGCAGAGCACCGGCGTGAAGGCGCGCTCCAGGGTCCCCTTGCGCAGGGCCGCCCGGAGCTCCTCCTCCGAGAGGGTTTCCCCCTCCAGGTAGCGCTCGACGAGGGCGTCGTCGGCTTCGGCGATGTTTTCGATCAGGGACTCCCGCTCGCTTTCGACGAGCTCGGCCATCTCCGCCGGGATCTCCGCGGCCTTGCCTTTGCCGTCCTCGCCGTAGAGGAAGGCCTTGCGGCTGATCAGGTCGACGACCCCGCGGAACCCCGCCTCGGCCCCGATGGGCAGCTGCAGGATGATGGGCTTGGGCTGGAAGAGGCTTTTCGCCTCCTCGAAGGCGCGCCGGAAATCGGCGCGCTCGCGGTCGAGCTTGTTCACGAAGATCGCGCGCGGCAATCCGAAGTCGTTCAGGAAATCCCAGCCGATCTCGGTCTGCACCTTGACGCCGTCCACGGCGTCGATGAGCACCAGGGCCCCGTCGGCCGCCTGCAGGCAGGTCTTGGTGTCCGAAAAGAAGTTCTGGTCGCCCGGGGTGTCGAGCAGGGTCACGGTATGCTTTTTCCAGGCGAGCTGGTGAAGCCCGGTGGTGATGCTCGAGGCCCGGCGGATTTCCTCGGGCTCGAAATCGAGCGCGGTGTTGCCCTCCTCGATCCGCCCCATGCGGTTGATCACGCCCGCGTCGAAGAGCATGGCCTCGGCCAGGGAGGTTTTGCCGGCGCCGCCGTGGGCCACCAGTGCCAGGTTGCGAAGGGCTTCGATCTTTTCGCTCATTGGGCATCCTCTCTCGGGTGGGATTGCGCGCCCGGGGCCGGGCGACAAAGCATGGCTTCTATCCGCTCGGCCTGCAAAAATCAAGACGAAAAACCGAGGCGCAAAGGGCCGTTCAAGGCCGAAGAAGCAGGAAAAACTCGCGGTTTCCCTTGGGCCCCGCGATGGGGGAGGCAAGCGGCTCGGAGGCCGTCAGGCCGAGGCCTCGGAAGAAGGCCCGGAGATCCTCGAGGACGCGCTCGTGGAGCGCCGGGTCGCGCACCACGCCCCCCTTGCCGACGAGCCCCTTGCCGACTTCGAACTGGGGCTTGACGAGGGGGAGGATCCGTCCGGCGGGCTTGAGCAGCGGGAGCACGGCCGGAACGATGAGCTTGAGCGAGATGAAGGAGACGTCGATCGTGACGAGGTCGAGCGGCTCGGGCACAAGCTCCCGGGAAAGGCGCCGCGCGTTGGTGCGCTCGATCACCACGACACGCGGGTCGCGGCGCAGCTTCCAGGCGAGCTGTCCGTAGCCCACGTCGAGCGCGTACACGCGCGCCGCCCCGTGCTGCAGCAGGCAGTCGGTGAACCCGCCGGTCGAAGCGCCGACATCGAGGCAGACCCCGCCCTCGACCTCGAGGGAAAACCCCCGCAGCGCCCCCTCCAGTTTGATGCCGCCGCGGCTGACGTAGGGGCACCCCGGGGCGGCGACCTCCAGCGCGGCACCGTCCGGAAACCGCAACCCCGGCTTGTCGACAACCCGGCCCTCGACGCGCACCCAGCCTGCGAGAACGGCAGCCTGGGCCTTTTGCCGAGTGGCGCACAGGCCGCGCTCGACGAGCAGGAGATCGAGCCGCTTGCGCTCCGGGGTTGAGGCGGCGCCGCGGCGGGCGCGGGGCGGGGGAGGGGCTTCTTCAGGCACAGCGGGCGGCGGAGGCATGGAGCCGGGTCAGGCGGCCGCCGGCCGCAAGCCGGCGCGCGGCCTCGACGATGGCCGCGGCGTCGATGGCGCATTTCGCCCGCAGGAGCTCCTGGGGCCCGTGTTCGATGAAGCGGTCGGGGATGCCGAGCCGCACGACCTCGACCCCGCTGAAGCCCGCATCGTGCAGGGCCTCGAGGACGGCGCTTCCGAAACCGCCCTGGCGCACGTTTTCCTCCACGGTGAGGATGCGGGGGATGGTCCGCGCGAGGGCGGTGAGCCGCTCGGCGTCGAGCGGTTTCACGAAGCGCGCATCGATCAGGGTGGCGCGGATGCCTTCCGCGGCGAGCGTCCGCTCGGCCTTCAAGGCCTCGGCCACGCTCGAGCCGATCGCGGCGATGACGAGATCCTCCCCCTCGCCGAGGATCTTGGCCTTGCCGATCGGGATCGGCGAGAGGTCGCAGGCGATCGGGACACCGGGGGCCATCCCGCGCGGGTAGCGCACGGCGATCGGCCCGTCGTGCTGCAGCGCGGTGAGGAGCATGCGGCGCAGCTCGTTTTCGTCGCCCGGGGCCATGACGACCAGGTTGGGGAGGCTCCTCAGGTAGCTGAGGTCGAAGGCGCCGTGATGGGTGGGGCCGTCCTCGCCGACCAGCCCGGCGCGATCGATCGCGAAGACGACGGGCAGGCGCTCGAGGCAGACGTCGTGCAGGATCTGGTCGTAGGCCCGCTGCAGGAAGGTGGAGTAAATGGCGACCACCGGCCGGAGCCCTTCCACGGCCATCCCCGCGGCGAAGGTCACGGCGTGCTGCTCGGCGATGCCCACGTCGAAGAAGCGCTCCGGGAACTCCCGGGCGAAGGCCGACAGCCCCGTGCCCTCGGGCATGGCCGCGGTGACGGCGACGACGCGCCTGTCCCGGCGGGCCAGCCCGACCAGGGTTTCCCCGAAGACCTCGGTGTAGGTCGGGGGGCTGGGGCGGTGCTCCAGGCAGACACCGGATTTGGCGTCGAATTTGCCGCAGCCGTGAAAATAGACGGGGTTTTTCTCCGCCGGCTCGTAGCCCTTGCCCTTGACGGTGGTCACGTGGAGCAGCACGGGCTCGCGGATGTACTTGATGTTGTTTAGGATGTCGATGAGGTGATCGATGCGGTGGCCGTTGATCGGGCCGAAATACTCGAAGTTGAAGGCCTCGAACAACATCCCCGGCGTGACAAAGGATTTGAAGGATTCCTCGGTGCGCTTGGCGAGCTGGTAGACGTCTTCGCCGATGCGCGGCAGGCGCCGGAAAAAGTAGCCCAGCTCGCGGCGCAGCTCCTGGAGCTTTTTGGCCGAGAAGGTGCGGCTGAGAAACGAGGACAGGGCGCCGACGTTGCGGGAGATCGACATCTCGTTGTCGTTGAGGATGACGATGAGGTCCCGTTTCGGCTGGCCGCCCGCCTGGTTCAGGCCTTCGAAGGCGATCCCCGCCGTCATGGAGCCGTCGCCGATCACGGCCACGACGCGGTCGGTTTCGCCCTTGAGCGCCTTGGCGCAGGCCATGCCGAAACCGGCCGAGATCGAGGTGCTGCTGTGGCCGGTGGTAAAGGCGTCGTAGGGGCTTTCGCTCCGGCGCGTGAAGCCCGAGATCCCGCCGTGGCGCCTCAGGCCGGCGAAGAGCTCCCGCCGGCCGGTCAGGATCTTGTGCGCGTAGGCCTGGTGGCCCACGTCCCAGATGATGCGATCCCGCGGGCAGTCGAAGACGTAGTGCACGGCGATCGCCAGCTCGACCGCCCCCAGGCTCGAGGCGAGGTGGCCGCCGTTTTGCGAGACGACCTCGATGATGAGGCGGCGGATGTCCGCGGCGAGCTCGGGAAGACGGGAGCGGGGGATCGTTTTGAGATCGGCCGGGGATTGGATGGCGTGGAGAAGGCTCATTTGTTCCGCGTGACGACATAGCGCGCGATGGCGCGCAGGGGATCGGCCCGAAGGTCGAAAGCGGAGAGATCGTTCAACGCCTGATCGATTAAATCATGAGCTTTTTTTTTCGATTGATCAAGCCCGATGAGGGCGGGGTACGAATTTTTCCCCTGAATCCGATCGGTTCCGGCCGCCTTGCCCATCACCGCGGGATCTCCCTCGACGTTCAGGATATCGTCCACGACTTGGAAGGCCAGCCCGAGCTTGCGGCCGAACGCCCTGAGGGCGCCGATTTCCTCCTCCGTCCCGCCGCCGGCCAGAGCTCCGGCGACGAGCGCGGCCTCGAGCAGGACCCCGGTTTTCAGCCCGTGCAGGTGCTCGATCTCCGCGACCGTCGCGGCCCGCCCCTGGGTTTCCATGTCGAGCATCTGCCCGCGCACCATGCCGTGCGGGCCCGCAGCCCGGGCGATGAGCTGCAGGATGGCGAGCGTGCGCTCGGGGGGCGTCCGGGATTGCGAGGCGATGACCTCGAAGGCGAGCGTGAGCAAGCCGTCGCCGGCGAGGATGGCCGTCGCCTCGTCGTAGGCGACATGGCAGGTGGGCTTGCCGCGGCGCAGGGTGTCGTTGTCCATCGCCGGGAGGTCGTCGTGGATGAGCGAGTAGGTGTGGATCATTTCGAGAGCGCAGGCGACGGGGAGCGCATCGGCGGCGGCTCCACCCACGGCCTCGGCTGCGGCCAGGCAAAGGACGGGGCGCAGGCGCTTTCCGCCGGCGAAGAGCGAATAGCGCATGGCCTCGATCACCCGGGACCCGGGGGCGGCCTCGGGGGGCAGGAGGGCGGCGAGCCGCTCATCGACCAGCCGCGAGGCGCGCTCGAGGTATGTCGCGAGGTCCGTCATCGGTAGCGCCGCCGGAGCTTCCTCAAGAGCCTTCGTCTTCCGCGCCGCCCGGTTCAACGGGCAGCGGCTTTTCGATCGCCTCGCCGGCTTCGTTCTGCAAAAGCAGGGAGATCCGGCGCTCGGTCTCGGCGAGCTTTTGCGAGCAGAACTTGGATAGCTCGATTCCCTCTTCGAACTTGCGCAGGGCGGCCTCGAGGGGCAGATCCCCGGATTCGAGCTCGCGAACGATCTGCTCGAGCTGCTGCAGGGCCTGTTCAAAGGTCTTTTTGGCCATGATGCACTTCCTTGACCTCGCAGACGAGGTTTCCCGAGTAAAGAACGACTTCCACCCGCTCTTGCGGGACGACCTGGCCGGAATCGACGAGGACCCGGCGTTCGGGCAGAGAGCGGGCCACGCTGTAGCCCCGCTTGAGAATGGCCAGGGGGCTCGCCGCCCCCAGCCGCGAGTCCAGAAGTCGATGGTCGCCCTTCTTCAAATTAATTATTTTATTGTATAATAGCAATAATTTAGAATGTTTATAGTCAACTTTTTGTTTATATCTTTCGATGATCTTCTCCGGCCGCTGCAGCACAAGCCGCTGCGTCAGGGAAGACAATTC
>Ga0073932_1002022_pt1 | contig 34175 bp, 27 predicted proteins | sample DewCreD2012metaG_FD_76967 | JGI IMG/M metagenome (GOLD analysis project Ga0073932, IMG submission 76967) | Hot spring sediment bacterial and archeal communities from British Columbia, Canada, to study Microbial Dark Matter (Phase II) - Dewar... ...
CGCAGGTTTCCAACCTGCCGTATCGCCGACTTCCAGTCGGCAGCGCGTGGGCATCTCGAACGCTACGGAATTGACGCCAGCCCTGCGGATTGGAAATCCGCGATACCCGCCTGCCTGGCGGCGGGCAGGCAGCAGACTGGAAGTCTGCGGCACGCGCTGGCGCGCGTCCACAAGCGCTCTTTCTCATTAACACCCCGCTTCAGCGGGGTGAGGGGCGCCCGGCAAAGAAACCGGCCCCGCATCCCGCTCACCAGCCCGGCGGCGCGGAGCTCCTCGAACCGCCCGATACCGCCCCTAACAAGATGTCCATCAAACCGGGTCAACCCCCGTCCGGCTGGGACGCCCCGCCAGGCCGGTGCAACCCAAAATGCGGCGGCAAAAACACGAATTTGCGATTGGAACTTTGCCCGGCGCCCGGTAAAGTCAGGGTGTGGCGCGCAAGGAAAACGGCGGTTCCGCCCAAGAGCGAGGCTTCGGGGATATTATTGGGATATCGCTGATTGCTTTGGCGGTGCTGTTGCTCGTAGCCCAGTGGTCATTTGACCGCTGGGACCTGTCCACCTTGCGCAATCCACCCAACTCCCCCCCGCACAACTGGGTGGGCTCGGTTGGGGCCTGGCTGGCCTACGCTTTTTTCTTTCTGTTCGGCGGCGCCGCCTTTCTGCTGCCCTTGCTGCTGCTCTTTTTTGGGGTCGGTTACTTGTGGGAGTTCATGGCCTACCTGCGCCGGCGGTGGTGGTCCTGGATTTGGGCGGGCGTGCTGCTGATCTGCTGCATGGGGCTGCTGGACCTCTACACCAACAGCGCCATTTTGCATCAGCTCGCGCGCAATGATTCGCGCGCCGCGCCGGGCTTCCTGGAACGGGTCGCCTACCACATCAACGCGCCCAGCGCCGGCGGCATGGTGGGGCTGCTGCTCAACCAGCATATCTTCGGGCATTTTGGCAAACCCGGCGCCACCATCGTCTTCGCCACGCTTTATCTCATCAGCCTCTATTTCCTGACCGACTTTGAACTGGGCGTCTGGCTGCGGGAGTTGGTCGCCCGCCGGCGAAAAGCCGAAGTCAATGATTTTGCCGGCCTTTCCGAGCCGGAAAAAGAACTCAAGCGCCGCGCCCTGGCCTTGGAACGCCAAGCCAGGGAGTTGCAGGAAGAGCTGGACCGCGCCAACAAAGGCCCCAAAGCGGAGCGCAAAACCCGGCCAGAGGACGAAGATAAAACGCCGGAAGGACCCAAGCTGGGAGCGGATTTGCAGCCGGTGCCCAAACCCAACGTGCGCGATTTGAGCGTGCCGCAAATAAAGGGCGCCCGTCCGTCGAAATCCCCGCCGGGCGAGCCGGAGGCCGAATCCACGACCGAGACGGTTTCCTCCAAGCCGGAGACGCCCCCCTCCCCCGCTGAAGTGCCGGCCGCCACCACCGAGGACATCCTTGGCAAGGAGGCCGCCGCCAAACTCAAGCGGGCCCGCAAACAGCGAGCCGAGCCGGACCAACCTCCCGCCGCGCAGGAAACCCCGGCCAAACCGGAGGCGGAGGAGGCTGAAGAACCGGTTTCAGACTCACCGGATATTCCCGCGGAAAAGGGGGACAAGGGCGAAGCCGAGCCAGCCTTGCTGCCCGTGGCGCCGGCGGATGCCGAAGCGCCCCCGGTTCCCGCCCCGCCCGCGCGCCCCAAACCGGCCCCGCGCAAGCCCAAGCCCATTGCGGTCGCGGCCACCCCAAAGATCGGCAATTACCAGTTGCCGCCGATGGATTTGCTGCAGTTCCCCGACACCAACGCCAAGCCCACCGAGACGAAGGAAGAGCTGATGGCCAATGCCCAGCTCATGAAAAACACCCTGGCCCAATTTGACATTGAAGTGGCCATCGGCGACATCACCAAAGGCCCCACCATTACCCGCTACGAGCTGCATCCTTCGCCCGGCGTTAAATTGGAAAAAATCACCGCTCTCGCCAACAACATCGCGGCGGCGTTGAAAGCCGAGCGCATCCACATCCTGGCGCCGGTGCCGGGAAAAAGCTCCGTCGGCGTCGAGGTGCCCAACGCCATCAAGACCAAGGTCATCATGCGCGAGCTGCTGGAATCGGAGGAATGGATCAACGCCAAGGCCCGGGTGCCGCTGGCCTTGGGCAAGGATGTCTATGGCCATCCGATCATTGCCGACCTTTCGGACATGCCGCACCTGCTCATCGCCGGCAGCACCGGCTCCGGCAAATCTGTTTGCATCAACGCCATCGTCGCCTCCCTGCTCTACAAGTTTCCCCCCGACCAGCTCCGCTTCGTGATGATTGACCCCAAAGTGGTCGAATTGCAGCATTACAACGCCCTGCCCCATCTTGTGGTGCCGGTGGTCAATGATCCGAAAAAGGTCATCCTGGCCCTGCGCTGGGTCGTCAACGAGATGGAAAAACGCTACAAAATTTTCGCCAAAGTCGGCGTGCGCAACATCAAATCGTTCAACGAGCGACCGCGCCACAAGCCGCCGCCGCCGCAGGAACTCGAGCTGCCGCTGACCGCGAAAAGGGAGAAGGTGGAAACCAGTTCCAACGGCTTTGCCGTCGAGGTGGACGAGGAAATCGTGGTGCCGCGCGACGATGACATCGTCATCCCGGAAAAACTGAGCTATATAGTGGTTATCATTGACGAGCTGGCCGACTTGATGCTGGTGGCGCCGGCGGACGTGGAAATGGCCATCGCCCGCATCACCCAGATGGCCCGGGCGGCCGGCATTCACTGCATTGTCGCCACGCAGCGGCCCAGCGTGGATGTCATCACCGGGGTCATCAAGGCCAACATCCCCGCCCGCATCGCCTTCCAGGTGGCCGCGCGGGTGGACTCGCGCACCATTCTCGACGCGATGGGCGCCGACAAACTGCTCGGCAAGGGCGACATGCTTTACCTGCCGCCGGGCTCGGCCAAGCTCATCCGCGCCCAGGGCGCGCTCATCACCGATCAGGAAATCCAAAGCATCGTGGACTTCATCAGCAAACAGGGCAAGCCCAGCTACGAGATGGAAATCCACCAGCAATTGCAAAAGCCGGTGAGCAGCCTCGACGGCGACCTGGGCGGCTGCGGCGAGGACGAAGAGTTGATAGAGCAATGCATCGAGGTCATTCGCAGCGAACAAAAAGCCAGCGTTTCCCTGTTGCAGCGACGCTTAAAGCTCGGCTACGGGCGGGCGGCGCGCATCATGGACGAACTGGAAAACCGGGGAGTGGTCGGCCCCAGCAAGGGCGCCGAACCGCGCGACATCCTGATTGACCTGGACGGCACCGGCATGGACGGCAGCGCTGCGGAGGGCGACGAGGGGTTGGCTCCTCCCCAATCATAATCTTCATCATAATCTTAATCTTCATCATAATCTTAATCTTAATCTTAATCTCCCCATGCCCCCCAAATTCCACCATGAAAAATTGCAAGTCTATCAAGCTTCAATTCAATTTGTGGGCTGGGTTGGCGATCGGTTGGATAAAGTTCCCAAGAGCATGTCCGCTCACAGCCAGCTTGATCGCGCCTCGACCTCCATTGCGCTGAACATCGCGGAGGGCAACGGCAAAACCTCGATCGCCGATCGCTGTCGCTATTTTGACACCGCCCATGGTTCAGCTTTGGAATGTGCTGCTTGCCTCGATGTGCTGGTGTCGCGCAAGGTGCTGACGGATGTTCAAATTCAGCCGGGGAAAGAACTTCTTTTCGGCATCGTCTCCATGCTCGTTGGTTTGATTCGCTCCAATGATCCCACCCGCTTTGCGGAGGATGTGGTCGAATACAAGGTCGGAAATGTAGATTCCTCACCCTCTTAATCTTAATCTTCATCATAATCATCATCTTAATCTCCCCATGCCGCCCCAGATTCCACCACGAGAAACGGCAAGACTATCAAGCTTAGATTACGATTAAGATTAAGATTAAGATTAAGATTAAGATTACGATTAAGATTAAGATTAAGATTAAGATTAAGATTAAGATTAAGATTAAGATTAAGATTAAGATTAAGATTAAGATTAGGATTACGATTAGGATTAAGATTGAAAGGCAAAGCCATATTTCTTGACCGCGACGGAACGGTGATTGAGGAGCGCAATTATCTCAAAGACCCGGCGGAGGTGGTCTTGCTGCCGGGCGCGGCGGAGGCGCTGCAAAAACTTCAGGCCGCGGGGTTCCTGCTGATTCTGGTTACCAACCAGTCCGGGGTCGGGCGCGGCTATTTCACCATGGACGAGGTCGCGCGAGTGCAGGAGCGACTGGACCAGCTTTTGGCGCCGAGCGGGGTCAGGCTGGCGAAAATCTATATCGCTCCCGAAGCCCCTGACCAACCCAGCCGCGGACGCAAGCCGTCCCCGCAATTCCTTTACGACGCCCGCGCGGAGTTTGATCTCGACCTGTCCCGGTGCTATATGATTGGGGACAAGTTGATCGACTTGGAATGCGGCTGGAACGCCGGCGTGCGACGCAGTCTGCTAGTGCGCACCGGGTATGGCGCGCGGCTTGAGGCCGAGGCGCCGTCCGCTTTGCGCAAGGCCGTCGTGGTTGACGACCTGGCCGCCGCCGCCCGCTGGATTCTGCAACAACCAGACTGAATTATGCGCACCCTCGCCACACTTTTTGCGAACAACCGGGCCTGGGCTGAGCGTCTTTGCCGCCAGGACCCGGAGTTTTTCGAAAAACTGTCCCGCCAGCAAAAACCGGGCTACCTTTGGATCGGTTGCGCGGATAGCCGGGTGCCCGCCAATGATATCGTCGGCCTGATGCCCGGCGAGTTATTCGTGCATCGCAACATCGCCAATCTGGTGATCCACACCGATTTTAACTGCCTTTCGGTCATCCAATACGCGGTCGAGATTCTCGAAGTCCGGCATGTCATCGTCTGCGGGCACTATGGATGCGGCGGAGTGGGCGCGGCCCTGCGCGGCGCGAGTGTGGGCCTGGCGGACAACTGGCTGCGGCACGTCGAGGATGTGCGGCAAAAATACCAGGCGGACCTGGCGCGGTTGCCGGACGCGGCGCGGTGGGACCGGCTGTGCGAATTGAACGTGATCGAGCAGGTAGCCAATGTTTGCCGCACCTCGATGGTCCAGCAGGCCTGGGCGCGACAACAGCCGCTATGCGTTCACGGATGGATTTACAGCATCCAGGACGGATTGCTAAGGGATTTGAAGGTCACCATTCAGAAACCCGACGAAACCGCCACGGTTCAAGCCGCCGCCCTGGCGGCGCGGCGCGGCGAGATCAGCGGGCCGCCGGGCCAACCGGCCGAAAGCCCGGCCGTTTAATCAGGACAGCAACTCCCGCAACACATCGAGCGCGGCGCCGCGCGCTCGCTCGGATTTGGCTTCCAGCGCGCGATATTGCGCAAACCACCCCGGTTTCTCTTGGTGGTGCTCGCGCCAATACATCTTAAGCGCCAGCTCGGTGCGCTCGACCTGCTGGACCGCGGAAGCAAAGGAATCCCGGCCATGCGGCAAGTCGGTGATTTCGCCCACCGAAAAGCGGCTGACCCGTTTGGCCGCTGACACCGCCGAGAGGAGCATGATCATGGTCTGCTCATAAGGATACCATCGCCGCCCCAGCATTTCGGCCAGGAAATCGTGGCGCACGGCGAAGAATTCGGAGCGCGGGTGTTCGGTAATTTTGCGAATTTCCTGGGCTTCCTTTGGAAACCAGGTGTAGAGAAGGGCAAAGGTGCCGTAGGTGTCTATCAGTTCCTTCGAGTGGTTATGGTCGGTGGTAATTTCGCCCACGCAGAAATCCTGGTTCAAATCCCCGATGATTTCCGGCAAGTCATGCAGCTTGCCGAGCACCTCGCGCCCCAAGGCGGAGCCGTAGTTGAAATCCCCCGGGATCAGCCAGTAAATATCCCCCGGCGCGCCCTGGTCAAAAGCCCGGCCCAACCCCGTATTCCACATCTGGCAAGTATCCACACACCACGCCTCCACCACCTCCGAAACACGGGCCACGGTCTGTTGCCGGAATTCAAGAAACTGCCGGTTCCCCTCCATGGCCCGGATGGTCTTGCGGTCCACCACCGTCAGCGGACGCGCATAACGGTCCCGCTGAGCCTCCAAACGAGCCACCATCTGGTAGAGCTCCGCCAGATCGGAATAATCCGTCGCCGGGCGAAACGGATAGATGACCACCGGATGGATGCGGCCTCCCGCCGAGCGCCGGGCGGCGGCCCCTGTTTTTTCTGGGCTGTTTTTCTTGTTCATACAACTGGCTTATGAGGCCAATAAATCGAAAAATAATCCCTTAGGCAAGCTTAATCGCACGGCGGCAAACGATTGGCACGCGCCGGTGTTTCGCCGATTGCGTTGGGGGCGAAGTTTTCACTATGCTGGACGTCCTGTGAGCGACCGGAAAGAAAACCAAACGCCGCTGAACGTCGGGCTGGTGTCGCTGGGTTGCGCGAAAAACCTAGTGGACGCCGAAATCATGCTCGGGGCGCTGGCCAAGAGCGGGTTGGCTGTCACCAATGACGCCGCCAGCGCGGATGTGCTGATCGTGAACACCTGCTCGTTTATAGACACGGCGCAGGAGGAAAGCGTGGACACGATCCTTGAATTCGCCGCCGCGCGCGAACAGACGAACCCGCGCCAGGGGTTGGTGGTGGCGGGTTGTCTGCCGCAGCGGCATCGGGATCAATTGCCGGACCTTTTTCCCGAAGTGGATGTGTTCATGGGGATTGACCAGGTGGGGCGGGTGGGCGAACTGGTCCGGCAGGCCCACGCCCACCGGGCGGCGCGGCTGGCGGCGGGTGCCACCAGCCACGACCGCAAAAGACGGTCGCAAGTGGTGGATCGGCTGGGGGAACTAGAGCAGAAAGCCGGCCCTGAACCGGCCCAAGAGACCTTGCGCGGCACCGAGCGTTTTGGGCATACCCGGACCGTGATCGCCCCCGCGCCCACCCCCGCCCCGCCGGTGGTTTCGGTCAACTTGCGCCCCACCTACATACCGGATTACGCCACGCCGCGATTCCGGCTGACGCCGAAGCACCTGGCTTATGTGAAAATCGCCGAAGGCTGCAATCACCCGTGCAGTTTCTGCATCATTCCAAGGATGCGCGGCTCCTACCGGAGCCGGCCGCAGGCGGACATCGTGCGGGAGGCCCGGGCGTTGCTGGCGGCGGGGGTAAAGGAATTAAATCTTATTTCCCAAGACTCGACCTATTACGGGCTGGATTTGCGGGCTGGCCATAGCCGGGCGATTTCCTCGCCGGAGCGTTTCTCGGCGGCGGCCCGCGCGTTGCCCGCCAACGCCACCACCCTGAGCACCTTGCTGCGGGAATTGAACGATCTGCCGGGACGGTTTTGGATTCGCCTGCTCTACACTCACCCGGCGCATTGGACCGAGGAATTGATCCGCACCATAGCCGAATGCCCAAAGGTCGCGCGCTACGCGGACATCCCCTTGCAGCATATTCACGACCACCTGCTGGAGCGAATGCGGCGGGAGACCTCGCGCCGACACATCGAGGAACTGCTGGTCCGCATTCGCGCCGGCATCCCGGGCATTGCTTTGCGCACCACCTTCATCGTCGGCTTTCCCGGCGAAACGGAGGCCTGCTTTGAAGAACTGCTGCGCTTCATCCGCGAAACGCGCTTCGATCGCCTCGGGGTGTTCACCTATTCGCGCGAGGACGGCACGCGGGCCGGGAAAATGGCTGGACAAATCCCCGCCAAGGTTAAACAACAGAGGCGCGACCTGGCGATGGCGGAACAGCGCCGAGTGGCGCGCCAAGTGGCGGAAAGCCAGGTGGGGCGGAGGTTGCGCGTGCTGGTGGAGGGAACGGCGAGCCCCCGGCAGTTGCGGCAGGCGAACATTCGCTCCTGGGAGCACGGGTTCCTGCGGGAAGCCGACCCCTCGATGGACAACCTGAAAGGCCATTACCTGACGGCCCGCAGCGAAGCGGACGCCCCCGACATTGACGGCCGCGTTTATATTCGCGGGGTGGTCGCGCCGGGAAATTTCGCCGAAGTGAAAGTCATCGGCCATACCGATTACGACCTGATCGCAAAGCCGGTTTGAGACATCATGAATTTGCCCAACAAATTGACGATGGCGAGGGTGGGGCTGACGCTCGCCTTCCTGGCCGCCATTTTTGCCGAGTTCCCCGGGCATGAAACCGTGGCGCTCGTGTTGTTCAGTCTCGGCGGCATCACCGACCACTTGGACGGAAGAATCGCCCGCAAATACAACCTGATTACCAATTTCGGCAAGCTGATGGACCCGCTGGCCGACAAGATTTTCACCTGCTCCGCCTTCATCGCCTTTGTGGGCATGGGGCAAATGGCGGCGTGGATGGTCGTGGTGATTGTCGCCCGGGAGCTGGCCATCACCGGCCTGCGCTCGCTGGCGGCGTCGCAAAACATCATCCTGGCGGCCGAAGGCTTCGGCAAACACAAGACGGTTTCACAAATTGTTTGCATCCTGGCCGTGCTGGTGCATCTAAGTTGTCCTGACTGGGGGGGCTTGGGCCGGTTTTTCACTTACCCATTGTTTGCCGGCCAGGCTTGGGTGGACCAGTTCGCCGCGCTTTCACAATGGGTGGCGGTCTTCCTCACCATCCTTTCCGGTTCGCTTTATCTTTACCGCAACCGGGCCATTATCCTCAAAGACCTGTGAAACCATGAAAGACAACCTGGTCTTGTGGGTGGCCCAAGGCTTTGGACTTGGGCGGGTTCCAACGGCGCCCGGCACTTGGGGCTCGCTGTTGGGGCTGGGCTGGTTCGCCTTGTTGGCCTGGCCGCAAAACGGCTGGTGGCTGGCCATTGGCACGGCGCTGGGCTTGATGCTGTCGGTTTGGTGCTGCGGGCAGGCCGAGCGTATCCTGGGACAAACCGACCCTGGCTCGGTGGTGCTCGACGAGGTCGCGGCGCTGCCGGTTTGTTTCCTGCCGTTCCTGCTCGATTCGTTTTACCGCACCGGCAGCCTGCCCGCCTCATCCTGGTTTTTCTCGAAACGCGGCCTCTTGGTCACCGTGCCGGTCTTCCTGCTGTTCCGGTTTTTCGACATTGCCAAACCGTGGCCGATTCGCGGCAGCCAGAAACTGCCCGGCGGCTGGGGCGTCACCGTGGACGACCTGTTGGCGGCGATTTTCACCGCGATGGCCGCCTATGCGCTGTTTCACACGGTCGAGCGTTGGGTCAAATGAACTTTTCCCGGCCACTGCGGGCAACCGCCGGCCTTTTCTTATGAAAATCATCGGTTGGCTTTTATTTTTAGCTTGGACTCTGGCCGCAACCGGCAGCGAGGCGCGTCGGTCGCTGGTGCTGTCGCAACTCGAGGCCAGCGGGGAAAAATACTGGAAATCCGTCATGGCCGAACCGCCGTCCGACCAGCTTTCCTCGCGGGACTTGTTCAGCTATGCGCTGTTATGGTGCGAATTGCGCAAGCATCCAGAGCGGCTGGAACGGCTTTTCGACCTGGGCGCCCGCCTGCAAGACCGGGAGGCGCAGAGCCGCAGCTATGGCAATTTCCGGTGGAATTGGGGCGCGCCCGCGGTGCTGGACTACAACGCCGTGGATTTCTGCATGCAAGGCGCTTCGGTCATCTGGCTGAAACATCGCGATTTTCTCACCGCTCCGGCCCGGGCAAGGCTCCAGGAAATCCTCCGCCACGCCGTGCCCGCTTCCTTGCGGCACAAGGTCAATGAGAACTACACCAACATCGCCTTAATGAACGCGGCCAACCTGATTGTGCTGGGCGAGGCCCTGGGCCTGCCGGAGGCGTCCGCCGCGGGCCGCCAACGCCTTGAAGCCGTCATCCGCTACACCTTAAAATACGGCACGCACGAATACTGCAGCCCGACTTATTACGGCGTTGACCTCGAGGTGCTTGGGGTTCTTGAAACCCTGGCCCCGGACGAGCGCACCCGGCAACAGGCCCGCGCGCTTCTGGAATTGTTCTGGACCGATATTGCCGCCAATTGGTTCCCTGCCTCAGGAAAAATCGCCGGGACCCGCAGCCGCGACTACGACTACCTGCGCGGCCTCGGGATGTTGGATTGGCACACCTGGCTGGCCGGGTGGATTGCGGAGGAGCAGAAATTCGGCCCCAGCGCGGTCTTCATGGCCATCGGCCGCTGGCAGCCGCCGGCCGCCTTGCGCGAACTAGCCTTTTCCGGTGGGATACGACTGGTCCGCCAAAGCTGGGGCGCGCGCGAAAATGAATTCCGCACCCACCTCCTCCAGCCGGACATCACCCTAAGCGTGTCGGGCGCCGGCTATGGCACCATGGACTTGCCGCTCACCCTGGACCTGCCCGGCCCGCGCCAGAATCCCCGCGGCTATTTCCTGGCCGACGGGCGTCACGACCCTTACGGCAAACTGAAAATCCCCGAGCGCTCCGGTCACCAAAAAACGCTGCACCTGACCCCTTTCCTCGCGGGCGCCCAGGACGGTCCCGACGCGCTGCTGCTCGCGGTTTACCGGGACAAGGACATCCCCACCAATAGCACGACGCTGGAATCCCACTTGGTGCTGCCCAAAACGGCCGATGGCTATTGGGTTAACGAACGTCCGGTGGTCTTTTCCGAGCGCGCCCCGCTCCTGCAGCCGTTGCGCCCCGGCGAGGCCTTGATTCTGCGCCAGAAAACCGCGGCGGCGGCGATCCGAATACCGTGGGCGCGAAATTGTTCCGGGGGCCCGGCCGCCGTCGCGTTGCATTGGGATACCAACCGGTTCGGCGTCGCGCGCATTACCGCCGACCACCAATTATCGTCCGGCAAGCTGTCCAAAGCACAATATCCCGGAGCGGCCTTCTGGATCAGGGTGGCCTCCGGACTGGAGAATGACGCCGCCTTTGAACGCTGGCGGGCGCAAGTCCTAAAAGCCTCCCCCCGCGTGGAGGCCACGGCGACCCGATTGCGGGTGGAAACCACCGGTGCCCAGGGCTTGCTGTCTGTGGCCGCCGACGCCCCGTTCACCGGTCAGCCGACCCTGCAACCGCCGCCGGCCAAGGTCGTGCTGGAAATTAACGGTGAGGATGTGGGCCGAAAAATTCTCGAACGCCTGCCCTTGGCGCCGACAGGCAACCGGCAATAAACCGCCGGAGCGCGGCCCCCCCGGGATTGCTTTCAGCCCCGCGCTCTTTGGGCGTCCAGCCAACCCCAGGCCATTCCCAGCAGGAACCCAACGCCATGCGCGGTATTGGCGATGGGCCCCACCAGGCCGAAGAGGCAGACGAAAAACCAAAGGATCATCAGCACCACGGTTTGGTGGTCGAGCGCCAAACCGGAAGCGGGTTGCAGGCGCCCACGGATCCAAAGGTAGCCAAACAGCGCGTAAACCACGCCGGACATGCCGCCAAACCGCGGGCCGCTGACGAAGTATTGCGCCAGATTCGAGCCAACGCCCGTCAAAACCACAAATCCCAGCAAGTAGAGCCAACCGAGCCTGCTTTCCAGCAACGAGCCAAGCTGAAAAAGCCATAGCACGTTGCAAATCAAATGAACCGGATTGAGGTGGATAAAAATAGGGGTGAGCAATCGCCAGACCTCGCCGCCGGCCACTTCGCGCAGATGTCCGGCCAACGGGTGGGACCAAGGCGCGCCGGCGATATGCAAAGCGCGCGCGGTTTCGGAATCGAATTTGAAATTTGTTTTTACCGCGACGAAACCGCAGAGCGCGATCAGGATCAGCGTCAGCAGGCCGGCTCCGTAAGCGCCCTGCCGGGGAAATATCTCCCGGCTGGCGCGAAAACGTTTGCGCCAGGCGCGCAGGTCCCGCTCTTCCTCCGCGCGCAAGTCCTCGGCCGCGCGCGCTTTTTGCCGGAATTCGGCGGCGGCAGGATTGTTGCGGAAGCGTTCCAGAATGGTCGCCGCCTCTTGCAGGCGGTCCTCGTCGTGGACCCACAAGCCCCAGCCCCGGGGCTCCTCGGCTTCGATCTCGTTGCTAATGCCGGAGGCGTAAAGATAGTCGCCCAGCAGGCGGGCCTGCTTTTCCTCCGGCAGCGTGCCAATCAATCGCATAATCGTTCGTCTGCTCCTTAGCCCGTCCCCGCCATCAGTCGCGCTTCCGCGCGGCAAGGCCTCATTTGCGGCCTTTCCGCCGGACGGCGGCCCGGCCGCCCTTGTTGGGCGCGGGATAACTCACCGGCGGCGGCCGCGGTCCCGGCGCCGCCTGTCCCATTGACCGTTTCAATTCGCGAACCTGGTCGCGCAGCAAGGCGGCTTTCTCGAATTCCAAGTTGTTGGCCGCCGTCAGCATTTCCCCCTCGAGTTCGCGAATGGTTTCGGCGATGTCGAAATCCCCGCCGGTTTCCCGCAATACCCCCTCGGCCTCCTCGCGGGTTTCCTGGCGCGCGGAGAGGCTTTCCTCGATGGCGCGCACCACGCTGCGCGGGGTGATGCCATGCTCACGGTTGTATTCAATCTGCTTTTGGCGGCGGTAATCGGAGATCGCCAGGAATTTGCGGATGCTCTGCGTCATCACATCGGCGTAGAGAATCACTTCGCCATGCAAATGGCGGGCGGCTCGGCCGGCGGTCTGAATCAGGCTGGTAGCCGAGCGCAGGTAGCCCTCCTTGTCGGCGTCCAGGATGGCCACCAGGGAAACCTCCGGCAAATCCAAACCCTCCCGCAGCAGGTTGATGCCCACCAGCACGTCGAACTCGCCCTTGCGCAGGTCGCGCAGGATTTCCACCCGTTCGAGCGCGTCTATCTCGCTGTGCAAGTAGCGGACGTTGACGCCGATGCCGCGCAAATAATCGGTGAGTTCCTCGGCGGTGCGCTTGGTGAGGGTGGTCACCAGCACCCGCTCGCGGCGCTCCACCCGCCGGCGGGCCTCCTCGATCAGGTCGTCTATCTGGCCGGTTAGCGGTTTGACCGTCACTGTGGGGTCCACCAGGCCGGTCGGGCGCACGATCAGCTCGGTCACCCGGCCCTTCGACCATGCCAGCTCGCGCTCTCCCGGGGTGGCGCTGACGTAAATGGTCTGGCCTTGCAGGCTCTGGAATTCCTCGAAATTCAGCGGCCGGTTGTCCAGCGCGCTGGGCAGGCGGAAACCGTAATCCACCAGCACGGTTTTGCGGGAGCGGTCGCCGGCATACATGCCGCCGATTTGGGGCACGGTGGCATGCGACTCGTCTATGACGAGCAGGTAGTCCCGGGGGAAAAAATCCAGCAGCGTGCAAGGCCGCGAGCCGGGGGCGCGCCCGGCAATGTGGCGCGAGTAATTCTCGATGCCCGGGCAAAAACCCATCTCCTCCATCATCTCCAGGTCGTATTCGGTCCGCATTTTGATGCGCTGGGCTTCGAGCAGTTTGCCGTTTTTCTCGAACCAGGCGATCCGCTCGCCCAACTCCTCGCGGATGGCCAGGATGGCGCGCTTGAGCTTGTCCGCCGGGGTGACGAACTGTTTGGCGGGGAAAATGGTCACCGAAGCGAGCGTTTCCGCCACCCGCCCGGTCAGCGGATCAAAGCGGCTAAGGCGCTCGATTTCGTCGCCGAAAAACTCGATGCGCAGCCCGTCTTCGAGCCCGGCGGGGCGGGCTTCGACGGTGTCGCCGCGCACCCGGAAATGGCCCGCGCCAAACTCGATGTCGTTGCGGGTGTATTGCAGGTCCACCAGGCCGGCGAGCAATTGGTCGCGCGGCTTTTCCTGTCCCACCCGCAAATGGATCAACATCGCCTCGTAATCCTCCTTGCTGCCGATGCCGTAGATGCAGGAAACGCTGGCGACCACGATCACGTCCTGGCGCGCAAAGAGCGAACTCATGGTGGAAAGCCGCATGCGCTCGATGGCCTCGTTGATGCTGGAGTCCTTTTCGATGAAGGTGTCGGTGCGCGGGATATAGGCCTCGGGCTGGTAGTAATCAAAATAGCTGATGAAATACTCGACCGCGTTGTGGGGGAAAAAGCCTTTGAACTCCGCGTAAAGCTGGGCCGCGAGCGTTTTGTTGTGGGAAATGACGAGGGTGGGGCGGTTGAGCTGCTGTATGACGTTGGCCACGGTGAAGGTCTTGCCCGACCCGGTCACGCCCAGCAAGGTCTGATGGCGCTCGCCGGCCCTGAGCGTTTCCACCAAGCGGGCGATGGCCGACGGCTGGTCGCCGGCCGGCTCATAAGGGGCGACAAGCTGAAAATGGGACGGAGCAGCCATACGGGAAAAAAGAGCGGGCGTGGACGTCCGCGCTCCTTTACTTCAATTTCTTGACCAGGATTTTCGAGTTCCGTCCGCTTTGCTCGTATTTTTCCCGGCGCGCCGGCGGCAGGTCCTCGGCGCCGCCCTCGACAAAGCCGCCCTTGGACTGGAAATAAGTGAAGGCCTGGGTGGACAGCGCGATGATTTCGCCCAGCCCCAATTCCCGGGCCTTGTTCTCGACAAATTGAATGAGCTTGCGCCCGATCCCCTGGTTCTCGTGGGATGGGCTTACACACAAGCAAGCCAGTTCCCCTTTGTTTTGCTCGGCATACACGTGCAGCGCCACGCAAGCGACCGGATTTTTGTCTATCTCGAACAGGTAATAGTCCCCGATGTGCTTTTCAATCATGGGCCGGGTGCGCCGGGCCAATTCCTCGGTCTGCATCCCTTTTTTGATCAGCAGGTAAAGGTTGCGCACGTCTTTCTTGAGCGCGCGCCGGATTTGCTGATATTCGTTGGCGTAGATCAGGGTGCCAATGCCTTCGTTGGAAAAAACCTCGGCCAGCAGTCCTTCATCCACACAACCATTGATGATGTGAACCCGCGGGATGCCGCCACGGCAGGCCTGGGCGGCGAAAGTCGCCTTCGAAAGACTCTCCGGGGCAATATCCTGTTTGCGCGCGGCCAGGAGGTTTTCCAGGTCGCTCGCCAACATTTGGCGGACGAGCTGGCCTTTGATGAATAATCCCTCCCTGGTCGTGATGTAAATCAATTTAGTGGCCTTGAGCGCCTCCGCCACCGCGGCCGCCACCAGGTCCGAGTTAACCCGGTAGGTCTTGCCGTCGCCGTCGAAGCCCAGCGGCGCCACCACCGGCACGATGCCCTGCGCCAGCAAGGTTTGCAGCAATTCCACATCCACCCGCTCGACCTTGCCGGTGAACAGGTGGTCCACGCCCTGGATGATGCCCAGCGGGTAGGCGGTGATGGCGTTGGTGTAGGCGGCCCGCAGGTCGTTGATCGAAAGCCCCTCGAGGATTTCGTGGGTTAACCGGTTGGCCGCCGTCAGCGCCAGCTTCAAGGTGGCTTCGTCCGTGATGCCCGAGCCTTCCAGGTCGGAGGGAACCAGCCCCTGCTGCTCGCCCAGGCTCCTGATCTGCGCCGCCGCGCCATGCACCAGCACCACGCGGATGTTCAGCGAACGCAGCACCGCCACGTCCAACAGCAGGTTGGCGAAGTTCTCGTCCGTCACCACGGCCCCGTCCAGGGAGAGCACAAACGTCTTCTCCCGGAACCGGGGTATATATTGCAGGATGCCCCGCAGGTCAGTCGGTTTCACAGCTTGGTATTCTCCAAATGTCCAGCCTCGACCGTGAAATATCAGAACACTCCGCGCCAACATGCAATAGCAATTTTCTGCTTTGCGTCTGCGTCCGCACAAGTTCGGCAAAATAAACGCAAAGACGCAGAGCCGCAAAGCCGCAAAGAAAACAAAATTCCTTGTCTCAGCTTCAGATTTCTTCTTTGCGGCTCTGCGCCGTTCGTTGTCCCGGATTTATCCGGAACGGGAGGCTTCCGCAAATCCCGCGCCGCCCCTTCCGCCTGAAGGCGGGACAACCAACAGCGCCTTTGCGGCTCTGCGGCTCTGCGCCCTTGCGTTAAAATTCTCAGACCCAACGCCAAGGCGGAAGGAAGTCTCAAGTTTCAATGCGCAATGATCAAGGAATTCCCAAATTCCAATATCCGACGCGCGCGCGGGACGCCCTTGAACCTTGGCTATTGAATCTTCCTTGAGCCTTGATCATTGAAACTTGAAAATTTGCGTCTCCGCTTCGCTTCAACGCCCCGATCAGATCATTCAACTTCCCCAGCACCGCCTGCACTTCCGCCTGCGTCGGCGGGTCGCTGATGGAGAGCGAAAACTCGCTGAGCGCGTTCACGTTCGCCGCCGAGTTCGCCTGCAAATCGCTTATTGTTCCCCCTGTGGCCGGCTGGCACGCCCTTGGAACGCTGGACTTCCAGCCTGTTGACGCCGACTTCGCCCTTGCGCGCGTGACGATCTAGCCTGCCAGTGCCGATTGCTTGTGGGGAAACGCCCACTTCAGGTCTGCCATTTCCAAATGCGCCCTTGCAACTGACGACTTCAAGGCTGTTCCCGGGCAGTTCACGGTTGAAGCTGGCCACTTCATGGCTGCAACTGGGAAAAACAGGTCTGCAAACGCCCACTTCAAACCTGCTCCCGCCAAATTCAGGGGTGAAATCGGCAACTGCAAACCTGCAATTGCCAAATACAGGTCTGTATTTGCCAATTGCAAGGCTGCGGCTGGCGACTTCAAGGCTGCATTTCGCAGGTTCAAGGGTGAAACTGGCAGCTTCAAGGTGCAAAACGCCGTCCGCAGGGCTGAAACCGGCAGCAGCAAGGATGATCCGGGACGTTTCAAGCCCGAAAAACCGGCTGGAATGGAGCATTTTGCGCCAACACCTTGGAAAAACTGCGCAGGCGGGCTCGAACGCCCCCCGCACCCCAAAGGGCGTGCCAGGTTGGAACGTGAATGCCATTTTTCCCACTGGCCCTCATAGAGCGGAGCTGGCGATCAGCGATGCGCCGGAACGGGCGTGCATGGCGGGAACGCCCCGAATTTTTCCTGAACGATCCTGCTTGACGACCCCTTCGCCCAAAAACAAACTCCCGCCAACATGAATACAGCGACCAAACCACCGCCATCCCGTCGCTCACTTAAATGTTAGGCGGACTTGCGCGCCGGGCGATTTTCTGTCATAGAGCCCCCATGCGAAGAATGGGCAAACATGAGTTCAGCGTCATCGTCGAGCGTGACGAGGAGGGCTACTACGTGGCGAGTGTTCCGGAACTGCCTGGGTGCCATACGCAGGCGCGCTCGCTCGACAAGCTCATCGAACGTGTTCGCGAGGCCATCGAATTGTGCCTGGAGGTGGAGCGGGCGGGGCGGGGAACCACGGAGTTTATCGGCGTGCAGCGCGTCACCGTCTGATTATGCCACGGTCGCCTCGATTGCGCGGGCGCGAAGTCATCGCGGCGTTGCGGCGGGCGGGCTTCGAAGTCTTGCGCACCTAGGGCAGTCACCACTTCTTGCGGCATTCGGATGGGCGTCGCACAGTGGTGCCCATCCATGCTGGCGAGACGATTGGCCCCGGCTTGCTGAGCAAGATTCTCAAGGATGCCGAGATGGAGCCGGAGGAGTTTGCCGGCTGGTTGTGAGACGACCGTCGAACATGCGCTGGAAACGCCGCCCCGGCCGCCCATCACCCCGCTGAAGCGGTGTGTTCATGAGAAAGGGCGCTTGTGCAACGCGCCAGCGAGGAAAGTCGCAATTTTCAATGATCAATGTTCCTTGATCATTTGGCCTTGGAACTTCCTTGTTCCTTGAAAATTTGAACTTGAACCTTCGCACCGGTCGGGCTTCGCGGAATTTTCCCGGCGTCCTTTTCTGCTTTCATCGCCAACCCGGCCGCGTTACCCTGCCCCGGGTTTGCGCATGAGGATTACGTTGTTCATACCATGCTTTATTGACCAGTTTTACCCGCAGGTGGGGGCGGGGGTGGTCAAAATACTGGAGAAGCTCGGGCACCAGGTGGAATACCCGGAGGCCCAGACCTGCTGCGGGCAGCCGGCCTTCAACTCCGGCCATTGGGATGAGGCCCGCGCGGTGGCGGCCCACGCCGTGGAGGTTTTTTCCCAGGCCGAAGTCATCGTTTCCCCCTCCGGCTCGTGCGGGGCAATGATGCGCGTGTTTTACCCGCAACTGTTCAAAGACACGCCGCAATATCAAGCCGCCTGCGCGGTGGCCGCCAAGACTTTCGAGTTCTCCGAGTTTCTGGTGAAAAAGCTCAAGGTGACCGACCTGGGGGCTTCCTTTCCGGGCAAAGCGACTTTCCACGACGGCTGCCATGGTCTGCGGGAACTGGGGGTGCGCGAGGAGCCGCGGGCGCTGCTGCGCAATGTCAAGGGCCTGGAGCTGGTGGAGATGGATCCGCCCGACACCTGCTGCGGCTTCGGCGGCACGTTCGCCGTGAAATTCCCGATGATTTCCTCCGCGATGGGCGAAGGCAAATGCGCCGCCATCGCCGAAACCCAGGCCGATTACGTGATTTCGCTGGACTCCAGTTGCCTGATGCACATTCAGGGGATGCTGGACCGGCAAGGCAAGAAAACGCGCGGGCTGCACCTGGTCGAAGTCCTGGCCCATTCCCTATGAGCGAGTATTCCCAGCAATTCAAGGCGAGCGCCACCAGGCTGACGGCGGACCTCGATCATCGCCAGTGGATCAGCAAGGCGCTCCGCGGCTACGAAACCAAGCGGGACGAATTCAAGGGCCGTTTCCAAAGCTGGGAAGAGGCGCGCCAAGCGGCCGCCGCAGTCAAATACGAGGTGATCAACCACTTGGACCGCTACCTGGCGGAGTTCGTCGCGAAGCTCGAGGCCCGCGGCGCGGTGGTGCATTGGGCTTCCGACGCCCGGGAGGCGCGCGAGCACATCCTGCGCATCGCCCGCGAAAACCAGGCGCGTTTCATCATCAAGTCCAAGAGCATGACCTCGGAGGAAATCCACCTCAACGACGCCTTGCAAAAAGCGGGCTTCGAGGTGTTCGAGTCCGACCTGGGCGAATACATCGTGCAACTGCGCGACGAACCGCCCTACCACATTGTGTTTCCGGCGATGCACCTGAAACGCGGCGAGATCAGCCAGGTATTCCAGCAAAAGCTGGGCGCCGAGCCGGTCACCGATCCGGAAGCTCTCACCATGATCGCCCGGCGCATCATGCGCCAAAAATTCTGCCAGGCCGACATGGGCATCAGCGGCGTCAACTTCGGGGTGGCCGAAACCGGCATGATTTCGATCACCGAAAACGAGGGCAACGCCCGCCTGACCACCTCCCTGCCCCGCATCCACGTCGCCCTGATGGGCATCGAGAAGCTGGTCCGCAGCATGGACGACCTGGCGCTGTTCCTGCCGATGCTGGCCACAGCCGGCGCCGGACAAAACCTCACCGGCTACAACACCCTCTACGGCGGCCCGCGGCTGAAAGGCGAAAGCGACGGCCCCACCCAATTCCACCTGGTGCTGCTGGACAACGGCCGCACGCGCATCCTGGCCGACGCCGAGCAGCGCGACCTGCTGCACTGCATCCGCTGCGGCGCCTGCCTGAACGTCTGCCCGATCTTCCGCAACATCGGCGGCCATTCCTACGGCACCACCTACCAGGGGCCCATCGGCTCGGTCATCACCCCCCACTTGCGCGGGTTGCAGGACTGGAAGCACCTTTCCTTCTCCTCCTCGCTCTGCGGCGCTTGCAGCCAGGCGTGCCCGGTTCGCATTGACCTCGCCCATCACCTGCTCCACAACCGCCGCAACGCCATCCGCGAGAAACCGCCGGCTTTGGAAAAGCTGGCCTTCCGGTTCTTTTCCCTGATGATGCGCCACCCGGGCCTTTACCGGTTCGGGATGTTCATGGGCAAACTGCTCCAGCCGCTGCACCCGATCGTCAAAGGCTCCGCCCTCGATCCCGCCAAAGCCTGGACTAAAACCCGCGAAACTCCCAAGTTCGCCCAAACCAGTTTCCGGGACTGGTGGAAAAACCGTCCGCAAAATCGCCCGACATGAGTTCCCAAGCAGACATCCTCGGCCGCATTCGCGAAGCTCTTACCGCCCGGGCGCCGGCGCCCGGACACCACGGCGAAACCGCCCCCGCCCCGGCCGCCGGCTCTTTCCGCCAATGGCTGCCCCCGGTAGGCGAAAGTTTTGAGGACCGGCAACGGTTGTTCGCGCAGAACGCCGCCATGCTGAAGGCCGTTTTCAAAACGGTGCCTAACCCCGAGGCCGCCGCCGCCGAAATCCGGCAACTGGTCACCGCCCATCAATGGAAGAAGATGGCCACCCACACCAGTCCGCTGACCGACGCCGTCTGCGGCAACCTGGGCGTGGATTGGCTGCGAACCGATCAACCTTACGAGACTGCGGAATTGGAGAAATGCAGCGCCTCGGTGACCGCCTGCGAGGCGCTGGTGGCGCAAACCGGCAGCGTGCTGGTCACCAGCCGCTCGTGCGGCGGACGCGCCATTTCCATCCTGCCGCCCCACCACATCGTCGTGGCTGCCAAGGACCAACTGCTGCCTGACCTGGCGGCCGCTTTTGAACTGATGCGCCGGAAATATAAGGACGATTACCCCAGCACGATCTCCTTCATCACCGGCCCCAGCCGCACCGGCGACATCGAACGCATCCTGGTCCTCGGCGCGCACGGGCCGAAGGAGTTGACGATTCTGCTAATCGCCTGAAGATTCAGCCAAAACGGCTTTATGAAAATCAAAACCTGCCTGATCTGCTTGGCCGCTGGCTTGGGATTTTTGCCGGCGACTTCCACCTTGTTCGCCGCCGACAACGAAGCCCCGCCCGGGTTCGTCGCCCTTTTCAACGGCAAGGATTTCACCGGCTGGAAAGTGCCCGAGGGCGATAACGGCCATTGGAAAGTTCTCAATGGCGTTATTGACTACGATGCCGAGAGCGAGGCCAAGGGCGATAAAAACCTCTGGTGCGACAAAGAACTGGAAAATTTTGTGCTGCTGGTGGATTGGCGCATCAAAGAAACACCTTATGTCAATCCTAATGTCCCCTACATCCTGCCCGACGGCACGCACGCCCGCGACATCACTGGCAAACCGATGAAAATGGCGCTGCCGGACTCCGATTCCGGCATCTTCCTGCGCGGCTCCGGCACCTACCAAGTGAACATCTGGTGCTGGCCGATTGGTTCCGGCGAGATGTATGGCGTCCGCACCAATCCCAAAACCGCCCCCGAGGTTAAAGCCGCCGTCACGCCCCGCACCCAGGCGGACAAACCGGTTGGCGAATGGAATCGCTTCGAAATCACTGTCAAGGGCGATACCGTCACGGTTGTTCTCAACGGCATCACTGTTTTGCCCGGCGCCAAAATCCCCGGCTTGCCGCCGCGCGGCCGCATCGCCCTCCAACATCACGGCGGCAAAAAAGACGGCGTTTGGGTCAGCCCTCCGAGCCTGCTGCAATTCAAGAATATCTTCGTCAAGGAACTGCCCGCGAACAACTGAGCTTGGGACCATAAAAAATCGCGAGGGGCCGATCAGTCGGCATCCTTGCGCGAAAAAGAGGGCTCGAACAGGGTGCATCTGTCGTTTTCTTTCGAATACAACCCGGGCCCGGCAAATCATCGCACTTGATCTTAATCCGCAACTAACTTATTGTAAACATGATACGTTTTCATGATACGTTTTCAATGAAGCAAAAGCACCCCGCTATTGCCGCAACCGGCATGGGTACGCAGCCAACCGAATTGGAGGCCCTGCGCCCGCGGGTGGTGGACGATCGCCGCCGCCATCCCATCAACCGCCGCAAATCTGATAATCGTCACCCGTCACTTTTGCTTGTGAATGCGCTACGCTCGTCGCCGCCGAAAAGTTTGGTTTGACGCCGGCGACCCTAGGCGTATAAGGGGAGCGAATAAATGCGAAGCCAACATATAAATGCCATGAATAACAGCCATTCACTTTTTGCTAAAACTCTCCGTCCGGCGGCGGCCGCATTGACGGTCTTCAGCCTGATCGCGGTTTCCATCGTTCAGTTGAAAGCGGCGGGGGCGGCGCGCACGGTGGTGGTCTGGTCGGAAGCCACCGCGCCGACGAATGTCTATCCCAAAGACATCAACGGGGCGATTGCGGAAGGGTTGAAGGCGCGTCTAAAAGGCTGGGAGGTGGTGACCGCCTGCCTGACGAACGAGAACCAGGGGATCAGCGACGCGCTGCTCCAAAAAACCGATGTGCTCATCTGGTGGGGGCACAAGCGGCACGGAAACGTCAGCAACGAACTGGTGGCCAAAATCGAAAAGCGGGTCAAAGAGGAAGGCATGGGCTTTATCTCGCTGCATTCGTCGCATTTTGCGAAGCCCTACAAGAAGCTGATGGGCACGCCGTGCAGTTGGCGGGAATACAAGGCGGACGGCACCTCGGTAAAAATTACCGTCAAAGACCCCAACCATCCGATCACCAGAGGGGTGAAGGATTTCAGCCTGCCCAAGATTGAACGATACGGCGAGCCGTTCGCGGTGCCGGAACCGGAAGCGGTGGTGCTTGACGGCCTTTACACCAAACCGAACGGGGAAACCGAGCCGGGCCGGATGGGACTCTGCTGGACGGTGGGCAAAGGCAAAGTCTTTTACTTCACTCCCGGTCATGAGACTTACGATGATTTTTTCCGGCCTGAGGTGCGCCTGATCATGGCCAACGCGGTCGAATGGGCCGCGCCGAAAAAATGAGGCCGCCGATGGAAATGCACAGCGAACAAAATTGCCAAACTTAAAACATTCAAGCCATGAACGCGCCCAATCCGCACTCCCCGTGCGCCTGCTGCGCCTGCGCCAGCGGGCATGATCACCATCCACTGGTCCGTCTTGATCGCCGCAATTTTTTGATCAATGCGGGGGTCTTGACCATCGGCGGCCTGGCCTTGACTTCCCTGGACGCCGGCGGCGCCGCGGCCCCGGCGCCGCCGCGCCCGCCCCGCTGGCGCAAGGCCCTGCGGGTCCAGCCAGTGCTGACTTATGACGTGCCGCAACGCCGGGAGGCCACGAGTTGGCGCAATTGGGGCGGCGTGCAAACGGAGGAGCAGGCCAAGGCCGAACAGGAGCGCATCGCGCGGGAGCTGCGGCAAATGGCGGCCGCCGCCGAATGCCAGTTGGACATCCTGCCGGTGGCGGCCACCCGGAAGATCGAGGAAGCCGCCAACATCGCCAAGGGCGATCATGACGCGCTGGTCATTTTCGCCGCGGGCGGCGGCGGCAAACTGCTCGAAGCGCTCACGTTGCCGGAGAAATGGAACCTGATGTTCCTGCGGCACATCCCCGGCCCGGTCTATCTCTGGTATGAAATCGTTCATCCCCGGTTTTTGCGCAAGACGGTGGACGAATACGGCCAGCCGGGGTTTGCGCCGGAGGATGTGGTGGTGGACCGTTACGAGGCGCTGCTGACGCGCCTGCGCGCCTTGCACGGGCTGAAAAACACGCTGGGGAAAAAAATCATTTGCATCGGCGGCGCCAGCGGCTGGGGCAAAGGCGGCGCCAAAGCGCCGGAAATCGCGAAGAATCTTTGGAAGCTGGATTTGGTGGATTGCCCTTACAAGGAGCTGGCGCCGCGGCTCGAACGGTCGTTCGCGGACGCGGCGCTGGTCAAACGCTGCCAGGAGGACGCGCGGCGTTACCTCAAGCAGTCGGGCATCACCCTGCACACGCGGCGCGAGTTTGTGGAGCGGGCTTTCGTGCTGCGGGAAGCGATGGTGGACCTCATGGACGAGGCAAAGACCGACGCCATCACCGTGAATCATTGCATGGGGACCATCATGGGCATCAGCAAAACCACCGCCTGCCTGCCGTTAAGCCTGATGAACGACGACGGGTATCTTGCTTTTTGCGAGTCGGATTTCGTGGTCATCCCGTCCGGCATCCTGTTGCATTACATCTGCGGCAAACCGGTGTTTCTCAACGACCCGACCTACCCGCACGACCAAGTGGTCACCCTCGCGCATTGCACCGCGCCGCGCAAGATGGACGGGCGCAAGGCGGAGCGCGCCAAAATTCTCACCCATTTTGAATCCGACTACGGCGCCGCGCCGAAGGTCGAAATGAGGCTGGGGCAGGTCTGCACCAACCTGGTGCCCGATTTTGCGTGCAAAAAATGGGTCGGGTTCGCCGGCACCATTGTCGGCAATCCCTTCCTCGACATCTGCCGCTCACAGATTGATGTGAAGGTCAATGGCGACGCCCTCGCGTTAATGCAGGAAATGAAAGGATTCCACTGGATGATGTCCTATGGCAACTACCTGGCGGATTGCGCTTACGCCCTGAACAAGCTGGGCGTGGAATTACTGGATGTTTCCGCCCCCAAGCCGGCGTAGTTGCATGTCCCCCCTCCGCTTCACGCGCCGCCCCAAATGACGCGATTTTGGACCGTTGCCGGCGATGGTTCAACCTGGCAGGAGTGGTGCGGCGCGCGCAGGCGCCCGAGGCGCGGTCTATCTTCTTGATTTGGCAGGAATAATGGTTTTTTGGGACGCCTCCACGGGATTACCGCCCGCGATGCCTTCGGCTGCCCAACCGCTTTGCTTACTGATGAGTGCCGGGGATAAACGACACGCGCCCCTCAACCTGCCCTCCCCATGAACCCCTTGGTTGTAGGAGCCGACGTAAGGAGGCTCAAAATGGTCACCGTGGTCGCCATGATATCAGAGCCTCCTTACGTCGGCTCCTACGCCGTTCAGGGATGGCCATGCGCGAAACCAGCTCTCGAGGGAGTCTCTCCCCCCAAGGGGGCAGAGGGAGAACGTCGCGCACGGTGACAAATTGTGTATTGCCTCCCGGAAACCGCGCAGTTATCCCCTCAATGGTCCCCGTGATAGGCTTGGAATGTTTTCAAGATCGCGGGGGTGTCCGGCTTTTCCAGGATGACCAGACGGGCGCGGGCGCGGGCGGTTTCACCAGCCTTGAGGTCCCGGCCAAAAAGGGAGAGGTAGGTGGAGAAATGCCCTTCGGTTTCGTAAGGGCAGGCGACGGCAAAACAATCGCGCGCCGGCGCCATCAATAGCGCCGTCAGGCCCGAGTCCGGGGCGCGCCGCACGCCCAACGGCCCGGCCAGCGGCGGCAGCAAGGTCCACTCGACCGGATGCGGCGGCAACTGCCAGCGTCCGTCCTTGACAAGAGAAACTGCCTGCGAGTCGCGTGGAAACATCAGCCAATTGCCCAGCGAGCGTTCCGCGGCCAGCAGGCCCGGTTGATTGCCCGTCCTTTCATAAGCCTGCACATAGGCCAGGGCGTTGCTGAAAGCGGGGTCAAAATAGGAGGCTAAAAAAGCCTCAAACCCGCGCAGGTCTTTTTGCGGTTTGACGGTGATCTCCAGGTCCAGCGCGCCCGGGGTCACCCAGCGGTAGAGGCCGGTCAACTCGAAGGGGCGCTCGGTGGCGGGGGCGCACCGGACCAGCACCGCGCCGTCATCCTGCAAAACTGCTTCGCCCGGCCAATCCCAGGCGCCCGCCCCGTAGCGGGTGTGGTCGGAAAACACCCGGTAAATTCCGAACAAACCATGCCCACGCGAAAGCTTGCGGCCCGTGGGCGAGTGCTCAACCGCCGTCAAACCGAAGGTGCGCTGTTCCTTGAGCTTGCCTCTAATGACGCCCGTGTCGAAGACAAACTGATGGCCATCGCGGCGAAAAGCCAGGGCGGCGTTGGGCGGCGGTTCGGCGGCCCCCAGTAAAATCGTCAGGCTGAGTCCAGCCAAGCCGAGAAGGAGCTTTTTCATTGTTGTATGGGCGCCAGCTTGGGACTTTTCGCCGCCACGTCAAGCGGATGTTGCCGAGCCGGCAACGCAAGGTGATTGACAAATGGGCCGGCTGAGCCAATTTGGACTCGGTGAAAAGATCGCGACGGAAATGGTTGTTTGGGCTGCCGGGGCTGCTGGCCGCCGGGACTGCCGGCTGGGTGGCGCTTTGGCCCTCCCGGCGCGCCCGTTTTTTTCGCACCATGATCCGCGATTGCGGGCGCGAGCCGCGGCCCGCGCCGTCCACCCCGGTCCTGACCGGGTGGACCGACAACCAGGTCAACTGCTGCTGGATAGGACACGCGACGGTCCTGATCAATTTCTATGGTTTCACCATTCTGACGGATCCAATTTTCAGCGAGCGGGCCGGGGTTGATCTTGGCCTGGCCACGGCCGGCCCCAAGCGGCATCTCGCGCCGGCCATGAAAATCTCGGAACTGCCGCCGGTGGACCTGGTGCTGCTGTCGCACGCGCACATGGACCACTTGGACCTGCCCAGCCTTAAACAGTTGCGGCCCGCCGCCGCGGTCACGGCGCGCGACACCTGCGACCTGCTCCAGGAAACGCCGTTGCGCGAAGCCGTGGAACTGGGCTGGAGCGAGTCGCGCACCGTTAGAACGGCGCGCGGCCAACTCCGCGTCGAGGCCTTCGAGGTGCGGCATTGGGGGCTGCGCTGGCCGAGCAAAAAGCCGCGCGGCTACAACGGCTACCTGCTGGAGCGCGAAGGCCGCCGCCTGCTGTTTGCCGGCGACACCGCCTTCACGGCCGGTTTCTCGGCGGTGCGCGCCAAGGGGCCTTTCGACCTGGCGATCATGCCCATTGGCGCTTACAATCCCTGGATTGCCTCGCACTGCACTCCCGAAGAGGCGGTGGAGATGGCCAACCTGGCTGGCGCGCAAAAAATCGCCCCGGTGCATTTTGAATCGTTCAAACTCAGCGACGAGCCCATGACCGAACCGTTGGCGCGCTTTGCCGGAGCTCTGGAAAAGGAGCCCGGTCGCATCGCGTGGCGGCAGACCGGCGAAACCGTCCGCGTGGCATAAGAAATACTCCTTTGCCAACGCCTCACCCTTTTGCTCGATGGGGCGAAGAGGCGGCGCTCTCTATAACTTCATTCACAGTTGGCGGCTTTTTGAACCAGCGTTTTTGTTCCAGCAAGTCGGAAGCGGGCTTGGGGACGCGAGGGTGGCGGCAATTGTCCGTCCCGCCAGGCCAAAGCGCCAGGGGACTGGCGCACTCCACGACACTGGCGCGCGGATGTTCAACCCCGCCCGCCCGGGGCCGCGGACGCTCACGGGGAAGGCTTGCCGATGGCAGGCGCCGGGAGTTTCGCCAGGCTGGTGTTCTCCCGCTTTCTCAAAGTGGCTTCCACCTTGGGCACATACATTTGGGTTTCCGCCGGCAGGTAGGGAGCGACGGCTTCAAAGGTTTTCACCCGATGGTTCTTGAGCAGGGCTTGCAAACGGCCCTCGCCGGCGTTGTAGGCGGCTAGGGCGAGTTTCCAATCCTTGAAGCGGCCGTGCAAGTAAGCAAGGTAACGGGCGGCGGCCGAGGCGCTTTTCTCCGGGTCCAGGCGCTCGTCGCGCGGCCACGTGGACAAGCCCAGGGCCTTGGCGGTTTTGGGCATGAGCTGGTAAAGCCCGACGGCGCCGGCGGGGCTGCGCGCGTTTGGATTGAACGACGACTCGACTTCCGCCAGCCAGGTGAGCTCCGCGGGCACGCCTTGCGCCTGGAAGACCGGCTTCAGCCGAGGCAAAAGTTTCGCGGCGGAGGTTGGCGGGGGCCGGGCGGCGGTGATTTGGCCCCAGACTTTTTCCTGTTGCAGCGCCGTGGGCTTGGGCCGGGGCGGGGGCGGTTTGCCTGGCTCCACCTTGGGCGGCGGCAGGGCCCGCCGCAATTGCTCGGCGGCTTCCAGATAATCCAGCCGGGCGCGCAGCCACACCGCGTACGGGGCGGTTTCCTCGTAGGCATCAAGCACCGGCAGCCAGGCGCGCGCGGCCTTTTGCAGCTCCGCCAAGTCCACCACATATTCGGACTGAAACCGTTCCTGGAGTTGGCGAAAGAAGGCCTCGCCGCCCGGAAGATCGGCTTCCTCAAGCAGCTCCAGGAAATCCTCGTCGAGGTTTTCCTCGAGAAACTGCCGGCCCATTTGCAACAGGTCATCCACCGCCAGCTCGGCCGGCGGCGGGGGCGGGGCGGCGCCCATCGGCAAAAGCAGCAGGAGGCAGGCCAGCGGGCGCAGTTTCACATTCCCTCGCTCAATCCTGCCGCAGCCCAAAGAACAGCAACGGCTGGTTGGCCGGCAGGCTGACCCGGAACTGGCCATTGTCCGCCGCATAAGGGCCGGGCAGCACGGTCCAAGTGGACATTGGCGCCGCCACGCTGGGGCTATAGAGCAAGGTGGTGTTGGTGGCGGTGGCGGGCCAGGCGACCGTGAATTGGCCATTGGCCAGGCTGGCCGCCAGACGCTGCCCCACCGGCGGCCCCAGTTCGCCCCAGAGCATCAGATCAAAGGCGAAATCAGACGAGGTGACGCTGGTTTGGTGAACTTCCACCGCGATGATATTTTGACCGCGCTGCAAAAACGCGGGGCTGACGTTGGTCTGGTAATATACCGTCCCGCCATCGGGAGAATTAAGGCCCAGGGTGTCGTAAGTAACGGGGAACACGGTGTTATTCGAGAAGCCGGTGGCAAAAACCTGGATTCCGTTGAAATAAACCACCGCGCCGTCATCCTTGAGCACGTTCACCACCAGGTTGGAGAAGGCGGACGGCTCGGCCACATTGATCACCTTGCGGAAATAAATGGTGCGATAACGGGCGCCGGTGGGGCCGATGTCAATGGGTGTGGACCAGGGCCAAGCGGCGCCGCTGGCGTCGAAGCCGAATCCGGCCGGCCCGTTGCTCCAGCCGCTGTCATCAAAGGCCAGCGCCTGCCAGGCGGTTCCCAGGCCGGTGTTGGTGTTGGCGAAATAAGTCCAAGATGAGCCGTTGGTGATCAGGAGCGCATAAGGCGGATTGGTCACTATTACCTCCACCTGTTGCATCCCGATCTGGCCGGTGTTATCGGTGGCGACCGCGAGAAGGATATTCGTGCCCGCCGGCGCGTTATTGAAAACGAATTGCACCTGCGCCGCGCCGGCATTGGTCCAATAAGGCTGGCCGTTGACATACAAGGCCACTTCGGTGACTCCAAGATCGTCACTTGTCAGCCACTGGTTGGTGATGGACGTCCCCACCAGGAACGTGGTTCCCGTGACCGCGCCGCTGAAGATATTGGTGATGACCACCACGGGCGGCTGATTGGGGGCGACATTGACGATGACGACCGCCGAGGTGCTGCTTTGCCCATAAGAATCAAAAGCCACCGCGTCAAACTGGCGGGGACCGGCGGCGAGATTGCTGACCGTGATCGAATAGGGAGCAGTGTCATCCGCGCCCACTTCCACCCCGTCGAGGCGAAAGACCACGTTGGTGACGAACAAACTGACGGCGGCGCTGGCGGTGACGTTCATGCCGGCAATGAGCGGGGTGACGGCGGTGGGACTGGTGAGGACCACCGAAGGCGGCGCCAAGGTTTCTCCCCACAGCATCAGGTCGAACATCAAGTCAGAGGAATTCAGCGCGGTCTGATGCACCTCCACCGCCAGGGTGTTAAGGCCGGCCAGCAGATAGGGGGCGGGAGCAACCAGGTTGAACGTCTGATAAACGGTGCCGTTGTCATTGGCCCCGGCGGCCAGCAGGTCGTAAGTGATGGCGTTGGTGGCGGCGCGGGGAATGTTATTGGTCCAGACCGCGACGCCGTTCAAATAGGCGACCGCGCCGTCATCGCGCAGCAGTTTGATAACCAGGTTGATATAATCGGATGGGGAAGCGACAGAAAAGGTTTTGCGGAAATAAATCGTGGCATACCGGGCCCCGGTGGGGCCAATATCAATGGCCGTTTTATGGGGAAAGTCAGCGGCGTGCCCGTTCCCCAATTCCCCCAACCCGGCGGCCCAGCCCGAGTCATCATAATCGGACGCGAGCCAGGGACGGCTCGCGCCGTCCACGGGCGGCTCGCTGGTGGAGGCGTGATATTTCCATTGCGAACCGTTGGTCACCAGCAAGGTGTATTGCGGAGCGGGATTGGTGACCGTAACAAGGACGGACGCCCCGTTAGTGCGACCGGTGTTGTCGGTGGCAATCACTGAAAACTGGTGGGACCCGGCCAAAAGGTTGTTGACAATGAATTCCGACAGGGGCGCGCTGGTGCGGCTAAGGTAAAGATTGCCATTATGGTAAAAGTCCACCTGGTTGACCGCCAAATCATCGGTAACCGCCAGTTGATTGGTGAGGACGGAGCCGACCAAAAAAGTGAGGCCCGTCGCCCCGCCGGTGAAGATATTGGTAAAGGCGACCTGGGGCGGCTGGTTGGGCGCGACGCTCAGCGTAACGGGGGCCGAGGTGATGCTTTGCCCGAACAGGTCAAAAGCGATCGCGTCCACGATGGGATTGCCAGCCGGAAGGTTGGATAGGATGACCGTAAAGGGCGCGGCCCCATCCTCCACCAGCGGCACGCCATTCAGCCGGAACACCACATTGGTAACATAGGTGCTGGCCGAGGCGCTGACGCTGGCGTTCATGTTTTCAATGAAGGATTGCCCGTTGGTGGGGCTGGTCACGACGATGCTGGGCAAGATCAAGGTTTCGCCCCACAGCATGAGGTCGAAGCTCAAATCGGAAGAGGTGAGGCTGTTTTGATGCACCTCGACCGCGATCGTGTTGAGACCGTTGAGGAGGTAGGGGGTGGGATTAAGCAGGTTAAGCACCTGGTAAATGGTGCCATCATCGCTGGCGGCGGCGCCGGCGAGGGTGGTGTGGATAACCGGGTTGGTCGCGGCGCTGGGGATGTTATTGGTCCAGATGGCCTGGCCGTTCAGATAAACCACCGCGCCATCGTCGCGCAACAGGTTCACCGCCAAGTTCACAAACATGGACGCGTCGGTCACCGAGAACGTCTTGCGAAAATAAATAGTCGGATAACGGCTGCCAGTGGGGCCGATGTCAATGACGGTCTTTTCCGGGTATTCCGCGGCATCGCCCGCTCCCAACTCGGCCACGCCGTTGCTCCAGGCTGAATCGTCATAGCCATGGACGAACCAGGCAAAACCGAAACCATCCAGCCCCGGTGCGGCGGTGGCGGCATGGTATTTCCACTCCGCGCCGTTGGTGATCAGGAGGGTGTAATGCGGGTCGGGATTGTAAATGGTCAGGTTGACCACGGCCGAAGTGGTGGAAAGTCCGCCCAAATCGGTGGCCACCGCCGACAACGTGTGCGTTCCGGCGAGGGGATTAATGAACTCCAGAGCATAGGGGGCAACCGTCCGATTCGCCCCATAGGGAACTCCATCCACCAGCCAAAGCACATTAGTGATGCCAACATCATCGGTAATTCCGACTTGGGCATTGATGAGCGAGCCCACCAGAAAACTCAGGCCGGTGACCGAGCCGCTATAGACATTGGTGACGGCAACCGTGGGCGGCTGATTGGGAGTGATCAGCAAGGTAATGGAGTTGGTCGCCGCAGCCTGCCCCAAAGAATTGGTGCCAATCACCGTTATCGTGCGCGTTCCCTCCGTGAGCCAGGACATGGGCAATACCACGCTGAACGGCGCCGCGTTGTCGTTGGTCGCCAGCACGCCATCCACAAAAAAGGCCACGTTGGTCACCGTGCCGTAATTGGTGGCGGTGATCGTCACCGACGAGGAATAAGGAAAAGCCTGGCCATTGGTGGGCGAGGAGATGCCAATGAGCGCCGGCCAGTTGGTGAGGGTGGCGCTGAGCGTAAAATCATCCAGTGCCAGCACCGGGTCGGTGCCACTGTCATTGGCGTCGTGCCAGCGAAGGTAAAAAGTGGCGCCGGGAGCAACGACGGCGGGCGGCACGTATTCCCCGCCGAGGCCGGTCTGCCGGTTGGTGGCGTTGTTGCCAGGCAACGCGCTGGTGGCTGGCGTCGCGGTGGGCTGGACGAAATTGAAGCTGGGCCCCAAGTCAACGTAGTTAATGCCGTCGCCGCTGAACTGGAGGACCAACTGGGAGTTGGTGGTCGTGGCGCTGCCGGTGCGCCACTCCTCGCCCGTGTAGCTGATGGTCAGCGCGGCCAGCCCATACATGGTGTTATTGACAAAGCGCGCCTCGAGGTAGCGGTCCGAGCCGGTCGGGCCTACGCCCAGGGCGCGGTCCGTGGCATTGCTGGCGCCTAAATTGAAACCCCTTATGCCTCCCCCCACCGCCACGGTCCCGGCGCTAACGGTCACATTGGTGGTGTAATGGATGACCGTGCCCGCGTTACTGGCCACATACCAGCCCGAGGGGGTGACGGTGCCGTTGGTGCCCATGCTGTTGAAATTTTCCGACAAAGGGGCGCCCGTGAAAGAAATGGTTTGCGCCTGAAGTCCCGCCGCCGTCGCCAGCAGCGTAACCGCCCATCGAACAACTTGTTTTCTCATAACTCCCAAAATACTCCCTTATTCTGGGGATCGTTGCAAGGCGGATATGGCCTCGACAAAAACGGACCGGTCGGGTTCAAATCCAACCATGTCAGCGGCAACAACCAGCCGGGTGGCGTTGATTACAGGCGCGGCGGGGGGCTTGGGGCGCGCGCTAGTCGAGGAATTGCTCGCCCAAGGCTGGCGGGTGGGCGCCGGCATTCATCAATCCGCCCCATTCCCGGCGCAGTCCGGTTTATTGCCGCTGCCCCTGGACGTAACCCAAGAGGCGCAAGTGGACACGGCGCTGGACCGTCTGCTGGCAGAGTGGGGACGGCTGGATTTGCTGGTTAATAACGCCGGCGTGACGGCGGACCGTCTGCTGGCCCAAATGCCCTTGGCCGAATGGGACCGAGTGCTGGCGGTGAACTTGAAGGGGGCCTTCCTGTGCTCCCGGGCGGCTATGAAAGTCATGTGCCGGCGGCGCGATGGGCACATCCTTAATATCTCCAGTTTCGCCGCCCGGACGGGCACGGTCGGCCAAGCCAACTACGCCGCGGCCAAGGCGGGGTTGTTGGGCCTGACCCAATCGCTGGCGCGCGAGGCGGGCCCGCGAAATGTGCGCGTTAACGCCGTCCTTCCCGGCGTGCTGCCCACCCCGATGACCAGGCGCCTAGGCGAACCGCGCCTGGCCGAGCTGGCCCGGACCAATCTTCTGGGACGCTTGAACTCTTTGGGGGAAGTGGCCCGTTTCGTGGTTTTTCTGGCGGGCACGCAAAACATTTCCGGCCAGGTTTTTCAACTGGACAGCCGAATTGCTGCGTGGACCTGATTTCAGCAGAAACAATGGTGAGGGAGTCAGTCGTTTGATATGGACTCCTTGTTGGCCGTCCGTTTGATGGATTTTGTCAATTTATCTTTGGGCATGAATTAAGCAAAGTCGGTTTCTGAGGTCTTGAATGGCGTGAGGGAGCCTGCTTATTGAGACTCTTCGACGTTTTCAGCGAAATGTCATGGGCGAGAAATCCGAAACCGAGCCGCTCAGCGCCCGCTGCGCCATGGATGCCAGGCGATCGTCTTGCAGAAGCGGGGTGTTAATGAGAAGGGGCGCTTGTGCGGCGCGGCAGCGTCGTGGAGTGCGCCAGGCCTCTGGCGCTTTGGCAGTGCTGGAGCGTCCTTCTTAACCAACGACTGACGCACGCCAAAGCGACGCGCCCAAGCAAAGCGGTAGAGGACTACCGCACTCCAAGACCTCGCGGACTTCGCGCGGGGCCTGTGAGCTCGTGCCAGGATCGGCGGGTCGCCAAGCGCGCTCGCGTTCGCCGCCGAACTCGCCAAGTCTTGCAAGAAAAGGCCCTTGTGCGGCGCGGGCCGCGAACGTCGTTTTCAAAGCATTCGGTTCAGCCCTTGGCTTCTTCCGGCCCGGATTCGGGCGCCGGCGCGTTGGGCTCCTCCTCCTCGGCGGCCTCTTCGGCCTCTTCTTCCTTGGCCTCCTCGGACGCCCCGCTCAATTTCATGGCGCCCGCGAACAGTCCGGTGAACAAGCCGCCGCTGGCCAGGGTGTTGAGAAAGAATTGCCAGGTGGGGGGATAGCCGCTGGTGCCAAAGGTCAGCGATTGCAGCCAGCCGGCGAAATTCTTGACGTATTCCGGGTTGAACAGCCACGAGGCGGTGTTGGTGATGAGGTAAAAAAGAATGGCGCCCAGGATGCCACCGCCCAGGAGCGCGAGAAACGAGGCCTTGGCGGTGAATTTGCGGCCCAGCCAGATCAGCAGGGGATATACGGCGTAATTGGCCAAAAGAAAAACGATGGTGCCGGGGCTGAAAGTGTCCTGGCCCAGATAATGGCGATAATAGAGGTTCAGCAGCAGGTCGGTGCCTATAAAAGTGGCCAGCGGCAGCCACCACCCCAGCCGGCCGGGGACAAAAGCCCCGGCGCAGAACGCCAGCGCCAGGAGGGCGCTGAAGTTCGGCGGCATCAACCCGGGAACGCGCGTGATGGCGACCACCACCACCATCGCCACGATGGGCAGCCATTTCTTTTGTTTGTCGCTCAACCGCCCCATCATAAGGCAAACGGGCGCTCTGGCAAGCGGCGGAAAAGAAAAAATCGGGGCGCCGGGCGGTTTGCGCGGCCCTTCCGAATTAGGAATTCTTCGAGTTGAGGTGGGGGGGGGCGGCAGACCCGTCACGCGGATGATTTCCGACCACGGCACGGGTAAAACCCGATTTTCCAAAAAAATATTTTTCAACC
>Ga0073932_1002025_pt1 | contig 34116 bp, 18 predicted proteins | sample DewCreD2012metaG_FD_76967 | JGI IMG/M metagenome (GOLD analysis project Ga0073932, IMG submission 76967) | Hot spring sediment bacterial and archeal communities from British Columbia, Canada, to study Microbial Dark Matter (Phase II) - Dewar... ...
ATTTACACGGTTCCGCAAAAGACACGATAACGCGCGCAATTCGCGAAAAACAAAACACCAGGCGAAATCCTCACCAAAAGCGCTTGACGGCCGCCGGGGACCGTCGGCTAAACTCATGACTGTCGAGTTATTTACCACGGCGGCAACATGACGCCCGACGACAAACAGGTCCCGTTCATCCGTGAAGTGGGTCCTGTGCCGGGGTACCTCGACGAGCAGGACCTGGCCATGATCCGGTTCGCCTGCGACGAGGCGCGACGGCTCGGTCTGGAGTTGGGGATGCAGGCTGGCGCGGGCTGGTCAGGCTCGGGCGGGCCGTGGATCACGCCGAAGCACGCCTACAAACATCTGCGCATCGCGGAAGCCAAGGTCGAGGGCGGCAAGGAATTCAAGTGGAAGAAGCCGTCGCTGGGCGAAGGCGAAGGGTTCGTGGGCTGCGTGGCCTTCAAGGTTCCACCGGCGGAGCTGGCGGGCGGCAAGCCGGTGACGATCCCGGAGGCAAAAAAGAAACTGGGCGCCGACAACATGTGGGACCTGTATTACGAATGGATCACGGACAAAGAAAAGGCCCAGGCGAAATACAAGGATGAGGCCGAACGACTCGCCGCCCGGGCGATACCGCACGCGGCGGACTCGGGGATTCCGGCGGACGCGGTGGTGGCGCAGGCCGATGTGGTGGACCTGACGCCACTCATCGCGCCGGACGGAACGCTGACCTGGCAGGCGCCGGCTGGTGAATGGAAGGCGCTGACGGCGACCTACGGAATCAACAAATGGGGCAACAGCCAGATCATGGCCATGCCCTCCGGCGCGGGCAAGGATGTGGACCGCACCGATCCGGAGGCCCTCGACTGCCACTGGAAACACGGCATCCAACCGGTGCTCGACCGCATCGGCGATCATGCCGGCGCCACCTTCAAGTTCATCCAACTCGACAGCCACGAGACCGGCAATCACACGTGGGGGGCGCGCGTGCCGGAGCGTTTCCAGAAAATGCACGGCTACAGCATCCTGCCGTGGCTGCCTGCGCTGACCGGACGCATACAGGGAAGTCCCGACCGCACGGAGCGCTTCCTGCGCGATTACCGCAAGACCCTTGAAGTGTTGTCCAACGAAGGGTTTTACGCCCACATGACGAAAAAATGCCGCGAGCACGGCTTGCAGTTCGTGTTGCAACCCTATTGCCGCGGAACCTTCGGCGGGCTTTCGTCCGGCAAATGCGCCGACATCCTGCAAGGAGAATTCTGGTCCGCGGGCGGCGCCGGGTTCGCCAAGCGGAGCTATAACCTTCGCAATCACCAGGTTCTCGTGGCGGCCAGCGCCGCGCGCACTTCCGGCCGGCGCCTCGTCACAGCCGAATCGTTCACCAGCTACCTGTCGCATTCCATGGCGGAGTATCCGCCCACAAAGATTAAAATGATCGGTGATAATGCCTGGTGCGACGGCGTCAACGCCTTCTGGGTTCACGAGTTTCCGCTGAACCCCTACCCGAACCTGCGCCCGGGCATGTATTTCGGCATCTGGGGGATCAACTTTAATCCAAACGCCCTGACCTGGCGCGACCAGATGCCGGCCTGGACCCAATACGTCGCGCGGTGCCAGGCCCTGTTGCAGGCGGGACGCTACGTCGCCGATTTCCTCGTGCATGACCCTTCCGAAATCGCGGTCACCCTGCCCGGCGACTTCCCGTTCGGCTTCCGCTTCGACATCGGCAACGACGACACCCTGCTGGAACTGCGCGTTGACAAGGGCGAACTCGTCCTGCCCGCCGGCATGCGCTATCGCTGTCTGATGTTGCCCAGCGAATATCCGCATTTCAACTACCGCCGGCTGACGCCCGAGGTGTTGTCGCATATTGCCGAGTTGGTAAAAAATGGCGCGACCGTCCTCGGCGAACGCCCCCTCGGCGCCTGGACGCTCGCGAACGAAGCGGAGGCAGACAAGACCGTCGCGCGCCTTTCGGATGAACTCTGGCCCGGTTACAAAGAGGGTGTAAAGGGGTCACACGCCTGCGGAAAAGGCAAGGTGTTCTGGGGCTGCCGGCCGGACGAATGGGCGCGCGAAGCCGGCCTCGCGCCCGATTTCGCGCGGGACGCGCAACTGCCGATCGACTTCATCCACTACCGCGACGACGCGGCCAATGCCGACTGGTATTTCGTTGCGCACCAAAACGGCGAGTCCCCGGTCGAAACGAATGTCCGTTTTCGGGTCACCGGCCGCGCGCCGGAACTGTGGAATCCAATCACTGGCGAGATTTCTGATGCCTTCGGCTGGAGCGAGAAGGACGGCGTGACCGAAGTCCGCCTTTCCCTCCCGCCGGCCGGCTCGGTCTTTGTTGTGTTTCGGAAGCCAGCGAACGGCCGCGACCCGGCGGCGGATTCGCCGGCGAGCGCCGCATCGAAGCAGGCGACCGTCACTGTGACCGGCCCTTGGACGGTAAAGTTCGATCCCGCGCTCGGCGGCCCTGCCGCGCCGGTCGAGTTCAAGGAATTGACGCCCCTGAACGAACACGCCGATCCAAAGATCAAATACTACTCCGGCCCGGCGGTCTATTCCACCACCGTCGAGATTCCCGCGGAGTTGATCGGGCAGGGCAAACGCCTGTTCCTCGATGTCGGACGCGTGTGTCACACCGCCGGCGTGTCGGTCAACGGCCAGCCCGCCGGTGTTCTCTGGTGTCCGCCTTATGCCGTCGAGATCACCAGCCTCGCCCAATCCGGCAAGAACACGCTTGCGATCACCGCCGTCAACGACTGGCGCAACCGCTGGATCGGCGACGAACAATTGCCGCCCGACGTGGAAACCGAAACGCCCGCGTTCGGCGGCAAGACCGCCCGCTCGCCGGTCAAATTCCCCGACTGGGCCAAACGCGGCGACAAAAGCCCCACCGGCCGGATTCTTTTCGCCACCTACATGCCCTGGCGCCAGAACGACCCTCTCGAACCCGCCGGCCTGCTCGGCCCGGTGGTGTTGCGCTGCGGTGGCAAAGAAGAATTCAAACGGGAGAACACACGAAAGTGAAAGAATGAGAGATAGACCTGATATATGGTACCCCCCTTTGGCGAGGGAAGAAGAAAGGGGGTAGCGGTTGAAGGGGATTGTCGGGGATAATGGAAAGCCGTCACGGGGTTTGCGCTGTTGGGGGAAGACTCACCTGGTCAGATTCGGAGATGGTTGCAGGGGGCTTGGAATGCGTTCTCCGGAATCGGGGAAGGCCGTTCCCTCCCCACCGCCACTTCCGGCCGCGTGGCCCGGCCTTGACAACCGCCCGCCTCAGCCCCGATTATCAGCACGAGTCGTTCCCACGCCCACGCAGAGACGGCGGAATAGCTCTTAGAATGGCCACCGAAGCCGATACAAGAATGATGATCGACAAACTGCTGGAAACAGCGGGTTGGACGATCACGAACAAGGCCCAGGTTTCCACGGAAGAAGCCTCTGCAGACGGCCGGACGGATTATCTGCTCAAAGACACGCGCTCCCGTCCACTGGCTGTCATCGAAGCGAAGAAGTTTTCGGTCGATCCGTATTCGGCCAAGGAACAGGCCCGCGCTTACGCTGACTCGCTCTCGGCGCCATTCATTATTCTCAGCAACGGCGCGGAGCATTATTTCTGGGACCTCGGCGACGGCGACGCACGGCCCATCATGGGCTTCCCGTCACAAGCCGATCTTGAGCGGCGCGCCAACACCCGCTTTCATCGCCAAGGCGGCTGCAAGGAATCCCTGGCCCATTACGCGCTGCCTTCGCGCTTCTTCTTCAAGGGCGAAGAAGTCCAGGCGCGCCCGTATCAACTCGAATGCCTGCGCCGCGCCGACGAAGCGCTCATCGCCGGACGGCGCCGGATGCTCTTTGAAATGGCGACCGGCACGGGCAAGACACTCACCATCGCCATGCTGATGAAACGCTGGTTTCAGGCCGCCATCATTTCGCGCGTGCTGTTTCTCGTGGACCGGATCGAACTCGCCAAGCAGGCCAAGGAAACATTTGACGATTATCTGCGCGACTGGCCCGCGACGATCCTTTTCGGTGGCAGGCGCAGCCTTCAGGGACAGATCGTCGTCGGCACGCTCGACACCATCGCCAGCCAGCTCGGCCCCGGCGGTTTCGGACACGCCTACTTCGATCTCGTCGTCACGGACGAATGCCACCGCTCCATCTACAACACGCATCGCGCCACGCTCGGCCACTTCGACGCCATTCATATCGGCCTGACCGCTACGCCCAATCCCGGCGAGTTGCGTTGGGTCAGCGAATACGAGAAGCGGCTGGTGCGCAGCACGTATATCTTTTTCGATTGCTGGGACGCCGTGAAGCGCGAGGGGCGCCCCACCTTTGAATACGGCATCCAGCGCGCGATCAAGGAAGGGCATCTCTCGAACTATCGCATCTATCACGCGGAAAGCGTCCTGACCTACGAAGGCGCGCAATGGGAAGGCGACGAGATCAAGCCGGGGCAATGGGGCCGCGACGTGGAGTCGGAAGACCGGCTCAAGACGATTATTCAGGAATACTACGCCGCCGATTCCGAACGCGCCCGCGAACGCCCGCGCAAAACCATCGTCTTTGCGGTCTCGGAGAAACAGGCCGCCGTCCTCGTGCGCCTGTTTAACCGGATGTTGAGGGATGAAGACTGCCTGCGCATCGCCCAGCAGACCAACCGCGCGCCGTCGCAAATCCGCCAGGACTACGCCAAGAAGATCACTTGCTACACCAACAACGGCAATCCCAAGCCGATCATTGACCAGTTCAAATACGATCCGCTCCCCATCGTTGCCGTTTCGGTCGATATGCTCGACACCGGCTACGATCACAAGGAAGTGGAAAACCTCGTGATGCTGCGCCCGACAAAGTCGGCGATCAAATATGCGCAAATGCGGGGGCGCGGCAGCCGGCTGTCTCCGCGTATTGGCAAGAACGAATTCATCATCTATGATTTCGCCGGCAATACCAAGCGATTCAATGACCCCGGCCAGGCCTATCAGAATCCCCGTTTGGTTGGCGCGGCGCCGCACGCGAAAAAAGTCGCGGACGGCAGCGCCGTGGAAACTGAAATCGAAACGCCGCCGGAGCCAACGCCTTATCCCAAGGTTCGAAGCGGCTTCCTCTTGGTTCAGGAAGGTTCGCTGGCCGATGAAATCCGCGCCCGCGAGATCATCCTGGTCGGGCCCGAAGGGCTGGCCCTCGACCGCAAGACCTATCGCGAAAAGTGGGAAGACAAGATCATTGAACTGCGCAAAACCGATCCCGCCGTCGAGAAGATTTTCCGGGGCGAGGAACTGGCAGACGACGAATGGCAGAGCCTTGCCCGCCGCCTGAACTCGCCGGAGTATTATTTCGACGAGGCGAGCCTACAGCGCGCCTTCGAGCAACCTACCGGTTCGCTGTCCGATTTCATTCGCGCGACGCTTGGCCTCAAGCGCTTCCCGTCGCGCGAAGAGCGAGTCGAAAGCGCTTTCAATACCTGGGTGGCGGAACATTCCAGCAGTGTCAATCCCGCCCAGGCGCAAATGCTGCGCCTGCTGAAGGCGCGCGTCCTGGCTGGCGAAGAAGTGACGATCAAACTGTTCAGCCAGCCGCCGTTCTCGCTGTGGGGCGGGCTTGTGCGCATGGAGCAACTCTTCGGCAAGGAGCCGCTCCTGCGCCTCGTGGACGAAATCAACGCATTGCTCGCGGCATAGAAAAGTCGCTTCATGGACAGCGGACAGATACAAAGCACGCTCAAGCAACTCTGCAAGGTGATGTGGGATAGCAACGTGACAAATCCCATCACCTACGTCACTCAGATTTCCTTTCTCCTCTTTCTCAAGATGCTGGAGGAAATGGACGCCGAACAAAAGGCCGTCGGCAATGGGAACTATCGCTCGCTGTTCGGCAAGTTCAAGGCCGACGGCGAGTCGCTGGACTTTGACGCGCTGCGCTGGAGCGTCCTGACCTCGGACCCCGACAACGAACGCATGTTGCGCACGTTGCGCGACACGCTGCCGCGTCTGGCCGATCATCCCCGCCTGTCCCAAGGCGCCCGCGCCGTCTTTCGCAACGCTTCGGTCGTCATCCCGTCCGGCGCCGCCTTGCGCCGCGCCGTGGACGTGATCACCCCCATTTCCTTCCTTGGCATTGACGCCGACGTCAAGGGCGACCTGTTTGAATACCTTGCTTCCGAACTGGGCGGACAAAAGAAGGCCGCGCAGTTCCGCACGCCGCGACATCTCATCCGCGTCATCGTCCAGATGGTGGACCCGCAGATCGGGCAAACAATCTGCGATCCCGCCTGCGGCAGCGGCGGCTTCCTCATCGCCGCCTATGAACATATCCTTCTGGCCAACACCAGCCCCGACTTCATTCAGGAAAAAACCGGTCCCGACGGACAGCCCCGCAAGGTGGGCCTGGGCGACCAACTCACACGCGCGCAGTGGGACTTTCTCCAGAAGGGCACGTTTCACGGTTTCGACGGCGATCAGGACATTCTGCGCATGGCCGCCATGAACGCCGTCCTGCACGGCTTCGATCAGTCGCCCATAATCCAGCGCGATTCGATCTGCGGCAGCGAAGACAAATGGGATGAGGTCCAGTTCGATTGCATCCTGGAGAATCCGCCCTTCTCTGGTTCGCGCGGCGACGCCAAGCGTTCGTTGCGGGTCGAGAAGGGCGACAAATACGTCCTCTTTCTCGCCCACGCCCTGCGCAGTCTGCGCCCCGGCGGAACCGCCGGCATCATCTTCCCCAACGGCCTTCTGTTCGGCGACACCGGCAGCCACCGCACCGTCAAGGAACGCCTTCTCAAACAGTTCGACCTTCAGGCCGTTGTGACACTGCCCAAGGGCATGTTCGAACCCTACACACCCAACCCGACGTGCTTCCTGATCTTCAAGAACACGGGCCGCGCGGCCAAAGACGTCTGGTTCTTCAACGTCGAAGGCGACGGCTCCTCTTTGAAGAAGGCGCGCAAGTTCGGCCCGCAGTTCCGCAACGACTTCCCCGACCTCCTGAAGATGTGGCCCAAACGCAAGACCGAGGAAGGCCGCGCCTGGCGCGTCCCGGTCAAGCAAATCCTCGACAACGACTGCAACATGACGCTTTCGTCGCTCGGCCTCGTCCAGGCTGAAGCGGTCGAACACGACGAACCCGAAGAAATCCTCGCCTCCGTCGCCGCCAAAGAAGAACGCATCCTCGAACTGATCCAGGAAATGCGCGAATTGCTGGAGAACGGGGGAAAGGCAAAATGAACGCTTTGTTGACAGGCATTCGTGACCTGATTCTTTCCGCGCGCAGAGCGGCGGCCCGTTCGATTGATTTGCTCCAGGTCCTCACCAACTTCGAGATCGGACGCCGCATCGTCGAACACGAGCAACAGGGCGCCAGACGGGCGGAATACGGCAAGACCTTGCTCAAGGAATTGGCCGCTGCATTGACGGCCGAGTTTGGACGCGGTTTTTCACACCGGAATCTGGACCTCATGAGGAAGTTCTATCTGACCTATCGAGACCAGGCGCCACAGATTTCGCAGACACTGTCTGCGAAATTGCCGGAAGGGACCATTCCCGCGACAGCGTCTCGGAAATCCAGCGCAGCCGGGATATCCCCGACTTTGCCTGCGCAATTCAACCTGAGCTGGTCGCACTACGTTTTTCTGATGGGAGTCAAGGACGCCGGCGAGCGCCGGTTCTATGAAATTGAAGCCGCCGCTGGCGGCTGGTCCCTGCGGGAACTCCAGCGCCAGTTCAACGCCAGCCTCTATGAACGCCTCGCGCTCAGCCGCGACAAGCAAGCCGTTCGCAAACTCGCGCGGGAGGGACAGATTATCGCCCGTCCCGAAGACCTGCTCAAGGAGCCTTACGTTCTCGAATTCCTCGGACTCGATGAACGGGCGCAGTATTCCGAATCCGAACTCGAATCCGCCATCATCAACAAGATCGAACGCTTCCTCCTGGAACTGGGCAAGGGCTTCCTCTTCGAGGCGCGCCAGAAACGCTTCACCTTCGATGACGACCATTTCTTCGTCGATCTGGTCTTCTACAACCGCCTGCTGCGCTGCTACGTCCTCGTTGACCTCAAGATCGGCAGACTCGCCCATCAGGACCTCGGACAGATGCAGATGTATGTCCATTACTTCGACCGCCACGTCAAACTGCCGGAGGAAAACCCCACCGTCGGCATCATCCTCTGCAAAAAGAAACACGACGCCCTCGTCGAAATCACCCTCCCCCAAGACGCCAACATCCACGCCCGCGAATACAAACTCTACCTCCCCGGCAAGGAAGAACTCCGCCGCAAACTCATCGAATGGACCGAGGAAGCCCCATGAAACCCCAACGGCGCAACGCTCAAACAACATGGCGGCTTCCCGCCGCCGCCATAGAAGAACGCATCCCCGCGCTGATTAAGGATATGCGCAGCCTGCTCCAGAATGAAGGAGAAGACCATGAGTAGGCTTTCCGGAAAATGGGAGAATCTCAAGATTGGTGATCCGCGCGTCTGTCAGAGCGTTCAACCGGGCTTCGCATGTGGGGATAAGGATGTGACGCGTGGCGTACCCCATTTGAGAATGAATAACATAACCTCTAACGGATTCGCAGACTTCACCGTGGTCCGCAGAATCCCTAAAGATGTAGCCGAAAGCAAGAACCGCTGGCTTGAAAGTGGTGACGTTCTGTTCTGCAATACCAACAGCACGGAGCTTGTCGGGAAAACATGCTTGTTCGAAGGCTGGAACGAACCTTGCGCGTTCAGCAATCACCTGACAAGATTGCGAGTCAACACGCAACATATCCTAGCCCAGTGGCTTATGTTGTCGCTTCGGCAGTTGTGGCTGTCCAAGTTCTTCGCGACCCATTGCACGGAATTCATCGGGCAATCAGCCTTCAACAAAGATCAACTCCAGGAAATAAGAATCCCCGTCCCGCCGTTGGAGGAACAGCGGAGGATCGTGTCGCGGATCGAGGCCCTGACCCGCCGCGCCGACGAAGCCCGCCGCCTCCGCCAAGCCGCCCTGACCGAGGCAGAGACATTTATGACTACAGCTTTGCGTCAGGAGTTCGACCGGATTGAGCAATCGGACAGTATCAAGGAAATGCCGTTCGATGACGCGGTAACACGCCTTCAGCCGCAGGCTGGAAAACTGAAGACTGATGATTATCAGGAAAGCGGGGCGCTTCCGATTGTGGATCAAGGGCAACAGCTAATTGTCGCTTACACTGATCAGGCAGAGAAGCAGTTTCAAGGACCGTTGCCCGTCGTGGTCTTTGGCGATCACACGCGGACAGTCAAATACATTGACTTCCCTTTTGCGGTTGGCGCGGATGGAACGGTTTTGCTCTGCCCGACGGGCGAGTTCTCTGCCGCCTATCTCGCGTATTGGCTTCAGAGCCGAAAACTTCATGCCCTCGGTTACAGTCGTCATTTCAAACTCGTGCGGGAACTGAGTTTCTTCTTCCCACCCTCTTCTGATCAGCAGCGGTCCGTAACGCTGCTGGACTCATTACGGGCGAAAACAACTGAGTTGCAGCGAATCCAGCACGAGGCGGAAACCGAACTGAACGCCTTCACCCCGGCCCTGCTTGCCAAAGCCTTTCGAGGCGATTTGTGAGATGGAATTCAAAGAACAAATCATCGACTGGCTTCGACAAGGTGGCGAGCACACGGCTGTCGCGGCGCTGGCCGATTGTGACGTGGAAGTGCGGTTTGTTGATATGTGCTTTCCGCTCACCGGCGATCAGGATGTTGAATTGTATGACATGGCAATCCTCGCTCCGCGCACAATTCTCGATGGAATCGGTGAACAAGCGCAATTGTGTTCTCAGATCGAATCAGCAGTCCGGAAATGCTTCAATGGCGCCACAACTTCTGTGCGCGAGGTTATCTGGGCCGCCCTGGTCCCCAAGGAGACTTCAGCCGTGGACGACAGTAACCAATCAGCGGGTTCTTTTTCGCGCCGGTTCAACTACCGGTCTCAACCACCGGAAATCACTGTTCGTGAAGACGCGCCTGAACCTCTACGCCCCTCGATGCTCAACATTGCCATCAATATTAACAATATGAAGCCGAGCGATCTTAGGAAGATCATCTGCGGCGTTCTCCGTGTTCGCCCCGATCCATCAAATTGGTCAGAGAGCCAGTTGCAGAATGCGGAAGGTGAGGGGAGCGCGGGCGTCCCGCCCGCCGATTTTTCGGGCAATTCAGTGACTTTCACGGGCGGGACGCCCGCGCTCCCCTGTTATGCGACTGGCTCAACTTGTCATTGAGTAAAAAGACGCCATCATCAGGGTTTCATTTTCCCAAGAAAGGATTCCGAATGATGCCAGCCACGATTCCGCTCCGCATTGTCCGTCAGGTTCGCAAGGGAATGGTGATTCCCGCCGCGCCCCTGGCCCTCGACGCCCAACGCCGTTTCGACATCCGGCGCCAGCGCGCCCTGATCCGCTACTATCTGGACGCCGGCGCGGGCGGGGTGGCGGTCGGAATGCATTTCACCGAGTTCGCCATCCGCCGTCCAGAAATCGGGCTTTTCGATCCGGTCTTGCGGGCGTGCGCCGAAGCCATCGATGACTATGCGGCCCTGCACGGCCGGACCATTGTGAAGATCGCGGGGCTTAATGGCACAACCCCGGAGGCGCTGAGCCAGATCGAGACGGCGCAGCGATTTGGCTACCATTTCGCAATCGTTTCGCTGGCGGGATGGCAGGGCCGCTCCGAAGAGGCGATGATCGCCCACGTCAAACAGCTGTCGGCGCAGATGCCATTGTTTGGATTCTACTTGTCGCCGCGATTCGGCGGGGCGCGGCTGCCGTATTCTTTCTGGCGGCGCCTGGTCGAACTCGAAAACATCCATGGAATCAAAATCGCCACCTTTGACCGCTATGACACGCTGGACGTAGTCCGCGCGGTGATCGAAGCCGGGCGTCAGGAGGAGATCGCCCTCTACACCGGCAACGACGACAGTATCGTTCATGATCTGATAACTCCTTTTGAGTTCGAGGCCGGCGGCGAAAAGCGGCGGGCGCGGATTGTGGGAGGGTTGCTGGGGCAATGGGCGTGCTGGACCCGGCAGGCCGTTCTTCTGCTCGAACGCATTCATGCCTTCGCCGCCAAAGGCGAAGCGGCGCCGCCCGAATTGCTGACGCTGGCCGCCCGAATCACCGACGCCAACGCCGCGATCTTCGACGCCGCCCACGGCTTCGCCGGTTCCATCCCCGGCGTCAAGGAAGTCCTGCGCCGTCAGGGCTTGCTGGAGACGACGCTCACGCTCAATCCCGACGAGACGCTCAGCCCCGGACAAAAGGAGGAGATAGACCGCGTGCAGGCGGCCTATCCTGAATTGAATGATGATGATTTTGTAAGGAGGAATCTGGGCCGCTGGCTGGAATCATAACCTGTCGTGAGAAAAGAAACTCATTAAGAAGAGGAAAGACAATGGCGCCAATACTCACAATGGAGCAGCGAAAACTTCCGGAAACCATTCAGGACGTGCCGCATCTTGAAGACCTCTTATCCACGCCCACGCAAGCGCTGGTCGCGGATTTTCGCCGTCTTGAAGGCGACATCATGGTCCTGGGCGTGGGAGGCAAGGTGGGGACAAGTCTGGCCGTGATGGCCCGCCGCGCCGCGCCGGGCAAGCGCGTCATCGGCGTCGCGCGCTTCTCCGATCCGCAGGTCCGCCGCGAGCTGGAAGAAAACGGCGTCGAATGCCTGCAGTGCGACTTGCTGGAGCGCGGGCAGGTGGCCGCTTTGCCCGACATTCCGAACATCATTTATATGGCGGGGAAAAAGTTTGGAACCAAGGACAGCGAGCCCTACACCTGGGCGATGAATGTCGTCGTTCCAACGTATGTCGCCGAGCGCTTTAACCGCTCCCGCATTGTGGCGTTTTCAACGTTGTGCGTTTATCCCTTTGCGCCGATTGACGGCCCGGGCAGCCCGGAGTCGGCCGCGCTGACCCCATTGGGGGAATACGCCAATTCCTGCGTGGGACGCGAGCGCGTCTTCCAGTATTTCAGCCGCCGCAACCAGACCGCGGGCCGCCTGATCCGCCTCAACTACGCCATCGACCTGCGCTATGGCGTTCTGCACGATGTGGCCATGAAGGTCCTGCGCCGCGAGCCGATCGACATCCGCACGGCGGTGGCCAACGTGATCTGGCAAGGCGACGCCGTCGCGCACATCCTGCGCTCGCTCTTGCAGTGCACGCAGCCGGCGTCGCCGCTGAATATCGGGATGCGCCAGCCCGTCCGAATCCGCGCCGTGGCGCAGCGGTTTGGAGAATTATTCGGCATGGAACCCTTATTTCAAGGCGCGGAACAAACCATGGCCTGGCACAACGACTGCTCCGAACAAGCGCGCTTATTCGGAGAACCGTTGGTGGACGTGGAAACCATGATCCGCTGGAACGCCGATTGGCTCCTGCGGGGAATGCCAGTTTACGATAAACCCACTCACTATGAAGAGCGCGAAGGTGTTTTTTGATTTCGCCGGTTTGATATGGAATGCTCGAAGGCCTCCCAGGTCCGTGGGAGATCATCGGGGCGTTGGGAATGTTTCAAGATTTAACTTGTTTGCTGAACCAGTTGTAAAATGTGAAGTGGAAGGGAGCGGGGGCGTCTCGCCCCCGTAAATCAAGAAACAAAATCATCACACCGGGGGCGAGACGCCCGCGCTCCCCTATTATGCAACTGGCTCTGCTAAAAGGAGATTTACGGATGCGGCAACGGATAAGTGCGCAGACAAGTTTTGGGGCCATTGTCATCGCGCTCTGCGCGTTCAGCACGACGGCCCAAGCCGTTCGTCATACGCGGACCGCGGTGGACATTCCAACGACGACCCGTTCCCTGGCAGGCGACTGCTATCTGCCGCCAGGCGCGGGTCCGTGGCCGGTCATTCTCATTCAGACGCCCTACAACAAGAATCTGTTCATTCCGATCTTCACGTTGGAAGTCAGCCGCAATCCTTTGCTGAAAAGCCCCGACTACGCCTTTGTCGTCGTGGACTGGCGCGGCTTTTTCGGTTCGGCGGACGCCAAGTTTCCCGGATGTCCCGGTATCGGAGAGGACGGCTACGACATTGTGGAATGGATTGCGACGCAGCCATGGTGCGACGGCAACGTCGGGACGTGGGGCGAGTCCGCGCTGGGAACGGCGCAATTGTTGACGGCCCTGCAACGTCCGCCGCATCTGAAGGCGTGCGTCCCGATGGTCTGCCACGCGGGCGACAGCTATGGATTATGGTATTGGGGCGGCGTGTATTTCAAGAATCGCAACGACTTTGTCGCCTCGTATTATGGCTATGGCGACCTGATGAAGAATCATCCGCTTTACGACACGTTCTGGATGGCTTTAGAAAGCCTTGCGCCCGGTTATGAGAATGTCGAAACCCCCATGTTGTTTGTGTCGGGATGGTATGACATCGAGCCCCCGCTGACCATCGGCGAATACCAGCGCGTTTGCGAGGCGCAGGCCCGCAAAGGGCTTTTCGAGTCGCGTCTGCTGATCGGTCCCTGGGGTCATAGCAATCTGGGCATGGCCACGCAGAACGAACGCGAATACCCCGCGGCCGAGTTCGCCGATTCGCGGGCCGCCCTGGCCTTCTTTGACAAGCATTTGCGCGGCTTGTCTTCGTCGGGCGCGCCCTTTGATCTCGACAATCCTTCGAGTCCCATCGGGATGTTTCAGATGAATGAGAACGTCTGGAACACAACGGACCGGTGGCCTCCGGCCGGCGCGCAGCGGCAAACTTTTTATCTACGGGCGGACGGCGGGCTGTCGCCGCGCGCGCCCACGGAAGACGGATTGCGCCGCGAATATTTCTCCAATCCCCACCAGCCCAACTTTACCATCGCCGGCGCGCTGTTGAAAGAATCGGACAAGGGCAAACAAGGCCCGGGAGATATTCGCGCGCTGATCGGCGCCGGCGCGTTGCTCTACCAGACCGATCCAATGACGCAGCCCTTGCGAATTGCCGGTGAGCCTGCGGCGACCCTTCACGTTCAATCCACAACGGTGGACCTTGATTTGGCCGTCCGGATGGTCGAAGTCTTGCCCGATGGCACGGTCTTCTGGGTTGATGATGGAGTTCGGCGCGCTTCGCTGCGCAATGATTATACGGCAAAGGAATTACTCACTCCGGGAATCCCCGTCCCGGTTGTCGTCGCATTGAGACCCATCGCCGTGACAATCCCGGCAGGGAATCGCCTGGGCGTGGTCATCACATCAACCAATTATGATCTGATCGACATTAATCCCCAGGATGGCTCATCATTCATGGATGAAACCGGCGCTGTTCCAACTTCGGGAACTGTGACCATCCTCTCATCGGCCACGTTCGCGTCACAATTGACGGTTCCTCTTTTATCCGAAACTCATCCGAGCCGTCATCTGCTGGTTTACTAGTCCATAAACAGGAAAGGAATCCGGATTTTCACAAAGTTTTGCGCAATGGTCCGTTAATCCAGTCACGGCAGCGCATTCCCACTGCTGCGAAGACCTTGGCGGAACAATCGAAGCGTCCGAACGGTCGTGACGATACGTCCGTTGATTTCTTAAATGGCTGTCAACGCCCGGAATGGGCAATTGTTTCTCTTGTTGCCTGGACTCCCGGCCTTTGGCACAAAACGGTGTGATGGAGCCAGTTGCAAAATGAAGGGAGCGGGGGCGTCGCGCCCCCGGTTTGATGGTTTTATTTCCTGATTTCTGGGGGCGTGACGCCCCCACTCCCTTCGACTCCACTTTTTGCAACTGGCTCAGACAATAACCAAAAGCCAAATCAGAGAAAGGCATAAGGATGAACACAGGGCAACAACTTCACCGTTATGATGACTACCGCTGGCTGCGCGGGTTCAATATCATCCCTTCCTGGGGCGCGCGCATCGAGCAGGCGTGGTGGGACTACCATCCCGGCCGCTTCCGCGAGGAGGCGGCGCTGGCCACAAAGGCGCACGCTAATTGCATCCGCCTCTGGATCGAATTCACGGCGTGGATGGCCGATCCCGACGGCGTTCAGACGTCGTTCATGGACGCGGTCGCGGCGCTCGACGAATTCGGAGTGAAGACGATGCCGTGCTTGTTCAATCGCTGGCATGACGGCCGCTATGACTACGGCGGGACCTATGAGGCCAATCTGCATGGGGATGTGGGTCCCATGCTCGAATACGTCCGCGCGCTGGTCGAACCGCTGAAGGATGACGCCCGTATTCTGATCTGGGATTTGTGCAACGAGCCGCAAGCCGGCGAATTCGATCATCCCCAGGCGGCGCGTGAACTGCACTGGATGGCGCGCGTGGCCGAGACGGTCCGTCGCGCCGGCGCCCGTCAGCCCATCACCATCGGCACGTTCAACGCGCGGCGCAACATCGAAATCTTTGCCCCGCTGTGCGATGTCTTGTGCTGCCATCCTTATGGCCGAACCGAAGATCAACTTAAGGAGATGTTGGCCGGCTGCCGCGCGATTCAGGACCGCCACGGCAAGCCCATGCTCTCGAATGAAACCGTTCCGGGTTGTCTGGATAACGCCAAACGGGCCGAATGCGCGCGCTGGACCATCCGCATGATGGAAGACGCCGGCTACGGCTGGATGGGATGGGGAATGCGCGAGGGCAAAGCCATTTCGACACGCCGCGACCGCTATGACGCCAACGGCATTGACAACCAGGGCTTTCATGCGTGGTTCACAGGCGACGGCCAGTTGCGTCCCGGCCTCGAGTTTCTGACCGAGCCGCCGCGGTTCGCCGCGCCGTGGCTCATACAATGAAAGACAAGACTTTATTGCGGAGGTAAGGAAACTCGCAGATGATTGCGGAAACAAAGAAGATCGCGTTTTATCTGAAAGCCATTTACCGGTCAAACGCGCGGACGCGTCAGCTGGGTCAGGCCGTTTCTTTCAGCACGGAATTGAGTCAATCCATCGTGTTCGAGAACGAGGACATTGCGCTGCGCGTTGATCTTGCCTGGGAAAGTGGTTTTGCGCGAATCCAGACTGAGGTGACCGTTCCGGATTCGGGCAGGGAGGTTCGCCTCGAAGAGGTGAGCCTCACGCTCCAGAATCTTCCGTTCCGCCCGGACCGGGAGTTCGGGCTGGGTTTCAGCTGCTGGAAGACCCGCGGTTATCGCCCGCCGGGCGAAGGCGGCTACTATTGGCGCCACGGTCTGATCGAGACCCGTTGGGGGGAAGGCCTGGCCAGCGGATTTCATCTCCCATCGCGCTGGATTCACACATTTCATCTCGATGGCCCCAACCTCATCATTCGCTCGCGAGTTGGGGTGGACCTCGCGCCGGGAGGCCAATGGCGCAATGATTCGCTGGCCATTGGCCGTTTTCTTGATATGCGCGGGCTGCCGATGCCGCCCTCTTTCTGCGTTGCGCGCCGCCGTCCGGAAGAAGTCCCGGCCCATGGCGCCTGGAACTCGTGGGACTATTTTCGGATGCGAGTGAACGCCTCCGTTCTCCGGCGTCAGATGGAGTTTATTCGCTCCCATCCGGCGCTTTCACAGTTTGTCAAATACATCATCATTGATGACGGCTGGCAGAACTTCGATGGCGACTGGGAGGCCGACGAAACCAAGTTCCCCGGCGGAATGGGCGCCATCGCCGATGAAATCCGCCGCGCGGGCTTCATTCCCGGTTTGTGGGCCGCGCCGTTTTTTGTCCATGAAGACAGCCGCCTTTTTCGCGAGCGGCCCGAACTGCTGCTGCGCAAAAACGGACTTCCCTTTTCAATGTTCCGGAAAAAAGGGTCCGGCGGACTCTGGGGCAAGCGCCACTTTCTGGACCCCACGCATCCCGCAACGCGCGACCACATCTCCAAAACCTGGCGCAAGTTCCGCGACTGGGGCTTTGGCTACTTCAAGACCGATTTCCTCAGCAATGCCATCATGCCCGGGTTGGATTCAGACGAGCCGGCTTTGGGGCCGGAGTTCGCCTTTCACGATCTCAGCCGCGGCCTTCTCGCGCCGCATCGCGCCTGCATGGAGGCGATTCGCGAAGCCATCGGCGAAGAGTCGTTCTGGCTGGGATGCGGCTCTATTTTGCCCACCGGCGCAGGGCTGATGGACGCCTCCCGCATGAGCGGCGACATCAAGCCTCACCGCGAGGGCCTGCTGCGGCTGGCCGCGAATCCTCTCACCGTCGCGCACACTCACGGCGCCGTCGTGCTCAACGATCCTGACTTTCTGGTTGTGCGCGGACCGGAAACGTCCGATCCGGAATGCCTGGATTTGCCCGAACACCGCGGGCCTGCCGCAGGCGAGCATCGCCAAGGCCCCTATTTCACAAAAGCCGACGCCCAAGCCTGGGCCTCCATCGTTTTGCTGTCGGGCGGGCTGGTCACGCTGTCGGACGACCTGACTTTGTTGAACTCCGCCGGACTGGACATCATCGAGAAGATAATCCCTCTGCTTAATGGCGTTCCGGCGGAGATTCTGGATCCCGCCTCGGGAATCCCGCGCGCGCTGCTGCGGAATAATGACGGCGGAGGGCCGGCGCTGTTGGGGCTGTTCAACTGGGCGGACGCGCCGATCCCCGCGCTGCCCGACGTTCCCTGCGCCTCGGAGTTGGCCGCGCGGCCCTGGCGCGATGTCTGGTCGGACGAAAAACTTCCGCCCGGCGCCCTATCTGGATTGACCCTGGCGCCCGGCGCTCACAAACTGCTTCTGGCTGTCTTATGAATCATTCCGTTGAGCCATTTGCTGTCCAATCAAGGGAGCGGGGCGTCTCGCCCCTGGGGTCATGATGGTTCGCGTTCCATCTCACGGATCAGACGCCCTCGCTCTTTTGCAGCGCGCATTGCCCAACTGGCTTGGAAGGGAACCGAAAGCATGTGCGACAACTGCTCAACACCTGCTGTTCTGACGCCCGTTTCGGAGTCATCCAGACTTACCGAGGCGGTCGCGGCCTTGAACGATCCCGAACTGCTGGCCATTCGAGACGGCTGGATGGCGCGACTCGACAATGTGTGCGACGGGCGCGGCCATGGCGGGCCGGTCGCGCTGTCGGGCGTGTGGGGTTCGGCTCAATCCAATCCTCGGGAGAACCCCGCGCAATGCGTCCGCGAGCAACTGATTTCGCTGGCGGCGCGGCGCGATATTATCCGCGACGCGGAGGTCTTTCGTCCCTTGATCTGCGGCGTCGGCCTGTATGGCGTCCATTATATTGACAAGTTGCTGGGCGCCGACGTGTTCGATCTGGGCAACAAGGGAAACTGGCAGGTCCATTACCTGAACCAGCCCGTCGGGCGCCTTGAACCGCCGGACTGGCAGCGGCATCCGGCTTGGCTGCCGGCGCGCGACGCGGCGCTGGCTTTCGTGGAAAGCGGCGCAAAACTGCCCTGCTTCGACACGCCGTGCCTCAGCAGCGCGCTCAACACGGCCGTTAATCTGTACGGCCAGGAGTTCATCATCGCGATGTGCGAAAACCCCGACGCCGCCCGCAGCGACCTGAAGGTTATTACCGATCTCATCGTCGCCCTGCACCGCTGGTATCGCGCGCATATCCCCGACAACCAGTTGCAGGCCGTCGCCGCCGGCACGCGCGCGCGGCCCGCCGGCATGGGCCATATCTGCGGCTGCTCGACGCAGCTCCTCACCGAAGAACTTTACCGCGAGTTCATCGCCCCGTGCGAAGACGCCGTGCTGGGAGTCTATCCGCGCGGCGGCATGATCCACCTGTGCGGCGCCCACGCCCACCTCATTCCCGTCTGGCGCAACATGAAGCGCATTCGCATTGTTCAGTTGAACGACCGCGCCTCGGCCGATTTGCCGCTTTACTTCGAAAACCTGCGCGAGGACCAGATTTTTTATTCGCTCGAATGCGAAGATATGCCGTGGCAGCACGCCGTTGAAATCACCGGCGGCCGCCGCCTCGTCCTGACCTTTGTGAAGGACGACCCGGCAATGCGGTCATTTCGAGCGTGGAAACAAACTCACGCCTCCGGCGTAAACCAAGCGCCACGGCGCAGCGCGACTCCGTGAAGCCAAAAAGGAGATACGGAGAGATGGCAAACACGATCAGTTCCGGGCGCCCGCTTCCCCACATCGTCCACATCGTCGCCGACGATCTGGGCTGCCATGATCTGGGCTTCCGGGGCGGACCTTTCCGCACCCCACGACTCGACTCACTGGCCGCCGAGTCGGTCGAACTGACGCGCTTCTACGTCTGCCCCGTGTGCAGTCCGACGCGCGCCGCCCTGATGACCGGACGCTATCCCAACCGCATGGGCCTTGGCGGTCATCCCATGCAATACTATGAAAACAAGGGTCTGCCGCCCTCGGAATGCACGCTGCCGCAGGTCCTGCGCGCGGCGGGCTATCCCCATCGCGTCGCCCTCGGCAAATGGCATCTGGGCAACTCAGCCACCTGCTTCCACCCCGTCCGGCGCGGCTTCACCGCGTTCTATGGGCACTACTGCGGCGCGATTGATTATTGGACACACGAGCGCGCGGGCGAACTCGACTGGCATCGCGGTCTGGACAGCGATTATACGCCCGGCTACACCACCCGCCTTCTGAGCGACGAGGCGGTTGGTTTCATCGAACGGGTCCCCGCCGGCGAGCCGTTCTATCTGTATCTGGCCTATAACGCCGTCCACACGCCCCTTCAGGCGCCCGAAGAAACCATCCGCTCCTACGACGGCGTCGACCTGCAGGGACTGAACCAGACCTACGCCGCGATGACCACCGAGATGGACACCGGCATCGGCCGCGTCCTCGACGCCCTGGAGCGGCGCGGCTTCGCGGAAAACACGCTGCTGCTCTTCCATTCCGATAATGGCGGAGTGACCAGGGGAGGATTGGGCAGCAATGCGCCCTTCCGCGGACACAAAGGCACGACCTGGGAGGGCGGCATCCGCGTTGTCGCGCTGGCGCGCTGGCCCCGGCGCTGGAAAGGCGGACGCGCCTGCGACGCGATGATGGGCCACGTGGACCTGCTGCCGACCTTCGCCGCGGCGGCCGGGCATATTCCACGCGCTCCGAATCCCCTCGACGGAATCAATGTCCTTCCTCTGATTGACGGAACCGAAAAGCCCGGCGGCCGCGCTCTTTATCCCGACGGCGACGCCGTCGTCACCCAGCGCTGGAAGCTGACAGGGGGCGAGCTGTTCGATCTCGAAACGGACCCGGGCGAAACCCGGAATGTGGCGCCGGAACATCCCGACATCTTTCAGACGTTGTGCGAACGCCTGAAGGAGTTCCAAGCGCTGGACGGGAAGCCCTATGTTCCGCCCGGCTTGCCGGAACGCAAAGAAGCAACGCCCAAGGAATGGGCCATGCCGGACCTGGGCTCCAGCATGGGCGAACCATAACCCCCCAATATCACCTGACAAAGGAGCCTAGCGCAATGCGTTTCCACCATCGGATGTTTCTTGTCGCGCTGTGCGTCGCATGGATTGCCTCCTCGGACGCAATCGCCGGCGAAAAACCCATGAAGGTCTTCATCCTTTCAGGCCAGTCCAACGGCGTCGGCAAGGGATGCGGGGACAAACTCCCGGCCCAATACGCCGCGCCGGACCCGGACGCAATGCTCTATCAGAACGGCGGGGGCATGAAGGGCTGGCAGACGCTGGCGCCTTATCCATCGCAACCCGACCAAGCCAAAATGTATCATTGCGGAGAATCGATGTTCGGCCCGGAAATCTCCCTTGGCCGCGAGCTGCGCCAGCGCTTTCCCGAGTATCGCATCGGCATCATCAAAGTGTGCGTGGGCGGAACCAGCGTCGTCAGTTGGAGCGGGGATTTCGACACGAACGAGAACCTCGCCCTCAGGAAAACGCTCTACAAGGAGAATGCCGAGAAGCAGAAGAATCTGCATAGGCTTCTTGTGACGGAAGCGCGGAACGCCCTGGCGCAAATCGAAGGTCCCCGCGAAATCTGCGGCTTTGTTTGGGTGCAGACCGAAAGGGACACCCAGCATACGGACGCCGCCGCCGCTTGGGCCGGGCGCGTTGTTCAACTCCATCGGGACTTGGCCGAAAAGCTGGATTACTCTTTCGACAAAGTCCCATTTCTTGTCATGGGCCCCCATTTTCACGTTTATGGCGAGAGCAAGGCCGCGCACGCCGCGGAATTGTTTGCCGGCATCCGCAAAACAGCCGACGAAGGGGGAAAAGTCACGCTTGAGCGGCTTCAAAAAGCCGCCGGCCTCGATGCTTTGTCGGCGAAGGACGTCGAAAAAGAGTTGGGAATGATGCGCTATTGGCTGCCCGACTGCCTGACTCAGATCGAATGCGTCGGCATCATGGAACGCGGATTACGCGAGCAATCGGTCAAATATCAGAATATGGCGATCATCAAGTCCGTCGATCTGCCCACGCACGAAGGGCTCCATTTCAACACCGAGGGCCAATTGGAACTGGGACGTCGCTTCGCCGACGCCTATGTTCAGCTGGCCGCCGCGCAAACGGAGGAGGGCGTGAAGGCGGCCGCGCCATCCTTCATCTGGTGGGAGGCTGAAAATCCAGATAAGACGGATTTTGCGCCGGGAACTTTCAATCATCCGCGCCTCGCCGAAGTGGCTTCAGACGGCAAGTGGCTGCAGAAGGACAAGGGCAAGCCCGGTTCGTTTGTGGAGTATTCGGCGCCGGTGAAGCAGGCCGGGCAGTATGAGTTCTATGTGCGCCGCTTCTGGAAGCATGGCCCCTTCCGCTGGCGCTTTGACGACGGCGCCTGGCACGGCCAAAACGCCCTGCGGACCGGTCACGAACGAGGCAACGTCCTGCTCGATAATGAAGTGATTCAAGGCGGCTGGTGCTTGAATTGGGAACCGCTTGGGCCGGTCACCTTGGCGGCAGGCGACCATCGGTTGCGGATCGAGCTGCTGGAACCGGACGAGGTGGCCGGTTTCGACGCCTTTCTCTTGATTCAAGGGCGGTTCATCCCGCGCGGCAAAACCAAGCCGGATGTCCCCCTTGCCCCGCCGGAGCCGGGCTGGTGGCATTTCCTGCCGGAACCCGATCCGATCGAATCGCCCGCTCTCGATTTGCGCGCGCTCTGGAACGAGCCATTTGCGGGCAGCAAGGGTTTTATCAAAGTGAAGGGCGGAGACTTTGTTCACGAGAAGACCGGCGAGCCGATCCTTTTCGAGGGGACGAATCTGGGACCGGGCATTTGGAACATGCGCCGGGATTACATTGACCGGACGGCCCGGGCGCTGGCGCGGCGCGGAATCAACCTCGTCCGGCTGCACGGTCCCGTTTTTTATCGCGACGGGCCCGACGTGTTGCGTGTCAACCCCGACGTGCTCGACAATCTGCTCTACACCATCGAAGCCTTCAAGAAGCAGGGGATTTACTCGGAGATCAGTTTCTATTTCGGGTCCTGGGTCGGCGACCTCGGTGGGATACCCGGGTTTGAGGATTTTGGCGCCCATAACCAAAGCAAGGAACGAACCTTTGGCGCGCACATTCTGCCCTTCTTTCACCCTGAGTTTCAACGCCGCTACAAGGAGATGATCCGTCGCGTTTTGACTGCGCAAAGCCCGTATTCAGGTTGTCACCTCGCGGATGATCCGGCCGTGATGGGGGTCGAGTTCGTCAACGAATGCACCCCCTCGTGGTGGCCGTTTTATGCCGATATGCCGCCGTCCATCCGCCGGGAGTTGTTGCGTCAATATGAAGCGTGGCTGCTCAAGCGGCATGGCTCGCTGGAAGCCGCCCGCCAGGCCTGGGGCGACGCCGCCAGCAAACCGGCGGACCTGCTCATGCCCTACCACCAGGTCCTGCAAACGCTCGGAACGCCGCGGGGCCGGGATCAGGCCCTTTTTGCGGTGGAAACGCATCGTTCCTTCAATGAGATGATGGTCCGGTTGTTGCGCGATGAATGGAAGTTCAAGGCCTGCCTGCTTAGCGAAAACTGGCACACGGTCAACGACACCGTCCTGGGCGCCGCCGACACCTGGGCTGAGGACGTTTGCGATTTCCGCGACCACCACAGCTACTTTTACCCGGGCAGCATCAAGACCAATCGGACCGCGCCCGATGGCTCGCCCCTCTCCGCCTGCCAATCGCGCAGCGCAATTCGTGGGGACGCTTTGGACGGCGCGGACAAGGCGGTGGAGGTCGGTTTTGTCAACGTGATTCGCAACGGCAAGCCCAACATGTGCTCCGAGTTCGCCTGGATGACCAATAATCCCTGCCGCTCCGAGTCTCCTTTGTTCGTCCGCGCGCAGTCGGCGGTCGCCGGCATGAAGGCCTTGACCGAGTTCGCCCAGCATCAGGCCGATGTCTGGCTGGCGGAGGAAGTGTTGGAGTGGCCCTATAACACGCCGGCGATTCTCGGACAGATGCCGGTGGCCGCCGCCATCTTCCGCCAGCGCGGCATTCGCGAAGGAGAGGTTCTGGCGGCCATGAAGGTCAACACCCGGGATGCCCTCGCCTTCAAGCCGATTCCTCTTAAAAAATCAACTCGTTACGATTTCAATGCTCAACTCGGCGCGGGCGGCCGGAGCGCCGAGGGCGCCGGCGGCGGGATCGCCAACCCGGCCCTCTATTTTGCTTTGGGCAAGGTGACGCTCGACGTGGGCGACTTCCCCACCGCGCACGAGATCAAACCGCTTGATCCTTATTTCGACCCGGCGAAGCAGGTGTTGCGCCCCAGCAACGGCGAGATCGAATGGGATTTGCGCCGCGGCCTCTACCGGCTGCAATCGCGCCGCGTCAACGGCATCGTCGGCTTCCTCAACGTTGAGCCGAAGCATGATCTGCCGGACGTGGTCATCGAAACGCCCATGGACTTCGGCGCGATTGCCCTGGCCAGTCTGGACGGCCGACCTATTGCTGAATCACAGAAAATGCTGCTTCAGGTCATGTCGCAACAGCGCAACAGCGGCTGGATCGAGGAGGCGCCCGACGCCAAAGGCCACCGCGTGCTGCTGTCGCGCGGCGGCGCGCCGATTCAGATCAAGATCTTTGCGGGAATCGTTTCGTTGACACGGCCCGATGCCGCCCGTCTTCCGGTGACGCCGCTGCGCCCGAACTTCACCACCGCGGGACCCGCACAATCCGCATCCCGCATCATCCTGGAACCCTGCGCTCTCTACTACCTCATCGAAAGGAAGCAATGACTCATGAAACACAAATCCCTCTTCGCGCTCAGCCTGTTGGTAGTCGCCCCACTTCAACTCGCCCCTGCCGCCCGCATCGAGATCGAAGCCGAATCTTTCCGGCAGGGGAACCTGACCGGCGCGTTCTATCCGCTGCCCCCGAAACTGCTGTCGGGGGGCGGTCAATTGATGCACAAAGCCGCCACGCCCGCGCAGGCCCGATATGATTTCATTGTCAAAGAAGCCGGCGAATACCGCCTCTGGGCGCGCGAGTTCGGCTGGTCGCGCAACGGGTCGTCCGCCGTCCGCTGGCGCGTGGACGATGGCGCGTGGCAGACCGAGGAGCAATCCTGGGGCTTGCCGCACAATTCGCCCGCCGGCCTGGCGACGTGGCACGAGTGGGGCCGGGTCAAACTGGCGCCGGGCAGCCATGTGTTCGAGTTCGAAACCATCGCGCCGGTGTATAAAATCTCTCCGGCCACCCTGCCGCCGCCGCAGACCATGCCCGGTGGCGGCGCGCAATTGAAAAAGTCCGACGAGATTCCCGCCAAGGATGTCATCGAGTGGACCGACCAGCATCAACTCTCGGTGGATGTGTTCCTTTTTTCGACCGAGCCGCTCCATCCGGCCCGCGAACATGGCCGGATTTTCCAGGCAAATGGATTGTTGAATCCCAACGCCCGACCCGGCGAGCGGTGGCTGTTCAACTGGGACATTGACGATTTTTCGCCGACGATTCTCGATGAGATCGCCGGCCGGCCCAAAGACGTCGTCCCGTTGCGCCGGGAGGGCGACAAGTTCTTCGCGGGCGACCGCCCCTTTCATATCTGGGGCGCTTCCGGCCCGATCGCGCCGGAGCATTGGGAGGCGGAATACTACGCCCAGCGCGCCCGTCGGCTCGGCATCAACGTCGTCCGCCTCCACACCCAGGATGGCGAACTGTGCAACCCGAAACACAACAAGAACTATGTGCTCGATCCGGAGCGGCTCGACCGGATGAATCATTTCATCGCCTGCCTCAAGCGCCAGGGCATCTACGTGATGATTGACCCGCTTTACAACTGGGTGTTTCCGATGACCGAGCGGGATGGCCTGCCTCCGGGAACGGTGCTCAAGGGGCGGGAGCGCGTGCAGTTTTATTTCGACACGTATTTGCAGCAGTTGAACCGCGATTTCATCAAGAAAATCCTCGACCCGATCAACCCCCATACCGGCCTGCGCAACGCCGACGACCCGGCCGTGGCGTTTTTCAGCGTCGCCAATGAGAACAGCATCTTCTTCTATTTCCTGAACAACATCAGCCCCCATCACCAGCGGATGCTTGACGGCCTGTTCAATGAGTGGCTTGCCAAAAAATATCCGACACGCGCGGCGTTAGTCGCCGCCTGGACGGACGCGTTGAACGCGGACGAAGACCCGGCGAAAGGCACGGTGGCGCGCCGAACGATTCATGAACTGGCCACAGGCAACAAAACGCCCAAGGGCACGGGCAACTGGACGCGCACAGCGGATCAGGTCCGCTTCTACTATGAAGTCCAATCAGCATTCTACAATTCGGCAAAGAATTACGTGCGCGAGGAACTTGGCGGACGGCACATCCTGTTCAATGGCTCGGGTTGGTGGGCCGGGCATTGGCTGGAAAACGTCGAGATGGCCTCGAACCTGCCGGGCATGGATTTCTACGACCAGCACCAATACACCAAAGGCCCCATCGTCAACAATCTCGGCAAGGGACAAATCCTCCACAACTTCGCCGCCAAACGCCCCGCCGGTTTCCCGTGGGTCGCCACGGAATGGAACGACGGTTACAACGTCGCCGGCCCCATGGTCATGGCCGCCTATGGCGCGTTGCAGGGCTGGAATGGGTTGTTCCAATACCGGCTCGACACAATGGACGGCTTGAACCTGAGCAAAGGCGGCTGGGGCACGCCGCCGAGCGTCCTGCTGCAATACCCCCTGGCTTCGCTTGCCTTCGCCCGCCGGTATGTTAAGGAAGCCGACGTGGTCTGGCGGCGCGTGCTCGATACGGAGGACATCTTTGACATGAATGTCCCCCACGTCCGACCCGGTCTGCATACGATCATCGGCCGATGCGAAGCAGCCTTTGGCGCGGCCGAAAAAGTCGAAGCGCCGCTGCCCTCGGACCAGCAAACGGTCATCTCCCAAACGGGCGAACTCACGTGGCAAGCCGGGCCGCCGGCCCGCGTGACAATCAACGCGCCGAAATTGCAGGGACTGGTCGGTTTTGCCGATGGCCGGCCGGTGACGCTGGACGCCATGACGTTGACCCTCGAGCCGGACCTGGTCAGCGTCGTGGCCGGGGCGGTGGACGACCGGTCGCTGACGGAATCGCGCCGCATCCTGTTATGCGCGGTCGGTGAGCCGCAACCGATGCGCGACATTCCCGAAGCCGAACAGAAACAGCGCGACGGCGAGCCGGTCCCCATGGGGACGAGGCTGCCGCGCGGCGCGGTCCGGTTCGCCCAGCCGGTCACGGCCGTTTACGCCCTGGACATCGCCGGCCGGCGGCAGGCGCCCGTCAATCTTGGCGACGGCGGTCGCACGTTCCATCTGCAAACGGATCAACCCGCCGCCTGGTATGAAGTGGTGCGGGAACCATGAAGCGTTAGGCCGACCCGCCGCCAGGCGCGATAATCCAATCGCGGGGAACCGGGCGCGGGGATTTCGCTTGCGCCGCAGATTATGCAGGCTCAAAACGGGGCGGAGACGTTATGAAACCGCCCGGGCGAATCGCCCCGATACCAATCAAAAGGAGATCAACGACATGTGTGGCAAAGCAATCCTCAGGACGGCCATAATGGCCATGGCCCTGACGGGCTGGCTGACAGCCGGCGATTCCGTCGCCCAGGAAACGGGCCCGGCCATCCTTCTCCAGCCCGTCCTTGACGAACCGCTCCGCGATGCGGCCATCACGCGCGGGCCGGACGGGATGTTTTACCTGACCGGCGTCTTGCAGGGGCGCAATCAGAATGGCGAACTCGACTTCGACAACTCCCGCCAGATCAAGCTCTGGAAATCAAAAAATCTTAAGAACTGGGAAGAAATCGGCGTTGTTTTTGACCTCGATCACCCGCGCGGTGATTTCGAGCGGGGCGTCCGCTGGTTGCGGCAATCGCATAAGAATCCTTGCTGCGCCGACAGCCCGGTCGTGCACGGTGTGAAATCGCCGGAGCTGCATATTATCAGGGGAGATTGGTATATCTGTTTTTCCATCAACGATCAGGGCACGGGGTTGCTGAAGAGCGCGTCGGGCAAGCCGGAAGGCCCCTATGAATGTCTTGCCCAGATCACGCTGCGCGGCGGCGATCCGACGATGTTCTGGGATGAAAAAAACGAATGGGGCGGGACGGACAAAGTTTACTGGCTGTTCGGCGGCGGTTGGATCGCCGAGATGAACAATGATCTCACGGCTATCGTCGAACAGCCGCGGCTGCTGACCTGCGCTCACCAGCGCCCGCCACGATTTGCGCAGGGCAAAGCCCCCGAATGGCACGACTACCCGTTGACCGTGGGCGACCACGGCGTTTTTATGTTCAAACTCAACGGTCGTTATTATCTCACCGCGGCCGAGCGGACCAATCGGATGAACGCCTCCTGCGATGATACGTTCATCGCTTGGGCTGATTCGGTGATGGGCCCGTATTCCATGCGGCAGATGATGGCGCCCCACGGGGGCGGAATCACGGTTTTTCCCGGACCGCGCTCCTCGGCCGTGCCGAAATACTATCACGAGCAGCAGCGATTCTTTCTCGGCAGCGTGTCGGCCCAACAACGCCGAACCCCGGAACAACGGGACGCGATGAAAAAGAACGATACTCTTTATGTTTCTTTCTCCGGCAACGACGTGCGGGCCGTCTTTCGCGACCGGCCTGCATTCCTGCCCCTGGAATGGACCGGCCCCGAGCGGCATGTGCAACAATTCGAGGATGTGGACAGTTTTCCGCGCAAACCCCGTCATGTGATCACGGAACGCGGCCCCTGGCCGTGGATGAAACCGCTGGTGAACGAGCGGGTTCGCGATCTGCGTGTGCTGGTCGCGCCCAACGGCAAGTATTATTTCAGCGGCGCGATTCTCAGTCAGCCCGGTAAAATGTACGTTTGGGAATCCGACGACCTTGCCACCTGGCGGCGCATTGGTCCGGTCTGGACCTACGAGCAGATTGATTGGCTGCCGGAAAAACTCGAAATGCCCAAAGACCGATACCCGGAGAATCCCACAGGCAATCTCGCCTGGAACCATATCTTCTGGCACACGTGGATCAACTGGATCGGCGATAACTTCTACATCACCTATGTCATTTTCGGTCCCAATGACGAGCGACTGAACAAACTGAGCGGGCTGGCGGTGATACGCAGCACGACCGGGAAAATCGAGGGACCCTACGAATCGCTCGGACGCATCGGAGGACAATATGGACAGTCTCCGGAACCGAGTTACCCTGAGTTTTTCCGCGTGGATGGACAACTGTGGGTTGGCGATTGGGTCAACTGGCGGCCGGTAGTGGCCAAGGTGGATGAATCCAAACTCCATACCCGGGCCGGCTGGAATTTCGATTGGAAACCAGTGGATGCCGGCGTTTACGAACAGATGTTCCGCGGCGACACCTACAACACCCTGGCAATCGCCGGACGACCGTTCTTCTACTTCATGAGCGGCGGACGCCTTGACCTTAAGGAGGTCGAAATCGGAAACAATACTTACGACCATCACTACGTGGAACTCCAAAGTCCGCTGGGGCCGCCCAAAATCGGGGCGCGGCCTCAAGTGGTGCCGCACAACGGCCAGGCCAATGTCTTCCAGGATCACCAGGGCCGCTGGTGGTCGTCCATGTTCGGCAGTGACGACACTGCTCCGTGGAGCGAGCGATTTGGTCTGATCGCGCTGCGCGTCGAGGAGGGCAAAGACGGCTTTCTGCGCATTGACGTCGAAGATCAGCCCGACGACGATCAGAAACGGATCATGGGCGGCGGCCAGATCGCTGAGGTCCAGACCGTGCAGGAGACGCTGCCATGAAGAATCGTAATCCACACGCCATAGGAGGAGCGATGCCATGAGAAGGCAGAGGACAAAGCAAACTGTCAGCGTGGCCGTTGCGATGTTGTTCGCAGCGGGCCTGACCACGATCGTGACCGGTGCTACCGACCGGCTCACGGAGGAATTCCGGTCCCCTCCGTCTTCCGCGCGCCCGCTCGCCTGGTATTTCTGGACGGGCGACCACATCAGCAAGGAAGGGCTGACCAAAGACCTCGACGCGATGCAGTCCAGCGGCATTGGCGGAGGCGTCGTCATGCACGTCAGCAGCCCGACTCCCGCCCGAAAGCCGATACCGTTTTTTCAGGAAGAGTGGCGCGGCGCCATGCGTCACATGTTCGAGGAGGCCGGACAGCGGCAGCTTCAGTTCGGCGTGCACAATTGCCCGGGTTACAGCGCGTCGGGCGGCCCGTGGGTCCCGATCGAAGATTCCCAAAAAGTGCTGAACTGGACTGAAACGATTGTCGACGGCCCCGGTCGTCTCGACGGGCCGTTGCCGAAGCCGCCCGTGGTCCGCGATTTCTATCGCGAAGTCGCGGTGCTGGCTTATCCGGAAAGTCCCGGCGGAGGCAACATGCTCCAACGGTATGCGGCAACCGTCAGGGTCTCTTCGGGAGGCGCCTCCATCGCCGGGGGGGAACTGATCACCCGCAATCCGGCAACCGCCGTCAAAGTCAAGCCCACTGAGCCGGTGGTGATCGAACTCGAAAAGCCGGTGAGCGTGTGCGCTTTCAGAATCCATGCCCGCGGAGCGGACGGAAAAGCGCCCGCCATCGCTCTTGTCGCGACCGAAGAAGCGGGCGCATGGAGGCAAGTCGGCAGGGTTGTTTTTGCGCCGAACTCGGGCCAGATCACCAAGACCGTGAACTTCCCAACGGTCACCTCGCGCCGGTTTCATATCGTTTTCTCGGAGGAGTATCGAGGTCTGCCGGAAATCGCGATCGGCGGTCTGGGCCTGTTCACTTCGCCGTTGGCGCGCGATCCGGAGTGGAAGGCCCATTTCGCCAGCCGTGTCTGTGCGTCCGAGCCAACCTGGCTCGAGGAAAACGAGCGCAACCGGACCGGAGCGCCGGAGGAGTCGCTCGATGCGGGGATTCCCGCCCCACCCGCGCCCGAATCGGTCCTCGACCTCACCGACAAACTTCGGCCGGACGGCACATTGGACTGGGAGATGCCGCGGGGCACGTGGACGATCCTGCGGTTTGGCATGACGACCACGGGCCGAGGACCACACCCGGCGCCCCCCGGTGGGAGCGGATTCGAGGTGGACAAACTCGATGCCAGGGCGATGCGCGCCCACATGGAGCATTATATTGGCGTCATCGCCGAAGACGCCGGCTCGCTGACAGGCAAAAGTTTCACCTTTTCCGAGATCGACAGCCACGAACAGGGATTCCAGAACTGGACGGGCGACATGCCGGAAAAATTCCGCAAGCGGTGGGGCTACGAGATCGGTCCGTGGATGGTTGCTTTGGCCGGAAGGCCCCTCTCCAGCCTTGCTGAGACCGACCGATTCCTGTGGGACTTTCGACGGGCGGCGCTCGATCTGTGGGCCAACGAATACTTCGGCGCGTTTGCGGAGTTTCTTCGAGAAAAAGGGCTTCTCGCCTATGCCGAAGCCTATGGCCAGTTGGAGTTCGAATCTTCACAGTGCTATGGCCGGCTGGATGTTCCGATGACCGAAGTGTGGTGGCGAGAGCCCAAGGAGGGCGCCTGTTATACGATGGGCAGCGGCGGCGATAACGGTCCGGTGGCCAGCGCGGCAAATGTTTACGGAAAAAAACGGGTGGCCGTCGAAGGGTTTTCGACCAGCCCGAACGAGGCCGGCTGGCGCAATCACCCCAAGGCAATGCGGTCATTGTCAACCCAGATGTTTCTCGCCGGGATCAACCAGATTATCTTTCACGCCTACCCACACCAGGCCTATGACACCGCGCCGGGCCTGACCTTGTCGGTCTGGGGAAGCCAGTTCGGACGGCTGAACTCCTGGTGGCCGCTTTCCCGTCCGTGGCACGACTATCTCGCTCGATGCCAGTATCTGCTGCGCCAGGGACGCGGCGTCAGCGATTTTGCCAGGCATCTCGGCGAGGAGGCGCCGGAGTCTCCCTGGCTGCCCGGCGTGGTTCCGGCGGGCTTCCGCGGCGACGGCATCAATACCGAGTCTATCGTTAACGCGCTTCTTGTGCGGGACGGAAAGATTGTCCTTCCCAGCGGCGCCGAATATGTGGCATTGCTGGTCGAGACGCGCGTCATGCGGCCCGAGCTCGCCCGCAAGCTGGCGGCGCTCGTTGAATCCGGCGCAACCATCATTGCCCCGAAGCCGGTTCGCTCGCCTCAGTTCGCCCATTGGCGCGAGGCCGATTCGGAAATCCGGCGCATTGCCGACGCCGTCTGGGGGGACTGCGACGGGAAGACCATCACGGAGCGCCGTTATGGCAAAGGGCGGGTCATCTGGGGCAAGAATCTCGGCACGGTGGCCTCCGAAATGGGCATGCTTCCCGATTTCCAAAGCGAAGGCGCGCCTCTGGGGTTTCTCCACCGCAAGGACAAAGGGTTCGATCTGTATTTCGTGGCCAACGGTTCCGAAGCATATTCAGGCGCTTGTCTGTTCCGCATCGCCGGCCGCAAGCCCGAGCTGTGGGATCCGGTCACCGGCCAGATCACCCGTCCGCGTTTTTACGAAGCCACCAAGGACGGGCGCGTCCGGGTCATCCTGGATCTGCCGCCGGATGGAACGGTGTTTGTTGTCTTCCGCGAGGACAGTCCCGAAGGGCTTCCCATCGCCCTTGATCCGGCCACCCTGAAAACCGCTCTGGAAATCAGCGGGCCATGGGAAGTCGAGTTCGAGCCGGGACGGGGCGCGCCTCCCTCGGCGCGCTTCGAGCGCCTGGCGTGCTGGACGGAAAACGCCAACCCAGGCATCCGCTATTTTTCGGGAGTGGCGACGTATCGGGCGACTTTCACAGCGCCACCCGGCCTCGTCTCCCACAAAGGCCGACTATTCCTTGATCTCGGCAAAGTAGCCGATGTGGCCCAAGTTCGGATCAACGGCAAAGATGCCGGCGGCGCTTGGGCCATGCCGGCTCGCGTCGAGGTGACCGGCTTGCTCCGAAATGAAACAAACGAGCTGACGATCGAGGTGGCCAACCGCTGGATCAATCGTCTGATCGGCGACGAGCAGCGCCCTGATGACGCGACATTCCGGCGCGATGCTTCGTTCGGTTCGACCGGCTGTGCTTTGGCTGAATTACCGGACTGGTTCCCTGACCTTGCCGCTCGTCCGCAGAAGGAACGCATCGGCTTTCCGTTTTTCAAACACTATGCCAGGGATTCACCACTGGTCCCCAGCGGATTACTCGGTCCGGTCGTGCTTCAAGCCGAAACCGCAGGCGGGGGTCTGACCAAACCATAACGAAACCAACGAAACCGTAAGCAACAACACGAAACATACAACGCAAAGGAGAAAAGCCATGAGAAGTCAGAAGACAGCAGGAATCGTGAGGATGGTCGCGGCGGCGTTGCTCGTCGCGAGTCTGGCCGGCATCAGTCATGCCGCCGAAAAACCCGATTGGCGCGTCGTCGGCGCAGGGCGAATGGACCTGGTGGTGGTCGAAGGGGACAGGGCGCGGTTCCGTCTCGAAGGTCTCACCGTGGGGCAGCACTGGATTCATCCCAAGCTGGGCGAGAGCAAGCCCGTCGCCGAAAACGGGCGGCGGATCTGGGAGGAGAAAGGCGTCGGCTTCTACAAGGACTGGTGGGACAAGGAACCGACCGGCGGCCGGCATGACTTGCGTCTCGAGGCCGCCAAAGAAGGGAACAATGCCGTCCGCGTCGAGTTGCAGGCGCGGCCCGACCACGAGCAGGTGTATGCGTTTCCGAATGATGGGGTAGGGCTGGGCTTCAAGATCGTCAAATCGCCCTATTTCCGGGGCGGCGCGTGCCGGCTGGAACTGGCCGACGGGACCGTGCTGGACAAGCCATATCCGCTCCCGCGAGACGGTCATCCCAAGGTCAAGTCGGTTCAGATCAAGACCGCCACGGGCGAGACTGCCACATTGAGCTTCGAACCTCCCCTATTCATCCACGCCGATAATGACGAGTTGCGCATGTTTTCGTCTCCGGAAGGCAAGACAGCCGCCGGCGGCGCGATGAAGCAGAGCATCGTTATGACCCTCGCGCATCCCATCGTCTTCGAACCCGAGAACCGATGGGTGAATACGAAAGATTGGATCGTGTATGAGAACCAGCAGGACTTTTCGCCCGGCAGCGTCATCGGCGCGGAGGACTGGTTGGACAAACCGGCCGGCAAACACGGCTGGCTGAAGATGGATGGCGACCGCTTTGTCTTTGCCGACGGCACGCCGGTGAAGTTCTGGGGCACGAACATTTCGTGGGAAGACATGGCCTGTCCGCATGAGGAAGCCGACCAGTGGAACGACAAGTGGGCCAAACTTGGCGTGAGCCTCGTCCGCCTGCACAAGTTCCTGGACCACGACTGGGCCGGCATCATGACCAAGGAAGACCACATGGTCCCCGATCCGGTCAAGATCGAGCGATTCGACTATTTCCATGCCTCGGCGAAGAAACGCGGCATCTACCTCGGCTGGTCGGCCAGCTACCGGTTCAAGGTCACGCCCGCCGACAAGGACAAGGTCTGGTTCTACGACGAAATCGTGGCGCATGACCCCAAGGAGATGGGCGCCTACGATCACCACCTGAAATCCTACGCGCCCGATCTGCAGGACCTGCTCATCGCGCAGACGATCAATATGCTCAAGCGCACCAACTCGGCGACGGGAATGCGTTACGCCGACGATCCGGCGCTGGCCTACATCGAATTGCACAATGAAGAGGACATCTTCATGTCGTGGGATGACCACCGGGGTCTGGAAAAAGATTATCCGAAGTATTTCGCCGCCTTCCAGAAGCGGTTCAATGAGTTCCTGAAGAAGAAATACGGCGGCCAGGAGGCGCTGCAAAAGGCGTGGGGCGACAGTTATCCGCAGGGAAAGAACCTGGGTGAAATCCGCCCGAAGTATCTCTCGTGG
>Ga0073932_1002027_pt1 | contig 34086 bp, 30 predicted proteins | sample DewCreD2012metaG_FD_76967 | JGI IMG/M metagenome (GOLD analysis project Ga0073932, IMG submission 76967) | Hot spring sediment bacterial and archeal communities from British Columbia, Canada, to study Microbial Dark Matter (Phase II) - Dewar... ...
ATGGTTGCGGCTCTAAAGAGACCACACCCCCCAGGTCCCGGGCTCCGAAGAAGTGTGGCTCGTGCACGGAAGTTTCAGTTTAAGGCCAACCCATTCACGGTAAAAAAAGCTTCTCCACCTCTTTTTTCAGCACCTTGCCCATGGTGTTTCTGGGAAGAGCCTCCACAAGGCGGATCTCCTTGGGGCACTTCCAGCTGTGCAGCTGTTCTTTGCAGAAGGATAGAACGGCTTGCGGCGCCAGGGTGGCTCCTGATCTGGGCACCACGGCGGCAACCACTTTTTCTCCCCATTTCTCGTCGGGCACGCCCACCACACAGGATTCGCCGACCCCTTCCATCCGGTTGATTACGGCCTCCACTTCCTTGGGCGAGATGTTCTCGCCCCCGGAGATGATGATGTGCTTGAGACGGTCCGTGAGGTAATAGTATCCCTCTTCATCGACTCTCCCCAGGTCGCCGCTCCTGAACCAGCCGTCTACGAAGGTCTTGGCTGTTTCCTCGGGTTTCTGCCAGTACCCGGGCGTGACCGCGGGTCCCTTGAGCCAGATCTCCCCGGTTTCGCCTGGGGCGACATCCTTGAAAGTATCAGGGTTCACGATTCTCACTTCAAGGCCCGGCAGGGGCAACCCGATGGATCCCGGCTTTCGGACGCCCCGGACAGGGTTGGAAAAGTTCATCCCCGTCTCCGACATTCCTTCCCGCTCCACAGGTTCCTTTCCGAAGACTCTCTTGATTCTTTCAAAATCCTTGGGCAAGAGCGGCGCCGACCCGGAGGTCCACAGCCGGACCTTGTCAAAGGAGAGTTTCTTGCCTTCCGCGAAATCCATCAATCGGGCATACATGGAGGGGACCGCCATGAACACGGAGCAAGCCGGGTATCCTTCGCGGCCTGCAAGAAGGCTCACGACGGTTTCCGGTGTGAAGGCATCAAGCAGAAGCACGTGAGCTCCGGCCACGAGGCAGGTATGTAAAGCAAAACACAGGCCGTGAACATGGAATAGGGGCAGGGCGTGGCACAGAACATCGGACTCGTGGATCTCCCAGATGGTCCTGATGTTCTTCGCGTCGTGCACCAGGTTTCCATGGGTCAAAACCGCCCCTTTGGGCTTGCCCGTGGTGCCCGAGGTGTAAATGATGACGGCAGGATCATCCGCCCGGACTGGGGCATCGGGCTTCCGGTCCGGCGCCTTCCGAAAGAAATCGGTTTTTTCATAAGGCCTGTCCGTGTCGAAGGCGAGAATAGGAATTCCTGGAGCGGCTTCCCGGATTAAGGATTCCTGTTGCGCTCCGGCAAGGATCAGCTTCGGAGTCGCATCCTGGACAAAGTATTCCATCTCCGATTTCTTAAAGCCCGTGTTCAAGGGCACACTGATGGCGCCGATTTTCTGAAGACCCAGGTGGGCGACCACGAAAAGGACCGACTTGGGGAAAAAGAGCATGACCCTGTCCCCCTGGGTCACCCCCATGTTTTGAAAGGTGTTGGCCATGCGATTGGCATCGAGATCCAGGGTTTTGTAGGGGACTTTCGTTTCCGGCGTGAGCTGTCGATAGAAAGTGAGGGCTGTTTTGTCCTGAAACCTTAGACAGGTTTCTTCAAAACATTGTCCCAGCGTGTTGCACTCCATAGGGCCTCCCGATGTTGACGGATGCCGCGGTTACCGTCTTTTTTTCAGCTTCGGCCAAACAAAGATATCCAAAAGCTTGATGGCTTCGTAAAAAGTCACAAAACGCTCTTTTTTGTCATTCCCGCGGAGGCGGGAATCCAGTCTTTCCAAGATATTCTGGACTCCCGCCTTCGCGGGAGTGACGACCTTGTGGACTTTTTACGAGCGCATCAAAAGTTTGGGTCTCTTTACATTGAGGGATAGTTCGGAAAACGCTTCTTAAGCCACAATGGTGAATTTCCCTGCCGGCGGGGCAGGCAATGGTTCAGGCGGAAAAAGAATACCCTTCAGGAGCTGCCTGCCACTGTTGCGCGCCAGGAAACGTCACTCGTGAATTCTTCTTTTTTGTTCTGGGTGAAAGTTTGAAAAGGACGAGAATTCAATTCAATGCAAAAAACTTAACCTGAATCGGTATCGTGCGTCAACAGAAAAAACCCTTTCCCTATTATCCTTTGATAGCTTCGTAAACGCAGCGTTCACCCTTCGATACCTCAGGGCGAACGCTTTGACGCCACGCCAAGTGCCTGCATTTCCGTTCTTGACATCCCTGCCCTTGCGTTTTATACTCTGATCTTTAGTTTACAGAATCCAAAGAGGTTCCTTGTCAGACCTGGCTTGCTCAAGTTGATTCTCACGGAGCCCGATCACGCTCCCGGCGAACTTGGATCTGGTCTAGCGCTTGGAACGGAGGTGATGGTGACAGGTCTGAAAAGAATCTTTTTCGCGGTGTTTCTGTTCATTTTTTTCTCCCCTGCGTGGGCCACGGAGCGAGTCATTGTGGCCGATTTTGTCCGTGATCTCGACAACCGCGGCAATCCTTCCGGCTGGCAACTTCAAGAAAGAAAAGGCAAGGCCGATTACTCCGTGGTTCAGGACAGCGGGATCTCCGCGTTGCGGCTTCGGAGCGAGGAGACCTCTTTTGCCCTGCAGAAGGCCGTTGACATCGATCCTCAGCACTACCCGGTGATCTCCTGGAAATGGAAAGTCACCAAGCTGCCTGATGGAGGCGATTTTCGAAAGTCAAATGCCGATGACCAAGCCGCCCAGATCTTTCTTGCCTTCTCGAACAGAAAAACGATCGCGTACATCTGGGATACGACCGCGCCCGCCGGCTCCATAGAAAACGCATCAGCGATCCCTTTTGTGAGCGTCAAGGCCATCGTGGTCCGCTCGGGCCCGAAAGACGCGGGCAGGTGGATCACCGAAACACGAAACGTATTCGAAGATTACAAGGCTCTTTATGGCGATGACCCTCCTGTGCTGGCAGGGATCAGGATTCAGATCAACTCCCAGCACACCGCGACCTCGGGAGAAAGCTTTTTCGCAGACGTGGTGTTTCAGAGGAACTGAGCCTCTTTCGCTGTCCCTCCTGTCCGGAATGTGCCGCCCAATTCCCCTTCCTCAATCCTGTTGCAAATGAAAAATAGGTGTGTTTAAAAGGACCATGGTGATCCTCAGCGAGCACCCGCCATGGCATGGAACGGCCCGAGGCACCCTGTGATGACCGAGACAGAGGAGAAAGACGCCTACATCGTGGGCATTGATGCAGGATCCGTGAGCCTGAACGCTTTGGTTATCGACACAGACAAAGCGATCGTTTACGAATTCCCTTACCGTCGCCATTTCGGAAAAGTTGAAGAAGAAACCCTCCTTCTCATCCGACATCTTTTCGACAGGTTCGGTGAGGAGAGCATTCGCTCCATCGCCTTCACGGGAAACCACGGAAAGACCCTGAGCGAAAAACTGGGGCTCTTCTACGAATTTGAAACCATCAGCCAGGTCCTGGGGGCCCTGTACCTAAAGCCGGATACCAAGACCATCATCAGCATGGGCGGCCAGGACACCGCCCTGTTCCAGATCAAACATCACGACGGTGGATGGGACCTCGACCACTTCGCCACCAATGGGCCCTGCGCCTCTGGAACAGGCTCCTTCATTGACCAGCAGGCCGAGCGCCTCGCCACGGCTCTCTATGAAAACAGCAGGGAAACCTCTCAAATCCAGATCGACCGCATCCTCTCAGACTTCATTGCCCTGGGTCTGAAAAGCACGAAACCCGCCAATGTGGCATGCCGCTGCACGGTTTTCACCAAATCCGACATGATCCATCTCCAGAACAAGGGGGAGCGGCTGGAAGACATCATCTACGGCCTTCACCTGGGGAATGCCAGGAACTACATCAGCACCCTTGTGTCGAGACGGGTGCTGGAGGACCCCATCGTGTTTGTGGGGGGCCTCTCCATGAACGCCCTTCAGGTAAAGGCGTTTCAAACCTATTTCCCTTCGCTTGTCGTTCCCTCGTACAGCACGTCTACGGGCGCTTTGGGCGTCGCGCTGAAAGCTCTTGAGCTGGGACGAAAGGACAAGGGGACCCTCGACACCTTGAAGACCCCTCGTTTCTACCAGAAGCTTTCCGTCCCGGTCGCCCCAAAGCTCGAAATGAAAAAAACCCGCTGGCAGGACACGGGCAATACAGATCGCTTGCTGGTCACTCGAAGGACGCGGGCGTACCTAGGAATCGACATCGGCTCCACAACGAGCAAGTTCGCCTTGATGAACGAAAAACGCCAGATCCTTCACAAGAGGTATGTCCCCACCCAGGGAAAGCCGATCGAGGTCACCCAGGGCCTTCTCCGGCATATCCACAGCGAGATGGGAAACCGTGTCGAAATCCTCGGGGTGGCCACCACCGGCTCCGGGAGAGCCGTGGTCGGTGATTTTCTCAATGCAGACCTGATCATTGACGAGATCACCGCCCACGCCAGGGGAGCCGTCCAAATCGATCCCGAGGTGGACACCATTTTTGAGATCGGCGGACAGGATTCGAAATACATCTCCATCGTGAACACTCACCCCCTCGACTTTGACATGAACAAAGTCTGCGCGGCCGGAACCGGCAGCTTTCTTCATGAGCTGGCCAACAAGTACGGCATCGCCATTGTGAACGAGTTTCAGGACATAGCTCTTTCCTCCGAGGCGCCCGTGAAACTCGCCGAACGCTGCACCGTGTTCATGGAGTCCGACCTTGTGGCGTATCACCAGAAGGGAGTGCAAAGAAAGGATCTTATCGCCGGACTCTGCTACGCCATTGTCCACAACTACCTCAATCGGGTGGTGGGAAAGCGAAGAATCGGGCAGAGGATCATGTTTCTGGGCGGGCCTTCTCTGAACCAGGCCGTGGTGGCGGCTTTTGAAAATGTGCTCGGCAGGGAAATCCTGATCCCTGCCAACCGGGAAGTGCTCGGCGCCTACGGCGCTGCCATCCGCTTGCAGGAAAAGATGCGGCTCGAAGGGAAGGACAAGACCCTCTTCAGGGGGATCGAGAGCGCCATCTGCGACCGTATGGCCTACACGGAGAAAATCTGCCATGCCGATCCTCAATGCCACAATGAATGCAAGTTGAAAATCTATGATTTTGACGGCCGGCGCAGCGTGTGGGGAGGCGAGTGCGGCCGATATGAAGTGACCCGAGGCAAAGGCGCCAAAAAGGAAAACCTTTTTGAACTGCGCGACCAGGTCTGGCTGACCTACATGGCCGGAGTGTTCGAAGAGTTGAAGGGGTCCCCGCTGATGGAAGTGGCCGGCCGGCCCACCGTGGGCATGCAGCGCGCCCTTTACGGCATTCACTCGTCTGTCCTGTGGGCTCACTTCTTCGATCATCTAGGGTTCCGGCTCGTGCTCACGCCCCCGACCACCCAGCAGATCTCCAAGATCGGGATTGAATCCATGGTGGCCGAGACCTGCTATCCGGTAAAAGTCTCCTTCGGACACGTGAGGGAGCTTGAGGGAAAGACCCGGTTCCTTTTTCTTCCCACACTGATCGACATGCCCGTGCCGAACCCTTCGGAGGTGGGCTACTACTGCCCCATGGTGCAGAGCAACGCGTACATGGTGCGATCGGCTTTGGGGCTGGATCGCGCAAGAGTTTTGAGTCCATCGCTTCACTTGAAGAACGATCCGGACCTGCTCGCCTCGGAACTCTCCGATCAGGTCTGCAAAACGCTGGGGGTGAAGAAAGGCCAAGTGAAAAAAGCGCTCCATTACGCGCTGGAGAGGCAGGCCCAGTATCTCAGAGAGCTTCATCGCAAAGGCCGTGACCTTCTGGAACACATGCCGTCCTATGAACCGGTTGTCGTCGTCACGGGAAGACCTTACAATCTTTATGACGAAAGGGTGAACTTGAGACTCGGGCAGAATTTGTCCAAGATCGGGCTCACCGGCTTACCCATGGACTTCATCGATGTCTCGGAAGTGGACCTGGGAGAGTTCTCCTCCATGTATTGGGGGCTGGGAGCACAGATCCTGAGAACGGCAAAACGGATCCGCCTCCTGCCGAATGCTTTCGGCCTTCATTTGACCAACTTCGCCTGTGGGGCGGATTCCTTTATCGAGCACTTTTATCGTCACATCATGGGACCCAAACCCAATCTGATTCTCGAGCTGGACGAACACAGCGCTGTAGCCGGGGTCATGACCCGGCTGGAGGCTTTCAAGAACGTGATCGAAAACGCGATGCGAAAGCCCGATTGGAACCAAGAAGCGGGGTTGAAGCTGGCCAACTAGGCTCAAATAGCCCAATACCGAGTGACATTTTCAACGTCATTTCGACCGAAAGGGAGAAATCTTTATCGCGTGCAGAGAAGGAGCTCTCAGTCCCTACGCTCCCTCGAAATGACACGCCGATCATCTCAAGTGAACATCAGGACCTCCCATGGACGCGAGAAAACAAAACGAGGAACAAGGACCTTCCAGCACTCTAGGAAAAATCCGGTTCGGCCGGAAGACCGTCCTCATCCCGGAAATGAACCGATCCACCGCCCTTCTCATTGCCGCCACCTTCAGGAGCTTTGGCGTGGAGGCCAGGGCGCTTGAAACTTGCAAAGGCCTCGATCTAGGAAAGGAGTACACTTCCGGGAAGGAATGCTACCCCTGCCAGATCACCCTTGGGGATATCCTCTATTTCGTGCAGGAAGAAAAGAAGCGTTTGGGCTCCGCCTTTGATCCTGGGCAGTATGTGTATTTCCTGCCTGAGTCCGACGGCCCATGCCGCTTTGGGCTTTACAATCGGTTTCAAAGGATCGTGCTCGATTCCTTCCCCGGGCTGGAACGGTTGAGCATCACCTCCATCACGACAAGAGACGGCTATTCCTTTTCAGGTATCCTGGAGAAAGACAAAGCCCTGGATTTCCAGAAGTCCGGATACTTCGCCATCATCGTCGCCGACATTATGGACAGGCTCCTCTGGCGAATCAGGCCTTATGAAAAAAAGGCTGGCTCGGCTGATGAATTCATGGAAGCCTCCCTTCACCGTTTGGAGGGAGCCTTTCAGGAGCATGGACAAAATAAGGCTTTTGAAAAAATCTTGGATGAAGTCGTTCATATCATCGAGGAGGGGAAGGCTCTCCTTGATCCCCAAATACCTCCAAAGCCGCTGATCGGGATGGTGGGCGAGATTTTCCTGAGGACCCACGTCCAGTCCAATCAGGACATCATTCGATTGCTTGAAAAACATGGAGCCGAGGTGGTCAATGCTTCTGTGGCCGAATGGGTGAACTATGTGAGCTACGACGGCTTGAGGTCTGCCAAGGCACAGCTTCTCTTGAACCTGAAGCAGGTGCGTTTCAACCCCCTGTGGTCAAAACTCAAAGAAGTGCTTGGCTTTGGGATTGACCTTTACTACAGGGAGCACCGTCAGAATCAGGTCTACAAACGGGTTCTACCCATCATCGACCTCATGGGGGATCACAAAATTTCCCATCTGGAAAAAATCCTTAAAGAAAAAGACCTTTTCTCTTTTGATGTGGCGACGGAAGCCTGTCTCAGCATTGCATCGATCATCTCCTGCGCTCGGGCCGGGTACAACGGCATGGTCAATGTCTACCCCTTCACCTGCATGCCCGGCACAACCACCTCCTCTGTGGTCAAACCCGTGATGAGCGAACTGGGGATCCCCTATCTTGATGCGCCCTATGACTCCAGCATCCAGCCGGGACGTGAAGCCGCTATCCGAACCTTCATGTATCAGGCGGAACAGCATTTCAGGCGCCACGGCCGGTTGCAGAAGCGGCCTTCCCTGTGATGCGTGCACCATGGACCTAGTATTGACGGCTTCGTAAAAAGTCCCGCGGAGTGAATCTGTCATTTCGACCGCAGGGAGAAATCTGACTCGCCTTGGCGAGTCATCCTGGGCAAAGCGAAGGATCTGTTATTGATGGACAGATCCCTCTCTTTGTTCGGGACAACGCTCCGCGTTGGATTTCTCGCTTCGCTCGAAATGACATGAAAATGGGACTTGTTACGAGACCATCAATCTTAGATTTCTCACTTCGTTCGAAGTGACCTTTTACTGCACGTAGATAGGGGACACAACACTCCACCTCTGGTGGAATGTAGGAGGGCCTACGAAGACTTATTGCAAAGCTGTCTTCATTGAACTTCGCTGCACAAAATGGTAATGATCTTGATCATCATCTTTTTTCAGGAGAAGAACCATGACACACGAGGATAAAGGGCATTTCAAACTGAAGCATTCGCCGGATCGTAAGGTGGACAAACGGGTGGCGGATCTCGTCAAGAGCAAAGTCAAGGACGGCGAAATGGCCTGCGCCGTCGCTTTTGAAATCGCCGAGAGCCTGGGCGTCTCGCCGGAGGAAGTGGGCTTCACCCTTGATGCTCTGGAAATCAACATCGTCAAGTGCCAGCTCGGCCTCTTTGGCCATGGCGCGGCCAAGAGGACCGTGAAGCCGGCCGAGAGGGTGGCACCGGATCTTGAAAAGGCCATCCGGGGAGCCCTGGTGAACGATCGCCTTCCCTGTGCCTCTGCCTGGGCCCTTGCCGAAAAGCGGCGACTGAAAAAAATGGACATCTCTTCTGCCTGCGAGGCCCTTGGAATCAAGATCCGGCCCTGTCAGCTGGGAACGTTTTAACGACCGGGGCAAGCCGAAAATGTTCACCGTTCACCGTTCACGGTGAACTCTTGGGTTTTTGCTTTCCTCGGTGAACGGTCAACGGTGAACGGTGAACTCTTTAATGTCCGTCCAGCTCAAAGACATTCAAATGGCCCAGGAGAGATTCGCGGGCGTGATTCAGCCCTCTCCTCTCGTGCGGTCGAGCTGTTTCAGCCGGCTCCTTGGGTCGGAAGTCCTCCTGAAGCTCGAAAATCTTCAGGAAACAGGGTCCTTCAAAGTGAGAGGCGCCTACAACCGTTTGCTCCATCTGTCCCTTGAGGAAAAAGAAAAAGGGGTCATCGCGGCCTCCGCAGGCAACCACGCCCAGGGAGTGGCTTGGGCTGCCACAAGGCTCGGGATTCAGGCAACCATCGTGATGCCTGAAGACGTCTCCATCCGAAAGCTCCTGGCGGTCAAGGAATACGGCGCCGAGGTGATTCTTTTCGGGAAGCAGTTCGCAGAGGCTTACACACGCGCTGAAGCACTTGCAGGTCAAACGGGCAAGATCATGATCCCGGCCTTTGCCGATCCCCATGTGATCTCAGGGCAAGGCACGGTAGGGCTGGAGATCGTGGAGGCTCTCGATGAAGACACGGCGGTGGTGGTGCCGGTCGGCGGAGGAGGACTGATCTCCGGAGTCGCTGTGGCGGCAAAGGCCATGGTTCATGGAGTCCGAATCATCGGTGTGCAGACCAGCGTCTGCCCTTCCACGATCCGTTCCCTGGAACAGGGATCTCCCGCGGTGGTGGAGGTTTGCCACACTCTTGCAGATGGAATTGCCGTCAACCGCCCCGGGGACCTCAACTTCTCCATCATTCAGAAATATGTGGACGAGGTGGTGGAGGTGGACGAGGAGAGCATCGCAAGCGCGATCTTCAATCTTCTTGACAAGGCCAACATCATCGCCGAGGGATCCGGGGCCGTTCCCCTGGCCGCTCTCATGGAAGGCCGCATGGCATCCCGCGCAAAGCGCTATGTCCTGATTATAAGCGGCGGCAACATCGAGATCAACACTATCGACCGGATTCTGCAAAGGGGCTCCATCCGGATGGGAAGGCTCATCCGCATCGAAGTGGACCTTCCCGATGTCCCGGGGTCCCTGTGGAAGCTCATGGGAATTGTCGCCCGGGAGAAAGCCAACATTCTTCACATCTTCCATGACCGCCTGAACCTTGAAAAGCCTCTTCAGGTCTCCCGGGTCAAACTCAACCTCGAAACCCGCGGCCACGACCATGCCCAACAGGTCGTGGCCAAACTCCGGGAAGCCGGCTATGACATCAGGCAAACGCTGTGAAGGTTCGGTGCGCCGGCGACCGGCCTTTCAAAGGAGGCAGCATGACTTATCGTATTGCACTCATCCCAGGCGACGGTATCGGCCTTGAGGTCGTGCCGGAGGCTGTGCGGGTTCTCCAGAGACTTGCCGGCCTTCACCGGTTTGAAATGCAGTTCACCGAATTCCCCTATTCGTGTGAGTATTTCCTGAAACACGGCGTCATGATGCCTAAAGACGGGATCGAGAAGCTCAGGCCCTTCGATGCCATCCTGCTCGGGGCCGTAGGGTCCCCGAAGGTTCCGGATCACGTGTCGCTCTGGGGCCTCTTGATTCCGATCCGCAGGACCTTTGATCAGTATGTGAACCTGCGGCCGGTGCGTCTACTGCCCGGGATCCGGTCCCCCCTGGCCGGCCGAACGGCCGAAGACATAGACTTTGTCATCATCCGGGAGAACACCGAAGGCGAGTACTCCCAAATCGGAGGCCGCCTCTGCACCGGCACCGAGCGCGAGGTCGTGGTCCAGGAGTCCATCTTCACCAGAACCGGCGTGGACCGGGTGATGCGTTTTGCCTTCGAGCTTGCACGCAGCCGCACAAAAAAACACCTCACCTCAGCCACCAAGTCGAACGGTATCATTCATACCATGCCTTTTTGGGATGAGCGTTTTAGCGCAATCGCTGTGGATTTTCCGGACGTGAAGACGAGCCGTTACCACATCGACATCCTCACAGCCCACTTTGTCCAGCACCCGGACTGGTTCGACGTGGTCGTGGCCAGCAACCTGTTCGGCGACATCCTCTCGGATCTCGGCCCGGCCTGCGCCGGCGGTATCGGAATCGCGCCCTCGGCCAACCTGAACCCGCAAAGGCAATATCCCTCTATGTTCGAGCCGGTCCACGGTTCAGCCCCGGACATTGCCGGCCGGGGCATCGCGAACCCGATCGCAACCCTCTGGTCGGTGGTGCTGATGCTGGATTTCTTTGGCGAGGCGGCAGCGGGCAAGGCCCTCATGGCTGCCATCGAAGCGGTGACGGCCGAGGGCAAGGCGCTGACAAGGGATCTCGGAGGCAAGGCCTCGACGCGGGAGGCCACGGATGCGGTGCTGGCACACCTCCGGTGAGAAGCAAGGTCTCCGCCTGCCTCTGCCTCTTCGATTTTCTTTGATCTCTGCGTAGTATGTCGGAATTCTGTCGACATACTATGTCGGATTCGGGGAAGCACTCTTTAGTAACGCTGCGCCTGAAAGGCCAATGAACTCAAGGAGCGATTTTCATGTCGACTTTATAAAAGGGCGAGGATTGTAAAGCCGACCTTAAGAATAGTCGCCTCTGATTTGAAATAGAAATGATATCTGCATAGTATGGCAGGATTTTGTCACCCGACAGCCAAGCATTTCAGGAAATCTCTCTATCTGGTCCCGCGAATTCTTCTATGACCTTGCAACAAGATAAAGATTGTTTAAGCGCTCATTATCCGGTATCCATGCGGCAAAGATCCCAAATCCAGAAAGATCAACCGTCTAAGAGCAACAACTCAGCAATTCACGCCGCCTTCAAGTGCAATTGAGCGTTATTAACCAAAGAATCCGTGTCGCTTGCGATGCCAGCGGAGGTAGTCACGTTCAGGCCAGTACTTGGGTTCGCTCGGCAGAAAAACCCTTCTCCCCTCAAAGTCCGCAAGCCGTTGGCCCGCCACTCCTTCTTCGATGAATTTTTCTTTGTTCACGACCACCTTGTAATCATCGTTCAACGACCAGAGGCCTCGGTCAAATTGCCAATGGGCGTTTTTGGATAATGCTATCCCATTCCTGGGATCATTATTGCGGGAGTCACGGAATTCGTGAATATGAGCTGCATCTACAATACTCTCCATTCCGAGCGTTGTCATGCGGTACCCTGTGAGAGCGCAGGTATGCCTATATGCGATGAGCACCACTTCAATACGGAAGCGCGCATCCCGGCCAGCCTGAACACTTGTCTTATAAGCTGCTTCATCCTCACGGATTTCAGATGCCGATGGCCTTATCTTTAGCATGCTGTATAGTGCCGCCCTTTCCTCAGGCAAGAAGTAGGGGTCGGTTTCTATCAAGACCCTTCGCGCCCTGTCCCGAAATCTCTGATCAGAGAGGCACTCAAAGAAGCTCTGATCGATTCTGATGCTTTTCGTCATTTTCTTATCTGGGGAAAGCTCACCTTGTGCCGTCAGCGGTTGCCAGACTCCCGACGACCCGAGGTAATGGAAAGGCAAGCGGACTTCAGGTCGCTGTTTGCGCCGCAGGGCTACAACAGACCAAAACACGCTAAACCTAAAAGCAAGATCTGGAGAGAGTGAGACTTCAGCGTTTTGTATCTCACCCCTCTCCACCATTTCGATGATGATCAAGAGAAGAAGCGGCTTATGAGGGGCAGGATTTCCGCGCGCACGGTCAATCCGCAGTGTTGCTAATTTGCGTAACCAGTAATTTTGATCTTTGACCATCTATTTGATGGATTTAACGGGTCTCGTTATCGGCCTAGAGCTGAGCTAAAGAGTCTTTGATGTCTTTATATGATGTAGCGGCCATTTTAACCAAGGTTTCGTGGAGGCGTTGATCTAACCTGCCCCCATTTCACTGCGAGGGCCTTCTGGCCGAAAACAAGGACGGTCATCTCGATGCGTCTAAATCTCTTATATCGAATTCAAAAAAACCTACACCATGCAAGTGTTCAAATTCAAGGGAAATCCCTCAGTGAGAATCTTTTTCCGCACTGCAAGCAATCCTTATGATAGCCTTTCTTTCATCAGGAAGTTTGATCTGATCGAGGTACCTGAGGAGAAGATCTTTCTCCTCACCGGTGAGGCCCTCGACGACAAAAGGGAAAAACTCGGCCAACCTTCTGGCACGCCAGAGTTCATCTTCCAGCGGTTCACCGTAATCCCAGGTTATCTCTTTAAGATTCATCGTCCTCACCTAACTCTTTTAAATAGCAGGCTGTATTGTACCTTACTTGCGAGAAAATTTCAGCTAATTTGTTGCTGCCTTGTGAGGTCGAGTGAGCATCTGGCATGGAGAAGCGTAGGGCGAACAGAGAGAGCGGTACAAGGCGGGTGGGCCGGGGGAGACCAGCTCGGCTCTTTCGTCTTCGAGCAGAATCTCCAGGTGGACGAGAATCTCGGATATGGCGAGGAACATGTCGCCGTCAGGCACCTCGTGGATCACATCTCCGATGATTTCATAGAGCGTTCTTGGACGATTGTGTTTTTATATAAATAACAAAAGCATTTTATTTAAGTACATCGTTTATTACCTAGCCAATTTGTCCTTTTCTTCTCCAAGTTAGATTACTAATCGTTTAGCAAAACCCTATTCATATATTGACGGTAGAATGAGGCCACGCACAAAGACTTGGCGCCACCCAGAGGACAACGGCTCCATGGCGAACCATTCTTGACACTTGTAATGCATTTGGTTACAATTCGTCATGATTAGAAGCTGGAAGCACAAGGGCTTAAAAGAACTCTTTCTCTCGGGCAACAAAAAGGGCGTGAGACCTGACATGGCCTCTCGCTTGAGGAGGCGGCTGGATGTGCTGGATGCCGCCAATTCCCTCAATGCCCTTGGCTTGCCAGGGTTCAGACTGCATTCTCTTCTTGGAGAGATGAAAGGCAAACACAGCATCAGGGTCACAGAAAACTGGCGGATCACATTCCGCTTTGAGGATGGGGACGCGTTTGAAGTCGATTTGGAGGACTATCATGGCAAATAAGCGCACAAGAAAGCCTACACACCCCGGGGAATTAATACGGGAGGATTTGCTTCCTGAAACAGGGATTTCTCAGACGGAATTGGCCGAGCTGACAGGTGTTTCACGGAGAACGATTTCCGAGATTATCCATGAGCGTCGTCGCGTCACGCCCGACCTCGCTTTTCGATTGGCAAAAGTTTTCAATTCTACTCCGGAAATGTGGCTCAATATGCAGCAAGCGGTAGATCTTTGGGAAGCGCAATCGTCATTCGGCCATGTATACGACAAACTTCGCCCCATCCAGGAGGGGGCATCGATCTAGCGGAGTTCCTCTATTCGCATGGAAACGACTCGCCCTCTGATCAACGGCATTTCAAAGGACATCCACCTCTATGACCTTCTGGAGATGGAATCTCCGGATGCCGTGCTGGATGAGGTCCTGGTCATCCTGGGACTCCTCTCCCCCGACTTTGAAATCGAGCCCGTTGTTTCCGCATTCCACATGGTTCGAAGGGTTTATGCCGGGGATCACCCCTTTTACCGCGCATGCAACACTCACTACCATGACCTGCGCCACACCATGGACGCCTTCCTGGCAACCGCCAGGATCGTTCATGGGGCAAAACTTCTCGGCGAAGATCTCCGTGAAAGACAAATCATCACATCCCTGGTCTCCGCCCTGTTTCACGACACCGGCCACATCCAGGAAAAACAAGACCGGGAAGGAACAGGGGCCAAGTACACGGCAAACCATGTCCGCCGGAGCATGGAATTCTTGCAGCGCCACGGCGGAGAACTCGGCCTTTCTGAGCAGGAGATCGCCGAAGGCAGCACCATGATCCTTTGCACGGATATCCGAGTGGAAATCACCACCTCTCTGTTTTATTCTCCTTCGGCCGAACTCCTGGGAAGAATTCTCAACGCCGCCGATTTGCTCGCCCAGATGGCGGACCGGATTTACCTTGAAAAGCTTCTCTTCCTCTACCACGAGTACAAAGAAGGCCACACAGGGAATTACGAGGGAGAAGTGGATCTCCTCAGAAAAACCATCGGCTTTTATGAATACATAGAAAGACGGCTCAGCCCTGTCATGGATCGAGTCAATGCTTTCATGATTGCCCATCTCAGTGCGCGCTGGGGCGTCGCCACGAACCTCTACACAGAGGCCATTGAACGCCAGAAAGAATACCTCAAGAGAATCCTCTCCATCCCCGATGCGGATCCCCGCGATTTCCTGAATCGCTACGGCATGGTGGACAAGGTCCGCGCCATCCATGGACTCGGGTAGAATTGGCGGCATGGGTTTTTTCTAGGACAAAGCATGACAGGCCGATTCGAACTGGTTGATCATACGGGAGACCTTGGGGTCCGGGTCTTTGGGGAGAGCCTAGCCCGGCTTTTCGAGCAGGCGGCCGAGGCGCTGACTTTCATCCTCACGGATCCGGAAACGATTCGCCTCAAGGAAAGCCGAAGGCTCTTGCTCGAAGCAAAGACGGACGAAGAGCTCCTGGTCACCTGGCTCAATGAGCTCGTCTATCTTTTCGAAACAAAGGGTCTGCTTTTCAAGACTTACGACGTTCTTTCTGTTCACGATCACCATCTTGATGCTCTGGCTCAAGGAGAACCTTACGCCGAAGGCCGTCATCCGATCAAGACCGCTGTGAAAGCGGCGACCTATCATCAACTTAAAATAGAAAACCGTCAGGGAGTGTGGACCACGCAGGTGATTTTCGATCTTTAGGCAGGTTGCTGAAAAACGCCCATCTACGGCGTTGCCCTCGTCCCTCGTCAATGCGACGTACTGGCCTGTACGTCTCATTCCTCGGGATTTCGGGCGCCTTGTATCTGAGCGTTTTTGAGCAACCTGCGAGCAGGGTCTTTTACTGCACCCTGTTCGTGAGTATTTTAGGCTTGTAGTCTGATCTCGCGGCTTTGGTGGAGGCCAGTCATGGCGGACATTAAGATTCAAAAAATCGACGAATGGCGATGGCGCATTCCCCGGGATGGGAAAATGCGGACCGAAGGGCTGGTCTATGCGGATGAAAGGCTGATGCAGGACATCCGCTCGGATCAGAGCCTTTCCCAGGTCGTCAACGTGGCCACCCTGCCCGGCATCGTCGGCAACTCCATGGCCATGCCGGACATCCACTGGGGTTATGGTTTTCCGATCGGCGGCGTGGCCGCTTTCGATGTGAGCACAGGCATCATCTCGCCCGGCGGCGTGGGCTATGACATCAACTGAGGCGTGCGCCTTTTGCGCTCAGGTTTGAGCGCCGACGATGCGAGAAAGAAAATCCATGACCTGGTGCATGCTCTTTTCCGCAACATCCCTTCTGGGGTGGGCTCCACCCGAAAGGACTTGAGGCTCGCGCCCAAGGAGCTCTCAAAGGTCCTTGAAAAAGGGGCCCAGTGGACTCTTGAACATGGGTATGGATCGGAAGCAGATACCGCCCATATCGAGGCCCAGGGATGCATCCCAGGCGCAGATCCCGAGTGTGTGAGTTCCCGTGCAATGGAGAGGGGCAGAGCCCAGCTGGGCACTCTGGGCTCGGGGAATCACTTTGTCGAGGTCGGATACGTGGACGAGGTCTTTGATGAAAGAGCTGCCTCCGCCCTGGGCCTTTACAAGGACCGGATGACCGTCCTCGTCCACACCGGCTCGCGCGGGCTGGGGCACCAGGTCTGTGACGATTACATCAAGGTGATGCTTGAAGCGTCCCGAAAACACGGCATCGAGCTGCCCGACCCCCAACTCTGCTGCGCCCCCGTAGACTCCAAGGAAGGAGAAAGGTATCTTGCCGCTATGGCTTGCGCCGCGAATTTCGCCTTTGTCAATCGCCAGGTGATCACCCACTGGGTGCGAGAGACCTTTGAGCAGGTTTTTCAGCTGGGGCCGAGAGACCTAGGACTGCACCTCATCTATGATGTGTGTCACAACATGGCCAAGATGGAGACCCACGAGGTGAAGGGCGAGAAAAAGCGTCTCTGCGTCCACCGAAAAGGAGCCACCCGGGCTTTTCCTCCGGGCCATCCGGAGATCCCCTCCGATTATCAGAAAGTGGGACAGCCGGTGCTCATCCCCGGGGACATGGGACGATGCTCCTATGTCCTGGTGGGAACGGAACAGGGATATTTGGAGACTTTCGGCTCCGCCTGTCATGGAGCCGGTCGCCTCATGAGCAGGAATCAGGCCATCAAGGCCGCCAAAGGCAGGGCCATTGCCCGCGAACTGGAAGACAAGGGGATCCTCGTGAGAGGAGCGAGCAAAGCCACCCTGGTGGAAGAGATCCCCGATGCTTATAAAGATGTCAACGACGTGGTCAACGTGGTTCATGGAGCCGGTATCGCAAACAGAGTGGTCAGGCTCAAGCCGATCGGTGTGATTAAAGGGTAGGAGGAAAGCACATGAGAGCGATTGAAGGCGACACGCACAGCAAGGTGATCGGTTACATTCTTTGGATCTTTGGTTTTACCGGCGCCCACAGGTTTTATTACGGCAAACCCGTGACCGGAACCATTTACTTTTTCACTCTGGGGCTGCTGTTGATCGGCTGGATTGTGGATCTTTTTCTCATTCCATCCATGGACCGTCAAGCCGACCTTCGTTTCAGATCAGGAAGATATGATTACAACGTGGCGTGGATTCTGCTCACCTTTCTAGGGATTTTCGGAGTTCACCGGTTTTACATGGGCAAGTGGTTCACGGGCATTCTCTACCTGCTCACAGGAGGTCTTTTTCTGATCGGCTACATCTACGACTATTGGACCCTGAACGATCAGCTGACCATTCTCAACAGCGACCGCTCATAAAGGCTTTTACGGGCGGGCACGGTGGCCCGCCCTACAGTGAAGCTCCCCGCGCTCCCGCACGGGGCATCTGTGGCAAAGCCAAAAGGATTGACGTCCATCGATAAAACGCTATAATATAGGACCGTTGTACGCAAAAGAAGAAGGAATTTTGGAGGCGAGAACATGTCGAAAGCCAGAGACACGAAAAAAGAAGGGAAAAAGAAGCCTACCAAGTCCCTTAAGGAAAAAAGGGAGGAGAAGAAACTGAAAAAGGCCGGCAAGGTCTCTCCTCTTTCCGGACCGGCGTAATTGCCAGGCCAGTCTATGAACGTCGTCTGAAGAGTCCCGCCAGGACCCTGGAGATTCCTGGTGAGGCGGTCTCCCATGTTGTCTGAACGTAGGGCAGAAAAGGCACAGCCCCCCATTTCCGTTTGAAAAAGCCTATGCCTTCGTTGACTCCCAGCCCCAGGTTCATCCGCGTGTGGCCGCGCTCCTGCGCCTCCTCCAGGAGCCGGGAGAGAAGAAGATCCGTGGCGCCTGGCGGGGCTAGCGCAGCATTCCTGAAGGCGAACATGTAAAAGGCCGTGTGCAGACCCGCGTACGCCCCCACCGAGAAGGCGGCAAGCCGTCCGTCGGCCAGACGGGCGGAGACCATCAAGCTGCCCGGGGACTCCGCCAGGTAGCGGGAAAGCTTTCCGTAGATTCGCCTGGTGCCGGCCGCAAGCGGCCTTTCCTTCAAGTAGCGTTGGACAAGCGCAGCGTGATCCTCTCCCCATGATCCGCCGCGTTCAATGGTCAGATCCCGCCCCGCACGGCGGAGAAGGTTTTTCAGTTTCTGGTCCGGCCGCGGCGCCGGCACCGAAAGAGCATAGTAGCAGTCTTCTTCTGCCGCAACGCTCGAAGGCGCCTGGGGCGGACGGGCCGGGCCGATGACCGTGATTCGGCGGAGCCCCGCAAGGCCAAGCGCCCGGTCGACCGCCTCTGCCATGGCTTGTGTATCCTTGGGATCGTGCAAGGGATATCCCACGAGCACGCATTCCCCCTCCCCCTCAAAGCCCACGCAGGCGCCCAGCATTTTGGGCTTCATTTCGGACACGGCGCAGACGTAAGGAATCACCTGCTCGGGCGTCTCGGCTTGGGCTGTGACTCGGGCGAGTCGGTCGGGCACGATCATCGGCTCCTCCTGACCCTGAAGCCCGCGCCTTCGAGCAGAGGCAGGAGATTGAGCAGGTGCGCCGTGCCGACAAAGACCGCGCAGCGGCCCTTTTCAAGAAACGGCCTCATGCGCTCCAGAAAGACCCTGTCACGATGGTGGATGACCTGCTCGGTGCGCGTAGGAAATTCGGTGCTGGTGCCCATCATCCCCTTTAGATCTCCCTTGAGATAGGCTCGCTCGTTGCGACGGATGTACCCGCCCCATCGATCGCAAAGGCGGAGAAAATGGACAACACGGGAGAAAGGAATGCTCTCAAGGGTTTGGATCTGTTCCGCAATGGTCTCCATACCGGCCACGGCCTTTCCCATGTCATGAGCCAGATGCCAGGCCTCCAGGTCCACCGACTGGTCCCACCCCCGGCGCTTCAGATACCCGCTCCAGAGTGAAAAAAACGCCATCCAGTGGCGGGTTTCGGAGAGAAAATAGCGCACATCCGGAGGGTCGAGCCGTTCGAATCCCAGCAGCCGCGCCCAGAAGCCTCTCGGTCCGATCACCACCCTCTCCAGCCGGCGGATGTCTTCCTCTGTAAGGGCATCCATAAGACGCGGGCTGCCTGGATCGGGGCTTCGTCCGACCTCGGAGACCTGGTCGAGGCTGGACTGATCCAGAGGTCCCTCGAAGATCACTGTGTCCAGCCGATTGAAGAGTTTGCGGAACGAGGCTTCGAAGCTGTAGCAGAAGAAGTGTGCCGTGCCGCCGATCCAGGACTTACGTCCCTCCTTCTCGATTTCCCAGAGCATGGCAAAGCGCCGCTGCCGGGGAAGGCCGGCCAGGAACTCCCTTTTGGACATGGACGTTCCGGCCGAGGAAGCCAGGGCTCTCATGAGATCGTTCACGCCGGATCGGACGCCCTCTCTTTCCTCCCACGCGGCCATCTCATAGGGCAACGCAGGAGCGCCCCCCCACTTGGTCTTGAAGCGACGTATCCCCTCATTGACGCCGAGGCCCAGGTGGATGAATTCTTTCCCTTGCCGGCCGGCGATCGTGATCATTTCACGGAAAAGAAGATCTGAGGCGTATGGCGTGTAATGGGTGCGGGAATGGGCGCCGATGAGATATGTCAAAAAAGCATGAGGAGCCGTGTCGAGCAGCAGGCAGGCGGCCAGGTGACCCTGGGGGTCCCATGCATTGAGCAGGACCAGACCTGGGGCCTTTTGGAGAACCGCTTCGGTCTTGGCAAAGAGCTCGCGCACATTGGAAGGCAACGCGACCCGGCCCACAAACTCAGCCCAAAGGCGGCGGTGGGCTGCAGTGAAGGCGCTTCCCTCTTCCACGCGCAAGAGACCTGCGGCCCTCTCCGCCAACCGCTCCAGGCGATGAGGCGCTTTGGAGCCAGCGGAAAGCACGTAGTAGTGATCCAGGTCTCGACGGTAGGCCTTCAGCCGGTCGGGCAGGGTCGGACCGATGGCCCAGCATGTCCTTGCCCGGGAGCGCTGCACAGCCTCTGCAAGGGCTTGATCAAAGCCCGGGGCAGAGGGCTCCCCTGAGAGCGGATATCCGACAGCGATGAGCCAGTCCTCTGCCGCAAAAAAGAGGTAGGGCCCTATGAGAAAAGGCTCCCCGCCGGACATGGCCTTCATGAACAGAACCGAGTGTTCCGGCACACGGGCTTTTTTCAGAACAGCATCCAGGTCGGAAGGATTCAAGATCGTCTCCCCATGCTCATTGGCAAGCCTCCCCGCGCCTGCTTCGACTACTCTTGAAATGCCGGGGCTGTCTTTGCATGTTTGCTTGCCCATGCTCATTCCCCTCCCCCTCCCCTAGCCCCTCCCACTAGGGCGGGGGAATATTGAGTCATAGCAAGGTGGTTCCTCCCCCTTGATGGGGGATGCGAGGAGGGGGTGAAAAGAAGTTGAATGGGGAAGTGATCATCGAGACCCTACAGTAGCATACGTCCCTATGACAGTAAACGGCTCCCGAGGGCAGGGGCTTTTCTTTTCCTCATTTTGATCTATAATGGCTTTTTGCCAATCATTTTTCTCTGAGATAGAAAGGTTTCAACCATGCAAGGGATTGAACACATCTTGAGCCCTCAGTCGATTGCCGTGGTCGGTGCGTCAAACCGTGTCGGCAGCCTGGGGCTTGCCATTTTCAAAAACCTGTTGGACGGGGGCTACCAGGGAATTCTCTACCCGGTGAACCCCAAGGCCAGGTCCATCCAGGGAGTGAAGGCTTACCCCTCTCTTCTGGAGATTCCGGACGAGGTGGACATGGCTGTTCTCATTGTCCCTCCGGCCCATGTGGCGAACACGATCGAGGAAGCGGCCAAGAAACAGATCAAGGGATGCATCGTGATCACCGCCGGCTTCAAGGAAATCGGCGGTCAGGGGATTGAACTGGAAAAGCACGTGCAGGCGGTCGCCAAATCCCACGGCATCCGCCTTCTAGGTCCCAACTGCTTGGGAGCAGCCAACACGAACCCCAAGGTGCGCATGAATGCCAGCTTCGGGTCTTCCATGCCCAGCCCAGGCAATATTGCCCTTATTTCCCAGTCTGGAGCCATGTGCGTGGCCGTCCTGGACTATGCGGCAGGACGCCACATGGGTTTCTCCAAATCCATCAGCATCGGCAACAAGGCGGACATCAACGAGGTGGACCTGCTCCGCTATTTGAAGGATGACCCGGACACCAAGGTCATCATCATGTACCTGGAAGACATCACCGACGGTCATGCCTTCATCGAAGTGGCAAGGGAAATCACCCTTGTGGCGGGCAAGCCGATTCTGGCCCTCAAAGCGGGGCGCTCGCCTGAAGGGGCCAGGGCAGCGGCTTCCCACACAGGCTCCATGGCCGGGTCGGACGCCGCCTATGACGCCATCTTCATGCAGGGAGGCATTCAGCGTGTCGACGGGGTGAGCGATCTTTTCAACTATGCTCTGGCTTTTTCCACCCAACCCCTGCCCAAGGGAAACCGCGTGGCGATCGTGACCAACTCCGGAGGCCCCGGCATCATGGCCACCGATGCCCTCATTCGGCCGGGAATCACCCTGGCCTCTCTCTCGGAGGAGACCAAGAAAAAGCTCCGAGAGAAACTCCCGGCCACGGCCAGCGTCCACAACCCGGTGGATGTCATCGGAGATGCCGATGCGACCCGCTATGAGGCGGCGATCCGTTACACCCTGGAAGATGAGAACGTGGACGGCGCCATCGTGATCCTTGCACCGGCCGCGATCACAGAAATCATGGAGACAGCGCAGATCGTTCCCCGCGTGGCGAAGGATATTCATAAGCCCATCCTTTGCTCTTTCATGGGGCTGGTGGACGTCTCCGAAGGAATCGCCTACTTGGAGGAGAACGGCTTTCCGAACTACGCCTTTCCCGAAGACGCGGCGAGAACCATGGCGGCCATGATCAGGTACAGAGAAAACCTGAAGCCCCACGAGGGAAGGCGCCGGGAGGTCTTTCGGTTGCTGGAGGATCAAGAAAAGGCGGCGGCTGTGATTGCAGCGAAGCTCTCCGGACGCAAGGAATACTTCATGACGGAAAAGGAAGCCCATGAGCTTCTCCGGTGCTACGGCTTTCCCTTGCTCAAGAGCCGGCTCGTCACAGCCCTATCGGAAATCCCCGGGGCCATAAAAGAAATCGGGGTGCCTCTGGTGATGAAACTGGACTCCCCGGACATTCTTCACAAGTCCGATGCCGGAGGGGTTCGCCTGAACATCAAGTCCCAGGAGCAGGCAGAGCAGACGTTCCAGGAAATCGTTGAAAGCGCCAACAGGTATAAGCCCGGCGCGACCATTCGAGGGATCCTGTTTCAGGAGATGGCCAGGGAGGGGGTGGAGGTGATTTTGGGCTCCACCAAGGATCCCCGATTCGGCCCCATCTGCATGTTTGGACTGGGCGGCATTTTTGTCGAAGCTCTCAAGGACGTGACCTTTCGTCTGGCTCCCATGTGGGAAACCAGCGCCGAAAGAATGATCACCGACATCAAGGCTTACCGGGTCCTTCAAGGCATCCGGGGGCGGCCGCCTGCGGACATCAAGGCCGCCAAGCTCTGCATTCTCAGGCTCTCGGCCATGGTCGCCAACCATCCGGAAATCGCCGAGCTCGACATTAACCCGCTCATCCTCTATCCTGAAGGGCAAGGATGTGTCGTGGCCGATGCCCGAATCGTTTTATCGAGGCGCTGAAAAAGGATTGCGTTTGCTCTCGTGAAAATCCTTGATCTGAGAAGCGACACAGTCACCGAACCCGCGCCGGCCATGCGACACGCGATGGCTCCGGGCCGAGGTCGGCGACGATGGGTTTGGAGGTTGGAAGGGTTCCCGGCTTTTTCCTTGACAGCACCACGCGTTTTTTCTAGTATCCTCGCACCTGATCGTTCTATCCTATTGCCTTAGACTATTCATTTCAGCATGTTGCAAGATTTTCGGGCACCCCGGATCCTTTCTCTTACAGATGCGTTGTGACAACCCGAGGCGGGTTGTGCGCGTCAGGGACTTTAACCTCATTGACTGAAAGGAGGCTGCAGCATGGTTAAAAAAGTTCTCACCTTTGTTTTTCTCTTTACTCTCGTTTCCGCTTTTCTTGGGTTGGATCCTGTGTTGGCTCAGCAGAAGGGCAAGCCGATCGTTGTGGGGGCTCCGATCCCCAGAGCGAGTGCCTACGGTCAGAACGGTGAGCGGGGCATGATTCTGGCTACCGAGCAGATCAATGCCGCAGGCGGGGTCAAGGTCGGAAACGAGATGCGGCCTTTTCAACTGGAAATCATAGACACCCGCGACGAAGAGCCCGGAGTCCCCACCAGCGAAGTGCTCCTTGCCATTGAAAAACTCATTCTCCAGAAGAAAGTGGACATGATCGCCGGTGGGCCCTGCATGTCCGAGTGCGGCCTGGCTGCCTTGGATCTCTACGCCAAGTACAAAATCCTCGATATCGTCTCCATCGGCTGCTACACGCCCGGTTGGGACAAGAAAGTGGCGACGGATCTTGAAAAATACAAGTTCTCCTGGAGAGAGAGCGGCAGCGTGGCCTGGTACATCAAAGAGGCCATTGATCTGCTTCACAAGATCAAAGCAGATTACGGGTTCGACAAGATGTTCATCTCCATTGACGACAGCGCCATGTGCCGGGGCGCCGCCCAGATCGTCAGTGATCTCGCCGTGAAGGACGGCTGGCAGATCGTTGGCAATGACAAGCATCCCATCGGGACAACGGACTACTCTGCCGCGTTGAACGACTGCAAGAAATCGGGAGCTCAGATCCTATTCATTTGGGCTTACTCGCCCGAAACATCGATTATGCTGAAGCAGTGGGCGGACATGGAAATCCCGGCTCTGCCCGTCGGTTTCATCGGTGCCGCTGAAGATCCGGGGTTTTGGAAGGCCTCGAACGGCAAGGGCGCTTACACCATCGTGACCCTTTCCGAGGCAGGGAACGTTCCAGGCAATGTGACTCCTCTTCACATGAAGTTTTACGACAGCTTCACGAAAAGGTGGGGGGTTCCTCCTCGAAGCACCGGCTGCGTCAGCGCCTATGAGGCCATGTTTGTGCTGAAAGATGCGATCGAACGGGCCGGCGCGATTGACAAAGACGCCTTGGTCAACGCCCTGAAGACGACCAATCTCCCGGCGGTTCGCGGCACCATTCGGTTTAACGAGAACCACCAGATCGTCTACGGTTATGATCCCAAAACGAGCGTCCTGGGGTGCTGGGTCCAGTGGCAGAACGGGGAGCGGGTCGCCATCTTCCCTGAAGCGGCAGCCACCGGCAAAATCCAGATGCCGCCATGGCTGAAGAAGTAATGAATCTGGATGTTGAGCAAGCCTCTTGCATGCGAGGGGCTTGCTCCTCCAGCATCACAGATTTCTAAAATCCGAAATTCGAATTTCGAAATTCGAAACAAATTCAAAATCCAAATGTCTCAATGACCAAAACCGCTCACCTGTCAGTCTTTCCTGTTTTTTGAATTTCGGTCATTGAAACTTGTTTCGTGCTTCGGATTTCGTGCTTCGGATTTGCCTTCAACCTAAAGCCCGCTCTAAGCAGAGACTGAGCTTTGTTCCATGGACATCCTCATCTACGGTATCGTCAACAGCGTCGTCTTTTCCCTCATCGCCGTGGGTTTCACCCTGGTCTATGGGGTGGCCAGGGTTCCCAACTTTGCCCACGGATCCATCTATGTGCTTGTCGGGTTTCTGACCTGGAGCTTTGTCAATGATCTCAAGATGAACTACGCTCTTGCCATCATCCTTTCCCTTGTCATTGCATCGATTGTAGGGCTCTTGATCTACCGTCTCGTCCTCATCCGCTTGCGGGGAATGCCCACATCCGAAATCATCGCCTCCTTTGCCGTGAGCCTGATCATTCTCGAAGGTTTACGAATGCAAGGAATTGCCGGTTTCAAAGGGTTTATCGGCCCCTTTTACACGCTTCGGCCTTTTGTGGAGGGCAAGATCAGCGTCGCGGGCGTTTTTTTGGATTATCAGCGGTTGATCATCGTCGGGGCGGGCCTCGGCATCGTCATTCTCCTCTGGGTGTTCACCCATCACACCAAGATCGGTCTGTCCCTGCGCGCCATTGCTCAGGATGAGCGCGCAGCCATGATGCTGGGAGTCCATTCGGACCGCGCCGCCATGATCTCCCTGGCCATCGGCTCCGCCCTGGCCGGCCTTGCCGCCGTGATCATTCTTCCCCTGGGCAACGTGAGGGCAGAGGAAGGGTACCGGGTCCTCATTCACGCCCTTGCCGTGTGCATCATCGGAGGCCTGGGCAGCTGGGGAGGGGCGGTGCTGGCCTCCTTCGTGATTGCTTTTGCCATGAAAATCAGCACCTCCCTTTTCGGAGCGTTGTGGGAATCCGTGGTGCTGGTGGGGACCATCATCCTGATTCTCCTGTTCAGGCCTTCCGGCCTGCTCGGTAAACAGAAAGAACTGGAAGAGAGAGTCTAAGATTGCAAACCAAAACCAGACGCAAGAAAAGGCTCGACAGGAGCATCAAGGTCCGCACAGAGGGTCTCTACGCCCTCACCTCCTGGGCGGAGATGGCCTATCTCTTCATGCCCAGGGTGGTCTTGGTCCTGGGGCTTCTTTTGCTTCCCTTGGTCCTGGATCCTTACTGGCAGAGGGTTCTTTGCTCGGCAGGAATCTACGCCCTTCTGGCGATCGGCTTTGATTTCCTCGCCGAATACGTGGGACTGGTGTGCCTGGGCGGCGCATTGTTCATCGGGGCAGGGGGCTACATTGCCGGCCTGTTGAATGCGTATTTTCACTGGTCTCCTTTGATCACGATCCCCATGGCGACGGTGCTGGGCGCCGGCTTATGCACCCTCGTCCTTGTTCCCTGTCTCCGGCTCCGGGGCATTTACTTTGCCATTGTGAGTTTCATGTTCCCCCTGTTCGCCGTTTTCATTATCATTGCCCTCAACGTTTTCGGAGGAACAGAAGGAATCACCGCGCTGGATACCTTTCCCAATTCCTGGGTCGAGTTGTATCTCATCCTCGCAGCGGTCCTTGTTGCTCTGTTCGCCCTGCGGAGGCTCGTCAACGAAGACATGGGCATTATCCTGCGAGGGATCATGGACAATGACCAGGCGGTCAGGGCTTCGGGCATCAATATCACCGACTACAAAACCAGAGCGGTCTTCATCGCGGCTCTCCTTGGCTGCTTCGGAGGAGCCCATCTCAGCCACCTCTACGGCTGGCTCGGCCTTTCCCTCTTTGCCATGGATTTCTCGATCCTTCCCATCGCGGCCTGTGTCATGGGAGGAATGGGCACCCTGGTCGGCCCGGTGCTGGGCGCCTTCATCCTCACGCCCATGTCCGAAGCCCTGCGGGGTTTCGGTCAGCTGAGGGTCGTTCTTTACTGCCTCATCCTGATCGGGTTCATGGTCTACAAGCCTGAAGGCATCATGAATGTTCTCCAGAGGAAATATCACCAGTTCGAAGTCTGGGAAGAGGTGTGATCATGGCTTCCGAACCTCTTCTCCAGGTCACCCGGCTTTCCAAATCCTTCGGCGGTGTCCAGGCCGTCATGAACGTGGGCTTTGACCTGGCCAGGGGGGAGATCCTGGGGGTGATCGGCCCCAACGGCTCGGGAAAAACGACCCTGGTGAACCTGATCAGCGGTTTTGTCAAACCGGATACGGGAACCATCCTGTTCAAAGGCCTGGACATTACGGGCATGCCGCCCCACAAGATCGCGAACCTGGGACTGACGCGCACCTTTCAAAACATGAGACCTTACCACAGTCTTTCCGCGTACAAAAACCTCATCGTGCCGCTCAATTCCCCCCGTGTCCGAAAAACGGCTGGGGGTACTCTGGGAGACATCGACGCCGTGGCCATCGACATTCTGGAGGAGGTCGGGTTTGAGCGGGATGCCCGCGTGCCTTACAAGACCGCAGGCTCTCTCCCTCTTGGATATCTCAAGCGCCTCGAGCTGGGCCGATGCATCGCCCTGAGACCTGAACTCATCATCTGCGACGAAGTCTTCTCCGGCCTCAGCATGTCCGAGATCTCTTCCATCATTCCCCTCCTGGAAAAGCTGAGAATGGAGGGAATGACCTTGATGATGATCGAGCACCGGTTGAGGGAGCTCTTCAGGCTCACCAACCGGGTGGTCGTATTGACCTTCGGACAAAAGATCGCAGAGGGAACTCCGGAAGAAGTCATGAGCAACCAGCAGGTCAGGGACGCTTACCTGGGCACGGAGACAAAGAAATGAACATCCTCGAAGTCAAAGAGCTCATGGTCTTCTACGAAAACGCGATCGCCATCAACAACGTGCAGATGAAGTGCGAGAAGGGGATGGTCACAGGCGTCTTCGGGGCCAACAGCGCAGGCAAATCCACCCTCATGTACACCATCTCCGGGATCATCCTCGACGTGAGACGAAAGGAAGCCATGAGAGGCGGGGAGCGCATCACCGTCCTCGGCAGCGTCCTTTACGAAGGCAAGGACATCACCGAGGTGGAGCCGAGCGAAAGGGCCAGGATGGGCATTGTGCTCTGCCCGGAGCGCCGCAGGATCTTCCAGGAAAGTTCGGTGCTGGAGAATCTGAAAATCGGCGGCATCCTGGCCACCAAAGCGCAGGCCAGGAAAACCATGGAGTATGTCTTTGCCCTCTTCCCCCACTTGAAAAGCCTGAGAAAGAGAGAGGGAGGCTTCCTGAGCGGCGGGGAGCAGCAAATGCTCGCCATCGGCAGAGCCCTCATGGCCCAGCCCAAACTGCTTCTTCTGGACGAGCCTCTTCTGGGGCTCAGCCCCCTCATGGAGGAACTGCTGGCCAAGGCCATCATGACCATCAATCAGGAAACCGGGATCACCACGCTGATCTCGGAACAATACGCCCGACCCATCCTGCCCATCATCCACTACGGCTACGTGCTTGAAAACGGAGGCGCCGTCCTCGAGGGCACCTCCCAGGAACTCATCGACAACCCTGATGTCAAGTCCGCCTATTTCGGCCTGTAAGCAGGTCGCTCAAAAACAGGAGGGAACATTGCGGCGGCGCAAGGCCTGCTGCTTGGTTTGGATGACCGGATCGAACTTCTTGTCCCGTTGAACCCGCTCGATGCGAATCTTTTCGCCTTTCCAGGACATACGTACGGTCCGATAAGGCGAATTGAGGAGAGCACTGTCCAAGGGGAGGCGGCGATAGGTGAAGTTGAACATTCTCTCCCGGGACCAGCGTTTCGGGTAGTACTCTGAGGGATCAAACTCGAAGTATCCCTCCTTTAAGATCCCTTCGGCAAGCAAGTGCCGCGGAGGCGAAACGATCGCCTTCTTCAGTCTCCTCTCGATCATGGCCTTTGTCGTTCGGCTCAAGTCATCACCCACGACCTGAGTGGGGTAATCGTTTCCAGGAGGATCACTGCCGAAATTTCTCTTCACCGTCGCCAGATTCTTCAAAATGAGACGCGCATCCCAGAAGTCGAGGTCCGTGTAGATGTGGTAGTCGTGGGTTGCCCTGCTGGGATGGCAATGGATGATTTTGGCCATGGAATCCTTCGCCCCTCTTTTGAGACTAAGATAAGACTGAATGGGTTCCTGTCAAAGAGGCAGGAGGACGCTGTGGCGGACTGCGGAGGACGGGCGCCAGGGGGAAGTAGTTGTCGGACGCGCTCGTAGAGCTAACTGGAGGATTTTGGGCCGAGGGTAAAGACCTTCTTGTAACCGGAGGTCTTGTTCTCGATTTCGACCTGGATGATCCCTTCCTCGTTGTACTCGTAGGCTTCCGTGACCTCCTGGGAAGAAACCCCGGGGTGTCTCTCTATGGAGATTTTGGCGAGGTCCTTCCTGTCCCGCAGCTTCGGGTCATAAGGGAAATACACATCCTGCCACAGCGCAATATCCCCCTCCGGCTCTTCGGCCTTCCCGATGGCACTGCACTCGAGGTATCGCAGCAGGCCGATGTTGTGCACCGGGTTATAGGTTCTGACGACCCTGAGCCGGCCGGTATGGGAATCGACCTGCCGGTCCTTGAGAAAAATGGGATCAAAGACCTTGTCCTTATCCCTCTCCCGCCAGATCCCGAAATACCGGGACACCGATTCCCGGACGGCGAGGTTTGCCTTCGGATCGCCGGCAATGCTCAGCCCTATGGCCGTTGAGGCATGAGGAAAGGGGGAAACTTTCACCTTGCTCGGGTATAGCTCCCTGAGCCTGCGCGCCACCGGAGGAAAGGATACCGATCCTCCCACAAGGTAAAGGGCGGCAAGGCTCCGGCTGTTCTCCGGGTGTTCATCGACTGCCTGCAAAACCCTCTCCAGGGTTCCCAGGCTTCGGTTGATGAGCGGCCCGCATCGCTCGTAGACCAGCGCCGTGTCGAGCACCACCGGTTTCTGGTCCTGAAAAACCACGCCGGGGTCCACCACCATTTTTTTCGTGTTCGATTTCAAACCTTCCTTGCGTTCCCGGCATTCTTCCAGGAGACGCACGGCCTCGCTCGAAGTGAGGTTCTCGGGGTCAAGACCCATGTGTTCGAGCGCAAGGCCGAGGATCACCTCGTCAAAGTCATCTCCCCCGAGCCTTCCTATCCCGGCATGGGCCACGACGTCATGATGCCGGTCGGCGATCCCCACGAGAGAGGTGTCAAACGTCCCGCCTCCGAGGTCGTACACGGCCACATACCGCTTGGGGCTCCTGGGGCCCAGGTCCCGCAAGTATCGGTGCAGGAACTCCACGGCCGCGGCCGAGGGTTCGTTCATCGCACCGAGCACGGTGAAGCCCGCTCTCCGGAAGGCTTCGAGCGTAATGTAGCGCTGATTGCTGTTGGCGTTGGCAGGGCAGGCCACCATCACTTCCAGGCTATCCTTCCTTTTCATAGGGATGCTCCCATGCCTCACGACCATCTGCCTCACATGGGTCAAAAAGAGACTGACCAGTTCCAGCAGGGTGATGGAGAAATCAGGGCCGATGTCCAGGGGATCCTCCGGCCGCAGATGCCCTGCCAGGCGCTTCATGGAACGAAGCACATGCGTGTCAGGGTGGTTGAGGCGTTCCACGGCATCCCAGCCGAAGTGTAGGATTCCGTCTTTGACCGCCGCCAGCGAGGGGATGTAATCCTTAACCTCCCCTCCCCACGAAAAAGTGCACACCGGGTAGTTGCCCTTCTCCTGGGCGGCCACCACCGTGCGAGTCGTGCCGAAATCAATGCCGAGTCTCATGTTTTTCCTTTTGATCGGCTAAGGTTGATGGATTCGTAAAAAGTCGAAAATCGCCTTTCCGTTCATGGTTCGATACCTCACCACGAACGGAACATCAGGCATTTGGCTTCGCTTCAAAGCGTTCGCCCTGAGGTATCGAAGGGTGAACGCGACTTTTTACGAAGCCGTCAAGGTTCCTTGGATGATGGAAATAGTGACACCTCCCGGCAGGATTTGCAAGACCCATTGAGGAATTTAGGAATTCTGGAATTGGGGAATTGCGAATTCGGGATTAAAGAATCCCTCAATTCCAGAATTCCTTAATCTAGAGGTGCTTCGCATATTCCAACAGCGTCTTGGTGGTTCGCAGGTTAAAGGCGGGTTGAAAGAGCTCATTGGCCGTTTTCTCAAAAGGCACATAGACAAGAGCAACGCTCCTGGCGTTGATATCAATCCGATCGAGCGCCTGCAGCATTTTGGGTGGTTTGATAAAGCTCGCCAAGTTGATCTTCAAACTTTCTACGGCGTCCTCCATAGGCATGGTCACCGGCAGGATTTCGCCTTCTGGGAGTTGAGGGATCTCCTCCTCCGGGGGCTGGGAGAGCGTCAGGTTGCGGGAAAAGAAAAGGAAGTCCTGAGGCCGTATTTTGAAGGCGGGCGTCCAGAAGCGAAAGGGTTTGTCCTCCCAACCCTTTTGGACGACCTTGGCCATATTGGCCACTTTCACAAGATCCGCATAAGAGCCAAGGGTGATTCCTGAAACGTCCGCCTGGATGCGGTAAAAAGGGAAGTAAATGGAATCCTTTGTTTCTGATGGAAAAAATCCAAACTCCAGCCTGTCGAATGTCATGCCCCTGTTCATCCAAAGGGAATTGCAGTTCTTGCAGGAAAGGGCAAGAGCATTTCTTTCCCCTTGAAGATCCCACCCGCAGTTGGGGCAGAGGGCTGGAAGGAACTCAATCCGCCAGTTCGGCTTGCCGCCTTCCATCCTTGAAATGTCAAGGTTTTCCGGCAGCGCGCATGAAACCGGCCGGTTGAGGACCGCGTCAAAGACCTTGTCTGTGACATAAAAAGGCGAATAGATCTGGCTCAAGGTTTCTCCAATAAATGCTTTGGCAAAAAGGGGCTCCGGGATGGACGCGGTGAACATGTCCTCGGCCACGCGCCTAAGGTCTTTGGAGGAAACCTTGGGCTTGAGAAAGACCCCGTCGCTTTCAGGGGAGACAAAGCGCAGCTTCAAAGTCTGGCTTCGAAGGCCCAGGGAAACAGGGAAAAGCGGGGAGGGAACAGCCTGCTGGCTCACGTCAACGATCCTCGGCTTTATCCCGCCCGGGAGGGAAACAAAAAAGCTTCCCTTAAAGCGCCAGTAGGGAAAGAAGATGATCGGTTTGCCTGCAGGCGCAGCATGTTGGAGAAGGTATCTGAAATAGTCCCGTGTCACCAGGTAGGATCTCACCCGGCAGAAGGGGCAGGTGAAAAGGCGCTCGGTTTCCTCCAGGGTGGCCGGAGCCCCGCACTGGGGGCACTGGTGTTCAATAAGCAAGCGCGAAACATTCATCGTTAAAGATATCTCGTGTGGTGCCTTTCTCTGTCCGCTGGAACAAGCGGCACACGGTGCAAGGTGCAAGGTGCAAGGGAGAGCGTGCCCTTTAGGAGGGTCCCCATCCGTGGTTCCGTGGACCGTGCCCCTTGCAGCTTCTTATGCCAGTTTCTCTCCGCACTGATTGCAGAAGATGGATTCCGCCAGATTCTGGTATTTGCACTTGGGACAGATCTTGGGTCTCGGTTTTTCGTCCACCGCTTGCCCGCAGCGGGGACAGAACTTGGCTGTAGGCGGCAAGTTCTTGCCGCACTTGGCACACTGCTCGAAAATGAGCTGCTGGTGGCCGCAGTGCGGGCAGAATTTCGAATCCGCGGGGATGAAATTCCCGCACTCCGCGCAAGGGGCTGTTTGCGGCGCCCGGGGGTCTCCCGGCTTTGCCCCGCCGAAGTACTGAGCGAACATGGCCGGCATCATCAATCCCATCCCCATGCCCATGCCGGAGCCTGCTCCCTCTGTCCCCGAAGCCTTTTCCATGGCCATGGCCGCCTTCATCTGCAAAAGCTTGTTCATGTCGTTAAACACACCCATGCGCGAGCGATCGTCGATGGCCTGCTGAACTTCAGGAGGGGGCGTGATGGCGTTGATGTAGAGGTGGGTCAACCCCAGCCCAAAATGGCTGAAATCCTCCTTGAGCCTCTGGACCAGCGCCTGGGAGAGCTGATCGTACTTGGAGGGGAGGTTCAGGATTGTGTCGATGGTTTCGCCCATGTAGTCGTTGAATCTGGAGACAATGACCCGGTTGAGGTACTCTTCGATCCCTTCGGTCGTGTAGACCCCTTGGGTTCCCACCAGGCGGTTGATGAAAAGAACAGGCTGGAGAACCTGAAGATTGAAAACCCCGAAAGCACGGAGCCGGATGAGGCCCAGTTCAGCGTCTTTGAAGGCCACAGGGTCCCTGGTTCCCCACTTCAGATTGGGGAACACCTTCATATTCACCATGTAGACTTCAGCTCTGAGAGGGCTGGTCATGCCCCAGGGGATGCTGACAATCTTCGTCAGCACCGGGATATTGGCGGTTTTCAGCGTGTGTCGCCCAGGCCCAAACGCTTCAATGGCCTTGCCTTTGTAAAAGAATACGCCGGCCTGGCTTTCCCTCACGGTCAGTTGCGCGCCCCACTTGATCTCCCCTGAACCTTTTTCCGGTATGCGGTGAACGAGTTCTCTGCCGGTCTCGTCAAACCATTCGATGACCTCAAGAAAGACCACATTGTCTTTTCCCATCCTTCATTCCCCCTTCTTGGAGTATGGCCCGTTCTCGGAGCCCAGGCTCGCAAAGAAAAAAAAGGGCCTTTTTAAGATAGGCCCTTTTCATGTAAGAAGAATAATACACCAAAGCTGGCGTCAAGTCAACGCCAAACCCCAAATCCACCGTCTAATTCTTAAGACCTGGGCCGGTCGCGGGTTGGGAGCAATCCCTGGACACCAACAAGGCGTCAGATGCTAGGCGCCGAGGAGCGACGAGTGAGGCGTATGGAGCAATACGCCGCAATGAGGAGCGAACGAGGGCAACGCCGCAGATGATGCCTTGATGGTGGATCAGGGAAACCTCCAAGGTTCCTCGGCCAACCCTTGGGCTCCTTAAAGGTTGATTTCTATAACCCTCTTCTTTATGCTGAAAGAATGAATGAACCAGGAAGCCCCATAGACGTTGTCACCATGATCGGCAAGGAAAACCTGCAATGGCTTGCCACGGAATTCTGCCGGGAGACCAGGCTCAAGGACCTTCCGCAACAAATCCTCGATCGGGTGAGTTCCGTGAACGTGACGCTCCGCGACTACAGCCGCGACCCCAACGCCGTCACCGCCATCGCCCTGATCACCTTCGCCTACCAGCTTGGAGGGAAGCGCCAGGAGCCTCGGTACGGTTCCAATGACCTTCTGCTTTTGAAAGTCCTGGCCATAAATGAAAAGAAGCGGAGAGGTGAAAACAAGACCTACGATCATCCGGGCTGGGAGCTGCCCCTCTTCGAACTCATAACAGGCAAAGTGGGTGAGGCCATACGGGCCGCCAAATTCATCACCAATCCCATGTAAATAGGTAACCGTTTAGCTCTTTAAAATAAACACAGAAAAAGGCCATCCATTTTAAAGAGCTAAACGGTTGGTAACGTTCAAAAGTGTTTGCATGGGCTTAGAAATGAATCCCATGGGACCAGTCGAACACAGGACAGGGCTGGGACCTTTTCCGGAGTGACTGGCGGGAGGGCGCCGTCTTTTCACGGTTTATCTATGGGGGAAACCCCTGGCCCCGAGCGCATGCGAGGGGAACAGCGGGAGGGGGC
>Ga0073932_1002029_pt1 | contig 34072 bp, 27 predicted proteins | sample DewCreD2012metaG_FD_76967 | JGI IMG/M metagenome (GOLD analysis project Ga0073932, IMG submission 76967) | Hot spring sediment bacterial and archeal communities from British Columbia, Canada, to study Microbial Dark Matter (Phase II) - Dewar... ...
AAGGTTCCTAACGTCCTGGGAGGGAGTTATGGCGAGTGTACTGACGGCGGAGCAGCGGGAGCAACTGCATCGGCGGTTTGACAGGATTCTGGATCAGCTTCCTTCGGAGCTGAAGGACTTGGGGGAGGCGGAGGAGCAGATCGGGGAGGGACTTCGCAGTTTGGGCGAGGCGAGCATGCAGGCTTCGGCGGAGTCGGCGAGCACGGCGTCGCCGCCGCCGAGGTGTCCGGAGTGCGGCTGGTCGATGCGGCATCGGGGGCTTGCCGAGCCATTTGCGTTGTCGATTTGCGATTTCCCGTCGTCACCGCCCGACAGGGTGGGGCGCCGAGAGCGCGCCGTGCGGGAGGGCACGTCGAGGCGCGCCCGTCGGCGAGAAGAGCAGGGCTACCGGCAGTCGAAGGTCAAGACAGCGCGGCTAAGCGCGGAGTATCCGCGGGCAGGGATTAACGGAGAATGCGTGGGAGGCCGTTACGCGCCCGCCTTTGCCCGGGTCGCGGCTTGGGCTTGCTTGGCGGCTGCCTCGGCTGCGGCCAAGGCCTTCTGGACTGGCCCCAGGTGTAGCTTGCCGAGCGTGCTCTTGCGGGGAGCCTTGGCCAGCAGCGTGGCGAAGCCGGCATGGACCACCATCACCACGCCCACCAGCGCGCGAAAACGCCGCGCGCCGGAGATGTTGCCATCGTCGGCGCCCCAGAAGACCTTCAGCCGAGCGTTGACCCGCTCGACTGCGGTGCGTCCGTCGTACGAGCGCTCGAACTTCTTCGTCGCGCGGGGAACGGGAGGAAACCGCCTCAGGTCGATCTCGCACTTGACGCGCACCGTGCGGCCGTACTCCTTCCCCTCGTTGCACACCGCGTCGTGCGGACAAGTCCAGCCTTCGTGCCGCGCCGGGCAGCGGTACTTGAGCGTCCCACGCTGTTCTTCGTAGCCGTTGTAGGCCATCTGGTGCAGCACCATCGGTTGGCTCGTGCGGTCGTAGCAGTAGAGCGTTCCCTTCTCGTCGTAGACGATGTTCGAGTTCCCGTCGTGGCCGGGCAGCATCCGCAGCGGCTCTTCTTTCCACATCGAACGGATTTCAATCAGCGGCTTGATGCCCGAGCGGTTCAACAGCTTGGGCGTCTGCTGGTCGTCCGCCGCCTTGTCGAAGGCGAGGGTCTCGATGCGGCCCTCCGGAAGGTTCGCTTGGGCTTGCTGGAGCGTCTTCGGCAGGGTCGCCGCGTCGCTGGCGGTGGCCGTGGTGATCTCCCAAGACAACGCCACTTCGTGCTTGACGTCCACGATCAGGTGCAGCTTGTAGCCGAACCACTCGAAGACCTTGCTCACCTTGCCTTCGGCGTCGAGGTACTCCTTCTTGCCGCCGCTGGGCTGCGGCAGGCCGGCCTGCTCTTCCTCCTTCGCCTCCTCGGCGTTCCGCTTGCGTCGCGCGTGCAACGCCGTGGCATCGCCAGCCGTGTCCTTTCCCAGGTCCACGACCGCCAGGCCCAGACGTTGGATCAGGACATCGAAGATCGCCCGCACCCGGGTGAAATGCGGCTCTTCTCCCAACACCTCCAGGAACCGCGACAGGTTCCACTTCTTGGGAACCGCCTCCTCCGAGCGGATCCCGATCAGTCGCCGCAAGGCCTCGTTGCGCCGCAGGTCGGCCAGGCACGCTTCCCAGTTGGGATGCCGCAGGATGACGGTCAAGAGCACCGTGCCCCAAAGCACATGCACCGGGTACTCGTTGCGGCCTCGCCCGCGGGCCTGCCGCAGGCCGTCCAGCAGTTGGCCGTCGGGGAGGGTGGCCAGGAAGGCCTTGATGGTTTGGAGGCTGGGGCTGTCTTCGAGGCAGTCCCAGGCGAACAAGGGCTTGGTGTAGGCCACGAGCATGTGCGGAACTCTCGCAAGAGGCGTTGGGGTGAGCATGTGGCCCCAGGATACACCGCAACAACTACCCGCGTCAAGGGGGCGTGGTCGAAAAATCGCGAAAACCAGGAGAGGGGGGTTCTGATTCTCGAAGAAAACTCACGCCGTTGCGGGTATTGCGATTTCCGACCCCCGCGTTCGCACGGAAACTACCGACCTTCCCGAACAACGCAACCGGCTTACGCTTGGAAGCCAAAGCTTGACAGACATCGCCGAAGAAGTTATCGGTGATCCCAGGGGTCTGAGGTCACGAAGCGCCAGGGGGACCGTTCGCATGACGACCGAGGCGGCCACGTTTGTCGACGCCAGGACAAGCCGCGTCGAGCGGTTGTGCCAGGCGTTGGCCTTGGTGGCCGCCCTCTGGGCCATGGTGTCCGTCGCAGCTTGGGTTCGACGGCCAGGTCCTCTGGAAATCGCCCATGAAGCCATCGCCGAAGGTCAACTGCCGCTGGCCGTGGAGGGCTACGTGTTGCATTTGGCGGGACATCCGCGAGATTGGCAGGCGAGGCTGGAATTGGCCGCCGTGCTGGAGGGCATCGATCCGACGCAGACGCTGATGGAATTGCGCAAGATACCGCCCGACGCCGAGGAACACAGCGAGGGGCTGCGGTTCATCGCGCGGATATGCCTTGCCCGCGGGCGCGATCGGGAGGCCAAGGAGGCGCTTCTGGCCTTGGAGACCCGAACGCCGGATGACGCTTGGGTGCAATTCTCTCTGGCCCACGTTTTTCATCGGCAGCGGGAAGTGACGCTCGCGCTTCGTCACGCGCAACGCGCCGTCCAGCTCGATCCGTCTCATACCGGGGCCCACTTTCTGCTGGCGGAACTGTTCGACGATCTTGATCGCCACGCCGACATGATTGCTCCGCTGCTTGCCGTCCTGGAGCGGGAACCGGACAACTACGCGGCGCACTTGAATTTGTGCTACGCGTACGGCAAAACGGGGCAACCGGGGGAGGCGCGCCGGGAGGCGGTGTGGTGTTTGACGCGCAATCCCAAGGATGTCCACGCGCGGCGCTGGCTGGCTGCCGCGGCTCGGGACCAAGGGAGGCACGAGGAGGCAAAAGCCGAAATCCGCAAGGCCCTGGAACTCGCCCCCGAGGACCTCAATTGCCGCCTCTTGGAGGCGGAACTGTTGCTCTTCGAGCGTCAAGGCGACACCGCCTACAAGCGGCTGGCCCCGCTGTATGAACGCTACCCGGAGGAGCTGCGCCTCGTGTCCTTGCTGGCCCAGGCGGCGGCCGCGGCGGGCAAATCGGAAGACGCGGAAAAATTCCGCCAGCAGGTCCAACGCATCCGACGGGCACGACAACGGAAGCCATAATGCACCAGCGATGGGCCTTGAGCCGACGGACGAGAATTGCCCTGTGGCTGGCCGCCGCCGGCCTTTTGGCCGTGGGGGCCAGCGTGTTGACGCTTCGCTCCCCGCGAGAACGGGCGCTGCGGCATGCGGAGACGGTGCTGGCCAACGTCCCGCCGGGCTTCGGGTTGTACGTGGACGATAGCCTGTGCGCCGAATGCCATCCGCAAGAGGCGGCGTCGCACGCGGAAACGGGCCACGCACGGACGTTGCGTCCGGCCGCCCAGTGGCCGGGCGCCGCTGGCCTCGACAAAAGGACCTTCCAGGATCCCCATCGCGGCGTCAAGTACCACTACCGTTTCGATCCCCAAGACGGCCTTGCGGCGACCATTCCCGAGCGATTCGGCAACGACCCTTTCCCCCTCATGTACGCATTCGGGTCGGGGAAGCGCCGAGTGACGTTCCTCAGTTTGATTCCCAATCGATTTGGCGGGACCGCAGGCATTGAGCACCGCGTCTCGGTCCGCAGCGGGAAAGACGGTATCTCGCTGGAACTCACGCCGGGGCATCCCAGCGGTCCTCCGGCGCAGCAGGTCGAGAATTTCGGCCGCGTGCTCGATCCCGCGCTCCTGGAGCGTTGTCTGGAGTGCCACGCCACGCGGGGAGAGATCCGCGATCAGGAGATCCAAGGTCTTGAGCCCAACGTGGGCTGCCAGAAATGCCATGGCCCCGGACGCGAGCACGCGACCGCGATGCGCGAGGCCGAGTCCCGCGGCCACCAGCCTTCGCCTCCCCCTAGACGCTCGGCCCTCGAACAGATCCGCGCTTGCAGCCGCTGTCACCTTCAGTCCGACGCGGACAACGAGCTGAAAGCGATGCCCGATCACATCCGGAGCGTTCGGGTTCAGGCCGCCGAGCTGCTCCAAAGCCGGTGCTTCACCCAATCGGAAGACCGCCTGGGCTGTTCGACTTGCCACAATCCGCATGCACCGATCGCCCGCGACGCGGCCGACTATGTCCAACGCTGCCTGGAGTGCCACGGGGCGCCCGGCGCGGTCTCGTGCCCCGTTTCGCCGGCGGCGGACTGCGTGCGATGTCACATGCCGGCTGTTGAGGCGGACGGCGAAGTCAATCGGCATGATCACCGCATCCGCAAGAAGCCTCCGACAGCGAGATAGATCGCGCAGGACGGTCGTTCCCGACGGTCCCCGACGGCTTGGGAAGGCGTTTGTCCAGTGAGCCTCAACGGAACGAGCATGTCCGAACCCGCCACTCTGGCCAACGCAGTCCCGGTCACGGCGGGCCGCGGCCGTCTTCGCGCGTGGCTGTTTCGTCTTGCCGCGATGGCCTTGTCTTTGTCTCCCTTGGTCGTGCTGGAAATCGGTTTGCGGATCCTCGGCTATGGGCATGACCCGCGGCTTATCGTGCCCGTCCAAAACGCCGCGACGCCGGGCACTCACCGACTGAATCCCTCGGCCGACCGGGCGTATTACGGCCCTATGGACCTGCTGGGACCTGAGCCGCGGCCCTTCGTGCTGCCGAAACCGAAAGGGCTCTATCGCATCTTGGTCGTCGGGGGCTCCACCGTCGCCGGCTTTCCGTATCCCTTTGAGCTGGCCATGCCTCGCCACTTGCAGGTCGTGCTGGAGCAGCAATCGCCGGATCGCCGGTTCGAGGTCCTCAACGCGGGGATCACGGCGATCAACACCCTCAGCGAAGTGGATGTCGTGCGGCAGGGCCTCGCGTGTGAGCCGGATCTGATCGTCGTTCATTCCGGGCACAACGAGTTCTATGGGCCCGGCGGGGCGGCGTCCACCGCGAGCGTCTTTGCCCCACAACTCCATCCGCTGCTGCACTTTCTGCGGCGTCAACGCGTGTTTCAACTTGCCGGTTCCGTCCTGCACCGTCCCCTGCGAGGCCATCCGCAGGAGACCCTGCCCGCCGACATTGCGATTCCTTTGGACGGGCCCGTTTTCGCGCGGGCCCTGGGGGCCTACGAGGCCCATCTTCGCGAAATGGCGCTGCTGGCTTCCCGAGCCGGGATTCCCATCCTCCTGACGACGGTTCCCAGCAATCTCCGCGATCAAAGTCCCATGCATTCTCTCTGGCGGTCCGACCTGACCGACGAGCAACGGCAGGAGCAAGCCGAGCGATACAAGGTCGCCGCGCGACATCTGTCGTACCAGGAGTACGACGCGGCGCTGGCGGCCCTCGTGGCCGCCCGCCAGGTCGACCCCCACTGCGCCCTTCTTGCTTACCGGCAAGCTCAGTGCCTGGAGACGCTCAAGCGGCGGGCAGAGGCGGCCGAGGCCTACGCCCTGGCTGCCGACCTGGACGGATGCCGGTTCCGGGCGCCCAGCGTCTTTAACGCAGTGGTTCAGCGGGTCGCTTCCGCGGGTCTCGACTCCGTGCATTTCTGCGACGTGGCTGGCCGTTTGCGCGACCTGTCCAAGCTGCCCGCGCCAGGCGAGGACTTTTTTCTGGAACACGTCCACTACAACCTGGAGGGAAACTGGCGCGTGGCGTTGATCCTTGGAGAATTCATCCAGGAGCAGTTCCTGCATGACGCGTGGCGGACCGAGCGCATCCCGAATGAAGCACGTCGGGACGCGCTTTTGGGGGTGACTCCCCTCGACCGTCTGGCGGCGGATACATTCGCCTTGATGATCGTGCAGGCCTGGCCGTTGAACTTGGCGCCGGACAGCGTTCTCCAGGCCGAGCGGGTGAAGGCACGGATAGGGCAAGACTTCGCGCTGTTGTCCCCCTGGGAACGGAAGGTGTTCGCCGACTTGAGCCTCGATGCGATCCAACAAGACCTTCTGGGGGGCATGGCCGACGGGTACCGGGGCGCCGGCCGGAACGATCTGGCCGAGGAGATGTTGCGCTTGCGCCGGCTGCGGCGTCCCTGGGAGGCGACCGACTGAGAAGCCCGAAGCGGACAACGGCCCAGGTGTCCCATGCGAGGCGACAACGACGCCCCGCGTGGCGATCGGCAGGCGCTCGTCCGCGTCACTCGGGCCCCAGGGGCCGTCGTCCCGGCGAGCGGACTTGCGGCGTCGCGCCAAGGGTTCCGTCGAGTTGGACGCGGTGGGTGTCGCGCACCGCGGCCAACAACGCGCGCGGCGACGTGGCAACCGGCCCGGTGATGAATTCCGGCAAAGTGTACATCGAGAGAAAGTCGTCGTAGAAGCCGGGGTCGCGCTGCGGGAGGAGGAACGGCTTGGAGGCGCGACCGGCCTGATCCACGTGGGACAGGTACAGTCGCGTGAAGATGCCGGTGGGCCGCTTGCTGCTGAAAATGATCCACCGCCCGTTGCTGGACCAGCAATGCCAGGACTCGGCGAACTCGCTGTTGCACTCCAGCTTCCAGTAATCCCCGTTTTCCAGGTTCATCAGATACAGGTCGCTTTCCGGCTGATACAGCGCGAAGTCGCCATGGTCGCACATGGAGAACAACAGGTACCGGCCGTCGGGCGAGACACGCGGATTGATGTTGCTCTTTCCCGTCCGCGACGCGGAGAGCACCGTCTCCACCGCGCCCCATTGGTCCGCCTCGACGTCGTAACGCACGCGTTTCAAGTCATATCGGAGCTGGGCATAATACTGATCGGGAAAGGTTACGTAGTCCGGCCAAAGCTTCGGTGCGCTGGCAAAATACAGGTACTTGCCATCGGGACTCCACGCCGGTTGGGTCTCCAACCGGGTGGGATCCGCGATCGGGGCCGCGGTTTGCCATTTCCGGAGGTCAAGGCGGTAGTAACCCAAGTCGGAATCCGAGTCCATCGCGTCGCGCGTCTGGATCCGTTCCGTGTGGTAAAACAACTGGATGTCGAACCGCGAAAACACGACCACCTTGCCGCTGGGATGCCAGGCGGCGTGTCCCAGACGAGCGGCTAGCGTGTGTATCTCCCCGTCCTGCGCGAACAGCGACGCGTCGCCGTAGCCCCCGCGAAAGTTCAGCGACAGGCGGCTCGGGTCGCGATCCTGAAACGCATGGCAGTGAACGCACCCGCCTCCAAACCAGCGCCCGTCGAGCACCGCCGATTCCTCGTAAGTCTCCAGCCGACGCTGGTAGACGCCGATCGCGCGATAGTACAGCGCGTCGGGTTTCAACCGCCGGTAGGCGATATGGCTGTCGATTTCCTCTTCGGCGATTCGGTTCGTCAAGCTCTCAAAGCGCCGCCAGGCGGCGTCGCTGCGGGCGTAGACGTCGATCGTCAAGGTATTTCCGCGGTTCTCCATGAGCAGGCGGCGCCAACCGCCCGGAGGAATCTCCACCTCGCCTGAGCGGCTGACAATCTCCACGGGCGTCCCTTGGAGCGAACGGATGCGGACGAAGAACAGATCGCCCGGCTCCTCGACGCGGAAGTTCAGCGGAGCGATATTTGGCGGGACGACGAGGTCGCGGTAGTCGGGGTGAATCCGAGGCGGCCGCGACGCAGGAAGAGCCCCGTCGAGAACCGCGTCGCCAGGCCGCCGCGGGAAATGCCGCGCCGTCCCCACGACGGCCAGCCCAACGGCGCCGAGAATCACAATGCCAATCCCCCACTTCGCCTTCATTGCGTCCTTCCCACTCCTGAGACGCCGAACGCGTAATAGTAGAAGTAACTATTCCCGAACTCCTCGGCCAAGGCGGCGGCCGCCACGTGCGGCTGCTTCGGCCATGACCGGAAGCGCTCGACGAATTGTTGGAACCTCTCGGCGGTCTCCCGGCGGATGCTCTGCCCGCGCAGCTCGACGGGCCGAGACGTCGCGTTGGCGTGGATCAAGATCGCCTCTTCGTAGTGGCGAGGGATCTCGCGGCAGCCGAAATCGTTCAGTCGATGGAGATTCTGCACGAACTTGTCCAGGCGGCGGCTGAGGAGATAGAAGGCCATCAAGTACTCGAACGCCATCTTATTCTGGGGGTTGGCCGAAAGCAGGCTTTCCAGCATCAGATCCTCGGAGTAGGTCTGGAAAACGCGATCGTCGCGGCGCCGCAACGCGCGCACCCTGTCGATCTGCCAATCCTCGGCTGCCAAGGACGATCTAGCGACCGCCTCCCATAAGGCCTCCGCACGGCGACATTGAGTTACGTGCTTTCTCAACCTCCGGAGGAACATGCGCGCGGCTTCGCGGCCGGGAGAAATGGAGTCCTTGCACGGGGTTGATTGCCCTGGGGCCTGGTCCTTTGCCAGGCACACCAGCGCCAGCAGTTCCAACGCCCCGGGGCACTCGCCCACGGCCTCGAGCCGTTCAAAGGCCCATTGTTCCGCCAGATTGAGGTCGCCCAGCTCCCAGGCGATCTCCGAGAGCATCCAGAACTTCGGCGGGCCGTGCGGGACCTCGGCGCTCAACAGAAGCAACCCAGCCGGGTCTTGTGAGAAAGTGAACATATCGTCCCCGAGTCGGCCCGTATGGCAGAGCGCCCGGTTCACCAGATGGCGGGAAAAACAATCGTGGCCGGAGCCTGGAAGCCGCCGTGCCGCATGCAGCACCTTGTCCCATTGCCGCTGGAGCGAGAAGTGCACCATTTGGAAACGCACCTCGCGGTGCGGGGCACGCAAAAACAGGTGGACCGCCACGACCCCTGCGGTCAGCAGCGCCAGTTGCGCTGGCAAGCGAAGGGTCGGCCTCCCCCACCACGGGAAAGCGGCGATGCGACCCCGAAGATCCAGCGGCAGCAGGCGGCTCGTCGCCACGACCCACAACATCCCGAGCGGGAACAGAAACAGCCCTCGCAGGATCATCAGCGGGACGAGTTCCATGTCCGACGTGCTTCCTGGCCCAAACGGCCAGGCCACGCTGTAGGCGTCCATGGCGGTCAAGTAATACCATTTTGTGCCGATGATCCAGGGCGTCACGACGCTTGCCGCGACCGCGGCCACACCAGCCACCCCGCGGCGCCGGACGCTCGCGCACCACGTGCCGACCAGCAGGCCGAAGAGGACGCAAACGGTCCCGGCCAGACAATAGAGCCCCGCGCATGCCGCGAGAAACACAACCGGGCGTCCGGCGCGAGCGAGGCCGCCCCCGCGAGCCAGGATCGGCATCCGCTGGTAGGCCACTGCCACCCACAGACACGCCGCCAACGCCGCCAAGGCGTCCAGCGGATGATGAAGCGTGCGATACAAGGCCAGCACGCCCAACGCGGGAACCATGCCTGGAAGCCACGCGTTTCTCGCCCCCATGTCTCGGATCAAACAGTTCGTGCCAAGGCAGAGCAGCGCGGCCGTCCCCGTAACAATCAAAGCTCCCAACACCGGGGCGGAGAACCATTGGGAAAGAAAGGCGGCGACGCATTCCACGGGGCCGGCGGCCCGGGACCATGCCTCGTGAAAGCAGCGCTCCTCGAGGGTGAACTCCGGATAAGGAAGGTAAATGCCGAACGCGTCGTAGATCAGGCGAGGCTGGATGACCAACCAGAGGTAGACCCAGGCGCCCGCGAAAAAAACGCCTTGGACCAGCCATCGGCCCCCGCTTCCCCTGAAGGGGCCGGCGTGCAAGCGGACTCTGCAAGCCCCTTCCGGTGTCGTCATGGGCTCACCGCTGGATGCGTCCTCTCACCCGCCCCCATCCGAAGAGTTCATGCTGCCAGCGTGGGCAGGTCCGCAGATGGCCTTCACAATCGCCCGCTCCGAGGCGGGGACCGGCGACGGCGTCAACTCGGGGGCATTGTACGTCTTCAGGAAACGGTCGTAGAACGTGGGGTCCTTCTGGGGCAGCAGCACCGGCTTGTGGGCACGGCCCTGCTCGTCGATGTAACTGAAGTAGAGCCGGGCGAAGATCCCATCGCGGCGCTTGCTGGCAAAGACGATCCAACGGCTGTTGCTGGACCAACTGTGCCACGACTCGCTGCGCGGACTGTTGATGTCCAACCGCGTGTAGCGCCGCGTGCCAAGGTCCATCAGGTACAGATCGCTCGAAGGCTGGAAGGGTGGGAATTCGCCATATTCGCACATGCAGAACAGCAACCATCGCCCGTCCGGGGAGACCCTCGGCTCGACGACGCTCATCCCCGTGTCCTTGGCCAAGAGCACCGGCTCCACCTCCCCCCATTGCCCGGAATCCGCGTCATAACGGACACGCATCAAATCGTAGCGGACTTCCCGGTAGCGGTCCTTCGGCACGGGGTCCGTGCTGCAGAAGTAGAGGTACTGGCCGTCGGGCGACCAGGCGGGAAAGGTCTCCACCCGGTCCCCGCGGGAGATTTGCGGCGCGGTGGTGACCGTGTCCGAATCGGCGTGGTACAGCGCCAGGTCCGACTCGCCGTTGAAGACATCCCGGTTCTCGCCGACCGCGTGAAAGAACTGCATCATGTCGCCGGCAACAAACGCGGCCACCTGCCCGTTGGGATGCCACGCGACATACCCGGCCAGCGAGTTCGTGACGCGGCCGCGCTTGGACTCGGCGCTGCGGACCAGCTTGCGGCTGTCCACCTTCTTCACCTGACCTTGACGGACCACGATCATTCCGTTCAGGTCGGAGAGATCGCCCGAGCCCCGAGAATGCAAAATCATCTGGTCGTCATGGCCAGGCGCAAACGTGTGACAGTTGACGCAGCCGCCGCCTCGGCCGAACGACTGGTTGTCGACGACCACCGACTCCTCGTACGTCTCCACGTCCCGCTGGTAGATCGCCACGTTGACGCGGACGATGTAGATTGGCCTGATCAGCCGGTAGCAGAGGTAGCGGTCGATGTCTGCGTCCGCGATCGTGCTGGCGAGCGGCTCGAACCGGGCCCATTGCCCGTCGGGGCGGCGCACGCAGACGTCAAAGGTCAGCTTGCCGCCCCGGTTGACCTCCAGCAATTGGCGCCACCGTCGCGGAGGAATCGGAATCGCTCCGTTTCGGCTGGCCACGTCGATTGCCTCGCCCGCGTCCCCGTGAATCCGGACCCGGTAATCCGTGCCCGGCTCCTCCACCAGGAAATTGAGCGGCGCGATGTTGGGCGGAATCACCGTGCCGCCATAGTCAGGCTCGATCCGCGGCGGGCGCGCGACGTGGACCATGGCTTCCATGGCCATCTCGCCGCTTGTCCCCGCCCCGAGACCACGAAGCAGCCAGCCCGCCGCCAGCACACCGAGGGACGCGGCGCCGTAAACCGCCAGTCGATTCATCGCCTTGGCCTCGCTTGGAAGAGCCGCGGGTCGCTGCAACCAAACAGATAGAAGAAATAATAGGTGTCGCCAAACTCCGGGTAAAGCGCCGCAAAGGCCTCGAAGGGGCCTGCGCGCACCCTCCCCAATGCCTGCGTGAATTCATCGGCGCGCCGTCGTGTTTCCGGGCGGACCTGACGGCCGCCAAGATCCATCCTCGGCGGGCCGTTCGCGCCCCAAGAGATCAGGATCGCCTCTTCGCAGTGCCGCGGCAAGCGGGCCCTGCCGAAGTCGTCGAAACGCCGGAGATTCGCGGTGAGCTTGTCAATCTGCCGAGTCAGCAGGTAATAGGCCATCAAGTACTCGAATGCCATGGCGTTCCGCGGATTGCGGTCAAGAAGATGGACAAGCATTGTCTCCGTGTCCAGATTTCCGGTAAAGTCCCGCTCCACCATCAAGGCGCGGCGGGTCGCGACCGCGGGCACTGCGGAAAGCGTGGGGTCCGCGTCCATGAGCCGTCGGAACGCCCGTGCCCAGTCTCGGTGGAGGAGGCTCCGCTCAAGCACCGCAAGGAACCTCCGCGCCGCATCCAACTCGCCCTTGATCGCGTGGAGGTAGACCAGACGCTGGAGGATGCGAGGCTGCTCCCCGAAGATCTCCAAGGCCTCGTATGCCATGTGTTGTGACTCGTTGACCCGCCCAAGCTCGAAGAGAATATCGCTCGATTCCAGCGGAGCCCGTTGCGCCGTCGCCGTGACGCTGTCCCATTGCATGGTCAGAGTCCGCACGGAATCCGCCACCTGGGGATACTCAAACATCCGCTCCAGCAGCTCGCCGCGATGGTAAAGGGCCCGGTTGACCTGAAACGCGGTCCACGCGTCGGATGGCGGGAGACGGCGAGCATACTTCAACACGTCCGTCCACTGCTCGCGCTCGGCGCTGGAAGCGACCAACAGCGCGTATTTCCTCGTCACGTCAAACAGGAGGAAGTCGGCCGCGATCGCCAAGGCGATCAGCGCGGCCAAAGAAACAGCCGGGCGGAGATCGGGCATCGGGCGACCGGCGGCCGGCACCGCGATGTCCGAGCTATTCGAGGCGGAAGGCGCCTCCAAGGAAAGAGCCAACGAACCGCCGGGACGCCCACGGCACGTCGCTGCCAGGGCTGCGAGGGGGAACGACAGCAACAGAGCCGCGCGGATGGCCCAACTGACCGGGGCTTGCGACGGTGCGGCCAGCCAATACCGCTCCCGTGGGAGGAAAAGCCCGCGGTATGCGTCCTCGATGCTTTGAGAAAAAAACCATCCGCCAACGACCAGCGGCACGATCACGGCGGACAACGCACACAGCATACCCCACCACCGGCAACGGTGGACTCGCCACTCAAGAATGCCGCAGAGGAGAGCGAACACCACATACAGCCCGGCGATCGCCCAGTACGCCATTGCCGACAGAATCGCAAACGCCGTCACCCGTTCGGCACAACGCCGATGGCCGATGCATGCGTATGCAGCGGTCAGGCCAAGGACCATGCCAAGGCCCGCGCAGATGCGCACCGGGTGATGGTATTGCCCCAAGAGCATCGAAATCGGCAGCAAGGGCACAAGACAGAGAACTGAACCAGCCCCTTGCGACATGGCCGCCAGGACCCAGCGAGTCGCCATGCAGATCAGCGCGGCCAGGACAGTGATCACCAATGCGCCTAGCCATCCGACGACAAACAGCGGCGACAACAAGGCCCCGGCGAAATCCACGGCCCCCCCGAGCCGAGCAAGCAATGGAACCAAGAAGTCGGAATCCAACCGCAGAAGACTGGGACTTTGCTGGTAGAACAGTTCCGGCCGAACACGCAGCAGGGCGTAGAAGTAAAGGCCAACCATCACACTTAGGCTCGTCGCGACCTTTTCCACGCGCCACCATTGTCGCCCGACGATTTGCATCATTTCTTCTCTGCACGAATTCGCTTGCCGCAGCTTCCTCGGGTTGGATGCTGACCAGGCGGGTATTTCAGAAAGCGCATGGGAGACAACGCGTGTCAATAAGGCCGAGACATCTGCCGGACCCAATTGATGATCCAGAGGCAAGTGCGTAGCCTGATTTGCACGGAGGGCAACCCGCCAGACCCTCCGTGCGAATAATGGTTGAGACACTGCCTCCTTGGTAATTGCTGTCGAGGGCAAGGAGGTACGTGAAATGGAAAAGGCAACGATGTTGGGAATGGATCAGGGGGTGGTGGGCGGAACGGAAGGAGGGCGTAACCCGACTGGAGTTCCGCCCACCACCGGCGCGGCCCCGGCGGGGGGGCGGCAGGCAGGGTCAAGCCGATCCCGGATCGCACTTCACTATTCATAGTCGGTCTTTTTATTAACATTCCACCTGATGGATGGGGTGGTATTCCTGGTCAGGTTTGGGCATAATCTTGCAGTGTTTGCAGAGGGCCTCATCGCGATCCGGGCCCACGAGAGTGGGTTGTCGGCTGTGGTCGATCCACTAATAATGGGGGTACGAGCGTAGCTATAATTTATCATCTCAGGCACGAGCCACCTCGGAAATGGGAGGTCGTGATCCACACGGCGTTTCGTTCCGGACCGCGTCGCAGCGTCCATCAGAGGCTGTAGCTCAGTCGGTAGAGCAACGGACTTTTAATCCGTAGGCCTCGGGTTCGAGTCCCGACAGCCTCACTGAGCCAGAGGGGGCATTATGCCCCCTTTCTTGTGGTCAACGTCGCGTTGGCGATTCGTTATGCCGCGAAAGTAGAAGTCGCCCGATCGCAGCTCTTCTGTTTTTTGCCGCACTGCCGCAATTGTTGGCATTCACGGCGCTTTTCTTATTTTCAGGATATCTATAAAATCCACCTGTCGGCACCTCGCTGGCCACGAGGTGGTTTTGTTGTCTGAGGAAGCGAGCTTTAGGGAGGTCGTGGACTGACGCGAGCGCCCTGGTCAGGCGGCCTTGTCCGTGGGAGGATGCCGCACAAGGTTTGAAAACGAGGAGGGAAATCTATGGCTGCGTTTCGAAGGTTGTGGACGGACGAGTCGGGGTTCATTATCTCGGCGGAGTTGATTCTCATCGCCACGATCTTGGTGATCGGGCTGATTGTCGGACTTGCGGTGCTCCGCAATCAGGTGGTTCAGGAACTGGTCGACGTAGCCCAAGCCATTGGTGCAATCAGCCAGAGCTTCTGTTTCTCGGGCATCATCAAGCCGGGCGTGGCCTGGACTGATGCCACGTGCTACATCGATCTGGTCGACTTTTGCCAGACACCGCAAACAGCGGGCCAGCCGCCGGGAGGCATTTCGGTCACCGTATTCCCCGTTTGGGCACCAGGAACTGCTCCTGGTGGGGAGCGTGCCTGGTAGACGGCACCCGGTTGGTGCAGGCGGTTTATCCGCATCAATGGTTTGATCTCGTCGTTTCCCTCTCCGGGATCTGCGTTCCGGAGGGGGACTTTCGTTTCTTGGGACCGATTCCAAGCTACAATAGGATGAGTCCTCCCCAAGGCCGCCGCCGACAGAGACGTGGCGGGAAACGATCGGTCGCCTGGTTGGCGCACAACGCCGCGCCTGTCCATGGGTCAGGGCAACATCGCGCCGTCGGCAATGTTCATTGAAGTGCTTATCACCGCGTCGGTGGTTGTGTTCACCTTGGCTTGCATGGTGATCGACGTTCGTAGCCGGCGCATCCCCAATTGGTTGACCGTCCCATCCTTTGCATTGGGGGTTGTTGTCCATACGGCATCCGGTGGATGGTCGGGTCTCCAAACGTCGTTAGCGGGGTTCGCGACCGGCTTCCTCATTATGTTCGTGCTATGGTTGGTCGGTGGCGGAGGTGGCGGAGATGTGAAAATGGTCGGCGCCTTAGGCGCGTGGCTCGGGGCCACGATGGTCGTTTTCGCCTTCCTGGCCAGTGCCGTGGTTACGGTGTTCATCGTTTTGGGGGCGATTCTCTCGGAGGCGTTTTCTCGGGGCAAGGTGAGAAATGATCCCTCGGCGGGACGGTCGGCAAACCAGGCCAGCCGCTCGCGGAATCCGCTCAAGGCGGCCTCCCGGCCCGGCCGCATCGTTCCCTACGCCGTGCCCTTGGCCATCGGAACTTGGGTAGTCCTTGCGTTGTCGTTGTGGCGTTTTGGGGGGCTGTTTGAAGGCGGGCTGTACTAGACTCGAGGGCGGACGGGTCTGGGCAACAAGGCGAATGGTGGCTGACGATCAAGGCTTCTTTTGCTCGGGACGGATGCCCGACGGACGTGTCCGGTCGAGTCCGGAAGGAGCAATGTTGTGCAACGGTTAAGTCCAGGTACGTTGATAGTCGGGGTGTTCGCGATTTGCCTGGGGCTGCTGGCCATGTATGCGGTAAAGCGGTACATGACGCCAACGGAGCTGCCTCCGCCCGAACCCCCCAAAGTCGAAACCCTGCGAATCCCGGTGGCCGCGATCGATTTGCCCAAGGGCCGGAAGGTCGACGAGGCCGACGTGATGACGCTGTCGATGACCATGGAGCAGGCCGTCCAGGCGAAGTTCCCACGCCTGTACATGGACCGCGTGCAACAGATCCAGGGGCGAATCCTCAAGGAGCCCGTCAAGGCCGGCCGGCCGTTTGAGCCGTCGGTTTTCTATCCGGTCGGGATGGGGCCCGATCCGACGGAAGACCTTCAGCCGGGTGAGAGGGCCGTGGTCATTCCTTTTGCGCGCGACAGCGTGGACGACCAGTTCATTGTTCCCGGCTCCGTGGTGGACGTGCTTTTCCGCGCGAATCCGGACCCCTCGATCGGCGCGACCGACGCCACGGTCACGCTTCTGAGCGGGGTGCGAATCCTGGCCGTTGGCAAGGAGACGGTGGCCGGAACCAAAGAGAAGGCCGAAGAAGGCACCGGCGCACAGGCCACGCGCACCGTCACGCTCGCCGTGACGCAGACGCAGGCCCGAGCGCTGAAGGTCGTCGAGGGGCGTGGATCCATGATGATCGCCTTGCGGAACAAGAAAGACACCGCGTTGGCCGAGGCTGGCGGTCCGACGAGTCTGCCGGGCCTTTTGGGCATGAAGGAGCCGCCGCGTCCGTTCGTGTCGGAGATCTATCGGGGGGGGATGTACTCGGCGACGACGTTTGCGGGCGGACTGCGCGAGAAGATCAAACTCGACCCGCCGTTTGGGCTGCCGGTGTCCATGGAACCCAAGGGCGACAAGGCCAAGGAAATCGAGGTATGGCCGTATGGTTGGGGCTGGGGGGGCGGCGCGTGGTGGCCCTGGACGGGAGTCGGGCGAGGGACGGTGAATTGGGGCGTGAACGCCTGGGGCGGCTGGGGGCGAGGTTGGGGAGGCGGTTGGGGGTGGGGACGTTAGCCATGACGACCGATGCGATGCTCGCCGCATGCGCGGCAGAATCCGAGTTTGTGGTCGATCCCGCCGAGCTCGAATTCCAACGCCTCAAAACGGCCGTTCACGAGGAACTCGTCGAGTCGCTCGATCTGTCGCGCGTCGGCGAGATGGACCACGACTGGCTCGTGGCCGAGATCCGCCGCCTTGGAGAGGAGATTTGCCGGGAGCGCGGCAAGGACCTTTCCGAAGAAGGCCACCGCCGCATGCTCGGCGAGCTGTTGGACGAGATCTTCGGGCTCGGCCCGCTGGAGTGCCTGATGCAGGATCCCGCGATCAGCGACATCCTCGTCAACGGCCCGCACGAAGTGTTCGTCGAACGGCACGGGCGTCTGGAGCGGGCGGGGGTGATTTTCGCCGACGAACGGCACCTGATGCGGATCATCCAGCGGATCGTGGCCAAGGTCGGGCGGCGCATCGACGAAGTCAGCCCGATGGTCGACGCCCGGCTCCCTGACGGCTCGCGCGTCAACGCGATCATTCCTCCGCTGGCGTTGGGCGGGCCGAAGCTCTCCATCCGCCGCTTTGGCAAGCATCGCCTGAAAGCCGACGATTTGGTGGCCCTGGGTACGGCCCCGGCCGAGATGATGCAGTTTCTCGAGGCGGCCGTGCGGGCGCGGGTGAGTTTTCTGATCTCGGGCGGGACGGGGGCGGGCAAGACGACCCTGCTCAACGCCCTGTCCGCGTACATTCCCCGCGGCGAGCGGTTGATCACCATCGAGGATTCCGCCGAGTTGATGCTCGACCACATCCACGTCGTCCGCCTGGAGACGCGCGACGCGAACGTGGAGGGGGCGGGCATGGTGACCCAACGGGATCTGGTCCGCAACAGCCTGCGCATGCGTCCCGACCGGATCCTCGTGGGCGAGGTCCGCGGCGCGGAGGCCCTGGACATGCTCCAGGCCATGAACACCGGCCATGAGGGCTCGCTGACGACGATCCACGCCAACGACACGCGCGACGCCCTGGCCCGGCTCGAAATGATGGTCGCGATGACCGGCCTGGAACTGCCCATCCCGGTGGTGCGCCAGTACATCGCCGCCGGCATTCGCCTGGTGGTCCACGTCACGCGGTTGCAAGGCGGCGCGCGCAAGATCACGCGGATCACGGAGCTGGTGGGCATCGAGGGCGGGACGTATCGGTTGGAGGACATTTTTGGATACCGGCAGACGGGCGTGGACGCCGAGGGCAACGCCGTTGGCGAGTTCTACGTCACCGGGTACATTCCAGCCTGCGTGGAGCGATTGAGAACGACGGGGGCGGCGATTTCGGACGCCTGGTTCGCGCGGCGAACGATCGCCGACCGCCCAGGGGCCGAGGGCCCGCCGCTGCCCGAATATCATCTCCCGCCGCGCGAGCCCCCCCATGAGTCTTGAAACCGTTTCCTTGATCGTGTTTGTGGCCGTGGTCGCCGCGGTGGGCGCCGTTGCGCTCGTGGTGCGCGACGTGCGATCGGCCCGGCGGGCAGCGCAAGTTGTGGCGGTCCAGCGCGCCCGGCTCCAACGCCTCAAACGCCCCGAACCGGAAGCGGAAGGCGAGCTTTCCGTGGCGGGGTTCGACCGCTGGCTGGAAGGGCTGGTCCAGGACGCCGGACTGGATTGGAATCCCACGCTGACGGCGATGCTCATGGTCGCCTGGGGACTGCTTTGCGGAGTCGCCCTGTTCACGTACAACGAACGTTTTCCGATGGCGGTGGTTGCCGGGCTGCTCGCCATTCCCCTGCCGCTGGCCTGGCTGATCCTCCGTCGTTCCCGGCGGCTGGCAAGAGTTCAAGATCAGATGCCCCAGGCCCTGGACACCCTGGCCCGCAGCATCCGCGCCGGGCAGACGCTGGAGCAAGCCATGGGGTTGGTGGGTGACCATTGCCCGGATCCCCTGGGCCACGAGTTTCGCTGGTGCGCCCGGCAATTCAGCATGGGGCTGGGCCTGCCGGCCGTGATGCGGTCGTTCGTGCGGCGATTGCCGCTGTATGATGTGCGGATCCTGGCCACGACGCTGGTCGTTCACCGGCAGATGGGCGGCAACGTGGTCAGCGTGTTGGAGCGCCTGGCCCAGGTGATTCGCGATCGGCTGAACAGCCGGCGTCAATTGCGGGCGACGACGGCGGCGGGCCGGGCGTCGGCGGCGTTCATCGCCCTGGCCACCCCGGCCGTGTTCCTCTATTTCGTCGTCTTCCGCCCCGACTACACGGCGGAAATGTTGGGAGACCCGCTGGGGCAATCGATACTCGGGGCCGCCGCGGTGTTGGAAATCGTGGGATTGATCTGGATGGCCCGTTTGTTGCGGTCCACGTATTGAACCGGCGGAGGATGCCTGAAGCGGTCGGGCGGCGTTTCCGGGAGACATCGGCATGGGAGTCCTGGTTCCAATCACGTTTCTCGCGGTCACCGTGGGGAGTTTCCTGCTCCTCAACGGGTTTGTGCGCGCCGGGCAGAATCGCGAGGACGCGGTGGCCACGCCCCGGGGACCGCGACCTCTGATCTTCGGCGGATTGACCCACGCCTTGGCCGGGATGTTTCCCCTCCGCCCCGAAACCCGCGATCGCTATGTGAAGTTCCTGCGTCAGGCCGGCCATTACCACTCGCAAGCCTTGGCCGAGTACCTGGCCTTGCGCAACGCGCTGGTGGTGGGCTCGTTTCTCTTGACCCTCGCGGCGATCGTGGTGGCGACGGAACCGGGCGAGCCGCTGATGTATCAGATCGGCGTCGCGGGGCTGGTGGTGATCGTCCTGTTGTACTCGCTCCCCCGGCTTGGATTGGAAGCCGCGGCCAACGCCCGAACCCGGCGCATCGAGCAAAGCCTGCCCGACGCCCTGGACATGATCACGATGTGCGCGTCGGCGGGGCTGCCGTTGCAAAACGCGATCTTGCGGATCAGCGACGAATTGCGGTCGAGCCATCCGGACCTGGCCTTCGAGCTGCGGATCGTGGGCCGTCACGCCGAGACGAACGCGCTGAGCGCGGCGTTCCAGCATTTCGCCCGGCGGCTCGACGTTCCCGACGTCCATTCCGTGGCTTCGATGGTCTGGCAGGCGGAACAACACGGGGCGAGCGTGGCCGGCGCGTTTCATGCGTTTTCCGACCAGGTGCGGCTGACCCGCCGCCAACGGGCCGAGGAAGCGGCCAACAAGACGGCTTTCAAGATGCTCTTCCCCCTGGTGCTCTGCCTCATGCCGGCGGTATACTTGGTGCTCTTGGGACCGGCGGTGCTGGAGCTGAGGAACTTCTTCCGGACCGCGCGGGAGCCTGGCGGGCCGTTGGCGATGCCGGACATGCAAGTCTTGGCCACGCCGCCGATTTCGCCGGAGTTGAGCGGGCCAACGCCGGCGACTCCCGGCGCAGCGGCCGCGCCGGCCCGCACCGCGCTGCCGCCGCTGACTCCATGACGTCTCCCCCCGGCCCAAGCCCGCCGGCGGGTTCTGCATTTCGAGATTCGGTTTTTGCCGCCGCGCGGCGATCCATCGCCCTGACCTCCGTGAGCTTGCCATGTCCGATGAACCGTTGATCGCCGTTTTCGTGGATTTCGAGAACCTCGCCCTTGGCGTGCGCGAGATGAAGTCCGAGGCCTTTCAGATCCAGTTGGTGCTCAAGCGGCTGCTGGAGAAGGGCCGGATCGTCTACAAGCGGGCCTATTGCGACTGGAGCAACTACCGGGACGCCGTGCGGGAGTTCCACGCCCAGGGGATTGAACTGGTCGACATCCCCCAGAGCAAGGCCAGCGGCAAGAACAGCGCCGACATCCACATGGTCGTGGACGCGTTGGACCTCTGTTACGCCAAGCAACACATCGACGTGTTTGCCCTGCTTTCCGGCGACAGCGACTTTTCGCCGCTGGTCTCCAAACTGAAGGAGAACGACAAACGCGTGATCGGCTGCGGCGTCAAGAGTTCCACCTCGAACCTGCTCATCGCTGCGTGCGACGAGTTCATCTACTACGACGACCTGGTGCGGGAAGCGCAGCGGGCCCGGGCGATCGCCGGCAGGGCGAAAAAACAGACCGACAAGAAGCAGGACGCCATCGACAAGCTGCTGAAGATCGTCCGCTCCCTCGAGGTCGACTACGATCCGCTCTGGGGCTCGATGGTCAAACAGGCGATCCGCCGCGTCTATCCCGATTTCAACGAAACCTACTACGGCTACCGCACCTTTTCCGACCTCTTGGAAGACGCCCAATCCCGCGGACTAATCGAACTGGAGCACGACGAGGCCCGAGGCAACTACAAAGTCCGTCTCAAGGAACCCCAGGCGTGAGTTCTTGTAACCGTTCACGGGGACTGTCCCGATTTTCGCGGCGAAGTCCGCGAAAATGGGACTGTTTCCGATGGCCGGTCAGGGGCAGACGCATTTTTCGGCGCGAAACGGTCCGAAAAAACGCGCCAGTTCCCGGCCTGTGAACGGTTGCCATTTCTTGAATCCCGGCGGGCGGTGGGAAGGGCAATCGCCGCCGAAGCCACAAGGGCGTTCCCAGAGCCCTTGTGGCTTCGCTCCCGCGCCCCGGAGACGGGGTCGAGCGGCCGGGGGATACGGGCCGAGCGTCCCTTCGGGAGGGCCGAGGGGGGAATCGGGCCGCCAGGCAAGCCAACGGGAAATCCCGCGCCAGTCCTCGACGGCCGACTGGGCGACGCTTGATTCCTCTTCCGTTTGCAGGGCTCCGACGCGCCTTGCCGCGTCCGGGCCTACTTTCCGGCCTCCTTGGCGCGGCGGGCGACGCGGACCTGGGCGCGGTACTGGGCCGCGAGTCGATCCCGCTCGGCGAATTCGTCGTCGGAGCGGGCGGGCCGGCGCTGGGCCGCCTGGAGTTGCTCGGCGACCACGTCGGGCTCGATTTCCTCGGCGGGCAGGGCCCGGCTCGTGAGCACCGTCACCACGTTGCCGAGCACCTCGACGAATCCGCCCTCGACATAGAATCGGTTCGTCTGGTCGGCTGCGCGGATCCGCAGTTCGCCCGATCCGAGCCGGCCGATCATGGGGGTGTGGCCCGGCGCAATCCCCATCTCCCCGTCATAGAGCGGCAGGGCCACAAACTCGGCCCGCTGGTCCAGCACGGTCTTTTCAGGCGTGACAATCAGGCATTGAATCTCGGGAGTCATCATCAGTCCTCGTCCGGGGTTCGCCGCGATGGCCCCATGGCTGGCGTCATGGACTCCGTGGTTCAACCCTTCTTCATCTTCTCCGCCTGCTCGGCGGCCTGCTCGATGGGGCCGACGTACATGAAGGCTTGCTCGGGCAGGTGGTCCCATTTGCCGTCGGCGATTTCCTCGAAACTGCGGATCGTTTCGGCCAACGGCGTGATCTCTCCCGGCTTGCCCGTGAACACCTCGGCCACCAAGAACGGCTGGGACAGGAAGCGTTCCATGCGTCGGGCCCGCTGGACCACGATCTTGTCCTCTTCGCTCAACTCGTCCACGCCGAGGATGGCGATAATGTCCTGGAGTTCGCGATAGCGTTGCAGGGTGCGCTGGACGCGGCGGGCGATGGCGTAATGGCGTTCCCCGACGTACTGGGGGTCGAGCACGCGGCTGGACGAGGCCAAGGGATCGACGGCCGGATAGATGCCCTTCTCGCTGATCGCCCGTTCCAGGTAAATGAAGGCGTCCAACTGGCCGAAGGCGGCGGCGGGGGCGGGATCGGTCGGGTCGTCGGCCGGAACGTAGACCGCCTGGACCGACGTGATCGCGCCCTTCGAGGTCGAGGCGATCCGCTCCTGAAGCGCGCCCATCTCCGTGGCCAACGTGGGCTGGTAGCCCACGGCCGAGGGCATCCGGCCCAGCAGCGCGGACACTTCGCTGCCCGCCTGCGAAAAACGGAAGATGTTGTCGATGAACAACAGCACGTCCGCCCCGGTCGTGTCGCGGAAATACTCGGCCATGGTCAGCGCCGACAGGGCCACGCGGAGCCGCGCGCCCGGCGGTTCGTTCATCTGGCCGAAGACCATGCATGTTTGCTCCAACACGCTGCGTCCCGTCTGGCCGATCTTGGACTTTTGCATTTCGAGCCAGAGGTCGTTGCCCTCGCGCGTCCGCTCGCCGACGCCGGCAAACACCGAGACGCCGCCGTGGGCCGAGGCGATCCTGGCGATGAGTTCAGTCAGGATCACGGTTTTTCCGAGGCCCGCCCCGCCAAACAGGCCCGCCTTGCCGCCGCGCACGAACGGCGTCAACAGGTCGATGACCTTGATGCCCGTCTCGAAGACCTCGGTCTTGGTCGACAGATCGGTGACTTCGGGCGATTCGCGGTGGATCGGCCAATAGTCGTCGGCCTGCACCGGACCCCGCCCGTCGATCGGCTCGCCCACCAGATTGAACACCCGGCCCAGCGTGCCCTTGCCGACCGGCACGCGGATCGGAGCGCCGGTGTCGAGGACTTGCATTCCGCGGACCAGGCCGTCGGTGCTGCCGAGGGCCACGCAACGCACGCGCCCTCCTCCCAAATGCTGCTGCACCTCGCCCGTCAACTGGATCCGAATGCCCTTGTTCTCGCATTCCACCCTGACCGCGTTGTAGATCGCCGGCAGGTGGCGTTCCTGGAACTCGACGTCGAACGTCGAGCCGATCACTTGGGTGACGCGGCCGTAATTGGGGTCCGCGGATTTGCTTTGCTTGGGAGCGGTTAAAGTCGACATGGTTCCTCCTCAGGGCCGATGCGTCCCCCTCGGACTTTGCGTCGAGGGCCCGCCGCGGGGCGGCCGCCAGCGCGGGACGCACAAGCCGCCAATCGTTCCCCCGCCGGAATCCACGCGGCGGGGGCTGTGGATTACTCGTTCAAGGCCTCGGCGCCGCCGACCACTTCCAGCAATTCGGAAGTGATCTGGCCTTGCCGGGCCCGGTTGTAGGTCATGGTCAGCATATCGATCATCGCCTCGGCGTTTTCGGTGGCGGCCTTCATGGCCGTCATCCGCGCGATCTGTTCGCTCACCGCGGCGTCGAGGAAGCACTTGAACAGCTTGACCTTGAAACTGGTGGGCACCACCTCCTCGAGGATCGCTTCGGGCGAAGGGAAGAATTCGTAGGGAGCGGCCGAGGGCGAACCAGCAAACGGCCCATTTCCCCCCTCCTCTTCCTCGGACACCAGCGCGCCGAGCGGCAGGAGCGTCTCCACGACCGCCACTTGTCGGCTGAGGTTTTCGAAGCGGGTGTAGGCGATCTCCAAGCGATCCAGCCGCCCGGCCAGATAGTCTTCCTGATACCGGTTGGCCAGGGCCTCGACCTCGGCGAAGGCGGGTTTGTCGTTGAAATGGGTGAAGGTCTGATGCGGTTGCACCCCCCGAAACCGAAAAGCCGAAATCCCCCGCTTGCCCGACACCTCCAAACGCGGACCCGGCATTTCCTCGGCCATGGCGTTCCAGCGGGCGGCGGCCAGGCGGAATACGGCGGCGTTGTAGCCCCCGCACAACCCCCGATTGGATGTCAGGGTCAGGAGGATGGCCGAGCGCACGGGTTCATGCGGCCGCAAGAGCGGATGGCTGACCTTCAGGCCGCCGCGCGCGAGGTGGCCGACCAGGGCGGTGATCCGCTTCGTGTACGCCGAGGCCGCCACGGCGCGGGCCATCGCCCGGCTGAAATTCGCCCGCGAAATCAGCTCCATCGTCCGCGTGATCTTGTGGATGTTGCGGATCGCTTTGCGGCGTTTGTCGAGTGCTCGGGCTTTGGCCATTGGTCCATCCCAGGAGACTGTCTTGTCTGCCCTCTGCCGTGGACGAGGCGAGCGGCCGGTGGCGGAGGGAACCTTCTTCCGCCCGCCAAATCCCCTTTAGGCTCTCACTTTCATCGGCTGTTTCTTGTCCGTGTAGGCCTTGTGATACTCGCCCATCGCGGCCAGAACCTGATCGGCCGTCGCCGCGTCGAGGTCTTGGGTGTCGGTGATTTTCTGCCAAAGGGCGGCCTTGCGCTCGTGGAAGAACTGAAGCATTCCGTCGAGCCAGGCGCGCACCTCGTCGAGCGGGATCCGGTCCAGCATTCCCCGGCTGCCGGCGAAGATGCTCAGCACCTGGTCGGTCACGTGCATCGGCCGATAGAGGCCCTGTTTCAAAAGTTCGGTCATGCGGTATCCGCGGTCGAGGCGGGCCTGGGTCGCGGGATCGAGTTCCGTGCCGAGTTGGGCGAAGGCTTCCAGCTCGCGGAAGGCCGCCAGGTCCAAGCGGAGACCGCCGGCCACCTTCTTCATCGCCGGGATCTGGGCCGCTCCGCCGACGCGCGACACCGAAATGCCCACGTTCATGGCCGGGCGCTGGCCGGCGAAGAACAAGTCGGGCTGGAGGTAGATTTGGCCGTCGGTGATGGAGATCACGTTGGTCGGGATGTAGGCGGAAACCTCGCCCTCGAGCGTCTCGACGATCGGCAGCGCCGTCAGCGATCCGCCGCCCAACTCGTCGCTGAGCTTCGCGGCCCGTTCCAACAGACGGCTGTGGCAATAGAAGATGTCGCCCGGGTAAGCCTCGCGCCCCGGCGGCCGCCGCATCAAGAGCGACAACTGGCGGTAGGCCTGGGCTTGCTTCGACAGATCGTCATACACGCACAGCGCGTGCCCGCCCCGGTACATGAAGTACTCGGCCATGGCGCAGCCGGCGTAGGGAGCGACGTATTGCAAGGGAGCGGGATCGCTGGCCCCGGCCACGATCACGCAGGTGTAGTCCATGGCCCCCTCGCGGCGCAGCACGTCGATCAGGCCGGCCACGGTCGATTCCTTCTGGCCGATCGCCACGTAGAAGCACTTCACGTCGGTCCGCTTCTGGTTGAGGATCGTGTCGATGCAGATCGAGGTCTTGCCGGTCTTGCGGTCGCCGATGATCAACTCGCGCTGCCCTCGCCCGATGGGCGTCATCGAGTCGATCGCCTTGATGCCGGTCTGGAGCGGCTCTTTGACGGGCTGGCGTTGGGCCACGCCGGGGGCCGACGATTCCACCGGCCGGCGCTCGCTGGTCATCACCGGGCCCCGCCCGTCCAACGGGTTCCCCAGCGGGTCCAACACGCGGCCCAACACGGCCTCGCCCACCGGCACGCTCAACAATCGGCCGGTGCTCCGCACCTCGTCGCCTTCCTCGATGCCCAGATAATCCCCGAGGATGATCACGCCCACCGAGTCCTCCTCGAGGTTCATCGCCAGGCCGCTGGCGCCGTTGGGAAACTCGACCATCTCGCCCGACGCCACGCCCGACAGGCCGTAGACGCGGGCGATGCCGTCGCCCAGGCTCACCACCCGGCCGACCTCCCGCACGTCGATCCGCGACTCGAAGCGCTCAATTTCCTGCTGGATGACGGAAGCGATCTCGTCGGCTTTGAATCTCATGGGCACTCCTGTCGATCACTTGCTGCCGCAAGGTTTGAAGTTGTCGGGCCACGGAGGCGTCGTAAATCGTGTCGCCCACGCGCACCACCATCCCGCCAATCACGGTGGGATCCACGCGCTGGCGGAGTTCGGGCTTTCCGCCCACCAGCGGCGCCAAGGCGTCGCGCAGGCGCCCCGCCGCGGCGGCGTCCAGCGGCGCGGCCGTGGCGACCTCGACCGCCACCTGCCCCAGTTGTTTCCGATGCAGCGCGCGGGCCCGGGCGGCCATCGCGCGGAGGCAGTTCATCCGCCCGTGGCGCGAGACCACTTTCAGAAAATTCAACACCAGCGGCGACGCCCGGCCGCCCAGCACGCGGTCGAGAACCCCCGACCGCTCTTCGTGCGAAATCACGCCCGAGACCAGCACGCGCTCGAAGTCGGGATAGACGTCGAGCACATCGGCCACGAGGGAATCCAGTTCCTCGAGGACGGCCGCGGTCTGGCCGGCGGCTTCGGCGGCCCCGAGCAACGCGGCGGCATAGACGTCGGCAATGTGTTCCAGCCCGATCTCCCGCTCCAGGGCCGCCGCAAGCTGCGCGTCGCGCTCGAGTCGATCATCGGACGTTGATGGCATCGCACATCCCCCGGGCCGGCAATCGCACGGCGTTCCGAAAGCATCCCCAGCGTCGTCGTGCCCGCCGGACGCTCCGCGAGCACCGCGCAAAATCCACGATCACGCCCGGCGAGCGTCCGGGGCCGTCGAACCGATCCGAAAGGCGAATGTCCGAGCCCCGGCGGCCGTGCGCCGACCGTCGCCGACTTCGAGCCTTCGGACGTTGGACTTCCCGCCACATTCGGATCCAGGCCTCCGTCATCTCCGGCCGATCGCCGGCGCCGATTTCCCCAAGCCCGCCACCGCCTGCTCGATGAGCCTGGCGTGCTCGGCGCGGTCGAGCTTGGCCTGCATGATTTTTCCGGCGAGTTCGACCGCCAGGTCGGCGCTGCGCTCCACCAGTTCGCGGAGGGCGTCGTCGGTGGCCGCCTCGATTTCGCGGAGGGCCCGCTCCTTCTCGCGGCGCGACTCCTCGCGGGTTTCGTCGAGCATTCGGCGGCCGAGGGCCTCGGCCTCGCGCCGGCCCCGCTCCAGGATCTCGCGAACCTCGGCCTCGGCGTTGGCCAGTCGTTGCTCGTAATCCGCCAGGATCCGCTTCGCTTCGGCGTTGGCCTGTTCGGCCGAGGCGATCTGGCCGTCGATGTGCTTTTCGCGTTCGTCGAGGGCTTGGACGATCCGGCGCCAGGCGGTCGGACCGAGCACGCCCAGCAAGAGCAGAAACACTACGGCCGTCCACAGCGCCAGATCGGCCTTGAAGTCGAGCGGATTGAGCCCTCCGCCCGCGTGACCGTCGCCCGCGGCGGCCGCCACCGCGCCCTCGAACAACACCCACCCGAGGGCGAGGCCGGGAACCAGTCGCATGAACATCGTGTTTGGGCTTTCGTGAAATGGCGGGCTAGCTTCGCACCATGCACACGATGAGGCCGAAGAACGTGGCCCCCTCGATGATCGCCGCGGCGATGATCATGGCGATCTGGATGCTGCCGGCGACCTCGGGCTGGCGGGCCATGCTCTCCACGGCGGTGGCGCCGATCTTGCCGATGCCCAACCCGGCCCCCAACACGATCAAGCCCGCCCCGAAAGCGCTGCCGGCCAGAAACGTAATCCCTCCCGAGCCCGACCCCGAACCCGGCTCGGCGGCCAGGGCGGGCGAGGCGGCCAACACGAAAAGCACAAACAACATCGCGATCTTGGACAGCTTGTTCACCAGAGTCCTCTCCTTTTTTGTGCGGGCGGCGGGCCCGGGGCTCGTGCATTTCCCGAAGTCGCGCGACTCCGGAACGCTGGACGAGCCATCAATGCGGGTGGATCGCCATCCCGATGAACAGGGCCGACAAAAACGTGAAAATGTACGCCTGAAGGAACGCCACGAGCAGTTCCAGGATATTCAAACAAAAAGCGCCGATCACGCTAGCGGGCATCACGCCGTACCATAACCAGCTCTGGGCGGTCGCCGCGATGAATCCCATGATCACCGCTAAGACCAGGTGCCCGGCGAACATGTTGGCCAAAAGACGCACGGAAAGCACGCCGTGCTTGATGCACACGCCCACCACCTCGATGGCGAGAATCATCGGCTTGAGAAACACGGCCAGCACCCAAGGCAGGTCCATGTGGGGGATTTGTCCCGTGAAATACCCCACCGGCCCCAACTTGAGCATCCCCGCCCCCACCGACATGCACAGCGCAATTCCGGCCAACGTGCCGGTCACGGCCAGCGCCCCGGTGGGCGAACCCATCCACGGAACCAACCCGATCAAATTGCAAAACAATACGAAGAAAAATGCGGTCCAAAGGTAGGGAAGAAAGCGATCGGCATCGTGTCGCCCGATGGCGGGCCGGGCGATTTCGTCCCGGATAAACACCAGGATCATCTCCAGAAGGTTCCAAAACCGGCCGCGCGGGGGCCGGCCGCCGCGGATTTTGCGCGCCAGGGGCACGAAAATCGCAACCATGACCAACGCCACCAGGAGTTCCAAGAGCATGAACTTGGAGATCCTAAAGCCAATGGATTCCAGAGGTTGCGGGATTTCAAGATGAATCCCGAACGGAAGCTCAAAGGCGTAGGCGTCTTGAACGTGATGGCTGGCCTGGGCAACGTCGATCATGGGCAAACGGCCACCGTCATTGGAACCCCGAGGGTCCAGGGGTAAAACACAAAAAGATAATACACAAACCGGGCCGCGACCAGGGCCTCGACGCAAAGTTGCCCAAAACCCGCGTTCGTCAACGCCACTGGAGGGAACAAATCCCTCGTGGTCCGCAACGATGGTGCCGCGTGAACGGCATCACAATCCTACATTCTTCATTTCAACGATAATCATTGAGTATGAAAAGACTCTGATTGACGCTTTCCCACGCTTTCTCTCACCGAAGGACGTTCCTCATAGGCATCCCCCCCGACCGTCTTTTTCGACATTGCCCCCCACGACGAGGAGTGTGTCACCAAACTCTTCAAACGGGTTCGACGAGATCAAACGAAATCAAACCTGTGGCTGGAATTGCTTCTTTTTGGCCGACGCGTCAAACCGGCGACACCGCGAAGCGCCGGAAGAAGGATGGCAGACCGCAACCTTAAGACGAGCTAGTCCTTTGGAGGGTTTGGTTGTGCCTGTGAAAGGGATTTCGCGATTCCCCACAAGGACATCATTCCCGTCACGAAACCGAGGATCGCCCCGACAGCAAGGAACGCAAACCCCGTGCCCAGCTTTCTGTCGAGCCAAATGCCCGCAATGGGTGGAACGATCATTTCCAAGGCAATCGAGGTGACCCGCGACGCCCACTGGACCGCCGTGGAAAGAATCGACTTCTTTTCCCCGAACCGATTCATCATGGAACGCTCAGGACCTCCACTTTGGGGTGGCGTGGATATGCAGCGGGTTTGAAGACTGGCTCAGTCGGGCTGGGGATGCGTGGCTGGTGCGAGGAATCCGCGGTCGAAATCGGCGAGACGCGAGCCTCCAGCCCAGACGCCGGGCTGGCAAACAGCGGACGCGATGATGGCGCCTTGCCCGTTTGGGACACACACCCTCGGGGGCTCGGCGGGGAATCCTTCGCTTTTTTTGCGACCCTCCATCACGGCCTCCGCTGTTTGCTCGGAAATCTTGCCTGAAAGACAAATTGGCTACATTATACCAAACGATCTATCTTGAATCCAGTAAATAACTTACGATTATTCACACAGTTTTTGTCAGAAGGAAAAGCTGTGGCGCGCTAGTTGCGTTTACGACGCCGCGTGATTAAAATCGCTAGAAAGCGACTTCCCCGTCCTGCCTAGCGCCTTGGATTCAAGCCTGCCAACCATTGCGGGGAAGGCCAAGCAAGGCCGAGGACAGCCGGACCAAGGGGCGGTGATCCGGGTCAAGGACGACAGAAAGCGAAAAGCCGACTAGCAACCGAAGGGCCTCGCGAGAGGTTCGGATTCGGTCCCCGGAGGTGAGTCCCGTGTTGACCGTAGCCAAACTCAAGACGCGCACCGTGAAAGATCTTGCGTCGATGGCCAAACGGAAAGGGATAGCTGGCTGGCATTCGATGCGCAAGGAGGAGCTGATTCAGGCCTTGGTGCGGATCGCCGCGACCGGCCGCAACGGCCATTCCAAAAAAGCCGGCGGCGCCAATGGTAGCCACGACGCCAACCACGGCAAACCGAAAAAGAGCGGCAAGGGTTCCAACGGCCACGCGCCGACCCCGTCGGCCAAGGCCCGGCCCGCGAAAATCGAACGCCGACTCGATGAGATTCGCCACAAGCTCTTGGAAGCCCGCGACCTCTCCCTCCATTCCGCCAGCCAGAACGGACATGGAGATCGGCTGGTGGCGATGGTCCGGGATCCATACTGGCTCCACGCGTATTGGGAATTGTCGCGTCAGAGCGTCGAGCGGGCCCGGGCGGCCCTGGGTCAATTCTGGCATAGTGCGCGGCCTACGTTGCGCCTTCTGGAGGTCTGCCGGGACGGCACGACAAGCCACGTGCGCAAGATGGTCCGCGACATCGAGATCCATGGGAGCGTGAACAATTGGTACATCGACGTGGATTCTCCGCCCCGCAGTTTCCAGTTGGAGATCGGCTATCTGGCGCCGGGCGCTAAGTTCGTTTGCCTCGCGCGGAGCAATACCGTGACCACGCCGGCCGTCGGCCCGGTCAAGCCGAACGGCGCTTGGGGGCAGCCGGAAGAGGATTACGACCGGATCTACGCGCTGAGCGGCGGATACTCGGAGGAGGGCGATCACTCGGACCTGAGGGCATTGCTCGGCGACCGCTTGCGCCGCCCGCTGAGTTCGCAGTTCAGCGTGCCCACGCCCGCCACCGAGACGCCGCGCCGCCGTTTCAACTTCGAGGTGGATGCCGAATTGGTGGTCTTTGGCGTCACCGATCCCGACGCCCGGGTGACGCTCAAGGGCGAACCGGTCACCGTGGATCCCGACGGCACGTTCCAGATCCGCTTCAACCTGCCCGAACGGCGTCAGGTCTTTCCCGTCGTGGCCAGCAGCGGCGACGGCGTGGAACAGCGGACCATCGTCTTGGCCGTGGAACGCAACACCAAGGTCATGGAACCGGTGATTCGCGAGCCGGAGGCGTAATGGCCCGGCCAGGCGGTTTGTTGCCGCGCGGCCGCCGCGGTCCCTCCCTGTCGCCCACCCGGCCGGTGGACGCCCGGGCGGGAATCTCTCTGCTCATTTCCGCGGAATCCGGCTCGTGAAGCGGTACTCGCCGGAGGCGACCTCGCCACGGAAGAGGCCCTTGTCGACGGAGGCGCGGGCAACGCCGGGCTGGGCCGCCGCGGGCTTGCCGCTTTCGCGGACCGCGTCGAGGCCGGTCGCGGGCAGGACGACCTTCGCCGTGGTGTTCGGGGGCACCGTCAGCTCCAAGCTCAGCGTGTCGTTTTCGACGCGCCACGCGCTACGGATCTTCCCGTAGCCGGTGGTCAACGACGCCTCGACCCGCCTCAGGCCGCTCTCGACCCCGGGCGAGACGGTGAAATGCTTGAAGCCCGGGGCCCGCTCGTCGTAGCGGATGCCCGCCAGCCCCTCGATGAACCACAACCCCACCGAAATCATCGTGTTGTGGATTTGCGAATCATCGCCGTCCCATTCTTCCCAGATCGTGGTCGCGCCGCTGCGGATCATGTGCCCGAAACTGGGAAAATCCTCCTTGGTGTGCATGAGGGCCATCAGATCGTTGCGCCTTTGATCGATGAGATACTTGGCCATGAAGTAGTTGCCGTGCATGCCGGTGTTCAAGTGGCCCTTGCGCGTGACCGTGATGTCGTGCTCCAGGGCGGCCATGACCCGCGGCGCGACCTCCGGCGGCGTGATCCCGAACAACAGCGGCATGACCAGATAGGTCTGCTCGCCGTTGGCATAGGTGGCGCCGTCGGGGTTCAGGAATCGGTCGTGGAGTCGGGCGGCGAGCTGTTTGGCGCGGGCCGCGTAAATCTCGGCCTGCGCGTCGTCGCCCAAGACGCGGCCGATCTTGGCGGCAATCTGGAGGCAGTAGACGAGGTAGCAGTTGTTCAAGAAGAGCGTGGAGCGATCGTCCACGCGGTCCTTGCCCTGCTTCCTCCCCGGCGGCACCCAATCGCCGAGGAAGTTCCACTCGGGCGAGCCGGCGCAGCCGATGCCCACGTAGGGTTGCAACAGGCCGTCGCCCATCTTCGTCTCGATGAACGCCAGCCACTTCTTCATCACCGGCCAGCCCAACTCCAGCGGCCGACGGTCGCCGTAGGTGAGATACACCTGCCAAGGCATTGTGATCGAGAAGCCGCTCCAGGCCGGGCCGCCGCCGGCGTCCTGCGAGTAGGGGGCGGTGTAGGGCACGTCGCCCTGCTCGTTTTGGGCGTCGCGCCAATCGGCCGCCCACTTCGCGTAGAACGGCCCGGTGCGGAAGTTCAGCATCCCCATCTCCATCGAAGTCCCCGAGTCGCCCCCGTAGCCCAGGCGCTCGCGGTGCGGGCAATCGACCGTGTATCCGCCCAGACTGAGGCACTTGTAGGTCCAGCACATCATGTCGTGGATCTGGTTCAACAGGGGGTGGTCGCAGGAGAAGGTCGCGCCGGGCTCGTAGTGGGTGGTGACCAGCCAGCCCTTGACTTCGTCGGGCCTCGGGGCCCGCGGCAGGCCCTTGACGATCGCGTAGCGAAAGGCCGCGTAGTTGAACCGGTTGCGGAACCGCTCGCCGCCGCCCCCCCGCGCCACGTACACGCTCCGCTGGCCGTAGGTCTGGAACTTGCCGTCGGGCAGTTGTTTGTCGGCGAACTCCATGGCGACCTGCGTGCCCCGTTTCACGTCGTCGGGCAGGGCCAATTCGAACCAGCCGGTGTAATTGCGGCCCATGTCGAGCAGGAACCCGTCGCCCAGCGGCCGAACCGACGCCAGACGGATTTCGTCCAGCAAGCGGTTCGGCTCCATCATCTGCGCGGCGATGACCGGCGTGGGAGGGTGGTGGACGGCCGCGGCCCGCCAACTCGAATCGTCGTAATCCGCCGCGGACCAGTTGGGGATTTCCTTTTCCGCCTCGACGAGTTCGCCGCCGTAGCTGCCGCTGGTGCCCTTGCCCAACGGAGTGATGTGGCTGGGCCGCGCCTTCCAGGTCGCGTCGGTGGCGATGGTCAGGGGAGCCGCCCCAGCGAACGTGAGGTTCACTTCGGCCTTGACCATCGGCCCGACCGAGCCCGTGTTCTTCAGCACGCCGACCGACCAGCCCCGGCCAAGCCACAGGCCCATGCAGTTCTTGCCCCGGACAAGATGCCTGGTGATGTCGTGCGTCAGGTACAGCCCTCGCTTGCCATAGTCGGAGACGGCGGGGCTGAGCACGTCGTCGCCCACCTTTTGGCCGTTCACATAGAGTTCATAATAGCCCAGCGCGCAGACGTAGGCCGTGGCTGTCGTCGGGAGTCTGTCCAAGGTGATCGTTTTGCGGAGCCAAGGGAGCGGGCCTTCATGGTTCTTCATCCAATCCGCGCCGATCCACTGGCCGCTCCAGTCGGCAGCCGAAAGCGGCCCCACGGTGAACCATGCCGGTTCGCTCCACGGCGAGGGTTCATCGGCCTGGTTCCACACGCGGACTTTCCACCAGCACCGCGCCCCTTTCGCCAGCGGCGCGCCGGCGTAGGCGACCCACTGCGATTGGCTCGATGCAACCTTGCCCGAGTCCCAGAGCGTGCCGCGATCGGCGGCCAGCGCCTCCGGCGAGTCGGCCACCAGGACCTGGCGCGCCGACTGGGCCAGGCCGCGGGCCCCGGGCGGAATCGCCCAGGAAAACCGCGGCTGCGCCTGGTCGATGCCGAGCGGGTTGACCAGTCCCTCGCAGCGCAACTGCTCCGGCGCGCCGGGCGCCCCGCCAGCGCCACGCGACGCGACCGTCGCGACAACGAACAAGGCCAGCGACGCGATCATTTTGCCCATCCCCAGGATCTCCTTGAACCAGTTCCGCTCCCCGAACCGTTCACGGGGACTGTCCAATTCACGCGGCGAAGTCCGCGAAAATGGGACTGTCCTTGCGCTGCGTTGAACTTGGGAAAGGAGGATCGCATGTAGGATACATCGTGAAACCT